>JAABUK010006644.1_pt1 | contig 17149 bp, 14 predicted proteins | sample 5559141 | NCBI WGS metagenome assembly JAABUK01 (sample SAMN10711869, study PRJNA513367) | rock metagenome | isolation source: Antarctica rocks | place: Antarctica: Victoria Land, Pudding Butte nord | collected 2016-01-03
CCATCTGGGCTAGATTTGCGGCCAATTCACCGAATTTGTCCGGTAAAATGGACCTTCCGGTCAGAGCCGATTCGAAGCCTAAATCCTGCCCTACATCAATCATTGACCACACCCTTGCTGACCGTGATGGTGACCGCCGCGCCGACGGATAAACTCGGACTCCCGAAGGAAACCTGGACTGCGATCGGGATCGTCTCAACCATTGCAACGGGAGGCTGGCTGATCCGCGACCTCTTCCACCTCCTCAACGGCAAGCGAGTCGACCCCCAATCCATCGTCAACCAATTGAAGACCATCACGGCGACCATGCCGGAGGGTGGGAAGTAACAATTACCCGAGCCGTGATAGCGGCCTGGTGACTGATCGGGACACGGAAAGTGCAACTTCAGCTCGAAGGGCGAGTCGCATGGCGAAGTGGGACAAGCGGACCCTCAAGCTGCCGGAGAAGCACGGCTGGCATGCCCGGCCGGGTTTCAAGATCTTCGTGGCCGACCGCGGCGCCGTGCGGTTCGACTTCCCCGAGGACTGGGTGATCCTGCCCGGCGACGACTCGATCAAGTTCCACGACAAGACGCCGCCCGATGACGACTGCACCCTGGCGATGTCGGTCATGCGCCTGCCCGAGGGGGACTGGAGCGGCCTGAAGCTCGCGTTCCTGGTCGAGAAGCTCGTCGAGAAGGACGCCCGGGGCGCGACCCTCCGGGGCGAGATCGTCGACGTCCACCGGGCCGACCTCGACCTCGCCTGGGCCGAGGTCGAGTTCATCGACCCCAACGAGAAGCGACCGGCGCGGTCGCGGACCTGCCTGGCCCGGGCGTCGAACATCCAGCCCCTCATCACCTTCGACTTCTGGGTCGACCAGGCCCCCGCGCTCGGCAAGGTCTGGGACGAGGTCCTCCGCTCGCTCCGGGTCGCCGAGCCGATCCTCGACCCCCGGATCGGCCAGCCTTACCGGGGTTGAGTGGGCCCTCCTTGCCATGACCTCGAACCCCGACCCACCTCCGTCGACCTTCGCCCGACCGGGCCTCGGGTGGGTTGCGCCGGCCCTGGCCCTGGGCTGGATCGCCTTGATCCGGGTGCCGCTGGTGATCAACGCCCCGGGCCACCTCGACAGCGACCTCGGCGTCGACGGCCTGACACTGATCGACGCCCTGCAAGGCCATTGGCGTTGGCACTACCCGGCGACGCCGTTCATCGGCTCGCCGCCGGTCCTGCTCTCCTATCTCCAGGCGAAAGTCTGGGGGCCGACCCCGGAGGCGCTGGTCTCGGGGGGCGTGGTGGCCTACGGGCTCGTCGTGGTGGCGGCTTACCTGTTGAACCGGCAGGCGTTCGGCCCGACCGTGGCGCGGTGGGGGCTGGTCCCGCTGGCCTTCGCCTCGACGGGCGTGACGTGGCTCTCCGGTCGGGTCACCGGTGGGCACCTGCTGGCGGCCTGCTGGCATGCCGGGGCGTTCCTGCTCCTCTTTGAGGCGCTGACCCGGGGGGGATGGCGGCGGTCGGCCGCGCTCGGGCTCTGGGCCGGGTTCGGGCTCTATGTCGACTCGATGGTCGGCGTCACCTGGGCCGGGCTCGGCGTGGCGGCGGTCGCCTTCGCGGGGCTGGCAAAGGGCGACGACCGGCTTCGGACCGGCCGGGCGGCGGCCTGCCTGCTGGCCTTCGCGGTGGCGGGCGGGGTCGGCCTGGCCCCTCGATTGGTCGGGAAATGGGCCGACCCGCACGACGCCTACGTCGGCCAGTTCGAGCCGATCGCCCGTCCCGATCACCTGGCGAAGAACGCCCGGATCTTGCTGCGGGACTGCCTGCCGAGGCTCGCCGCCGGGCATCGCCTGCCCGGCCTCCAGGCCGAGCCCGAACCCGCCGGGGCGACCCCACCGAAGGGCGTCCCCTGGCTCGCCCTGGCGGCGACCGTCGCGGGAATCGGCTCGCTCGGCTGGTCGCTGGCGATGCTGGCGAAGAGGGGCGAGGTCGGCCCGGCGAGGACCGCGATCCGGCTCGGCCTCCTGGCGTCGGGTTTGGCGGTGGTTGTGGGGTTCCTGGTCTATCCGAGCATCGCCAACTCGGATCATTATCGGTATCTGGTGACGCTGCTGGTCCCCTGGTCGTCGGGGTTCGGCGTGGCGATGGCGGGCCTCGCGGCTCGGCGGAGGCTTGCGGCCTGGGCGCTGACGATCGGGCTGGCGGCCTTGATGACGGCCGACACGCGGGCCTGGTACGGGCGGCTCGGGTGGGTCGACCCGGCGGGCCGGCCGGTCCGCAAGGCGGGGGACGACCCGGCGGTCGCCTGGCTCGCCGCCCACCCGGAGGTCTCGACGGTCCTGGGCGACTACTGGGACGTCTACCGGCTCGCCTTCTTGACCGGCGGGCGAGTCCGCGCGGTGCCGTTCCCGATGTATCCCGACCGCTTCCCCGAGGCCGGGCGGGCCTTGCCGGGGTCGGCCCACCCGGTGGTGATCGTCCGCCCCGGCCCGTTCGGCCCGGCCTACCGGGGGCGGGCCCTGGCGGCCGGCGGTCGCGAGTTGCTGCGTGAGCCCGGGCTCTCAATCGTGGAATGGCCGGGGGGGATGACGCCTTGAGCACGCCCGAAGCCTCGGCCTCGACGGACCTCCCCGAACTCCCCTGGGCCCCGCACCGGAACCCCTGGGGCTGGCGCGACGCACTGGCCCTGCTGGCCTGGACCGGGGCCCTCGTCGCCTTCTTCCGCGACGCGGTCCTACTCCGGCGGGCCCTCTTCTACTTCGACCTGACCGAGATCAACTATCCCTATCGCGACTTCCTGGCGGCCGAGATGCGGTCGGGGCGGTTCGCGCGCTGGCATCCCGGCCTCTACGACGGGTTCCCGCTCTACGCCGAGAGCCAGGCGGGCTACTGGCACCCGCTCAAGGTCGCCTTGTATCCCTGGATGAGCACGTGGCAGGCCCTGAACCTGGACACGATCGGCTCGGTCTGGCTGACGGGCCTGGCCATGTACGGCTGGCTCCGCAGGCACCTCGGGGCGGCGGGGGCCCTGACCGGCGCGGCGCTCTTCGGCCTGAGCGGATTCGTCTGGGCGCACCTGATCCACACGAGCATGACCAACGCCCTGATCAGCGTCCCCCTGGCCTTCTGGGGCCTGGAGGTCGCCTGCGAAGGGGGGCGGCTCCGGGGGGTCGCGCTCGGGGCGCTCGCCCTGGCCTGCCAGGTTTTCGCCGGGCACCTGCAAGACACGATCCTGACCGGCGGGGCGATGGCCGTTTGGGCCGCTTACCGGGCCCTGACCGCGTCGAGCTTCCGGGCGAGGCTCCGCCCCTTGCTGTTCGTCGGGGCGATCGGGCTGCTCGGGGTGATGGTCGCGGCCGTGCAGTGGGTCCCCTCGAAAAACCTCCTCGACCGCTCGCCGAGGGCGGGGGGCCTGACCTGGGAGCAGCTCACCTACGGGTCGTGGTCGCCCGAGTTGCTGCCGACGCTGGTCCTCCGCGAGGCCTACGGCACCCTCGCCCGCGACACCGACTGGACCGACGGCTATTACCCGTATCACGAGATGAACGCCTACCTCGGCCTGATCGGGATGGCTTTGGCCGTCGTCGGAGCCGGGGCCTGCCGCGACCGCTGGGTCGGGGCCTGGGTCGTCCTCTGCGGGGTCGGCATGCTCCTCATGCTCGGGCGATATACTTGCCTGTTCGATTACATGAATCGAATCCCGGTCGTCGGTTCGTCGCGGATCCCGGTGCGTTATCACCTCTGGGTCTCGCTGGCGGTGGCGGCCCTGGCGGGTGTCGGGGTCGACCGGCTGTCCAGGCCGGGGCGGGTCAGGCTCGGCCCGGCGGCCTGGTTCGCGCTGGCGATCGTGGGGGCCTCGGCCCTGGTGATGGCCCGCGAGTACCTCCCGGCGTGGACCGACGCCCGGCGGTGGTCGACCCCCGAGCATCGCGAGCACTTCCGCTGGCTCGGCCGCGAGATCGCCCTCGCCCTGGGACGCACGGCGCTCCTGGCAGGGGCGGCTTGGTTCTTGGCGGTGAAGGCCTCGAAGGAAGCTCGGGCCGGGCGGCGGGCCTGGATGGCGGCGGGGTTGCCCTTGCTGGTGATCGCCGACCTCCTGGGTTCGCACGCCCACGACGTGCCGACGGTCGACCCGTCGTACTGGTTGGTCCCGCCGGAGTCGGTCGCGCGGATCAAGGCGGATGGCGATGAGGTCGGCCGGGTCTTCGGGCTGGCCGAGAAGTCGTCGGCCGAGCCGGGGTTCGCCTCAAGGCCGGTCGACTTCTTCGAGGGGCGCGACACGCTCCCCTGGTGCCTCCCGCCGATCTGGGGCCTGAGGTCGTCGAGCGGGCACACGCCGATCTACCCCCGGCGGCTCCTGACGTTTCACGACCACGCCAACCCCGGCCTCGCCCGGTTCGACGCCGAGGGGGTGACGCACCTGCTGACCCCCAGGCCGATCCCGAACTTCGCCGGCCCTTCCGAACGCGCCGGGCTCGCCACGATCAGCCGAAACAGGTCCGCCCAGCCGAGGGCCCGGCTGATGGGCCGGCCCGCCTATGTCGCCGATGAGGCCGCCGCGGCGAAGGCGCTGGACGAACTCGGGGCCGCGATCCGGGACCGGCTGATCGTCGAGGACCCGACGCGCCCCCTGCCCGAAGGGGCGGCGGCCGAGGGGTCGGCGGCGATCGTCGTCGACCTCCCCGAGCGGGTCGAGGTCGAGGTCGACGCGAAGTCGCCCGCCTACCTCGTCCTGGCCGACACCTTCGACCCCGGCTGGTCGGCCACGGTCGACGGGCGACCCGCGCCGATCCGCCCGGCGTTCTCCGCCTTCCGCGCGGTCTACCTCAAGGAGGGTCGGCATCGGGTGGCCTTCACTTACGAGCCGGCGGGGTTCCGGGTCGGCCTGGGGATCACCCTGGCCGGGCTCGTCGGCGTGCTCGGCTGCCTGGCCTGGCCCCGAGCGGTCGCCGAGGCCGACCCCTCGCACGTCCCGCTCGCCTGGCCCCGTCGCTGGCCGCTGGCCTTCGGCGGGATCTTGCTGGCGGTCGTGGTCGGTTCGGCCTTCCAGGTCGGCCCGGGCGGCCTGCGGGTCCACCCTCGCTGGGAGAACTCGTTCCACCGCTTCACCTGGGCCGCCGGGATCGAGGCGATCCGGCCGATGAGCAAGATGCTGGGGCGTTGAGACGGTTATTTCGGGGCGACGAGGCCGGCCGGCTCCTCGTCGAGCAGGGCCATGACCGCCTTCTCCAGCTCGTCGCCCCGGACGTCCTTCTTGCGGATCACCCCGGCGCGGTCGAGGACGAAGACGGCCGGGATCGCGATGACGCCCCAGCGGGTCGTGATCGGCCCGTCCATCCCGCCGTCCCACCAGCAACGCCAGGTGATCTCGCCGGAGTCGATCGACTTCTTGAGAGTGGCCACGTCCTCGTCGGCATTCACGCTGACCAGCGCGAAATCCCGTCCGGCGAGCTTCGCGACCAGCTCGCGCTCCTTCGGATACATCCCCACGCAGGGGCCGCACCAGGTCGCGCCGAAGGTCAGCACGACCACCTTGCCCCGGTAATCGCCCAGAGCGAACGGCTGGCCCCGGTGGTCCTTGCCGACGACCTCCGGGGCGACCTGCCCCTCGCGGAGGTTTTGCCGGGCGAACAGCTCCCCCTCGGCGATGGCGCCGAGGGTCCGCCTCGGGGTGAACCAGTCCTTGACGTCGGCGTACTCGGCGAGGATCCGCTCGCGGATGGCGTCGGAGTCGCGATCCAGCGCCTCCGGGTCGGATCGCTCGATGAGGCGGGTGGTCGCCTCCTTGGCGGAATCGTGGACGTAGCGGTCGACCGGCCAGGTCCCGTCCCGGACGTCGCGGACCATCTTCGCCCGCTGGGCCAGGAAGGACGCCAGGGACTGGCAGGCGAGACCTCGATCCTCGCGGTTCGGATGCCCCTCGGCGACGGCGCGGAGCAGCGCCTCGGCGATCGGGGAGTGGCCGAAATGGAAGATCTTGCCGCAGAGCCGACCCATCCCCGGGTCGCGGACGTGGTCCTTCAGCAGCAGTTCCATCGCCCGATACGACTGGTCGCCAGGCCCCGCCCGGGCGGTCTCGATCACGAACCGGAGGGCCTCCACGGCCGCCGGGTCCTCGGGATGGGCCCGGGCTAGGTCGAGGGCCTCGCCGGCGTTCCGGGCCGCCTCCTGCTCGTATCGATCGACGGCCGGCTTCTGGGCCTCCTCGGTCGCGTGGCCCTCCAAATCCGCGACGAACCGCCGGTAGGCCGCCTCCTGGACCCCGGCAATCGCGTCGAGCCGGCCCCGGAGGCCGCCCGGCTCCTGCGCCATCGCCGCGCCGATGGCCCCGAGCATCAGGGCGGTCGCGACCCCCACATCCCGCCGGCGTCCCATTGGCAACTCCCCGTGCGAAGACCCTCGCCCCCGATTCCCGTCGGCCCCTGGCCAGTATCGGGCCACCCTACGACAATTGTCAAGCCATGCTCGATCCGGTCAAGTTTGCGGCCTTTGCGGACGATAACGAGGATGCGGGATGCCGGGGTTCGGCGTCCCCGGCGGCTCCTCGGGCCTTGCGAGTCCTCATGGTCGAGCCAGGACGCCAACGCCCGAGCCGACCCGCGACCCGCCCGGGGCCGGCGCTCCTGCTGCTGGCCGCCTGCCTGGCGACGGGCGGTTGCGTCGGGCCGGCGGCGGTCCGGTCGAGCCGGATGCGGTACAACGAGGCGGTCCGAATCACCAACGACGAGCAGATCCTGACCAACATCGTCCGCCTGCGCTATGCCGACTCGCCGGTCTTCATCGACCTGCCGACGATCACCAGCCAGTTCGAGCTGGCCGCCGGCGGGAGCGACCCGGGGCGAGCCGGGAGCCAGACCAACTTCGGGATCGTCGGGCTGACCGGGCGCGACGCGCCGACCTTGAGCTACCACCCGAGGCAGGGGCGCGAGGTCTCCCGGGCGTTGCTCAGCCCGCTCTCGGCCGAGGTCTACAGCGTCGTGAATGCCGGGGCCCGGCTCGAACAGTTCCTCTGGATGACCCTCAACGACATCAACGACGTCCAGAACGCCGTCCGGGGGACGACCCTGGCCCCCCGGGCCCCCGACGACAACGCGCGGTTCCTCCGGGGGGTCCGACTCCTGGAGATGATCGACGAGGGCGGCGGCGCGGAGATCGGCTTCGCCACCACCGAGGACGCCCGGGGGGCCTCCGACCCGATCCCCGCCGGGCAGGTCACCGGCGCCGACCTCCTCGGCGCGGCGAAGGACGGCTACGTCTACCGCGACCTCGGCGAGGGCCGGGCCGTCCTCCACAAGCGCGAGCGCGGGCTGGAGCTGAAGATCCGGTCCCCCTTCAACCAGTCGCCCGAGATGCAAGAACTCGCCGAGATCTTCAACCTGACGCCCGGCCTGCGCCGGTACAAGATCGAGTCGGAGCTCAAGCCCAACGCCGAGAGCAGCCCGCTGGTCGCCCTCCCGGTGAAGGACACGATCTACCTCAACCTCCGCTCGATGCTCCAGATCATGACTTTTATGTCCAAGGGGGTTTGCGTCCCGGTCGAACACGTCCTCGACGGCCAGGCGCCGACCACCCGGACGGCCGACGGCCGCCCGTTCGACTGGACGAGCATCACCGCCGGCCACTTCTTCGTCGCCTCGCAAAAGCACCGGCCGCGAGACGTCGAGGTCGCCATCCATTACCGCGACCACTGGTTCTTCATCCGCAAGGACGACGTCGAGTCGCGGTCGGCCCTGGCGATCCTGGAGATCCTCTTCACGCTCCAGGAGTCGGACGACGCGACGCCGGGCCCGGTCCTCACCCTGCCCGCCGCCGCCCACTGATCCGCGTCCGCCGGTCCCGGTTTTCGACTCATCGCGGCGGCTCGATCGGTCCGAAGGTCACGCCCCGGGCCGACCACTCGTAAAGCCCCCTCGGGTCCCTCATCGAGGCGAACCGCCGAGGCCAGGGGCCGGGGGCCGAGGTGACGACGAAGGGGACGCCCCCCCCTTCGCGGACCGCCCGAGCGACCTCGTCGGCGGGCCGCCCGTTGAGCTGATAGCAGGTCCGATCCAGCAAGAACATGCCGAGCTGATGCTCCCCCCGATCCGGCCCCTCGAACAGCAGGACCGCCCGAGCCGGCAGGCCGTCGCGGGTCCGCTCGGCCAGCTCGGCGACGAACGGGTTGTTCTCGCTCCCCCCGGTCACGGCCCAGGCCGCCAGGGCCACCCGGGCCCCGACGACCAGCGTCGCCGCCGTCGCGACCGCGCGGACCCGCCGCGTCCGGGCGTCCGTCAGCCGGCCCCGACGCCAGGCCAGGCCGACCAGCCCGAGGGCCAGCCCAAGGTGCCCGAGGACCCACCAAGACCGGAACATCAACGCGCCGAACGCGGGCGGGTCGGGATATCCCCGGCCGAACCGTTCGATCGGCCCCGGCCAGATCGCCCCGACGACCATGATCGCCGCCCAGGTCGCCAGGCAGGAAGGCCGCCCACGCCACCCCTCGGCCATCAGGTTCGCCAGCAGGAGGAAGGCCGCCGGCATCGCGATCAGGGTCGCCGACGGCGTCTTCGTCGCCGAGACCGCGTGGGGGGCCAGCACGCCGAACCCCCAGGCCAGGAGGAACCACAAGGGGAGCCGCCGCCCCGACCAGGCCAGGCCCACCGACACCACCACGGCCGCGATCAAGGGGGGATAGAACCCCCGGTAAAGCGTGATGAGGTAGTCGAAGGCGAGCCGATCCCAGGGCCCTCCCCAGTTCTCGACCCCGGAGCCGAGGTGGGTGAAGACATACCCATGCTCGTGGGCGAACTCCGCGGGGAAGCTCCGCGCGCAATGGATCGTCCACGGGGCGACCGTCGCCAGGGTCGCCCCGACCAGCCCGAACAGATGCCGGACCTTGAGCTTCGACTCGCCCCGACCCAACAACCCGACCCTCGGCAAGACCCAGGCCGTCGCCGCCAGGCCCGTCAGGAGCGCGGCCAGGTAGCTCTTGGAGAGATAGGCCAAACCTTGCGCGACCCCAACCGCCAAAACGTCCGGCCAGGCCCCCGACCGCGCCGCCCTGAGCAGGAAATAGGCCCCGACCTCGACCCAGAACAGCAGGGCGACGTCGACGTGGTCGCTGAACAGATATCCCTGGACCAGCATCGTGATCGCCGGGTTGATCGCCTGGAGGCTCGCCGCGATCAGCGCCGTCCGTCGATCGAACAGCCCCCGGCCGATCAGGAACGTCAGGAAGACCGCCCCGGTCCCCAGCAGCGCCGAGGGGAGCCGCAACGCCGTCGTGTTCACCCCCAGCAGCGCGTAAGACCCGGCGATCGTCCAGAGCGGCAGGATCGGCTTGTGCAGCCAGACGTGGTTGTCGCCCCAATGGGTCGCATCGTAAGCCAGATAAGGGGCGTCGACCAGGGTCGGCGTGAGGGGATGTTTCAGGAGGTTCCGGGCGACGACGGCGTGGAACGACTCGTCGAAGTAATGCAGCCCCGGGTGTCCGATCCGGTGCGTGTTGAGCACCAGCGACCCCAGCAGGATCAGCGTCAAGGCCGGGTCGAGCCGACGCCGGGGGGCGTCCGTCGCGGTCGTCATCCTCCGGCATCCTCCGGCCGATCGGGCAGGGTCCATCCCGCGCGTCATCTTTCGCCGACCCCCCACGCCGGTCAATCCCAATCGTCGGAGCCTCCCGACTCGCCATCCCCCGCGCCAGACGAACCCAACGCCCGAAGGCCGCCCCTAGCCTCCCGAGGTCGGACGATTCCAGGCCATGAAACCGCCCGACCCGTCAAACGGCACGGAATGCCGACCCCCTCAAACCGCCGACCAGTCCATGTGGTCGAGATCCTCGATCATCCCGGCCTCCTGCGTCGGGTGCCAACCCAGCCGCTCTTGCGTCAGCGCGCTCGACGCCGGCATGTCCCAGCCCGCGAACATGCCGAGCCAGCCGAAGTGGGCAGCGGCCTCCTCGGGGGACAAAGAGACCACCGGGATCTTCAACCCCCGCCCGAGGGCCTCGGCGATCGCCCTGGCCGTCACGCCCTCTTCGGCGACCGCGTGATACCTCGCCCGATTCGGCCCCATCTCGAGGGCCAGCCGGTAGACGGGGGCGGCGTCGAGGACATGCACCGCCGGCCAGCGGTTGAGCCCGTCGCCGACATACGCCGAAACCCCCTTCTCGCGGGCGAGGGCAATCGTGAGCGTGACGAGACCTTGCTTCTCCGTGTTATGCACCTGCGGCAGGCGGACCACCGACACCCGCACGCCACGCGCGGCGACCGCATCCGCCGCGACCTCCGAAGCCGCCCGGGGGTTCGGATGGTTGGGGTCGAAGTGATCCTCGGTCGAGGGCTGGCCCGGGACCGCCGTCCCCATCCCGGTCCCCGAGGTCACGACCAGCGGGCGGTCGGAGCCGGCGAGTGCGTCGCCCATCGCCTCGATGGCGCGGCGGTCGATCTCGCAGACTTCCTGGAAGTTCGAGAAATCATGGACGAAGCCGCAGTGGATCACGCCATCCGATGCCGCCGCGCCGCTCCGAAGGCTGTCCAGGTCTTCGAGGTCGCCCCGATGCACCTCGGCCCCGGCGGCGGCGAGCGACGCGGCACCGGCCTCCGAACGAGTCAGGCCCAGCACCGTGTGGCCCGCCTTGAGGAGATCCCGGATCACCTCGGTGCCGATGAAGCCGGTCGCGCCGGTGAGGAAAACACGCATCAGGAAGCCTCCCTGGGTTCGATTCCAACTTTCGGTCCCGCAGCCCAGAGGTTAGGCGATTGACGGAATACGATCCATGCTCTAAAGTCCAAAATATCTTCGCGATCGTCCAGGAGTCTGCAATGGACCCGCTCTCAGACGTTTTGTCGCTCCTGAAACCACATAACTCGATGTGTGGCGGCTTCGACGTGGGCGGGGACTGGTCACTCCAGTTCCCCGAGCATGAAGGGATCAAGTGTTATGCGATCGTTTCCGGGCAATGCTGGCTCGCCGTCGAAGGCGTCCCCGAGGCGGTCCACCTGAAGGCGGGGCATTGCTTCCTCTTGCCGCTGGGACGGCCGTTCCGCCTGGCGAGCGACCTCGCCTTGCCGGCCGTCGACTTCAGGTCGATGTATGCGAAACCGTTGAACGGCGGCTTCGCCGTCTGGAATGGCGGGGGGGATGTCTCGGGCGTTGGCGGGTACTTCGGCCTTTCCGGCAAACATGCCGGCATCCTGCTGGGGATGCTCCCGCCGATCGTCCACATCGAAAAAGAGTCGGACAGGCTGGCGTTGCGCTGGTCCATCGAGCGGATGATGGCGGAGCTGCGCGAGCCGCAGCCGGGCAGCTTCCTGGTCCTGCAACACCTCGCCCACATGATGCTGGTCCAGGCCCTGCGGGCCCACCTGGCGGAAGGGCCGAACGGGGGCGTCGGCTGGCTCTTCGCCCTGGCGGATGAACAAATCGGGCCGGCCATCAACGCGATCCACGAAACCCCCGCGCACCCCTGGACCTTGCAGGAACTGGCGGAGAGGGTCGGGATGTCGCGCTCGAGCTTCGCCGCGAAATTCAAGGAGACCGTCGGTGCGACGCCTATTGATTACCTGATGCGCTGGCGAATGCTCCTGGCGGGGGACCAGTTGAAGAATACCGGCGACCCCATCTCGGTCATCTCACAATCCCTCGGCTACGAATCCGAGAGTGCCTTCAGCACCGCCTTCAAGCGGGTCATGGGCTGCTCCCCTCGGCAGTACGGCCGTGACCGCGACCTGGTTTCCGCCTCGCATTAGCGACACTTCGGAGGATTCGGGACGGGGGAAGAAAAGGGGAGCAGGCCAGCGACGGCCGAGGAAGGCGTGGATTCCCTCGGCCCCCTTTCCCCGCCCGTTCCCCTCAAATTTGTTTTTCGGTTTCGGCCGCAAGGCGGTTGAGCCACTCCGTCAATAACGAGCGTTCCGCGCCCGAAAGCGATGTTGAGTCGGGCAAAACAGCCCGAAGGGCGACCGCGAACGCGGCCAGGCCGGGACCCTCGAATGCGGGTGGGCCGGTGGTGATCGCCGCGATGGCCGCTTCGCGCGCGAGGTGCGACAGGGTCATGTCGCGCCACTCCTCGGCTTTGCCGAGGAGGGTGAGCACGGTCCCGCACCCGGAGGCATGGAACAAATCCGCGGCCCGTTCCTCGGAAACCCGCAATCGGCCGACGGCGGCAACCCGCCGGATGTGCTCCATCAAGAAGCGATAGGATGTCTGGGCCGCGGCCGACCTCGCATCGGGCCGGGGTTCGGCGTACATCAGCAGGTAGATCGCCGGATGGGACAGCCCGAACTCGACATGCGAATCCCACCCGGCCCGCAGGTGTTCCACGGGATCAGGTCCGGGTTCGCGGGCCGTCTTCTGCTTCAAATAGTCGGCGAAACCCCGTTCCGCGACCGCGTCGAGGAGGCCACGCTTGTCGCCGAAGAAGCGATAGATGGTCGGGCCCTGGACGCCGGCGGCCTCGGCAACCGCTCGCGTCGTCAAGGCATCCCGTCCCCCCCGATTGAGGAGGTCGATCGCCGCCAAAATGATGCGTGAGCGAGTCCCATCGCGCGACTCTTCGTTCGTTTTGCTCATATCATTCAATGTGCTGATTTCCATGATGCCAATTTCCAGGCCGATTTCCGCTTGCAAAAGTCTGTTTCCATCGATAACGTAAATTTGGTTACAACGATAACAACCTCGACGGACCTTGGATACTGGAGGAGGTCATCATGATCGTCGTCACCGGGGCCACTGGCAAGCTCGGACGTGCCATCGTCGAAAAGCTCGTGGGGCTCGTTCCCGCGAATCAGGTCGGTGCCAGCGCACGCGACCCCGCCAGGGCATCGGGCCTGGAGGCGCTCGGCGTCAGGGTCCGCCGTGGAGATTTCACCGACCCCGCGAGCCTCGCGCATGCCTTCGAGGGGGCGACGCAGGTGCTGATCGTGTCGTCCAGCGCCGCCGCGCAGGGCGGCGACCCGCTGGCCCAGCATCGTTCGGCCATCGAGGCGGCGCGGGCCGCCGGTGCCAGGCGGATCGTCTACACCAGCCACATGGCCGCCAGCGGTGCCTCGGCCTTCCCGCCGATGCTCGATCATGCCGCGACCGAGGAGATGCTCCGTCAATCCGGCCTCGCCTGGACCGCACTTCGCAACGGATTCTATGCTGATAGTGCGTTCTGGCTCATGGGCGATTGGTTCAAGACGGGCATGATCGAGGCACCGGCCGACGGAAAAGTCTCGTGGACAGCCCACGCCGACCTGGCCGAGGCCGCCGCGATCGTCCTGAAAGACGAGGGGCGCCACGATGGCCCGACACCGCCGCTGACCGGATCAGAGGGCCTTGACCTGGCCGACCTGGCCGGCATCGCTTCCGAGATCCGGGGGCAACCGGTCGCCCGCCGGACCATTTCGGACGATGACTTTCGGGCGAAGATGGCGTCACTCGGGATGCCTGGCCATGTGGTGGACATGTCGTTGGGCCTCTTTCGAGCGAGCCGACATGGCGAATTCTCGGCCGTGGACCCAACGCTGCAAGAGCTGCTCGGCCGCAGCCCGATCCGCATGCGAGACTTGATTGCCAAAAAGGTCAGCGGCTGAAAAGACGGGAGGAAAAGGGTCGGAGGGAATAGTCGACTCGGATCGACGGCCTCTCTCTCCTCGACCCCTGCCCCGAACCGCCCGAGCTTCCGTCGGTGGCCTGATCGACCACGCCCCGAATCGCGGCAACCGCCGCCGGGCGGTCTTCCCCAACCCCGCCGACGACGACGCCTTCGTCGAGGCCCTCACCCAGGCCCGACGCCGCCTCCCGCCCAACCTCTTCGGCGCCTGCCTGATGCCCAATCATCTCCACCTAATCATCCGGCCCCGAGGCGACGGCGACCTCGGGCGGTGGATGCGCCGGCCGCTCTCGGCGCAAGCGCAGCGACACCGTCGGCATCACCAAGCCGGCGGCCACGTCTGGCGTGGGCGGTCCAAGGCCTTGCCGGTCCGGGACGACGACCACCTCGCGATCGGCCTAAGCTACGTCGAGAGGGAATCCCTCCGCGCCGGGCCCGGCGACCGCGCCGAGCACCGGAAATGGTCGAGCCTGCCCGGCCGGCTCGCGGGCGACCCAACCCTCTGGCACGGCGACCCATCCCCAAGCGACCCGGCCTGAGTCACGCGGGTGAACGAATCGCTCTGCGTCGCCGATCTCCGAAGGCCCCGCGACTCTGTCGCCCGCGAGCGCCCCTTCGGTGGCGAGGAATGGACCCAAAAGACGGCGCAGGCGTTGGGGCTGGAGTCGACCCTCCGGGGGCGGGGACGGCCGCGGAAGGCGTAAATCCCCTCCGCCCCCTTTTCACCCGGCGGGTCATGACCAGGCTATTCCATTACGCCTGGTTCGCCTCGAGGAAGGCCGCCAAACTCGCCTCCTCGAAGGCCCTCGGCGGGGATCGCCTCAAGCGTTTGCGGGGGAGATAGTCGCGAGGGGCAACCTCCAGGTCATGGGGGCGAAGCCCGGTCGCCCCTATCACTCTCTCACATTTTGATCCGTAAAGGGCGGCCCCAAGGCGGCGGGTGCCCCCGTCCGGGCCGGCCGGGCTCCCGCCAACAGCAGCCGCCGTAGTCGATCCTGGAGCGGCTTCTCGAACCAGTGGAAGCTCGCGAAGGAGAAGGGAATCAGCACCGAGAAGAACAGCAGCAGCGAGGCCGGCGACCTGTAAAACGGGCTGTTGATGGCGAGCGCCGGCAGGATCGATCCGATCAGCACGAAGCCGAGTTGCAAGGGGAAGTGGATCAAATACGAAGAGTAACTGATCTGACCCAGGAATGCGAAGCGTGACCAAGGCGCGGATTTGGAGCATTCGATGAGGGCGAGTGCGACCACGCTCGCGGGGAAGATGATCAGGTTGAAGCAGATGAGGGAGGAAAAGCGACGATCAAGGTCGACGCGATGGAGCAGCGGGACCAGGACAAATCCGATCGCGACGCAGGCGAGGGCCCATTTCAGGCTGCCGGGCCCAGAGCGTCTCGCGACGTCGAACGCCTGGAAGGCGAGCCCTCCCATGAAGAAGCCCACGACGCCAATCCCGATCCGATAATCGAAGAAGTTGACCAGCGCCACGCCGACGAGCACGAATGCGACCATATGTGGCCATCGGATCATCCCCAACCGGCTGGAAACGAAGAAGATCAGGTAGAGGAGCACCTCGACGGAGACCGACCAGGCGGGACCGTTGAAGGAACCGTCGCTCCCCGGCACCCATCCCGCCGTGAACGTCAACTGGAGGAGGAGTTGCCCCAAGTCGTCCGCCCTGAACAGGTAAACTCCCCCGTGAATGCGCTGGAATGCGGCTTCCCCCGCCGCGACGATGATGAGGGTGAAGAGATGCAGGGGATAGAGTCGGCTGAGTCGGAGCACGGCGAACGAACGGGCCGGGACGGAGCCCTCGGCGATCCGCCGGGCGTAGAGCCAGTGGAAGACGAAGCCGGAGAGGCAGAAGAACAATTCAACCGCTTTCATACCTTGACGATAAAACGGGGCCAATAAAGGGTAAAATGGCTGTTGGGTAGGGTCGAAATGGCCCCCTTTCGAGTCGAAGAAGTGTTGCCAGTGCCACAGGACGACCGATAGGGCCGCAACCCCCCTCAAAGCGTCGAGCGAGTGCAGGTGGCGAGGCATCGGGATCGGCGAAGAGGGGTGAGCGTCGGCGACTCGGACCGCGAGATAAACATCCGGCTGGGCCATGAACCATTCCTCTTGATTTTCCATGCTACGCGTGCCGGGTTGGCCTGCTCCGGCCGCCTGAGCAGGAGAGGCGCCGGCCAACCTTCCCGGCCACGCCACCCGAAAGTAAGCCGCTCGGCCCATCGATGGCGAAGGGGGCCGTCCAGACAGTAAAGGACAGGATGAAGGAACATCCAGGTATGTCTTCGATCCACCACAATAAAGCGACGGCCAGGAGGCAAAAAAAGTACAACCGCGAGAAAAAGGGGACGGAAAAAAACATCAACTCGTTTTTCATCCCCCCTTTCCATCCTAAAGCCCAATAACGTGTCGGGTTGCTGGTGGGCCTCGCCGCGCTCGGCCGCAGCCCGATCCGCATGCGAGACTTGATTGCCAAAAAGATCAGCGGCTGAAAAGACGGGAGGAAAAGGGTCGGAGGGAATTGTCGACTCGCATCGATTGCCACTCCATCCTCGACCCCTGCCCCGAACCGCCCGAGCTTCCGTCGGTGGCCTGATCGACCTCGCCCCGAATCGCGGCAACCGCCGCCAACCGGTCTTCCCCAAGCCCGCCGACGACGACGCCTTCGTCGAGGCCCTCACCCAGGCCCGACCATCTCCACCCGGTCATCCGGCCCCACGGAGACGGCGACCTCGGGCGGCGGATGCGCCGGCCGCTCACGGCGTACGCGCAGCGACACCATTGGCATCACCAGACCAGCGGCCACATCGGGCAGGGGCGGTTCAAGGCCTTCCCGGTCCAGAACGATGACCACCTCGCGACGGTCCTCCGCCACGTCGAGAGGATCCCCCTCCGCGCCGAACTCATCGCTCGCGGCGAACACTGGAAATGGTCGAGCCTGCCCGGCCGACTCGCGAGCGACCCATCGCTCTGGCATGGCGACCCGACCCCGAGCGACCCGGCCTGGGTCGATCGGGCGAACGAACCGCTCTCCGTCGCCGACCTCCAGAGGCTCCGCAACGCCGTCGCCCTCGAGCGTCCCTTCGGTGGCGAGGAATGGACCCAACGGACGGCGCGGGCGCTGGGGTTCGAGTCGAGCCTCCGGGAGCGGGGACGGCCGAGGAAGGCGTGAATTCCCTCCGTCCCCTTTCTAGTCCTGCCCGTCCCCTTTCTAGTTCTGCCGCCCATTGGCCGGCTGCTCAACGGCCCGCGACCAAGGCAAAGCCAGGCAAAAGGTTCCTGGCCCCTTTTTCATCCCAGTGGTCTAGACTTCGGGGTCCACTTCAGGGGATCCTGCAACGCCAAGTTTGTTTTGTGCAATTCTTTCAAGCAATTGGGTGATTATTCCAGTATTCCATAATTTTTTCCGCCAACTCGATAAGATTCACGGTGGGGCCAAGTGCCCGTGCCGCCTCGCCTCTTAGTGGCTATCCGGTATTGATTGCCTGTAATTTGCGGTATTTGAACGGAACCACCTTTTTTGATGCATCCGGACTTAACAATTTGAGCATGCGATGAATCGAGCAAACCTTGATCATCGACTCGC
>JAABUK010006647.1_pt1 | contig 17148 bp, 18 predicted proteins | sample 5559141 | NCBI WGS metagenome assembly JAABUK01 (sample SAMN10711869, study PRJNA513367) | rock metagenome | isolation source: Antarctica rocks | place: Antarctica: Victoria Land, Pudding Butte nord | collected 2016-01-03
CACGCATGCAATCTGGGCCGAGGAGCGTGAAATGGTGCTAACTTCGGCCCTCAAACGCCAAAAACCTCGAAAAACCGTGCCATCATCGTGATGGACTACCCATTTTTGGGCTCGTTCAGCCCGCGTGGCCGCCGGAGTGGTTGGCCTTGCCGAGGTCGACCAGGCGTTCTTTGAGGGTCTCGGGGTGGTTGTGGGCGTCCCGGCCTTCCTGGGCCTCGCGCTGCTGCTCGGCGTGGACGGCGGGCGTTTGCTCGGGCATGCCGTTGAGGATCGGGTTGGCTTCGGGCCTCTTCTCGGGGGGGATGGCCTCGACGAGCTTGTGGTCCAGGGAATCCGACATGGCGGGCTCCTCGTTGATGGGGCGGCCGCGGCCGACCTCGCGGGTTTGTGACGGGGTTTCGGGGGTAATGAGGGTGCAACTCCCATACCCCCGGGCGGTTCGCGGTGCCCTGCGCGTGACATCGGCCCCCGGTTGCGATTCAATGGGTCGGCCCGGCGGCGACTTCGCCGCCGGTCCCCCGCGCACCGCACCCGTCCGATCGAACCGGGAAAGGGCCCGATCATGGCCGACGCTCCGACGCTGTTCTTCGACCTCGGAGGCGTCCTGCTCACCAACGGCTGGGATACCGGGGCCCGCCGCCGGGCCTCGGAGACCTTCGGGCTCGACTTCGCCGAATTCCAGACCCGCCACGAGATGCTCAAGACCGCCTTCGAGACCGGCCGGCTGAGCCTCGACCATTACGTGAACAAGTCGGTCTTCCACCGGCCCCGGCCGTTCACCGCCCGGGAGTTCAAGGAGTTCATGTTCGGCCAGTCGCAGCTCCTTGGCGAGACGCTCGACTTCGTCCGCGCGCTGGCGAACGCGGGCAAATACCGGCTCTACACGCTGAACAACGAGTCGCGCGAGCTGCACGAGCACCGGGTCAAGGCGTTCGGGCTCGACCAGGTCTTCCGGGGGTTCCTGGCGTCCTGCTACCTCGGCCAGGTCAAGCCCGACGAGGACATCTACCTCAACGCCCTGGGGATCGCCGCCACGAACCGGGCCAACGCCGTCTTCATCGACGACCGGGCCCTCAACGTCGAGCCGGCGACCGCGCTCGGGCTCAACGCCTACCACTTCCAGGGGCTGGAAGGGCTCCGGTCGTTCCTGGGCGACCGCGGCGTGACGGCCTGATCCGCGGCCCATTTCCGAGGCCCGGCGGTTGTCGGATGGGCCCCCGGGGGGTTAGGTTACGAGGGTGGCCGGGAAAATCTCCGATCCGGCGGGAAATCGGGAACATCCTCGACTCCGTTAACGCTGATTTCCCCAATCGTAGAATCTCATGCGTCGTCTCGACGCATGACTCGGCCGCTCGACCACCCAAGACGGGCGAGGCGCGACGGCCCGGGCCCACCACTCGAAGGAGCGTTCCATGCGGACTCGCCGACTGCGTCTCGCCGCCAGCTTCGCGCTGCTCGCCACCCTGGCGGCCCCGGTCGCCCAGGCCCAGGACCCGAACGCCCCGGCCACCAAGGGGGCCCGCGGCGGCAACGGTGGCGGTCCCGGCGGTGGCTCTCCCGGCGGTGGCGGTCCCGGCGGGGGTGGTCCCGGCGGTGGCGGCGGTCCCGGCGGTGGCGGGTTCGCTGGAGGCGGCTGGGGCGGTCCCGGCGGTCGAGGCAACCAGGGCCCGTCGATGGGCTCGGTCGAGCGGCTCGTGCAGATCGAGGCCGTCCAGGACGACCTGAAGATCGAGGAGAAGACCAAGACCAAGTTCAAGGCCCTGGCCGAACAGGCGGCCAAGAAGCGGACGCAGTACCGCGACAACATCCCCAAGATGGCCGTCGCCGCCGCCGCCGCCGCCAACGCCGCGGCCACCGAGGCGATGGCCGCCCAGGGGATCACCATCAACCCCAACGCCGGCAACAACAATAACGGCGGCGGGGGCGGCCGGGGCGGCAACAACCAGATGGAGCGGCAGATGATGGCCCAGGCCATGGACGCCCTCCAGGTCGACGTCGACGCCGCCTTCCTCAAGCTCCTCGACAAGTCGCAGAAGGTCCGGATCAAGCAGATCGCCCTCCAGCAGGAAGGGTCCGGCGCCTTCACCAACCCCGACCCCGAGGTCGTCGAGAAGCTCGGCATTACCGACGAGCAGCTCGCCGAGATCAACAACGCCAACAACGAGCTGCGCACCGCCCAACGCCAGGGCATGATGGAGCTGGCCTCCTCGTTCATGCCCGCCGACGACACCAACGGCGGCGGCCCGGCCAACGGCGGCCGTCGCGGCTTCCCCAACCTCAACAACCTCGACCCGGCCACCCGCGCCAAGTTCGACGCGGCGATGCAAGACCTCGGCACCAAGAACACCGCCACCAGCATGGCCGCCATCGGCAAGCTGCTGACCAAGGGCCAGAAGGGCACCTACAACAAGATGATCGGCGAGCCGTTCGACCTCACCAAGCTCCGCCCCGCCCCCGGCGGGCCCGGCGGCCCGGGTAGCCCGGCGACGGCCGCGACCAAGCCGGCCACGCCCCCGGCGACCGACGCGGCGGCCCCCAAGGCGGCCGACGCCGCGACCCCCAAGGCCGGCGCCCGCAAGAGCCTCCGCGACTCCCGAGGCGCCGACTGAGCGTCTCCTCGCGATCGGAGGGGCGCTTGAGCTTCCCCGATCGGCGGGCTTGAATTATAAGGACGGGGGTCGGGATCCTGGCGAGCCAGGGGCCCGGCCCCCGTCTCGTTTCGTTCCCAGCCCGGTTCGTCGGAACCCGACCGGCCGGAGGAGGCCGCCCTTCATGCGTCAAGGAATGACGTCCGCCCTGGCCCTCGGCCTCGGCCTGATCGCGTTCGCCGGGCCCGGCCGCGCGTCCGACGCGCCCTGGTCGCTGCCCGACGAGGCCCGAGGCTCGCGGGTCGCCCCGCTGTTCCTGCTCAGCCGCCCCGAGGTCCGCGACGACCTGCGGATCGACCCCGCCTTGATTCCCGAGGTCGACCGGGCGATCGTCGACCTGTTCGCGAAGGCCAGGGTCCTCCGGGGCCAGACCGGAGCGGGCGCGGTCGAGGGGCGTCGGCTCGTCGACGAGGGGCAGAAGGCCTGGCTCGAAGCGCACCTGACCCCCGACCAGGTCGACCGCCTCTGGCAGGTCGACCTGTTGTGGGAAGGCCCCGCCGCGATCGCGACCCGCCCGAGCATCGCCGAGGCGCTGTCGCTCTCCGACGAGCAGAAGGCCGCGTTCCGCCGGGCCCTGGCCGAACGCCAGGCCCGCCACGGGCGGGACGGAAACGCCGGCGTCGCCGCCGCCAACCATCAGTTCGGCGAGCGGGCCCTGACGATCCTCGACGACGGCCAGAAGCAGCGCTGGGCGAAGCTGGTCGTCCGGCCGATCGCCCACCAGCCCGACCCGGCTTCGGGCCCGGCCCCAGCGACGGCCCGGGGGGCCGCCCCGGTCGCCCGCTGAGCCGTCCGCCCCGATCGCTCGATCAGGGCTTCGCCGCCTCGACGACGAGGTCGACGGCGGCGAAGTGCTCGTGGTCACTGTTGGTCTGGCGGGTCTCGATGCGGACGAGGTACGCGCCCGGCTCGTCGATCTTCAGGGTCTCCCGCGCCCCGGCCTTGGCCCCGGGCTTGAAATCCATCTCGATGGCCGACTCGCGGACGACGTTCGCCTCGACCGACAGGTCCGGCGTGGCCGTCTGGCCGGGCTCCTTCTGCCGGGCGACGTAGTAATGCACAACGACGCCCTCCAGCGTCTTGTGCGGGTAGACGTTCTTGAGCATCCACAGCACCTTGATCGGCGAGCCCGCCTTGACCTTGAGCACCGGCCGGGGATTCTTGCCGTGCTCCGGCGGCGTCTGATCGACGAAAGCCGTCACCTGGTCGCCTCCGGAGGCGACGTCGAGGCTGATCTTGGCGTGCTCGGCGAGGATCGGCGCGGGGTTTGCGGCGAGCCAGAGGATGGTCCATGCCGGGATGGTGAAGCGACGCATCGGTGGTCTCCGGGTCGAAGGGGCTCGTCGGCCGGACCGAGCTTACCGCGAATCCGGCCCGGGCCCGTCATGTTTTTGTCCGAACGACGCCTGGGGCGGGGCGAGGCCGAATCGATGGGCAAGTCGGGGTCGATCCGGATCGGGATCATTGGGGCCGGCCAGTTCGCCAAGGTCCGGCAGATCCCGGCGTTCCTGGCGATGCCCGGCGTCAAGGTCGTCGGCGTCTGCAACCAGAGGCGTGAGTCGTCGGGCCGGGTCGCCCGCGAGTTCGACATCCCCCGCGTCTTCGGCAACTGGGAAGACCTGATCGAGGACCCCGGCGTCGACGCCGTGGTCATCGGCGCCTGGCCTTACCTGCATTGCCCGGTCACGCTCGCGGCGCTCGACGCCGGCAAGCACGTCCTGACCCAATCCCGGATGGCGATGAACGCCCGGGAAGCCCAGCGAATGCTCGACCGCTCGCTGGAGTGCCCCGGGCTGGTGACGATGGTCGTGCCGAGCCCCCAGGGGCTCGTCGGCGACCGCTTCGTGCGCTCCCTGATCGCCGACGACTACCTCGGGACGCTCGCGGAGGTCCACGTCACCGGATTCACCAGCGACCTGGCCGACCCGGCTCGGCCGCTCGGCTGGCGGCAGATGACCCGGTATTCGGGGTTCAACATGCTCCAGCTCGGCATCCTCCACGAGCCGGTGATGCGCTGGACGCCACCGGTCCGGCGCGTGATCGCCTCGGCTTCGAAGCGGATCGCGACCCGGCCCGACCCCGAGACCGGCGAGCCCGCCAAGGTCGGCACGGCCGACAGCGTGCAGGTTCTGACGGCTTATCAAGGGGGGGCCCGCGGCACCTACCGGCTGAGCGGGGTGATCCGGCACGTCGCCGGCTCGTCGGTGGCGCTCTATGGGTCGGAGGGGACGCTGGTCTACGACCTGAAGCGCGACGAGCTGCGCGGGGCGACCCGCCACGAGGCCGAGCTGAAGCCGATCGCGATCCCCGACGACCAGCGGGGCGCCTGGCGGGCCGAGGCCGACTTCGTCGACGCGATCCGGGGCGAGCGGCCGGTGACGCGGACCACCTTCGCCGATGGCGTGGCCTACATGCAGTTCACCGAGGCCGTCGCCCGAAGCTCAAGGCACCAGGGGCCGGTCGACCTCCCACTGGTCGAGTTCTCCAACCCGAGCCTTTGATGGCCCTTGCCGGGGGCCCGGCCCTCTGCGGATAATCATCCGGGCGACGCGGATGGACAACGGAGCGAACCGACATGGCCGGACCGACGACCGAGGTCCTCAACGAGGATATCCGCACGCTCCGGGACGAGGTCCACGGGGCCGACCTCGACGTCCGCGAGTTGAGCACGAAGGTCGGTGGGATCATCCTCACGGTCCAGGTCCTCGGGGTCTTCACCCTGGCGAGCCTGCTCTCCGGAGTCTGGTGGGGAGCATCGCTCACCACTAAGGTGGACGGCCTCGGGACCAGATTCGACAAGCTGGAGGCGAGAAGCGACAAGCTGGAGGCGAAAGTCGACGCGATCGACACCCGGCTTGATAAGCTCGAAGCAAAGGCCGACGCCCACTTCGAGAAGATCGAGGCCCGCTTCGACAAGATCGACGCCCGGTTCGACCGGCTGGAAGCGTCGATTGCCCGGCTGATCGAGCAGTCTCGCCCGGCCGTCAAGCCGTGACCTTTCCGGCCCGGTCGACCTCCCACGGGTCAAGTTCTCCCACCCGAGCCTTGGACCGAGGCCGCGCCCGGCGGCCCGGCCTCGGGCGCTCCGGGGTCCGGCCCAGGCAGCGGTCGAAGCTCAGCAGGGCCGCCAGGTAGAAGGCGAAAGCGAGCCCGGCGTAGGCGAGCGTCCAGAAGATCAGGCCGGCGAAGGCGCCGTCCGCCATCGGGGGGTTGAACTGGCCGCCTCGGCGGCTCATCTCGATCAGGTTGGTCGTGAAGCCGACGTTCCAGAACGGGCTCCCCATGACGACCGCGCTCTGCCCGAACATGACGTCGGATCGGTTGAAGAGCTGGAACGCCGCGACCGGCCAGCCGATCACCGAGGCCACCAGGGCCGCGACGGTCCAGGCGATCGATCGGCCGCCCCGCGCGATCCAGGTCGCCAAGGCGAGGCCGAGGCTCACCAGCGCCGCCCCCTGGGCGAGGATGATCAGGGGGAGCAGGTAGGCCATCGCGATCGCCCGCGCCGAGGCGTTCGACGGCAGGATGGTGAAGGTGATCAACCCCGGCCAGAACGCCAGCCAGGGGACCCGGCGGTACGCCCCCCACCACTTCCCCCAGACGATCGACCGGGTGGTCATGGGCGTGGCGAGCAGGACGTCCAGGCTCCCCCGGACCCGCTCCTCGCTCAGCGCCGTGCCCGCCGAGGCCGCCAGCAGGAGCAGTCCGACGCACGCCTGGAAGCCGTTGAAGACCGAGGCGATCTCGCGCGAAGGCCCGTTCGGGGGCCCGGTCTGCAGCCATTCGGCGATCACGAAGAGGCTGACGCCCGAGGTGATGAGGATGTAGGCCAGCCAGACCATGCGCACGGGCCGAGAAGGCCGGTTGCGGTGCCACTCGCGCCAGAGGACCGGGTTCTTGTCCAGCGAGGGGCCGGGCCACCAGCGGACCTGGCCCCGATACCACGCGGCGACCCGCGAATCCTTGACCGGCTTCGGCGTCCGGCCCTCCTGGTGGAGGTAGATCGGCCGGAGCCTGGCCACCGCCACCACCGCCAGGCCGACCGCCAGGGCCAGGCAAACCAGGAGGAACCCGACCGGCTCGACCAGCGAGGTCGTCCCGGGGTAGCTGTACGGGGCCTGGGTCAGCCAGAACGGGTTGCTGAGGTTCAGCCAGCTCGGGGCCGAGGGGGTCCCGTGGGCGAGCATCCACATCGGCAGGGCCAGGAGCCACGCCGCCCAGACGGCGAAGACGACGATCAACACCTCGTGCGCTTTCTTCATCCAGACCGAAAGCGCCAGCGCCAGCGAGCAGCCGAGCAGCGCGACCCCCAGCGCGATCAGGAACGCGGCGGTCAACGCCACCGGGTCGATCCCGCCGAGCAGGGTCCCCAGGGCCGCCACCGGCAGGGCGCAGGCGATCAGGTTGAGCACCGGCACGAGCCGGGCGGCGAGCTTGCCCAGGACCACCTCGCGGTCGGAGAGGTCGGTCACCATCACGTGGGCCAAGGTCCCCCGGGCCTTGTCCAGGCAGATCGCCCCGGCCGTCGCCGCCGGGGCCGCCAGCAGGACCAGCGCGAGCTGGGTGACGGTCATCGCCTGGTAGAATCCGGTCCCCGCCGCCACCAGTTGCTGCCGGGCCGTCAGGTTCGTGTTCCGCGTCGCCGACTGCCAGACCACCCCCAAGCACGCCAGCAAGGCCGCCACGAACAGCGCCCGGACGGCGTACCCCTGCCAGCGCCTCGACCGCGCGAGCCACTCGTAGGCGAACACCGGTCCCAGCCATGCCCCTCGCGTCATCGGCCCGCCCTCCCCGTCCGGCTTGGCGTCACGGCTCGAAGTCCGCACGAGCACTGTGGTGGATCGACAGGACCGTCACGAGGTCCCCACGCAGGGTGAACAAGATCCGATACCGATGCCGGTGACTGGGCTTGCCCAGGACCAGCTCGCGAACTTCTTCGGGCAGCTTGCGGGACTCTCGGGCGACCGGGCAGCGGGCCGGTTGCCGGGTCAACGACTCGATCTCCTCGAACAACCCCCGATACCAGACCTCGGCCTGGCCGGGCGATCGGTTCTCGGCCGTCCAGGCGAAAATCGCGTCGGCCTCGTCGCGGGCCCTGGCGGTGATCTCGACCCGGAAGGTCATGCCCCGATCCCGTGCTTCCTCCGGGCGTGGTCCTTGAACTCCTCCAGGCCGATCGTCCGGCCCCCGTCCCGATCCTCCAGACCCCGGCGGATCCCCTCCAGGGCCTCGGCCTCGCCCGCCTGGTCGAGCAATTTCCGATACGCCTCGGCATCCTGCACGACCAGTTCAGCCTTGCCGTCCACGGTGAGCAAGACCGGTTCGCCGGTCTCCTTCAACCGGCGGAGGAATCCGGGCGTGTCGAGCCGGAAGTCCTCCAACGGTCGGGTCGAGTGGTCCGATTCCATCGCGGTCGACTCCTTCAGCCAGGAAAGCGGGGAGGCCGGACTCGACTCTAACCCGGATCGGCCGGCGGGTCGACCGGCTCGGGAGGTTCCCTTAATCCATTCGGTCGTCGACGGGTTTTATTCAGGTATCCCGCCCCGATCTCCCGTAAGCCCGGCCCAACCCCACGGCCGCGAGGGTCCCGACCAGGGCGACGGCTCCGAGCATCACCAGGCCCATGCCGGCCAGGTGGCTCTCGACCCCTCGGTGGAGCAGCTCCCAGATCCGCACCGAGACCAACGCCACCCCCGGCGGGGCCGAGAGGTTCGACGCCGGGAGCTCGCCGATCCCCAGGGCGAAGGCCACGCCCCAGGCGGCGAAGGTCGCCCCCCGGGTCAGGGGCAAGGCCACCCGCCGGATCCGCCCCCAGGGGCCGCAGCCTTCCAGGCTCGCGGCCTCGAAGTAGCCGCCGGGCAGGGCCCGGATCGCCGGCCAGAGCACCAGCACGGCATAGGGCAAGGTCCGCAACATCAGGGCCAGGCAGACGCGGAAGGGCGAGTCGTAGACCCAGGCGACCGGCAGGTAGGCCAGCACCAGCGCCATCCCCGCCACGGGGCCGGGCAGGGCCAGGGTCGCGGCGACCGTCAGGGCGGCGACCCATCGCCAGGGGCCGGGATCGCGGGCGAGCCAGGCCAGGCCCCAGGCCAGCGCCGTCGTCAGCGCCGCCGCCGACCCCGCCAGGATCAGGCTGGAGACCATCGGGGCGCGGAACGGGCGCGAGAAGGCCCCGCCGAACAGCTCGGCGGTCGTCGAGGCCAGGGTCGAGGCCAGGCCGTGGGCCGACCAGCGGGCCTGGCCGTGCTCGACGACCCGCCCGGCGTGCCAGGCCAGGCTGAACAACGGCAGGGCCGCCGCCAGGCCGAAGGTCGCCCAGGCCGCCAGGCCGACCGGCACCCGCCAGCGCCCGAGGGGCCAGTCGCGCGACCGCCGCGAGGCCGAGATCACCCGCGCCGGGTCGACCTTCAGCAGGGCCCGAACCCCGACCAGGATCAGCGCCCCGAACGCCACCAGGGGAGGCAAGGCCACCAGCGCCGCGCCCGGGGCGTTGCCCGACTGGTACTGGGTGTACGACTCCTCGGCATACGTCCGCACGCCCAGGAGGTCGGTGACGGACATGTCTCCGGCGGTCAGGACCATCACCGCGAGGGCCGCCGCGGCGATCGCCCCGAGGCTCCGCCGGAGGGTCACGCGGAGGACGACTTGCCAGGGTCGGAGGTCGAGCCTGGCCGATTCTTCGAGGTCCGGCTCGACCCCCCGGAGGCCGACGCCGACGATCGCCACGACCCAGGGGAGGCTGGCGACCGCGTGGAGGAACGCCGCGCCCGGCCAGCCGGCCAGGACCACGCCAAGACCCATCGCCTGCGCCCGGCCCGCGTTGCCCAGGGCCCCGAGCCAGGCCGTCGCCGTCAGGGGCATCGGCACGAACGCCGCCAGCGCGACCAGGGCCGCCAGCGGGCGACGGCCCCAGAGGTCGGTCCTGGCCAGCAGGAAGGCCAGGACCACGCCCGCCGGCAGGGCCAGGGCCCCGGTCGCCGCGACCAGTCGGGCCGTCTGGATCGCCAGGCCAAGCGGGCGGATCACCTCGCCGGGCCGGGTCGTGGCGACGAGCTCACCGGACCCCGGGCCGTCCGACTCGGCGGGCCGGGTCGCCTCCCAGGCCGTCGCCATCAGGGGCCAGCCGACCACCGCGACCAGCCCGAAGATCACCGGGGACGACCGGATCAGCCCCCTCAACGCCCCGCCGGTCCCAGCAGCCTGGCCACGTCGCCGCCGATCAGGGCGAGGGCCTGGGCGATGGCCCGGGTCGAGCCGAGGGTGAAGTCGCGGACGGCCGCCTGCGAGGTCGTCGGCGTGGCCAGGGTCGCCAGCCGGGCCCGGAGGCTCGCCGCGTCGGCCCCTTCGATTGCCGATTGCACCTGCGGCCCGAGGGCCGAGGTCGCCGGGTCGCGCCCCAGGGTCGTCGAAATCCGGGCATCCAGCCCCTGAAGCGACCGGGCGACCTGCGCGTCGAAGTCGGCCCGACGGGCGGCGGGATTGGGTTGCCCGTTGGCGCCCGGGGCGAGCAGGACGCCCTGGACCGCCTTGAAGTAGTCGTTGAGGAAGTTGCCGAAGGCCGAGCGGACCCCGGCCGAGACGCCCGCCGGGGTCGCGTCGCCGGCCGAGGTCGGGCCGGAGAGGGTCAGCGGAATGGCCGTGCCGATCCCCTCGGCGACGGGGACGCGGAAGGTCGGGCGGACCTGCTCGGCGGTCGTCACCACGTTGGGCACGGCCGTCAGGGGGGCGGGGTTCGCCACGCTCGTCACGTTCGGCAAGGCCAGCGCCGCGGCCGAGACGCCCCTGGCCAGCAACTGGCTCTCCAGGCTGGTCGCGTCGTCGCCGACGATCGCGGCCGTCACCTGCCCGGCCGCCGCCGTGGTCGAGGTCGGCCCGGCCGGGCTCGTCGGGTTGAGGCTCAGGACCAGCTGCTCGGCGAGCGACTGGAGCGACGCCTCGACCGCCTTGTCGAACGCCGCCAGGTTCCGCGACGGGACGACGAGGCCGTCGGACCCCTGGGCCAGCAGGATCGTGTCGACGGCCCGGATGTAGCTCTGGTCGAAGGCCTGGAAGGCGGCCTGGACCGGGGCGCTGGTGACGTCGACCTGGCTCGGCAGCGTCACCGAGAGGCCGGGCAGGCCCGTCGGCGTCACCACGCCGATCGTCGCGGGCACGGCGCGGGACTCCAGGAGGTCCGCGATCCTCGGCCGAAAGCTCGTGGTCATCCTCATCGGTCGGTGCTCCTTCTTCGGTCTCGATCCCCGCCAATCGCCCGCATGGATGGGAGCGGACTCCCGATGTCGAAATCGATCCGGCCCCGGGGCGTCAGGGCGTCAAGCATGGTGAACCGGCCCGGCTCAGAGGCCATCGGGGTCGAACCTCGGCTTGATCGAGGCGGGGCCCGCGTCGGTCGCCCTGGCCGCGAGGACCGTCCCGCAGATCAGCCCGGCGACGCCGACGACCCCGGCCGAGACGGCGATCGCCACGGCGACCGCCTGGGTCGAGTGGTCTTTATCCGCGACCGAGCTCGAGCCGCTGCCCATCGCGAAGAGGAACCCGCAGCCGGCGACCCATCCGGTCGTTTCGAAGCACCGGGCCGCCATCGACTTGCCCTCGCCCGCCTCGACCCGGACTCTCGCCGCGTCCTCGGGCAGTTCCCGGCCGAGATCCAGGGCCTTCATCCGCTCCTCGTGGGCGAACAACCGCCCTCGCCTGGCGTGGAGCAGGCCGCCGATGACCGCCACCAGGCCCACCAGCATCGAGCCGACGATCGCCAGCAACCCCGCCAGATGGCCCGCCGAGATCGATGTCATGTTCCATCCCCTCGACCGCCTTCCGGGTCGCCAGGCCCCACGTCGGGCCCAAGATCCGCCCCGACCATCAGAACCGAGAGGCCCGCCGATTTCCAGCAAATTTCCGGGGGAACCCGCCGCTCAAGGGGCCTCGCCGGTGCGGAACCGGAAGTCGCAATGGGAGGCGCCTTGCATCAAGGTCTGGGTGCGCTCCAGGGTGATGGCGGGGTTGAACCCCTCGACCAGGGCGAAGTCGCGGACGCAGGAGAGGCTCGCGCCGAGGTCGGCCAGGCCGAGGGCCCGGTACATCTCGGCGTAACGGCAGCGGGTGACGTTGAACGAGAGCCGGTCGGGCGTCCGCTCGATCGGGTCGATCTCCAGCGCCCCGCCCTCCTTCCAGCGATCGACGCCCTGGGCGAATGCCTCCAGCGTCGCCTCGCCGAGGCTGGCGGCCAGGTCGGTCCCGGCCTCGTGAGCCAGGTTCACGATCACGCCCCGGACGATCTCCAGCGCGCGCTCCTCGCCGACCTCATCGGCGAACCCCCGGATCAGGGGGCCGACGACCTTCGCCTCGATCTCGCGCCGCTGGAGCAAAGTCAAGGCCGGGGCAGGGTTTCCGCTCGTCGAGTCGGGCACTTCGGGGTCCTCCTTCGTCGCCCCCGGGGGCGGTCCTCAAGGCCGGATCTCGGGCCCTTCGAGGATACCCGCGCGCGAATCCCGATCCCAGCCCCCGGGCCGGGCCCGTTGAATTCCTTTGCCCGAAGATTGCATGGAGGCTATGCTCGGCGAGAAGGGGTCGGAAGATTCCCGATGCGTTCCCGATGCGGACGACCGAGGCCATGACCATGACGACGCTTGCGTGGATCTGTGCCGGTTTGATCGCGGGTTCCCCGGCCGCCGACGCCTCGCCGCCGGCGAGCCGCTCGGCCGCCGCCTACCAGGAGGCCCGCGCCAAGGCGGGGCGGTCGCCCGAGGAGCAGGTCCGCCTGGCCCTCTGGTGCGAGGCCCACGGCCTGACCAACGAGCGGCTCCACCACCTGGCCCTGGCCGTCCTGGCCGACCCGGGGAACGTCGCGGCGCGCGGGCTGATGGGGTTGGTCGCCCGCGACGGCCGCTGGTCGAGCCCCGAGTCCGTCGCCTCGAAGGCCCAGGCCAACCCGACCCTGGCCGAGTACGAGGCCCGCCGCCAGAAGGCCCCCTACACCGCCGACGGCCAGTGGGCGCTGGGGACCTGGGCCGAAGAGCATGGCCTGGCCGAGCAGGCCCGCGCCCACCTGACGGCGGTGATCCGGCTCGACCCGGCCCGCGAGGCGGCCTGGCACCGGCTCGGCTACAAGAAGCACGAAGGCCGGTGGGCGACCGACGCGCAGCTCCGTGCCGAGAAGGCCGAGGCCGAGGCCCAGAAGGCCGCCGACAAGCGTTGGAAGCCGCTCCTGGAAAAGTCCAAGGCGATGCTCGGCCAGCCCTCGAAGCGGGCGGAGGCGGAGGAGGCGCTGGCGGGTGTGGTCGACCCCCGAGCCGTGCCGATGATTGGCCGGGTCTTCGCCTCGGCCGAGGCCACGCAGCCCCTGGCCGCCCGACTCCTCGGCCAGGTCGATGCCCCGGCCTCGTCCAGGGCCCTGGCGTTCCTGGCCATCTTCGCGAAGTCGGCCGAGGGCCGGCGGGCGGCGGCCGAGACCTTGCGGGGACGCGACGCCCGGGAATACGCCGGCCTGTTGATCGACCTGATCCGCGACCCGATCAAATTCGAGGTCCAGCCGAGCGGCGGGCCCGGATCGCCGGGCGTGCTGTTCGTCGAGGGGAAGAAGGTCAACCTCAAGCGACTTTACCAGTCGGGGTCCGCCTTCCAGCCGGGGGATACGGTCGGTTACGACCGCTTCGGCCGCCCGGTGCTCCGCCACAATCTCTACTCCAGCAACTTTTCGCGCCAGCCCAATGTGCCGCTCAACCCCGGATCGTTCGTCCGGGGCACCTATCAGTCTTACGGAGATCTCTACTCGTCGAGTGGTTCGGCCTCGGGTTCTCTTCAGAGACTCCAGGGACTCCAGGGGTTTGACATGAATGGGGTTTTCAGCGGAGTGCCGTCACTCAACTCCCCCATTTATAGCTTCACCGCGTCATCCGCGAACCAGGGCGTCACGCCCGAGGCCCTCCGCCAGTTCCTGGTGACGGGCCACTCCCCGGCCGGCCCTTCCCACCACCGGGCGACCGCCTCTCCTTCGGTGAACGCCTTCGGGACGTACATCCCCAGCGGTTCGTTGGGGGTGACGGATTACGCGGGCTCGGTCACGGTGGAAGTTCCCCTGGGCCAAGCCGTGGCCGAATCCGAATGGTCCGCCGAGGTGGCTCGTCAGAACCTGAAGGCGGACGTCGACGCCATCGAGCAGTCGAATCGATCGGTCCGGGAGTTCAACGACCGCGCGGTGGTCGTCCTCAACGACGCCACCGGGCAGAACCTCCCCGCGGATCGCAAGGCCTGGGACAAGTGGTGGGTCGACCTGCTCGGTTACGCCTTCGCCGCGGGCCAGACGGCGGTCAACCCGACGGTCGTCGAGGTCGTCGAGGGATATCAGCCACAAACGACCCCCTCGAACGTGATCTCGCAGACCACGATGATGAGCCGGATGAGCTGCTTCGGCGCGGGGACGCCGGTGCGGACGATCGACGGCGTCCGGCCGATCGAGTCGTTGAAGGTCGGCGACCTTGTCCTGACCCAGGGGACCGACACCGGGGGCCTCGGCTACCGGCCGATCCTGGTGGTCCACCACAACCCGCCGAGCCCAACCTACCGCATTCGCCTGGCCGGCGAGTCGATCATCAGCAGCCACTTCCACCGTTTCTGGATCGCCGGGCGTGGCTGGGTGATGGCCCGCGACCTGAAGCCCGGCGACCCGGTCCGCACCCTCGGGGGGATCGCCCCGGTCGAGTCGGTCGAGCCCGACAAGGTCCAGCTCGTCTATAATCTGGACGTGGCCGACGACGCCGACTTCTTCGCCGGCAAGCTCGGGGCCCTGGTCCACGACAACACCCTGCCCGACCCCCGGCGCGCCCCCTTCGACGCCGGGGCCGTGGCCGCGAAGTGAACGGAACGAGGATCTGAACCGATGGTCGGCCTGGAAGATCGGATCGAGGGGACGTCTCCCGACCTCGTCGCGAAGCTGGAGGCGGGCGAGGTCCCGGCCGGGCTCGACCCGCGCGACGCGGTCGCGGCGATCGCCCACGCGGCCCTGGGCGACGGCCAATCCGGCGGGCCGGGGCTGGTCCAGGGGCCGACCCGGTCCCCCCGGCTGGTCAAGTCGCTGACCTATGAATCGCTCTCCGGCCTCTTTCCGGGGTCCGATCGCCCGGAGAAGCTCGCCCTGGCGGCGGGGTTGCTCCAGATGCTCGACGCCTGGGAGGCCAGCCACGCCGCCGCGCAGGAGGCCGACGACCTCGGCGAGAAATCGACCGCCGCCTACTGGCACCTGATCGCCCACCGCCGCGAGCCCGACGCCGGGAACGCCCTGTACTGGGCCCGCCGGGTCGGCCGCCACCCGATCCACCGGGCCCTCGCCGAGCGGGCCGGGCCGATCCTGGGGGACCACGCCGCCCGCCTGGCCCCCGGAGGCGTCTGGTCGCCCTCGGCGATGATCGACCTCGCCACCAGGGCCCGTCCCGGCACGCCCGACGAGGCCCTCGCCCGCCGCTTGCAGGCGTTGGAGATGGTGCTCCTGCTGGAAGCCTCGCTGGCCGGGGTGGACCCTCGAGTGTGACCGGGGATTCTTGGGTGATCGGGGGTGGCAGGGGTTGCGGTACCCCGTCACGCGACATCAGGTTGTCCCATCCCATGTCGACACCGAGTTTGCCGGCCCTGCCGCCCCGGATTTTCTCCGGGTGGTAGGGGTTGCGATAAACCGCAACCCCGGGATCGGCCGGGCCGGCACCCGGGCGATGGATCCCCCTCAAGCCGGACCTTTCCCGGGGTTGCGGAGTACCGCGACCCCTGCCACCCACGAGGGCCCGGCTTGAGGCAGCGAGCCTCGACCCAAGAATCCACGGTCACGCCCGGTTCATCCGCGATCGGGCTCGCTCCGATAGGCCAGGCCCCAGCCGGGGGACGTGACGGGCTTGTGGCCGGGCGGGTGGGGCTCGACCAGGGGGCCGTAAAGCTCGGGGCGGCGGGCTCGGAGGTAGCGGCGGCCGGAGGCCTGGTCGTACGCCTGCTTCGTCAGGAGGCCGACGACGACCTCGTCGTCGAGCGCGTGGCACTCGGCGATCACCTCGCCGTCGGGGTCGAGGATCATCGAGAGGCCGGGCTTGATCGTGTCATGGTCGCGGCCGATGTTGTTGGCGAAGACGGCAAAGACCCCGTTCTCCCAGGCCCGCGCCGGGAGCCATTTCATCAACCACCCGCGCCCCTTCGGCCCCCGGAACTCGGCCCGGAGGCGGCTCGGGTCGCGGTGGCGATTGTCCCAGAGCGCCGGGTCGACCGGCCCTCGGCCGGGCATCGGCGAGGGGGTGCAGCCGGTGACGTGCGGCATGACGATGACCTCGGCCCCCAGCAGCGCCGTGGCCCGGACGTTCTCCGGGAGGTTGTTGTCGTAGCAGATCAAAAAGCCGACCTTCACCCCGCCGAGGTCGACGACGCGGTAGCCCTCGCCCGGGGTCAGGTGCGGGTGGATGAACGGGTGGAGCTTGTGGAACTTCGTGAGGAAGCCCCCCGGCCCGGCCGCGACGTAGCACTTGAACAGCCGCCCGTCGGGCCCGCGCTCGATCAGGCCGGCCATCACCACCAGGCCCGCCTCGCGGGCGATCTCGACCAGCGCCCGGGTCGACGGCCCGTCGGGGACCGGCTCGGCGATCGCCTCCAGCCCTTCGCGATCGAGCGTCTGCAAGAACGTGTAGGCCGTGACGCTGCACTCGTGGAAGCACGCGACCTCCGCCCCGAGGCCTGCCGCCCGGAGGGCCAGCTCGCGGATCCGCCCGAGGTTGTACGCCTTGTCGCCGTCGCGATGCTCGAACTGCGCGGTGGCGATGCGGATGTCGCGCATGGTCGGGTCGATCCATTCGAAAAGGGGATGCCGGGGGACGGCCGATCATAGCCGTCGCCGTCGGGACTGGGCAAGTTCCGGCGGACGTCCCTCCCTTGCCGACCGGCCGGCCCTCGGGCGATGATCTCCGGTCGAGCCTTCGCCGAACGCAGGAGATCCGCCGTGCTTCCAGGTCGCCTTGCCCTCGCCCTGCTCGTGGCCCTCGTCGGCCCGACCCCCGCCCCGGCCGACGACTCGCCGCCCGAGGCCCTCAGGCCGCCGGCCTTCGAGGAGTTCGTCGTCGTGCCGCTGCGGGTCCACGTCCTGGCGTCGGCCGACCTGCCCGACGTGCATTGCGGGCTGGCCGACTCGGACCTCGCGCGGATCCTCGGCAAGGTCAACGCGATCTGGCATCAGGCCGGGGTCCACTGGCGGCTTGACGGGCTGATCCGCGAGCCCGCCGCCAGGCCAGGCGAGTTCCAGGCGGCGCTCGAAGCCGACACCGGCGACAAGCTCGCCGTCTATCGCCTGCTGGCGCCCGAGGGGTCGCGCTCGGGCGAGGGGATGGACGTCTATTACATCCACAAGTTCCCGGTCAACGGCGTCTACTACTACAGCGCTAAGTCTTTCCCCAGGAGCATCGGGGAACTTCGGTGAGTTTGATGCCCAACGCTCGCAGTTTCTTCCTCGTCGCCTTGGTATGACCCTTCCTCGCCGCCG
>JAABUK010006648.1_pt1 | contig 17148 bp, 15 predicted proteins | sample 5559141 | NCBI WGS metagenome assembly JAABUK01 (sample SAMN10711869, study PRJNA513367) | rock metagenome | isolation source: Antarctica rocks | place: Antarctica: Victoria Land, Pudding Butte nord | collected 2016-01-03
CCTAAGTGTTTTTTAAGCTGAAAAACATTTATTAAGATTCTTATAAATATAAAATCTGATCTATCTTATCTTTATATTTATAACTATTAAGTCTATTCTCTAAATAAGTATATTCTCTATACTCAGAAGCTTAAGTTTAGAGCTTATATCAGACATCTCATCAATTATAATTTACTAAATATCTACAGAATTTAGATACTCAGCTAGAAGAAAGTGATTAAAATAAGAAATGTCAAATTTAATAATTCTTAATTCTATAATTCAGAAGATATTAATTTAGATTATTTTTTACGCGAGAAAGTTGAGCAGGCTATTAAAATTTTTAATATTCAGTTCTTAATATCTTCCTCATTAATTACAGCTATTAATAATAAAATAGACACTTAAAATAAGTAAATTAATATCTTTAAAGATACTAAATTTTTCACGCTCTTAAGTAAGACGATAATACTCTCTTTTAAATCAAATTTAATAATAAATTCAATATTAAATCAGTTATTTACATCTAAATCTACTTCTAATTCTTCTACTATTTTAAATCAGTTAGATTCTTATTTAATAACTAAATTTAATCCTTAAAATATACTTTTAAAAGATGTAAAACACACTTAAAAATCTATATATCGCGCAGTCTATATAATAACTCTTAAATAGAGCTTTAAGCTTATCTTCTTTCATTTTATCTTCATCTCTTTAATATAAGAATATATTAATAGAAAAGAAAATCTATATTAAGATATATTATCTACTAAGTTAAAAGTATAAAGACAGCTTATTAAAAATTAATTTATAAGAGAATTTTAATAGACAGCGCAAAATAAGATATAAGAACTTAAAAAAAGAGATATATATAAATAGATAGATAAAAAAATCGATTTAAGAGCTAGATTCTTACTCTTAATATAAGTATTTAAGTATAAATTCGATATAAATAACTATCTTAATAAATTCAAGATCTGAATTTGCGTATAAGAAGATTTGCAATTAATTGAGCAAGATACTTACGCAGCTATATTAGCTGCACGTATTTTTTGAGTTCTATAACTTTAGCGGTCGCTTTTAATCTGGAAATTCATTAATATAATACTATTAACGTCTTTATTAATAGTGAGCTAAATAAGCAGATAAATTACTATTCTTCTAAGAGCTTTTAATGTCTAAATTCAGTATAACTTCTTCTTCACTCTTTATATAATTTTAAGTAATCTTCACTCTTATAATATAATCATTTTAACGCAGCTCTAAAAGAGCTAGATCTATATTTAATATCAGGCGTTAATTATCTATATATTGATGACCGCCTTCTAGTCTTTTTCTATATTAACGATATTATTATTCTTTATAATAAAGAGAATTTCAAGTGTTTTTAGATCTTTAAGATAGCTCTTTTATATAAATTTAAAATAAGATTTCTAGATAAACTAAAATAATTTCTAGATATTTAAATTGAGTGAAATTAAGACACTTAAAAAATATAATTATATCAAGACTTATATATAGCTAAAATCGCCTCAAAATTCAGTTTTATTAATATTTAACAATCTTCGAAAAGTTCTATCTTCTCTATTAATATTTTTCTATAAAATAGTAACACGCAGATCACTCTATAATAAATTCTTATTTATTAATAATGAGTGAGCTCTTTAAATTTCGCAGCTATTATTTCTTAGTCTGATATAATGTTTTCTATCTCTTAACTTAATTTCTTATTAATTCGTCTATAACTTATTTAGCTGTCTTAAATCGCATTATTTCTTATCTCTATATCTCTTAAAATCTAATAATTAAATACTTAAAATATAATAATAACGAGCTATTTAAATACTTAAGCGACATCATCTTTATAAATAATTTGTCTACTTATCACAGCTCTAATAAATATCTCTTTAAGCTATATTAGAGGATTATTAATTAGAAAGCTATAAGATAGAAAATAGTAATTATATTAAGTATTAAGATTGAGTTTCTATTACTGTTTCTGATCTTTTAAGAATTACTGTAGTGAGAATGTTTTTTTCGAGCTATATAATTTAATACTGAGCAACAGATTATTATTAACTGCAATAATTAATAGATTATTCGAATTATTAAAAAAGAGACTTTTAAGCTGAATATCAAGCTATATTATATTAATATATATCAGCATTAACTCTAATAGAAGGTTTAAGCTAATTAAATAACTGTTAAATAGATTTTAACAGCTAAAATGCTCATTAACAATCTTATTAAGACTCTATCTACTTAAAAACACGCTATATTTATCTAATAACTAAATCTGATTAATATATCAGACAGACTAATCTGCATTAAGAAGATAAATAATGAGAATAGCGAATAACTTATAAATAATCTGTTTTTTATGATGTTATCATCTATATTATTACTGACATTATTTATAATTAAAAAAAAAAAAAAAACTCGAATAAGTGTATTGTGAATCTTCTAAAGCAAGTAAAGAAAGATATACTCAAAATCAAATTACAAAGTTGAGAGCACATAATTATCGGGCGAGAAGAGAGCGGTAAAGCGCATGCGAATTATAATTATGAAGAGTGTGTCTCGCCTGTATAAATAAACAAAGAATGAGAGAAATCTTTAAAAAAGACTTAATATACTAAATAATATCAAATTAAGACAGATCTAATAGATATTAAAGAGAATCTTAAGAAAAAGATAAAAAATAATAATGAAAGAATTAAAAATAAGAAAGAACTTGCTCAATAACTTAATCAGATTATCATACACATGTTATAGATAAGTCGCACGCAAAATAGAGTTGAAAGAATTAAAGCAAGACTTAATTATATTAAAGCTTTATTAAAAGTTTTAATAAGAGATATACTAAACTCTTAAGCTTAAGATATAATCTGAGTGAGTATTATTATAAATAAAATAAAATAAATAGATAAATTAAACACATCTTTTTTAATCAGATATATAATCAGAGTTTAAATATTATAAGTAAAGAACTTATTTAATAAGAAAATACTTAAAAAGATAAGAAAGACAATTTCAGAAGCAGCAATTATTTGAGTATTATATAGCGAAGATATTAATATATCTCTACTTAATAAGATTATAAGAAATAGAATACAAGAACTCTTTTTAATAAAGAACTTTAAGATATTTAAAAAAGACTATTTAATTGAGATATTAGAAGTACTCTTATTAACGCAAGTTATAGATGAAAAGAATGTGAATAATATATAACTCACACGCAATATCTGCAAGATCTTAAGAGTCATAATTTTAAGTCTTTAAATTATCAGAATTTAATAACTATATAATTAGAGAACAACTGTGTAAAATCTGCGAAACACACGCAAGAAATATGTAAAGATGAGAAGATTACTAATCATTGATTTTCTGATTAAGAATATATAATAAAAAGCAATTCAAGACAATCTAATAATCAATATTTAATTTTTTAAAACGCGATTATTTAATAAATCGCTTCAGATTACTTAATATTATAAATATTAATAATGAGATTATATGCAAGTTATATATAATAAACCCGTGTAATGCGCACAATATGCAAAATTATATGCATTAGTCAAATATCTTAAGAAGAGAATTTCATGCGCAAACTATAATAAGAAATATCAAGTATAATAGAGTCGCGAGTATTTATTATTTTAGATATATTATAAGAGTATTTAACGCAGATAAGTTGTATTATACTCGCAAGTATAAAGCATTTATATCGCATTTTTAAATTTAGTTAATAGAGAAATTAAACAGTTCTCTTAAGATTAGATAAGTTAGAATAAGAGCTGAATAATAATTACTTATAAAAGAAGAGTCTTCTTATAAGATGTAGATAATATGTAGTAATAAATAGATTATCTTACGCATCTAGAATAAGTAAGTAGAAGTTTCACTTAATAAAGACTAGAATTTAGTCAGACTATTATATTTATATTATATAAGATAAGTATAAGAGACGCATTTATTAAGAATATTATTTCAACTTCTAATAAATTATAAACTGTTAATTATATAATATAACTGCGGAAATAATAACTCATAAATAAGTTAATTATTATTTAATAATTTTACGCAATCTTAGATACTTATAATTTAGAAGCTTATATATAATAAATATATAAAGTTCATATATTACTTTAAACTCTATAAGCTAGCATATAAATCTCGCTCTAAGATTAGAATATGCTTTATAATTAGACAAGATATTGATATTATATAGTAAAGATAAAAGCAATATAATTTGAATATAACAACTCTTGAACTAATTATTCAAAATAATATATTATCTATTATAAATATTTATAATCTCAGAACTAGTAAATCTCGCATATAAGAATGATAATAAATAAGTCAAGTATTAAAAGAAATAGAAGAAGAGATTCTACTTCTTAAGAATTTTAATACTTATTATTTAATATGAAAAGATACTAAAATTGCATGTAAATAGAATGCGAACTATTTATTAGTTGAGATGAAGTAATAAGAACTCATGCTACTTATATTAAGAGAAGAGTTAATCTGAAAAAGAGATATATAAAGCTCAGTAATCAATCTCATCTTTATCTTATAAGTACTAAATAAGAGAGTTATCTTTTATAAATTAAAGAAGAGATGAATTCTATTATAAAATTATATCTTAATTAGAATTGATCTTAATATATAATAAATATATAATTTATATATAAGATATAGTCAATTCACATTTTAAAAGCTGAATATTGAGAGACTAATAAACATGCTCTAATAAATTAGATTAGATTAGATTATAGACTCATTATAAAGTATATAGAAGATGCTGAAGTTGCTATTATCTTGCTTCTATTTAAAAGTCAGATTATATTTAAAAACGCGATTAAACTAATTCTTCTAAATATTAGAGTTACTTATATGCGCGTAATATATAAGACATAACTATAATAACTCTTATAAGTTAAGAGATCTGTACAATTTTAGATCTCTTTTTACTAAGCTAAAAAAGAAGATAAAATAAGTTATATATATAAGTTAAAGATATCTAGTAGAAGAGCTATTAAATAATTAGAAGAGACTAGATAATAATAATTTCTAAAAACTATTTTAATAAAATAGATAAGTAGTAGATAAATCACATATAAACTTATATATTCTAAATCTACAATATTAGAAAGAGAAGAAGTTAATAATAAATAATAAGAAACAAACTCACATTCTTATGAAGAAGTTCTTTCTCATAAATATAATAGCAGACACTCTGCGAAGATTATATAATATATAAGCGAGACTTATAATATTAATACACAGTAATATCTCTACTCTAAAAGTAATAAATATGATTAATAGACTTTTAATTAAGAAGATATTTGATTTAAATAGAATTTTAAATAAGATACTAAAATTACTAGACTCGAAAATATTATCAGAACTAACGCAGAATATATATATAATTTTTGCACGCAACTTACTTCTCTTTTATTATAGAGAATTGATTATAATCATCTTGTATAAGAAGAATAAGAAGAATTATTCTCTATTAAATAATTACAGATTAATCATACTGAAAAATACACTCGCGAAAATTATTAAGAAAGTGCTTGCAACTTATTTAAGTCTTATAATTAAAGAGCATGTATTATTATTATAAACTTAAATAAGAGCAAGAAAAGAGAGATTAATTATATCTGTAATAGATCTGTTAATCACATATATTTAGATGATATAATACATGAGATTAGAAAGTATTGTCTTAATACTAAGTCTTGATCTCGCAGAAATGTTTAATAATATATTATATATCAGATTTCTAGATATTCTATATTAAAAGAGTCTTTCAGAATAAATAATATAGATAGTCGCGAGCTTTCTAGATCTGAGATATATATATATTATATATATAGAATATAAGAGCGATTAAATTATAATAAGTACTGAAATATTATAAGACTTTTTTCTCTCTTCAATTCTATTTCTTTTCTTCATTTCTAATTTACTAAAGCAATTCTGGAATCTAGAAAGAGACACACTAAAATTTGACTTTGTGAATAATATATACTTAGTTATCTAGAACACAAACACAGAATATAACTACTATAAACTAATCATAATTTACTTGCAATATTAATACTAAACTAAGACGCACGAAATAAAGTTCGCATCTAATAAGTATTAACTAATATATTTTACATAATATAGATATTATATAAGAGAGAATCTAGTATTTATAATATAGATCAGAAATTATAGAATAGAAGTAAAGAGTAGAGTAATTAAAATACTGAGAGTGTGACTGAATTCAAGTCTCATCTAAAAAGAATATATAATATATATTACTCGCAAGAATATCACAGTCTTAGAAGCACTATTAAGATTAGCAATATTTATATAAGAATTATTAACACGCAACTCACAACTCTTATATATAGTAGTAATAAGATCTATAATACTTTATAAAATATAAGAATGAAATATAAATATATAAAAAGCAAAATAATTATTATCAAACTTAATATTTAAGTTGCTAAAAAAGATTTAGAATAGTTGTCTTTAAAGAATTATAGAAATGTATAAATATATATCTAAAATAGTAATAGAAAAAGAGACTCAAATTACTTTAATTAATTTATATATAAAAACAGTTAGATATTAATATATAGTCAAGATTAAGAACTATTAAGTAGAGCGCGAGATTATAAGAGTAGAAGATATGATATAAATATACATATGAAATATATACAGATCACAATTAATATTAAGATTAAGAACAAGTTACGAGATTATTATTATATAAGTAATAAAGTAAAGTTAAGAGATATTTAGATGAAAAGAGAAGATCTAAATATATATATAATATGCATGTTAAATATATTTATCACAATATTCTTAAGAGTAAGATTAAGACTCTTAATCTTCTAGATCTAAATAATCTTCTAAAAATAGCTCACTACTTATTAAATAAGATAATCATATTTAAAGAAGAAGATAAGAGATCTCTCTATAATAATAAGATAATTAGTTAATAATCACAATCTGAATGATATCTTAAGAGTAGAATACTCGCATATTATACGCAGAATTATTGAAGACAAAGACTATAATATTATTTCTAATACACTCGAAAATAATAGACTTAAATATCTAATTAGTATTTATTTAAGTTTCTAATATCAACTTAATATGCTTATATAACTAATATTTGCAGATAATATATTACATTCTTTTATACTATTTAATATAGAATTGAACAAGTCTACTACTAGTCTATAATATTGAGAGACTAAGTGAAATTCTATCTCATCTCACACGCGCAAAATATGCGGCTTACTAACTTATTCGCACTAAAATAATAAAGCAGTTTCAGATAATAAAAGAGATTATAGAGAAGAAAATAAGTAATTATAAAGTGTTTTAAGCCGCGAAGTAATAATAGAGAATAAGACTCTCTAAGATATTTAGTATAATAATTAAATTGATGACAAGCTGCATAGAGTAATAAGAATGCATACGAACTGCACATCTCACGCGGAATGAATCTGGATTTCCTGCGCCATAACACAGAAAATAAAGTAGTAATACATGTCTCGCACAATAAATCAAAGGTTTTCTCAAAAACAGAGTTTTTTCTAATTAGATAGTGTTTGCATGACTCTAGTAAGAGATCGAATGAATATTAAATAGAACAATATATATATATATTTATAATAATAGTATAAAGAATCTATTTATCTCTGATTTTCTTTCTCTTCTTCTTCATCATCAATCTGGGAGAGCTCAGAAAGAGAGAGAGAAGTGTGATAATGTTAGTATTGATTTTACAGTGAAAAAGATCTGTTTTTGAGCATTTCTACACATTTCTCGATTCTTCAAGATCTGATCTACTGATTTGACGTTATTTCGTGTTATTTCGGCCCATATCCAGCTTCAATTTCGCCCGAAATAGAAGCTGAGGGGGTGTGTTAAACAGTCTACGCCTCAAGACGTCTATTGGCCAGATTTCGACTAGTCTGCGCCCTATCTAACCGCCCTGTTTAACAGACTATTTCGAGCCATTCTATTGAGTATATAACACTCATTTGATGCGCAATTCTACATAGATTTAGACAGTCAATTCCATCAATTCAACAGACATTTTACTAGCTTTCTAGGCGGATTTGTCTGACAGTACTTCACTTCTTTTCGCACCCCCTAAATACTTCTCTGCAAGCTAGATTTAATTCTGCAACTTGAGTATTCATTTTTTCACAGGCGGTGTAACCTGTCTACAGTGGCACGCCACCTGTTCCTGACGTGGAACCTTACCAGAGCGATCACAATATTTGCAGATATCCCACCAGGTTTTGCCGGTCCCATCGCAAAAATCGCAATGTGGGTTTTTATAACAGCAGTAGTCCTTCGGTTTCTTGTCTAATTTGGTCCTAATCACATGAGCTCCGCCGCAAAATGCGCAATCCACCATCTCTGCCCCCGGACGTGTAACCATTCTGAAGCCTTGGCCGTTACATGTTGGACATGTTGAGTTGGACTTCTGTTGAGGGTTTTTGTTGCCGCTATATTGGCTGGAGCTGCTTCTGCCGATGGGCATTGTTGCTTACTTCTCTTGACGGAGCTGTGAAGATTAGTATAATCTTTTCGTATGCCTTGTCAGAATGATAGAATCCATACCTTTAGTGCTGAGAATAGTAGAGAAGGAAAGTGTTCTGATCTTAGAAAGAGAATTTGATGGTTGAAGTCGATAAATAGTCTTGAATTAACTTTAAATTGATTAATATCAGACAAATTAATCTCTTAGAGTAAATAGGGCAGAAGTGTCTGTAGAATAGATCGAATTGACTGTCTAAATTTATGTAGAATTGGGCATTGAATGAGTGTTATATACTCAAGAAAAACGCACAAAATAGTCTGTTGAACAGGCGTGTCAAAATCAGGCCTATGGGCGTAGGCGTGCTGAAACCAGACCTATGGACGCCCTGAGACTCAGGTTTTGACTAACAATTGATGATCTTGAATCGATTGAAAGTTGAGTGATGATTTTGAATTCCTTTGTCTAAGTGTAAAGTGATTATTAGTCTTCATAGATTCATTCGATTCATATATTTAATGACTTGAATTGATTAGATATGAATCAGTGTAGTGTCTCATGATCTGTAAAGCCATCTGTAATTGATACTGTTTGGAGATTATCTTAGTAATCTCAGCTCAGTAATACAGACTAAAAGCTATTTTCATATTATGATCTTGATTACTCCTTTGCTTTTCAATACTGCACTGGTTCTAGTATCTTGGATCAATGCATTTTCCAAGCTTCAGACCAGCTTAACTCTCAGCCCTTTTACTTTAAAGAGTGAGAAACTTAAAAGTGAATTTGGAAGTATTATAATCTCAATCATCCTTACTACTAAAGCGTGTGGAGAATAGTGAAGACACAGGCCTCCAGTGATGACTCAGCGTTTAGACATTGCTGGTGGAAACACCAACATTTATGTTGATTTCTAATTTACTGATGACTCAGCATTTAGATCTTGCTGATTGAACACACCAACACAATATTGGTTTCAGCTGCTTGAAACTTTGCCACACGCGACTACCGCTAGTGATCAAGCCCCCTCCTATTGTTTGGCCATTGATAGATTTAAGAAAATGGGCGATGCGTTTTGACACGGAATGAGCAGCACAGAAAAAGTGACGATGTCACCAGTAGATGTGAAACAGCCTGCGCCTTAGGGCGTCCATCGGCCTGGTTTCGGCCAGTCTGCGCTCCGTCCAACCGGCTATTTTGAGCGATTTTCTTGATATATAAGCTCCATCTTCGAGAGCAAATCTACATAGATTCTAGGCAGGTGATTGTGATCATTTACAGTCAACTCATTTCAATTCGACACGCATTTCAAGCTAGTCCAGCCATTCGCTCAACGAAAGATGAGACTTCTGATTGGTCTGTAAATGTCTGTGCGTCACGAGTTGCTACGGCTATGACAACTGTTGCAGAGAGAGATGATTGCAGGCAGGGCCACAAGAGTCCTCCCGTTCGCGTACAGCGAAATGTCAAAGGCTTGGCATGCGGGCCTTGGCGCGTTAGGGCTATGCCACCTGATTGGGCTTCAGGGCTGGAGTACCGGATCGGGACCAGCGGCCGCAGTGGGCACCTGGGTATTTCTGAATCGCAGTGCTTGGACTCACATTCACCCGATTTCCATCCCGACAAAAAGTCGAGGGTGAATACAGAGGTGTACTTTCTCTGCAGCCGGACTACTTTAGCGTACCCCACTCATATCAGTAGTAATAGTAATACAAGTATCTTACTAAGAATCAGTGAGTGCTCATGAGCAATCACTGTTTACTTTTCAATAACTGAAAAAAAGTCGATTTTTTATAGATTTTAGTTAAGATTCAGCGATTGCTCATGATCATTCATTGAAAAAACTAGCTTATACAAATAAAATACAGCCTTAATTACACTGATGCAGATTAAAAGTAGTCCGGCTGCGGGTAAAGTACATCCCAAATGAGGCTCTCGAACTTGTCACTCTCGGATGCCTGGAATCTGAGCTTGTAGAAAGCTTGCCATGTGACTGGGAAGCGTCCCCGGTGCACGCTTTCATCCCTTGTCAGGGCCGATGTGAAGACTTCTTCTTCGTAGTGCTCAAGTGGATACCACTGATCGTGATTTCCTTGAAAGCACATCTGCAGCGCATTGTCCTTGAGGCCAATCTCAAGATATAAGGTTTTCGGCTTGTTGTCAAAGCGGCCAACGTAAGAAGGTAAGGCCTTGGGATGAGTATTGGGAATTCGTTCTCGTTCCAAATCTGCTTTGATCTTGGGCCATCGAGCATTCGACTTCGCGGCGCTGCGTCTTACTAATTCAAGATACTCGTTCTTCTCAGGAGAATCTAGGTACGTCTTCAAGAGAAGCTGGCCAATCCAGTCTGCTACATCGTTGTTCGCCAGACCGTTAGTTAGTACCAAAATGGCGCTTTGAGTCTCCGGGAACAGCGCAACGAAGTTCAGAGCAGAATTATTGCTTCCCTGATGCCCAGTAATCAACACTGGCTTCGCGATACCCTTGGCAACTATGGGCATCTCGACGTATGTCGGATTCAGACCGATGCTTCCCAGTGGAGCTGGAAGCTCCGTTCGAGCCTATCCCATAGCGTAGCTGTTCTCCCCACCGTTTGGTATTTCAAACATCGTCTGATATCCTCGCAGCTGCATTGGAACTTGACCAAGCGGATTGTTCTTCGTTGTGGTAGTTTTGATATCGGTCTGATCCTTCAACGCCGCGAGCAATGCCTTGTAGTATGTCAAGACATTATGAACGCTACTCTGAATGCTGACAGCTCCTTACATAATAGATCCATCTTTCAGACATGGGCGAGTCGGGAGATGAAAGACGGTACCGTTGGTCAAAGCCTGATAGAACTCAGCACGATTTTCCAATTTCGAGTCGCGCGTGAGGATGGTTCGGGTCAGTTCAAGAGGGTCGAAGATGTGATGCTTCAATGCTGTACCGAAAGACAAATTTTTGCTCAAGGTTAAGATAACTTCGTCAGCTACGGCAAAGCCCCAATTGCTGCACTGAAAGCCGGTGCGGAGATCAAAAAGCTTCTTCAGATTATTGATTATGGGAATAGTATCCCGATGCTCCAGAGAAGCTCGGGCGAATTCTTAATTTCAAACGTTATTCTTCAGAGCTAAACCCGTCTTATATTTGCCTCTTTCTGCACCTTCTCATCCCCGTGATGAAAGTTGGACAAGATTTGCGAAACTGAGGTGATCCATTCAAGTTTCCCCTGCTCAACTAAAACGGCAATTATAGAAGACGTGAATGATTTGCTCAACGAAGACAGATAGTAGATCGTGTTCTCGTCGGAGGGGAGCTGCTTTGCGACATCGCGAAAACCAAAACCCTCGGTATGAATGATATCTCCTTGAGGCAGGACTCCGATAGTGGCACCTGGAGAGCCAGAGATCTTGATGATCTCGCTGATGATTGGCGAAAGAGCTCTGAGACACGTGAGCAATTCTTGAACCATTGTGAAGAGTCGCAGATGCGAGGCTTTTTTCGGATTTGCCCCAGGAAGAGGACTTGAACATTATTTCTGGAACAAGGCGAAGATGTAATTTACAGACGGTGTCGCAATTTTCTGCTATTCTTTAGAATCGATTGTATCTCCAGTATTATAGGGAAAATGCAATGTCTGTATAGTGCATTCTACCACCTGGACTTTGTCTCAAGCTGCAGAATTGCTCTGTTTTTCCTATGGTAACCTTCGCAGCAATTCGAGCTGACAATGAACGCTAAGCTTTACGCAGATCCGACATCTGTATCAGCAGCAACACCTCACTACCCTGATCCATAGTTAGTGTTCTTTGCAAAAACTCCTCCCATCCTATCGAGCCCGAGTATTTTTCACCCGATCCAACATACCGCAAATGACCTTTGAAGCTTTTTTCCCTCAGGCAAGTTTCAAGGACCACTGGAAGGCTTCACCATCGTGTCCCGTTGGAACCTGTCCTTGCACCACTGGGGCCTGTCCTTCGTTGGCTACCCTCTCCTCATAACCTTGTTGAGCTCTCACTCCTAAATGGGAAGCAGTTGATCCTTCTCGCAGTGTTGGAACACCGTTGCGGGTAAACTCTGCGTCGTTTGGATACTCCTCTACCATGGAGCGTGCTATTTGTGAGTGTGATTCTCGATGCACACAGTCGATGCAGTATCGATGGGTGACCCGAGGGCTGCCCAGACCGTAGTCTTGGCTCTGGTGACCGGTGTGAAACTGATGAATGAGTGTATGAAGGAAGAAGCTATCTACGCAAACTAGCAAGGAAGAAGGAAATAGGCCTGTGCTGAGTAAGCCGCCAAGGAGGACCTACAACAGAAACCCCCCCGGCTTCCGAATTCCGAAACTGCAACAACTTGGCAGCACAACGACGGCAGGGTGTTTATGCATCGATTTAGAGAATTCGAAATCACAGAGTCCTCGGTGGAGAAGCTCGTCCCAGAGTAGAGACAGTTTTTTCTTCCGAACTCTCTCAAACTGGAGCAGAGCTACCGTGAGGAGCCTGTCTGTACGCAATGATAGGAGGTATCGGTTTGTCCTGGTGAGATTCAGCAATGGCTTGTGGTAGAGCATAGAGAGAACTCTCCAGCTGGATCTTAGTGGGCAGTTGGGCGAGAGGCATAATGCACTTAGAGGGGAGCTGGACATTAAGTCGGTGTAAGATGAGAACAAAGAACGAGCAGGTTTCTGGCCTGATCTGGCAGGCAGAGATCCGAGGATTTATAATGGAGATAAGGAAGTCTCCTCCTGACTGACCCGGAGGTGAGGACTGGAGATGGAATTAGCTTTCGGTGAGATGGCGACTCGGTGGTGTTGCAACACCAGAGTGACCGGATCGCCTAGAGAAGGAGAAGATCTCCGAGCTGACGTTGCAGAGATTCCAGTAGCGAAGGCAGAGTCGGAGCGAATAGGCAGCATTCGCTGCAGCTGAATGATTCTGAAATGGAAATGCAATCTGAGTGTCGAATGTCATGGTTGATGAAAAGGTACAGAGGTTTGGTTTTATCGTAAGTTGATGGTCCTGTGTCAAAGGTGGTCTTCAGTGTCAATTTTCAAAGGTTTGGGTTGTCCAATGGCTTGCACAATCCATGGGATATCAAGATGCTGGAGCGTTTCAAATGGAAGTTCGATTTGACAGGAAACAAGAGGAGTGTGAAGAACGTTCATGGGGTACTGATGCAAGCCAGGAAGATATACTCCTATGCCCTCGCCTTGCAATTGATGCTGCTTCCTAGAGCCTGAGGATTATAAAACCAAAGAGCCGGACTCAATACAATTTAGCCTTATCGAAGGAAAGACTGGCCCGAACAACAATGTCCCAGTCATTACTCCCAGTCCTCTTCATCACTCTCGTCATCTTTCTTCACAGTCTTATGTTGCTCGTGGTCCTCCTTCGGACTTCCTGGCGTTCTGCTCGTTGCTCCACTAACAAGGTCATAGCTGGCGTCACTGTCTGGTTGAGAATGTTGATCGTTAGATTCACGACCCTCTCCAGGTTTTGGAGGCGTAATAGCTACTGCCGGTTGCGGCTGTGGGGAGATTGTGGTCGTAGATTCTGTGTCGTCATTCGATGTGAGTGTTATTTTAAGTGCGGTTGAAGGACGGGACACTATGGCTTCTTCCTCATCTGAGTCGGCATCCCAGGTAACCTCTTCGTCTTCTTCTTTCTGTGTTGTTGCTCCTAGAAAACAAATAGGTCAGCTTCTAAATTACAAAGAAACGTGAAATCAGCAATTACCCTTCAGGAGCTCTTTTCTCTTTTGGTCTTCTGTTTCAATGACAAGCCTCAAGAAGTAGTATCTGCACCAGAAGTCCTTGTAGTCCACCTTTTCTGGCACGAGCTGCTCCATGACTCTTCTTAGGTCTGGGTACTTCTCCAGATCCCTGCTGATGTTTTCAGTCTTCTCCTCTATCTGGAAACCACTCTTGAAGCTTGACCACTCATCACTGACAGGGTCTTTCGTGAAGCTGTCAGACGTCGAATGAACGACGTGGAGCTGGGCGTCAAATCTCGTTGTATGAATCACTCTTTTTCCGCGGTGGTCTTTGCTCTCAAACAACACACTACCGTTGTTCTTTTCCCCATCGTTGCCTTCGGGCGGTGGAGCAATAGCAACCGCGTCACGTAAGAAATTGCGGATGTTGGAACCAAAACGGAGCAAGGCTTCATCCGCAGCATCCTCTGCTTTCTCGATGTCTTTCAACCGCTTTGCCGCTTCACTCCGGAACTTGGAGATCAGGCTTTCATTGTCTCTGGTGACTTCACTTTCCGTCCTCTTCTTTTTTGATTGTCTGGCCTCACTGTCGGTATCGGTAGGTGTCGTATCATCATCACCACCCCCTGCTCGCGAACCTCGTTTCTCATCTTCATCCAGCGATAGGCTCTGCGCCTGCTTCACGATAGTCTCTTTTAGGCCCGAGATGCCCTTCAAAGCCTCTTCGCCTGCACCCTCAACCTCTCGTCTCGCGCCCTCATAATATTGCTCGCTTTGCTTCCGAACATTGCCCCAAAGTCCCCCGAGTTTTGCGCCCCATGGCGAGTTTGAGAATGCGCGAAATGTCTCTTGAAATTCAGTGTTAAGATTTGGTTTCGATGAGGAAGAAGCTCCGGCTTTCTGCGGGGTTGGGGTTGGGGCTCGATCTGAGGAGAAGGTCTCTTCGGTTATGTGGTCGTAGGCAATATCCATTTCGCCTCAGGGAGTTCAAGACTAAACTTCAGAGCAAGCAAGTCCCAGCCTTTTGCTGGAGCCTGAGAGCCCACCGTCTTTATTTGGAGTACACTGTCGCAAGAGTGAGCTGTGACATCGATCTAACGAGAAAAGCTGCGGCACAAGCTCCGGTTGCCAAGGAAGGCCGGGAATCCATGCGGCCGTCCACAAACACCACTTGCGCCGAATCTACAGTCACGCTGATCTACTCCGTAGCATCACACCGTTCATTCTAACGCTCTGCTAAGATTTGCAGCAATTTTATTGATTCTGTCAGCGATTGCTTTGGATGAGTTGCTCGAGGGGCAACTGAGAGCTAAAATGCAATGCGTGCTGTCAAGGGGTCATCGCCACAGTCTCATGGGACTCATGACTGCCACACACCAATACCAAGCAAAGCTGTAAGTCACAACTGGACACAAATGTCAAATCGAGATCGAAAAAATTATTCCCCGTCGTCTATTGTTTCTGGCGGTCAGGCGCTACAGAGGGAGGCCCATAACACTAATAAGCCATGAAAAATCTTCGCTCCACTTTGATGGTGATTTGGATGGCTTAAACTTACCGGAGGCTACACTAACTCAGGACAAATCAGGACTTTACCCAATGCGTCAATCAAGTCACAGATCGGAGAGGATGTGAGTCACCGTGCGTTACCCACTTCTATAGTTTGCAAGCTACACAGGTTGAATGTGGGTCGATGAATATTCTACTTGAAGAGTGCTTCATACTATTACTCTTTTAAGTAATAGTCACAACCACCGTGAATAGCCGGGCGTTCTTGGAACACTTTGCAATACTGCCCCATCTACGCGATGCTTCACACTATTACGCTTTTGAGTAACAGTCACGATATGTGAATGTCCGGTGGGGTCTTGGAAGACTTTGCGGGCCAAGCTGCCTATAAAACACTTCGTCCCGCCCACCTTCTTTTCCTTTTCTTCAGTTTCACTTCCCACTTTCAAAAGCAACTTCTGTACGGCATCGTCTGCACACCATACTGTCATTGTCAGTAGCACAACATCACTACAAAACATCCTTACTCAATCAACACGATACTGTCTCCATTAGCACAGCAAGCCTCCTCATAGCATCAGACCGCTATCTCAACACTCAACCACACACAATCATCAACATCTCATCACAATGGAGGCACCCAACCAACCAACCTGGTCCTCCCCAGCCAGCACCATCAACAACACCCGCACCGTGACCCAAAAAACAACAACCACAAACAGCAACACAGTCACAACCACGCCCAGCACACTCCCCTTCATATCAAGCCGCGCCATGGAACACCGGCAGACCAACCACTTCGGCCTCCGCGTCCTCAAATCCAACGAGGACGACCAACGCGAAGCCTTCTACCGCCGCAGAATCTACACCAACTACGACGCCGCCGTCGCCGTCCACTCCAACACCAACAACACCGCCACCACCGCCTACGAAGCCACACCGATCTACCTAATCCGTCTGGATCAGGATCTGCAGATCTACATCCACCTCCTCTGCAGCATGGAAGAGCACACGGACGGAGCGTCGCCGAGCCAGTGCCTCGCCACCGTCGAGAAGATCAGCGGCGACTTCGAAGCCTGCATCAACGAGATCTGTGGAGGGCGTCTGGCCAACATTCTGGACCTGCTCTCTGACCAACACGAGAAATTGCAGGAGGCGATTGAGATCCTGACCGAAACAGTGGATGTCTCCTCCGCCGACAGGATTCTCGAACTGGGCGAGTGCAGCAGACTGATGCGGGAATTGCGCAAACGGGAAAGGGAGATGGGGGTCTGTTTGGAGAATGTGAAGATGGGGGTAGGTGGTGCGCAGGAGGGTGTCAGGAAGCTGTGTTTTGTCGCTGCAGAGTTCTTGAGGGGGGGCAAGTTGAGGCATGAGCCGGGTATTGAAGATGTGTGCGGGTT
>JAABUK010006649.1_pt1 | contig 17143 bp, 7 predicted proteins | sample 5559141 | NCBI WGS metagenome assembly JAABUK01 (sample SAMN10711869, study PRJNA513367) | rock metagenome | isolation source: Antarctica rocks | place: Antarctica: Victoria Land, Pudding Butte nord | collected 2016-01-03
AAGCTTAAATAAAAGTCTATTAATAGAAATAAATAAGCTACTATATAGAAATCTTTTAGCGCTTTTTAATGATGCTATTTATAGTATATTAGCTAGAATGATTAGCTTGCTATAGCTGATTTAAGTCTTTTTTGCGTTTTTAATTTTGATATTCTTAATGTTAAGACTGCAGTGAATTTTAACGCTAAAACGCGGCAACACTAATTCTAATAAGATATATTGCTCATTTAGTGATATAGAGAATAAATATTAATTTATTAAATATTTTACAAAATTAAAGTTCTATAAATATAAAGTATATAAGAAGTAATATATAATTACTTATAATTGATTATAAGCGATTAAAAGATTAAGAGAATCTAATAAAATAATTATAAATAATTGCTTAAAAAAAGAAAACAAATTATATTTAAGAAAAGATTTTAAAGCTTAAAGAGAAGAAACTTAAGTTATAAGAAAAGTAAATTAAACTAAATAAATAATAGATAAAGCTAAGTAAATAAAAGAAAATGTGATCAGATATGATTAAAGATGATTAATTATAATTAGTCGTGAATATTCTATTAAGATCGAGTTTATTTAAAGTTTCGATAGATTAAAAGTAATAAATCTTTCTTTTTTTAGTATATTATTTGATAAGATAATGAAGATTCTTATTATATTCTAATAATTTTGCTTTACAATAATTTATATAAGAATTATTAGATTTTATAATTAATTATATATATTTATAACTGCTTAATTTCTTTTAATAATTTGATTGAATTTAAGATTATATTATAACTAATATTTCAGAATAAGTTCTTAATTAAGAAAAGTGTGTTAAAATTGATAAATAATAGTTAAGCATAATTAATTATAAATGAATAATCTCTTTCAGAGATATATTCTTTAATTTTAAAGAGCTTAGATTCTTAATTTAATATTATCTCATTATTATAAAATATTATAATAGCTCTAAAAAATTATTAGTAATTATAATTAATTATAAGATATTATATTTATTATTATATTTCTTCAGATTTTTCTTCTTAAATAATAATTAATAATCGATTTGAATCTTTAAAGTGATCAGATTTAATAATATTTATTTAATAAATTAATTTAATATGTTATTATAAATTTAATATATTATAAGCTTTAAAAAATTGTGTCTAAAAGAGTAAGTAATTATAAGTAATTATAATTAATTATAATCAATTATATATTATAATATTCACATGTTTATATATATAAAGTAATCGTAAATTCATCTAAAAGAGATTATTATAAATAAGAAATCTTTAATTCTTTATATTTTTTATATGAATAGATAATATATTTATCATATTCATTAAATATTATAGAGAAATATAAAAAAAAGAAAATATAAAAGCGAAGAAAAAAGTTTAAAATTAAAATAAAATTAAAGTCATGAAATATTAAGAAAGATAAGATTTAAGATTGATTAATTATAATTAATTAATCTTAACAGCTAATCCGTCAAGAAAAGTAATAATATATATAAATAATATTGATTATAATTAATCAATATATAATAGAGCTGTAATATATCATCTTATTAGAACTTATATAGAACAGTTAATCATGATTAATAATAATCAATCATTATTATTATTCTTCTTCTTCTTCTTCTTCTTCTTCTTCTTCTTTCTCTTCTTCTTTTACTTCTTCTTCTTCTTCTTCTTTCTTATTAGAAAAGCTATTATTATAATCAATTATTTATAATTATAAATAGAGAGTAAACTTATATATTCGCTCTCTTATAAATCTTTTTAAGCTCTTAACTAAAATTCAATTAAATATAATTATAATCAATTATAAATAAAATTTATTAACAATAATAAATAGAATCTTTTATATTAATAAAAACATTAAAACATGTTAGTTTTATATATTGATTATAAATAATTATAAGTAATCATTTAAAATTCTTCTTCTTCTTCTTAATTTAAATTCGATTAATAATATACTGCGTTATAATAACATTATTAATCATTTATAAGTGATTATAATTAGTTATTTATTCTTTTTCTAACTTATTTAATTATAGTATTATTATAATTAATATTAAATTATAATTAGTGAATTTCAATTCTGAATAATTATAATCACTCACGCGATATAACAAAAAGTAATAACGCGGGCGAGAGAGAGAGCGCTGAGAATGTTAAATTATAATTAATTATTATTGAATATAATTATTTATATAGAAATCTATTCACCGATTTAACTAATAATGATAATAATTAAAAAGCGCGTGATAATAACGAGCTTAATAAGAATAATTCTAATTAATTATAAGTATTAATAATTAATTATAAATACTCTTACTTATATATATTACAACTTCATATAATAATAAAGATTAATAATAAAGATAATAATTTAATACTGATCTTTATAAATATATATAATTAATTATAAGTAATTATACTTTATAATACTTGTAAATATAAGTATAATTAAAAACAATATAAATTTAAAAAAGAGATTAATAAAAATAAGTATATTTAATTAATTATAAATAATTATAAATACACACTCTCTCTTTTTATTAATAGAATTAATTATAAATACTTACTTATTATAATATTTATATTAATTATAATTAAATAAATGAATAGAAAAGATTTAATTAATAAGAACGATAAAAGTAATTATAATTAATTATTATTAATTATTAATTTTATTTTTCATTTATTTTAATTAATTATAAGCACTTATAATATTATTATTAATATTATTATTATTATTATTATTTATACTTCTTATCAGCTTTAAATCATCTTAATTAATTATAAATACTCTTTCTCTTTATAATCTTTTTCTCATAAGCACTTATAATCAATCTTAAATAATTATAATTACTTATTAAATTAATTAACTTAGTTTCTAAAAATATAAATTAAATATTTCTAAATTACTTTATTTTAAATTAAGCTAATATCTTTTAGAACTAACTTATTCTTCTTCATCTTATCTACTAATTATAATTACTTATAATCAATTAATTATATCTTATATTTTATAAACTATATAATATAAGTCTTACTAACTATACTTATCATCAAACTTCATAAAATTCTTAGCATTCTATCTAATTTACTAGTTCAGGCGCCGTCTGTAGCCAAGACAGGCCGGCTGCGGATAAAGTACACCTCCGTGATCACCCTCTCTTGGCACTCCTCCGGCAGAAGATGGGATACAACGGAGGCATGGAGCAAGTACAGGACATTCAAGGCGAGACGAAGAGAACACGGGCTGGACGGGTCGCCACTATACAGGGTGCCTCATACAGGCAAGAGTGGCAGCAGTGGCAACAGGTACATAATGCCTTTGCAACGCCATCGCAGAAACCACCATAATGCATTCAGAATAGCTCGCCGTCACCGTCACCAGCTCACACCCTCTCCACTCTACTCGTTCTTCGCCTGCCCCTTCAGCGCCTCCTGATGTACCTTGAAAGCATCCTCCAGGAGCTCGTGTTCCTCTTTCTGATGGGTGACCTTGAGACCAGTAGCCACACTGGCACTCGGGTTTCGACCAGCATACATGACGTGGCGGCGGTTGTGGTGTTCTGTCTCGTTCAACAAGGTCTCAATCCTAGGTTGCACAAATGACCATGCGCCCGCATTCAGTGGCTCCTCTTGACACCACACGACGTCTTTCGCGTTGGGATATGAATCAAGATTCTCCTTGAGCTGGTGCCACGGGAATGGATTGAGTTGTTCAACGCGCGTAATGGCTGCATCCCTGATGCCATTGCTTTCGCGATGTTTGACTAAAGCAGCGTAGACTTGACCAGAGCATAGAATCACCCGATCAATTTGGTCATGCGATTCAATCGAGTTATCCTTGTGAGCAGGGTCCGGAATGATCCATTGGAAGTGGGAGTCGCCGGCGAAGTCTTCAATGTCGGAACGCGCCAGAGGATGGCGCAGGAGCGATTTAGAGAAGAACATGATCAGTGCTGGGGGTGAGAGTTAGCAATCAAGGATAAACGAATCAAATGTGATACTCACGTTTTCGGAACTGTCGATTCATTTGTCTTCGCAGGATATGAAAGAGGTTGGCGGGTGTGGTCATGTAGGCAATCTGCATGTTACAGTCTTGATGTTGACGTTCTAGCTTGTCCGGACTAGGAAAGACTCGGGGTTCTTCGTTGCAGAGTTGTAGATATCGCTCCATCCGGCCAGAAGAGTGTTCTGGACCCTGTCCATCGTAGCCATGAGGCAACGAACAGACCAAACCAGATCGCTGCAACCATTTCACCTCACCGGACGCGATGAATTGGTCGACGATACACTGCGCGTTGTTGGCAAAATCTCCAAATTGGGCTTCCCACATTACCAATGCGTTGGGGGACGAAAGCGAGTACCCATATTCAAAGCCGAGCACGCCAAATTCGCTCAGCGATGAGTTGGAGATGACAAATTGGCCTTGATCTTTTGACAGATTGTTTAACGGTGTCCACGTTGCCTCGTTTTCTTGATTGTGCAATACAGCGTGGCGTTGCGAGAAAGTGCCTCGTTCGACATCCTGACCAGAAACACGTACATGATGGCCGTCCATACATAGCGAGCCGAATGCGAGTGCTTCAGCAGTGGACCAGTCAATGTTCTTGCCCTCCTCAACGGTTTTCTTTCTGTTCGCAAGAATACGGTTCAAGTTGCGGTGGACGTGAAATCCTTCAGGAGCACCACCTATCTTGTCGGCAATCTGCTTTAACTGATCGGCAGACACAGCCGTGGGTAAATGTGGCAAGACCTCCGTAGCAAGCTCTTTGGGTGACGCAAATCCATTCCAGGCAGAGGTAAGCCACTCCTTACCGGTAGGCTGGTAATCCTTGCTCCTGTCAAAGCTGTCGTTTAGCATTCCCCACACCCACTTCTTATGCTCGTCAATGTCCTCCTTGGTGAAGCTTCGCTCGCTGATGAGTTTCTCCACGTACTTGTCTAGTTGAGGCTTGATCTCGCTAATGCGTTTGTACATCAGAGGCTGAGTAAATGATGGCTGATCTGTCTCATTGTGACCTTGCTTCCTGTAGCAGACAATGTCAATCACACAATCTTTCTTGAAGTCAGCCCGCCAATCTGCGGCCATTTGGCAGACGAAATTAACGGCTTCGACATCATCGCCGTTGACATGGAAAACCGGTGCGTCGATAGCCTTTGCAATATCGGAGCAGTAAGGAGTAGAGCGCGAGAAACGTGGATCGGTGGTAAAGCCGATTTGATTGTTGACAATAATATGGATTGTACCACCAGTTGAGTACGCAGGAAGGGAGTAGAAACCCATGGTCTCGTAGACCACTCCCTGTCCAGCGAACGCAGCATCACCGTGCAATAGTACCCCCAGAGCTGTATTGAATTTCTGTTCATCCTGATTGAAATGCTGGATGGCTCTGGTCTTGCCCAGCACGACCGGATCCTCAGCTTCAAGATGTGACGGATTTGCGACAAGCGAGAGCTGGACACGTTTACCGGAAGGAGTAGGACGTTCGAAGTTCATACCAAGATGGTATTTCACATCACCAGAGCCCTCATCGCTAGCTTCTTGAGAGCCACCAAATTCGCTGAAGATGGATTCGTTTGGTTTTCGAACCACATTGCTAAGCACGTTGAGACGACCACGATGAGGCATACCAATGACAATATCTCTTACGCCATAATCAACACTCCGATCGATCAATGCCTTCATGCCAGGGACCAGAGTCTCGCATCCTTCAAGGCCGAATCTTTTGTCATTCGGGTATTTCGTGGCAAGGAAAGCTTCAAAGCTCGAACTCCAGATCAGTCGATCCAGTATTCTCCTCTTATCGTCCATGTTGTATTTGTACGGTGTTGGCACCTCGACGCGACTTCTAATCCAGTCGCATTGTTCTCGGCTTGGAATATGAATGTACTCAACGCCGTAAGAGCCACAATAGATCCTCTCGCAAGCTGCAATGATCTCCCTTAGTGTCATTTTCTTCCTTCCATCCGTCGCGAACCGTGGAAGAATACCAGGCCCTAAAGTGAATTCCTGGTCCAGATCGCTCTCTTTGAAGTTGTAGTGATCAAGTTCCAACTCTCTAGGCCTATGGTAGCCAAAAGCCTCGGCTTCGCCGCGAATACCTAAAGGATCTGTCTTTGCCTTGTGGTGTCCCCGGGCTTGATAGGCGCGAACCAAGAGTTGGACCTTCAAATGATTCTGAACATCTCCTCCTTCACCAGGTTGCATAGCAACTCCGGTACCAATATTAAACCCTTCGGCAGCTGATGCAATCGATGGAGGTGGCTGAAATGCTTGAGACATTGGCATATTTCCGTCCTCCATATTCCGGAAGTAAGCTTGCCATGAGATGTGTACGGACTTCGGGTCGTTTTTCCAAGCCATATACATCTCATCAATATAGTTGGCCGTGTTTCCTTGTAAGAAGGAGTCATTCGGATCCTTGAGAGCAGATCAGTAAGAAGTCAATTGTTCCCCAAGCAGTTGTCAACCTACCACGCCCTTATTTGCATCTTCAGCAGCCATTGCATAATTCCTTCGCGAAGCTTGTGCAACGATAGCCATCGGCTTCCTTCCCGCCATCAGCGCGACATCCGGTCTGCGTCTAGCCAACTTCGACCCGCCAGCAGTATACATGGTTCTGCTGTGGCCGCATGTTTTGCAGAGCAGACCACTGCTAGGCCTGCTCACTGCGGCGCGCAGCATGATGAGAGATGTTCACGAGGATCGAGAGGGGGGAGATTTCACAAAGCGAAAGGAAGGCAAACAAGAAACCTCCTCGCTTCAACTTGAAGTAGTAATGGCAAATAAGTGGAAATGTGCAGGGTGTGAGTAAGATCTGGTCGTTGTTCCTGAGCCGGCTCCGCAAAAGCAGTGAAAGCTGGAGAAGCCGCTCCGGCTGTCCTATGTTGGCTTCTTCGTCACGAGAACTATTTCAAAGCCTAAATAGACGGTGTGGGTACACAAGGTATACGAGCTATCAATTATAAACTCTGGGGTATATATGCTTCCTCTGTTCCCGGCTTTGCTTCGCCCACAAATAAACATTAAGCTCATGGCAGCTTTGGGTATCAAATCGCTGAAACATCACTCGAGCCGCAAAGCGCCGTGAAGGTAAGATGGTCCCGTCCGCATATCTGCAAGACGTTTTATGTATCTGCGTCCACCCATTCCCCGGATCATACCTCTTAGATCCTGGCGCCTGCTACATATTCCCGCCCCACTAGCTCCAATTCTCCATCGTCCCCTGTTCGTCTCCTCTCGAGTAGCCATCGTCCAGAGCCCTCGGGGTCTTTGATGTAGCTCACACTCTCGGCTCCACTGCTCGCTCTGCTGTGGCCTTGGGCGGCCTTCTCTGCAGCTTGCGAGGTTTGTGAAAGACGCTTTGACTGTAGTGGGTGATCTAGCACAGTTTGTTGTGGACCCGCGTCCGAAAGCTTCTTTCGAGGTGTACTTTGCGTCTCAGTTGTGTTACTACTCTGACGAGTTCTTTCTTCCTCGAAGACTTCGGGAAGCACGGCAGAGAAATCGTAAGAATGTCGCGGGAAGTCATTGGCGGTAAGGGGTCCATTCTCGAGGCCGCCCAATTGCGATCCCAAGCCATCTCGCAAAGTCAGCTGAGCTAACGGAGAGCTTCCTGCATGACTGCTACCGGTGCTGTTGAGACTGCTTTGGCTACCACCCCAAGCGCCACGCCTCAGTTTCATCAACGCATTCAATGACATCTCGTCCTCGAACGTCGCCGGGTCAAGGTCCAACAACTGTGCGATGCCTGGGCTTGCAATGGCTTGAGCGGATTGTGGTAGGCCTAGTGTCTGGAGTGAAGCTACCGAGTTCCTGTGGCTCCATTCACTTCGTTCTGTGATTGGCGTAAGACTCGGCTCCTGAAAATTGGCTTTCGCACTGTGACTTCGGTGCACGCCCTCGACGCCCCTGGGGCCAAAGTACCCGCCATTGATCATCTCTGAGTTGCCCTTACCGGATGCACGAGCGTAGAAGCCGAACTCCTGACCGTAAAAGCCGTCGTCATCATTCTCGAGTACTTCAGCGTTAGCTTCAGCGATCATAGGATCGTCTTCCAAAGAGTCATCAAATGGGAAGTCGTCAGGCTCGTCCTCAGCAGCAGCATTGTCAAGAAAGCGGCTGATACGACTATCATCAGATATCAGACCTGGCTGGCTTTCTGCAATCTGTGATTTTGAATTGAGGTCCTCGGAATTCTGGCTCATGCTCAAATGGCGACTGAACCGTCCTTGGGCCACCGCTGTGTTTGCAGCAGAAACCAGAGCATTTTGGTATGCTAGATTGTCTTCTGTAAGACCGCTACGTTGTGCCTGAGGTGAACCGTCAACCTCATGATGCTTTCCCAGGCTAGTGCCATCCTTCAACGTGTCAGAGTCAGTCGAACTGGTTACAAAGGGCTGTTGACAAGCTTCGTCTATCACGACGTTAGTGGTCCATTGAGGGAATGATCCTGGCTTAGATGACCGTCCCAAATTCTCTTCTTGCGCGAGTTTCAATCTTCGAGCATTTTCAGCAGGAATGTCATGAATATTGCTGAATTCATCATCGAGCATATTTTCGTCGAATGATCCGCCGTCACTTACATCATCTAGACCTTCAAAGTTCCCATCATCGAAATACAGGTCGTCAGCTTCTTCTTGTGAGTTTTCGGGCTGCGGAGCAAGTTGCTGCACAATTCCTGTCCATCCCGGAGAGCCAGGGCCTCCCAAGGACGTTATACCGAGACCACCGAGCCAGGGCAGCTGCTCGAGGACTTTCGTGTTGACTTCAAGACATGGTTGCGCCTGGCCAGGATTCGCGGGGACCTTGGTGTTGGCAAGTCTGATGACTTGGCCTTCCCCATCTCGAGGTGTTAACTGAGAAGCTGTAATTTGAGGGTTCGGGCGCAGTTCGACTGATAGAGGTGTAAAAGGGAAAGGTTCTGGGGACTTTTGTTGCAGATCTCCTTCCACCTCCTCGTCCAAATCTGCATTCACACCGGGAATCTTCTCTTCGAGACCATCGTCATCTTCGAAATCATCATCAGCGTACTGATCCTCTTCAGAATCGTTGTCTCCTCCATTGTCCGCAGTTGAAATTTTGGAAGCAACATGCTGCTTGTGTTTCTCTTCCAGCAGCCGTTCCTGCGCTTCTGAATCAATGCCACTCAATTGAAAGCTGAACCTCGAAGATGTACTTGTCATATGCTTTGGTAGACTCTCATTTGGCCTCAAAAAATCAGGAGTTGGAGAAGGATGCTGATCAGGTGGAGAAAGAGAGACGGACGACTGGGCTTGTAACTGCGAACTGTTGGATGGTGGAAGCGTACTTGGCAATGATTTCGAAACGACAGTCAACTTGCCTGATGACACATTGGAGTCTACTGCTGCTGGCGTGGTGTTTTTCTCTTCGCTTCCTTCTTCTCCAAAGATATCAAGAGGCAGGCTCTTTGCAAAAGCAGGTAGCCGAGGTGGATCACTTGCTGTCTTGATCCAGGGAAAATTTGTAAGCGTGTAAAGGTTGCCTGCAGCCTGCAGCTGCAGGGCTTGTCTGTCATCACTGAACTGCTCCTTGAACAGAGGAGATTGTGCAGGTGATTGAGGAGGGCGGCCAGTCAGTGACGCGAAAGGGGGCAATTGCTCCGAGGGTCTGGGGTTACTTTGTGTACTTGGACGAGAATCAATGCTCGGGGATGTCTCAGCGCTCGAAAGGCCGGTATAGGAATTGAGTCTCTTTGCTTTTGGTATCGAGAAGTCATGCACAATCTTGCCTCGTATTCTTGGATCGTAGTTATCCGGCAGATTTGGCACGGTAAGCGTGTTCACACTTAGATTCCCCTGTTCTGTCTTTGGAAGCTGGTTCTGTGAAGATCTTCGACGAGCAAGCAAGCTCAGAGGATTGAGCAGATTGAACTTACCCTTGCCGAGGCGGGAAGATCCGCCCTTGTGCGACACGGCATCTTCGGCTACTGATAATGACGATGTGCTGACATTTTTGAGGTTTGGTCGGTCGCCATAGAACTGCGGCGAGCCAGTGTTGGGGGACGCTACGGGGCTATCACTTGGGGGGAGAGATGCTGTGAACCTCCTCGGTGGTTGTAATGAGAAGACCAAATTGTGAGCTCTCGAAGCAACCGATGATAGTGTCCCATTCGCATTTGATCTAGGCCTTTCCGACGTGGCCGATGAAGGCCGACCCTGGTGCCATTCGTCTGAAAACCTGGGTAGTGCTGTCATTCGTGAAGCTTGCAAATCGCCAGTTGGCGATTCTGAGAAGCTTGAGATTCGAGTTCTCGGCACTGGATTCTTGTTACCAGGTGGAGACGAAGGCCCGTCAAGTGTGGAAGACTGTGCAGGAGTCTGTAGAGGCGGCAAAGAAGTGTGATCGGATGGTTGGATGGAGGAGGAATACGACCCGTAGCGGTTACCCCGAAGCTTGGACAAGACGGCAGAGGGCGCCATCTTGCTGGTATTCTGCAAAGCTGTCCTTCCTGGATATCTTCGTCCACCTCCTCAGATTTCGTAGTGCAGTTCATGTCATCTTTTCGGACTCATGATATTGCTATCTGGCGGCTCTGCGCTCAGGGTCCAGATAACCGGACGAACGCTGCGACTGCGGAGTCGAGGCCCTGCTGATGCTTTGTCTTCCAATAGGCTGGTGGAGATGGACGATGTTTGTATCTTGCTGCTGTCCCTTCCTCGGTGATGCGATCTGAGGATTTATGCTCTGGGGGAGCTTGATCAAGTCAGCTGCATCGCAGAAAGGTGAATTGTTGTCTGCGCTGTCATCTTGTGCGGCCCAATCACCACAATACGGAGTAATGGCTCGGGTAATTATGAAATACACATGGCTGTAATTAACCGGCTTACCAATTAGATCGTTGCAGCTTGATCTTCCACATGCCACCTGGTTCTCGACTTACTCCCTCCTACTTGTGGGGTGCAGAGATTTGTCGGGCACAATTTGGTTCAGAGTTTTTGGTTCAGAGTCTGAGACACGATATCTCAACCTAAGCGTGGCTTGCTAGATAGAAGTCCAACGCCCTTGAGGCAACAGAGAGATGGTCTGCAGCGCAAGTGATCAAACCATGCCGGCCTGGCTGAACGGAATACCAAAAGGTGTGTATGGGGAGTAATTCAGCTTGATTAGGTCTACTCTAGACAAAGACACGATGTGAGAAATCCCTCCCATCTCGAAGCCTCTGTCCTCTACAAGCGCTACAAGAGGTGCAGGTGGCACGGACTAAGCGCGCTGCAGTGAATGAATACAACGCCTGTACGCACGACAACCATCAGCCCAAAAGAACCAACGGAGGCAATGCCGGAGACCGTCGCCAAGACCATGCAAGAAGTACTTCACTTGTTGAGTTCAGCCAAAGACTCAGACTCTCATCCGAAAGGACTGTCCAGGACTGTGATGTAGTCAAGAAATGCCAACTCCACAAAATGCGTCTCGCAAGGCTGAACGCTCGCAGTCGCTGACCAAATACACTCGATCAATCAGTATCGAAAACCAGGCACAGTCGTAAAGGTCGTCATAGCTGATACAAAGCTGACTTCCCGTCTCACGGCGCAACGCCTTGCCTCCAACGGTCAATCATGTCACGCTGTTTCGGATCGAGCGGAGGTCCCATCATTATCGGATCGTGCAAATAGCCGTGCTGGCCATACGCACCTGTCTGCATGGCTATTCCCGGGCTGTACATCATTGGACTGTTGTAGTTGAAGCCTGCAACGCCGTTCATATGTGGCATACCAGTATTGAAGGATGAGTAAGAAGCCATCATTCCAGGCGCCATGTAGGAGTTCATCATCGGCTGCTGGAAAGTGCCCATGTAGCTGAGTTGACTGTCAGGTCGACCACAAATGCGAGGAAGCGTAGTCTGCTGAGCAAAACCTTTCGATTCGTTGGATGGCTGCCTAGCGCCTGCAGCAGGATGTTGACTCAAGATATCAGCCATACTGCTTCGGGCCTTGACTCCAAGTACATTCTGTGCGCGTCCTCCGCTCGGCTGCCGAGAATTCTTTAGGGCTTCCTCTTGCAGCCGTTTACGGCGCTGACCAAGAGTCTCTTCAGTGTCTGGCGTTGATGCTGTTGGTGCCACATTCTCCGCCTTCAATCCGAGTTGACTGGAGACCTCTCTGCTAAATCCAGCGCCAAGACCGGTTGCAGCCCCCTTCTCGGCCTTGACTCTCTGGATTCGTTGGGCCAAAGTCTCACCCTCGTGCTCTTCAAGAACCTGATCAGCCAGAGCAGGCATGTCCAGAGTGTACATGGTGCTAGCACGTTGCTGTTCGAACGGACCCGTCGCTGGTCGATTTTCATCATTCCCCCTCAATCTAGCTCGGCGTCTGCTCAAAGGCTCGTTGTCTTCCATCTCTCGTTTCTCCATGAGGCCGATGGGACGGTTGATGTTTTGCTGCGCTTTCTGCCCTGCAACTAGTAATCCTAACGGAATATCATCATCATCAAATCCCGCCGTATCACCAACCTCATGGTCTTCCCAAGCAAGGGTGATGTGTTTCTTCTTTCTTGACTTCTGTTGAAACTGTGCAACTGCATCCAGCTCTAATAAAGTCGAGTGCATTCCGTTTGGAAATGCATTTGCAGCAGTGCGATTTCGCAGTTTCTGTTGTGCCTTTCTCATTTGTAGCTCGGCCAAAAGGGTTGTTGGCGGCCCGCTATAGGCACGTGTATCCAGTTCATCGTCTTCATCACCGCCCTCCTGCTCGATATCTTCTTCGCTGTTTTCGCCTTCCAGATCATCCACGTCAGGCTTCATCACCTTATCTACCGCATTTTCAAGGTCTCCAGACGTTCCCAGTGGAATTTCCTCTCCATTGGCAAGAGCTTCGCCGTCATTCATGTTAATCCTTGATCTCCTCTTGGTCAGCTTGTTCTGTGACATGACTGAGGACCCTGTTGGCGAGATTGGCCGGTCGACTTTTGAGTCAAAGGTGAGGCCAGTGCTTGTTCGGAGTAGATTGGTGAGTGAGCTACGCCGCTTTTTCTTCCTCTCTATAGTTGCGCTCTTGCGTTGCCCGTTCTTTGTGCCATATACTTCGCCTCCAAGATGACCAGCGAATGGGTGGTCAGTGAAAGCGCTGACCGGAGCATGAGCAGAAGCATCAAGGATACTGTCAAGAGTCTCCACGGCAGAAGCGCCCTTGATGTCAATATCCTGACCAAGTCCAGGTTGGTCAAAGAATGCACTAGCACGTAGCTGTGGAGGCAAGTGGGAAAGAGCTTGCGATGTCCGCACCCCATTTGCTGTCGTTGTTTTCTCCCTTTCGTTAAGCCATGCCGCAGACTTTCTCATTTCGTCCGGCGTCGTACTTAGAACTTTCAATCGTCTTCTTTCTCTCTCAGCAGGTGACGGCTGCTTGGATAATTTTGGAGGTAGATTCAGCATCATTGGTACGGGGGCTGGATAGTACACCATGCCCTCACCGGGAGGTGGCGTGTCGAATGCCGCTGCATCGGCAGCTAGTGGTGGTTGGTTGATGGCCATCTGGCGATTTATGGATACTTGCCGGCTAGGTGATAGATGTGAGTGGGATGTGTAGTGTACGCCATCAAAGTCAACAAAGAGTGAGGTGGCCTGACGGTATGTATCATTAGAGGCTGATGTGGGCGGTCGGTCCTCCTCAGCCTTCCCAACTTTATGCCTCTGTGGCTGCCCCACTGATACTCTTCTGTCACCGTTGTCTGGCTGGTATGCATGTGGGGGAGGTTGGGGTGGTACAGGGCCGAAAGAGACAAGTCGACGCGAGTTTCTTGGGGGCATTTGTTCCAGGTCATGATCTGTTAAGGGTTGGGCAAAGCGTGAGCCTTTCGAAGTCGGACGTCCTGGATTGGAAGCGTGCGACCATGATCCAGAGAGTATAGAGCCTTTGGGAGAAGTGACTTGTTGTGAAGAGGAACAGCCAGCTGATCTAGCCGAGGTATCGATGCCAACGAGAGGGTTCGAAAGGAAAGCTGCGGAGACTTGTCGCGAAGTGTGATGAACAGGAGGTGCGTTGGGCGCAGAGGACTGCCTCTGCTCTCGCCGTTGTTCAAATTTCACTCTCTGAAGCTCTTCTCCTAAACTCGAGGTCATGCTCAAACGTTCCGCGCTCTCCTCCAAGCGCTCGACATTTTTTATGTAAGCTCCCTGCACGGACTGCAGATCGGGCGTCGGATGTCTCAGTGGCAGATTCGAACCAACTGATGCTGTTCGGACCCGACCCATGGGTGGGGAGGAATGTGGCTGAGAACGAGTGAAGGATGGACTATTTTTCTTCACCGGGGTCTCCTGCGTATCTTCGTAATCGTCATCCTCGAGCATGTCGTAACTTGTTCTCGTAGATGCCATTGATCTCATCATGGAGCCCAAACGAGTGTCGGCATTCTCATCCGTTCTCCCCACCTCGATTGTACAGTTTCCTCCAAGGTTTTCAAATTGCATCGAGATGGGACGAAAGGAGTCCTCAGGTGGAGGGGAACGCGAGGCAACTGAATTGGACCCTTCAGAGAGGACATCTCGATCGGCCTGGGCAACTGGGTCATAGGCCATGATTGTGTAGAGGATGATTTAAAATGCGATCTCCCGACGCGGAACACACCATTATTGACACGAAGTCAGTACCATGGCAAGAGCGAAACATAAGATCCCTCGAGCAAAATAGTAAATGGGAAGGAGATGATGGATAACCAAACAGCGCTCTCAGATGGGGCGACAAGGCCCATCAACAAGATATCCTGCCAAGGCGCTGGTCTCTGTCTGCAGTGCACCCTCGTCGTTTCGGACTCGCTTCATTCGCCGTCAAGCAAGTCCAGGTACGCCAATCAGTGTTGTTATCTTTCAGGATGTCATCTCGACCGGCCTTCATCTCGGGCCATTGCTCTCAGTAATGTACAGATACCCAATGGATTTGACGAGGCGCCTGGTATTGGAAGTTCCGTTCGACAGTCCCGCATCCACTGTACCCGTCCGAAATTGGTAAAGCAATAGCCCCCTGCTGCAGAGCTAGCCTCCTGATAAGAGCTGGCATTGCACGCACCGAAAACTATCCGCTGCGGGAAAGGGCTCCTGGCCGTACAGACTCCTTTACCACGCTTGAGATGATGGCCAAATGGAAGGACGACGCGCCGCTGCAAATCGCGCCGCATGGAGGACTATTTCTTTTGGCTTGGCTTTTCCATTGAAAGCTCTCTTGCTCGATGCGATGCAACTCTTTCAGGGCGGTTACTGAGGTCCAACAAAGTGCATTGATTGATTTACTTGCAGGATTTACCTATCCATGATCAAGCGTTCGTTCCAAAGGTGGGAGAAAAGTATCAATAGAATATAGTGTTTATTTGATCAACTTTATCTGCCTTCGGGCATTTGGTCAATTTGAAACGATACAGAGAAGATTAGCATGGCCGTGAGTTGCACTATCTTGGCTTTGGGTTATAACTTCTAACGCATTTGGCAGCCTGCACTAGTAAGAAATTTCCTTTCATGACATCACATGTCTGCTAATAATTCTCCTCCAGAGGATGACACGCACAATCAAAGAGAAGCAAACAGTTTTTTTGGACATTAATACGCATCATGGGCAACTTTCAATATCATATCTCAATCACATCTGATCTTAGAACTTAGCCCTGCATTATCAGAACAAATGTTAATATCCTGAAAGAGTATCCAAGGTGCTTTGCGGGCAGATTTTGAGCATTACTTGCATATCTACGCCTCCGTATCCCACACAAAATATGAATCTGGCTTTGCTTGTAGCTCGCAAACTGAGATAACCTCGTCTTCTCATACAACTCCTAGTATTATAGACTCACAGAAATAAGTGGCAAACATCATAACCTGTCGGACGCAGTATCTTGTGCCAAACCAAAAGATGTCAGTGTTGGGTGCATAACACTATTAATTGCTGAGCATGCGCATCCTTCGTATGTTCCCTAGGTAGGGTCTTTACCAAAGCTGTAAATGCGAAAAGCGTACGAGGTCCGACAAGCTGAGGTGACATATGACAACAGACATTTCTCTACCGATTTAGCACATTATTTAGATGACATTTCGTTCCACTCCAAACGAAAAACTCTCCACTAGTTAGTTATATATTGGGGTCATGACATAATCAACTCATTTTCGCGGGTTTGTATTCTTCTTAAATGTATTAGAATATTTGCTTTGAACCCCTGCACAGCACCCAGTGCCATTGATTTACTGTGATTCCAGTAAGCAGCGTGGGTACGGGAATAGTCGAAGCAGCCACTCAGCAAACCGAGGAGGGACAGAGCCAGGCTCTTCTACAATTTATTCAAGGCCATTCCATACTCCCCATTCGTCTACCAAGCTGGTCCTCGATACCTTCGAAGAGGCGCCAGGATAAGACATTTCGGGCTTTCTGTTTTTCCAGGGCCCAACCGGCCTCCGACACAAAGTTTGCATGAACAACATTTCGCCCACAACCAGGATGCCTTCCAAGCTCAAATCCACAGATTTCGACTCCATACCTACCTGCGTCTCCGCCTTCGCCGCCGGCAACTTCATCATCGTCCTTGACTCCCCCTCCCGCGAAAATGAAGGCGACCTCATCATCCCCGCCCAAGACGTCACCACGGAGAAAATGGCCTTCATGATCCGCCATTCAAGCGGGTTGATCTGCACGCCCCTCACCGCTGACAGAGCGAAGACCCTGGAGCTGCCTCAGATGGTGATCAAGAACGCAGATCCGAATCGCACTGCCTACACCGTCAGTGTCGATGCGAATCATAACGGCGTGACGACGGGGATTTCGGCCAGCGATCGAGCGAGGACGTGTCGGACGCTTGCGGATCCCGAGGCTGGATTCGCGGATCTAAGGAGGCCGGGGCATGTGTTCCCGTTGCGGGCTAGGGAGGGTGGAGTCAGGCTGCGGCCGGGGCATACAGAGGCGGCTGTGGACTTTTGTCGGTTGGCAGGCAAGAGGGAGGTGGGTGTTATATGTGAATTGGTGGAGGATGGGGCGGAAGGGGCGGAAGGGACGGCAGAGAGAATAGGTGGGGGGATGATGAGGAGGGATGCTTGTTTGGAGTTTGGGAGGAGGTGGGGGTTGAGGGTTTGTACGATTGAGGATTTGGTGAAGTTTGTGGAGAGGCGGGGGCAGGGGCAGGTGAATGGGAA
>JAABUK010006650.1_pt1 | contig 17138 bp, 24 predicted proteins | sample 5559141 | NCBI WGS metagenome assembly JAABUK01 (sample SAMN10711869, study PRJNA513367) | rock metagenome | isolation source: Antarctica rocks | place: Antarctica: Victoria Land, Pudding Butte nord | collected 2016-01-03
GGGTCTGTACATTTCTTGTTTAACAGAGCCTGACAGAGCAAGTAGTGTATTGGTGGCTCAGGACAGCGTACCTGGTGCTTGGCAATCTCAACTCGCTGAGCCAGGTTCTCCAGCTCATCTATGTCCATGTCAGCCATTAGGCCAAGTGATCTCAGCACCTGCACTCAATTCTACAAGATAAGCAGCCCACAAGAGCACCTAGATTGTGCATAGCATGGCATATCTTGAAGTGTTCACGGTGGAGTGGTCTCAGCACCCTGCAAAGCTTTCTGCAAAGAAAAGCAGCTGATATCGGCTGATAGTACTGGAAGGCGCTGCTATCGGACTTCAATAAATAACAGTAATAACAATAATATTAATTGTAGATAACATATTACAATTATATATAATAATTATGGTATCGGATTTAATGGCATGCCTTATGGCAAAAACAGTCAAGTGGGGCTTCCAGTACCTGCATGCTGCTGCACAGGAACAAACAGCACACCCCAGCACCTTGGTCATGCATGGCATGTCTTCTTGTGTGCGCTTTTGGTGAGCAGCGCTTTTGGTGTGCAGCGCATGATGAGCACGGCTAAGAACTGGTTTTACTGGTCTCATGACATGGCTGTTGAGTGTTTTACAGGCAAGTCAAGGCATGGTATGTTGCATGTTGCGCTCCATGTAGTACAAAATCTCTCAGACCTCAGAACAAGCACCCTAAATTTCCGCATAATATATTGAGTACATGAGCACTGAGAACGACATGCAACCCTTCACAGTGTTGTTCTCAGTGATCTTGTATTCAATGTATTATACGCAAAGTCAGGGTGCTTGTTCTGAGGTCTGAGAAGTTGCAAAGACAAGCCAGCAAAGCACCTGGCAAAGTTTCCTGCCAAAGCTTTCCTTCCAAAGCTCAGGCAAATACCAGCAGCGCAGTGATCCAGCTGTGCAGCTTGAGCACACATTAACACCTCCATTGACTTTGTTGGTGGGTATCAAGATTGCTGGGCATACTGCACCATGCACACTGTTTGCAATGTCAGGAGCCGACAAACCACCTGGCAGGTTTCTGGGAGCATGTCTTGGCGGTAGCGGTCAGAGACAGCAGTGCATGCCTTGACTTGCCTGTAGAAAACTCAAGAGCAAGGGCATGAGAAGTGGTCTGAGATGTTGCAAAGACAAGCCAGCAAAGCACCTGGCAGGTTTCTGGGAACATGTCTTGGCGGTAGCGGTCAGAGAGGGCAATGGCGGCAGCAAAGGCGCCCTTGGAGTCTGCCCTCTCAAGGTGCAGGTAGATGCTGGCCAGCTGGGGCAGCAGCTGCTTGGGCCGCCACCCAAACTTCTCAGGGTTCTTCACCTTCAGCTGTCTCCTGTTGGGGCCTGCAGGAAGGGTACAAAAGCAATGAAACAAAACAATAAGGAACCGTGCTATTATTACTAGCTGTTGTTATTTATTAGCTGTTATTATTATGTGTTATTGTTTTTATCTATTAGTATTATCTGTTATTAAGGAGGTGGAAAAAGGGTCAACATGCTGCGAAACGTTTCTGCTGAGCTGTGTTTGTGACCCAAACCACATCCAAAGTTTTGTACCCGGGAGAATGACAGTGTTGTGCCGGGTAGGGAGGCCATGTGACGCAAGTTGTGAAAAAGCTGGATTGGGAGCCATGTGACTGCCACAGAGCCCTTTACCTGCAACCTGCCAGAACAGAGACAATTTTGGGTGCACAGGATATGTGTTGACCCTAGCCCATAGGTTTTGAAGATAGCTTTTGAAGATGCAAGCCCTGAGTACTAGATCAACCTAAAACCAGCGAGCCCTTAGATCCAGAAAGCCTCCACGCTGTGATCGTTAGCAAGCTGACCTACGGATGGTCTAATGTATGCCTGTGTACTCCAACGTTAAGCATTCTGCATCACAATATGTCGCCAGGGTCAACAGTCAGACGTGTAGATTGACTGCAAACCTTTTAGCATCAGTTCAACACTGGACACAGCTGATGGGGCTGTGGTGGTGACACAATATTATGCCATACCGTAAAAGTGTATGGGTGATGCTTAAGTGTCAAGAGTGCACACCCGGGGCTGCTGGTGACATCAACTCATATGAAGCCTGTCGATCACAATGGTGATGTCCACACATCAGTAAATCATCAGACAAAGGCTATTTGTCATGCATCTTCACTTGCTTGTTTGTTCATTGTTATTCTACGTCCTGTTCAATTGTTTACTACTCAATTTATGTATTTAATTATTTGCTTGTTTGTTTGTTTGTTTGTTTGTTTGTTTGTTTGTTTGTTTGTTTGTTTGTTTGTTTGTTTGTTTGTTTGTTTGTTTGTTTGTTTGTTTATTTATTGTTTGTTATTTATCTGTGTCCTGTTTGATTGTGCTTATATACTTGTGCATACCAGTGAGGAATTGCAAGAAGTAGTTGAGCATGTTGGCTACTCGCAGCACCATCTCCGGGAGCAGCCAGGTGGAGGTGACCTCGGTGGTGCTGTACTCCACCGTCCGCACCGCTATCACAGCCAGCGACAGGTACGTCTGGATCACACGGCCTGCAGTGACAGCAACAATAGTACTGACATCAACAATAACAATAACACCGTCCTCACTGCTATGACAGCCAAGGCCAGGTACGTCTGAATCACCCGGCCTGCAGTGCAACAGCAATAATCGCAATAGCAACAGTACTATAATGATAATTGCAATAATAGTAGTAATATCAATAGTAGTAACAACATTTCTAGTAACAATAATAATAATAATAATAACATTAATAATAATAATAACAGTAATAAAAGTAATGATGATGATGATGATGATGCCGATGATGATGATGATGATGATGATGATGATGATGATGATGATGATGATGATGATGATGATGATGATGATGATACAAGCGCTTTCCACCTCATGATGAGCTAGGTACAACAGCAAGCCTGTCACATAGACCTGCAACATGCAAGGCAAAAGACACAAGACGCCCACAGCGTCTTGTCCCACATGCTTGCAGACATGCAGCGTGCGTGTACACTCACTCTCTTGTCTCAGCACGCCTTCCTTCTCCTGCTGTTCTCTTCTGGACAGGGCATCCCAAGCTGCCTTGTTGTCCATCAGGGCTTCCATATCTTTGATCTGCAGTGCAGTCAAAACCAATTACTTGAGCATTGGCATCACAGCTGGCATGCGCTTCATTCGCAGCATAGTTGGTTTTGTCGCACACCACATACACCTGTGCTTTCAAGCCAGGATGTCTGATGAGTCACAACTGGCTCCACACCCCAGACTGTAAGGTATCGGATAGAATGAACTGCATAGTGGCATCACTGTCAAAGAAAGAGCTTGTTTCAAAACAGGCTACAGCCTATCAGCACCCAGGCTGGCCAGCAATGACCAGCTGTGATGCAACAATTCAAAAGATGGTACATATGTGGTATCAGTGTGATGCCTTCAGATGGTTGCATGGTCCTACTTGGCCTCAGCAGCTGGCCCTAGCAGATCCGGATGGATGGATGGATGGATGGATGGATGGATGGATGGATGGATGGATGGATGTGATTGGATGGATGAATGGAAGAAGGGTTGTCATTGGATGACAACAGAGCGCAAAAAATCAAAGCTTCCGGTGTTTGCTGCTTTACAAATGCGAGGTGTGCACTTGCCGCTGATATGAGGTGAAGCTGACATGGGTAGGGCAGGATGGAGCACCTGGGGCAGTTTCTCCAGGGCTTCACCCAGCAGGTAGGTGCTGTCATTGATGATCATGTTGCAGAACTGCAGGTGCACATGCTGCCCCTCAGCAGCCCCCCGGGCGTCAGGGGGGCCCCTGCCAGCTGCCAAAGCCTTCCAACTCTCCCTGCAGACACAGAGAGGCCTTTCATGCACCTCTGGCATAAGCATTGTGAGTGTGTCTGCCTGCATGCGTGCGTGCGTGCGTGTGTACACAGAGCAGCTCATGGGTATACAGCAACATCACAAGGTTCAGAGAAACGCCCAAGCCATATTGCAATTATTATCCAATTAGTGCAATTGTTACAATGATAATTATTACAGTGCAAGTCTAAACCCAGGACACCTGGGGATACATTTCAAACATATCTGCTTTACAATCTACAAGTCACAACTTCAGGTGGGCACACAAGTAGTCCATGTACTTAAATTGCTGAGTGCAGCGTACAAGGGCTAGTCAGTCAGTCTGACTAAAGCAAAATTTGGCATATGTGCGTGTGTTCCAGTGGACACTGGATTTAGCATGCATTTGCCAAAGCCCGTTTGAGTGCAGAAAGAAGCTGTACAGCATTGTACCTGTGTGCTGGCATGCTCCACAGGTCTTCCAGGATCTGCCCTATGCTGGCTCTGGTGGAGAACTTCTCATAGAAGGCGTTGCTGCGGTCTGTGAACTCGATGTCCACATATAGCTTCATCAGACTGCGAACCTGCATGGCGATGATGTCAAACCACAACTGATGATCATGAACACCATGACAGCTTTGCCAACAGGCATCAGATGTGTGCACAGTGAAGAAGAAGAGGAAGAAGAAGACTACCAGCTTTGGCCAGCCGTGATGCTGGCAGTGATGCTGTCATCACACCGAAATCCTTACATGTTGAGCAACAAGTGTCGAGAAGGACGCAAACCAGGAGCAGAAACCCATGGGAGACTAGTCAATGCAGCGCTGATGCTGAAAGGTCCAGCTTGTGCTTAGCTGCATGTCAGCATGCATGTTGTTGCACAGCATCCCCACTAGCGACTGGGACACTGTCAGAATTGGCAGAAAGCATCTCTTTATGTCCAGAGTTGCCTGAGGACGTAACAGTCTAAGCCACTTGTGGTGATTAATTAAGCATTTGTGATGGATAGTTAGGCATAGGGGCTCACCAGGTATTGTTGGACCATGGGGTGCCCTTCTATCAGGTTCTGCACCGATGCAGCCACCGGCGCTCTTCTTCGGTTCTCACCAGCCTGAGGTTGCAGCAGGACAAACAGTACCTGCATGAGGCCACTTCTGCTGAAGCTTTGGAAAAGAAAAGAAAAGACCACGCCTCAGTTAAATGAGAGGCCAAGTACTATACCGGGCTGCTCAGGTGTTGAAGCTTCACGTACTGTAGCTGCTGTCAGCCGTGTTATTCTCACAAGATAACAAGTCACGAAGAGGAACTGTCTGCCTCGGGAGCTGCTGTCTTCAGTGTTGTTCTGACAAGGCAACACGTCACAAAAAGGAACTATCTGCGTCTGAAAAGCGTGTGTCACTGAAAGGACAGATGGCCATGCTTTCCGAAGCTTCTGACGCTTGTTCCATTGTTTGGATCAAGTGCAAGATACTTCTGAGAATAGGACCATCTGTCATCACAATGCCAGACGCTGATCAGTGGAAAAGAGATCCTGGTAAACAATGACACTTGTGAGCATGGCTGCATACTGCGGATCTGCTTTCAGCCTTGTCACTTTCACTGTCAACAATTCACCAAGACAAGACTGCCCACAGGTCCAAGGCTTTCCCAAGATTTTCCAATGTATAGCAGGGCATGCCAACCATATGGTAAAGGCATGCCCTGATGACATGCAAGACCTGGCTTTGGATTGCTGGGGGCAAAGGTGAATTGTGTACGCATTGGACATCACCCATTCTGCAAGCAGGGGTAGCAGGCATGGATGCTCAGGAAGAAACAGACCTCTTGGGGATGAAGCACACACAGGGGGACTGTCAAGTAGGCTGGCAAGGGCTTATCAAGCAGTGCGATGTAAAGCAGAGGGTCGTCAAGCAGGGGGTTGTCAAGGAGGAAGAGCTGCCTGATAAGTCTGCTCTTGAATGCAGTCCAAAACCAGCGCAAGATCTGTCTCACTTCAGCGTTGTCTGATACACAACCATCCAAACAGTGGCTACTAGACAAGTCACAGTTCAGTGTCTGCATCAGGGCTGTGACACGCACCTCTGAGATGCGTGAGCGGACGAAGGGGTTCTTCAGGCAGGCAGGGCTGCCCATGAAGACCACCATGAAGGTCATGATCTCCTCAACCTGCAGGCCCTCCAGTGACTTGGGGGAGTGCTGCCCCACATACAGCATCAGCTCACACAAGTCATCCACAAAGTACTCCTGCAGACACATACAGCATCATCCACAAAGTACTCCTGCAGACACAGTGCTCTGGGCAGCCCGGTATTGTACTGGGCTTCTTATTGTATTGACGCTGAAAGGCATAGCCTTTTCTTTTCTTTTCAGACACAGTGCTAGCCCACCATCAGGCCTTTGTGCAGAGCAAAGATTCTCAAAGCTTTCACCAAACAATACAGGAGAATCTGGCACGTTTCCTTGCACCTACACTCATCACACAGTAAGATCAAGTGGGCTGCGAGTGTGTCTCACCCAGGACGAGATTAGGTGAGACACTCTGACAGCCCACTTGGTCTTACTGTGTGATGAGGGTAAAAATAAGAGAATTTTCCGGATCCTGGAGCCTCACTCCTGTCAAGCAACGCACAGATCTCAAGTAGAAGATCCAAAAAACCCAAACCTAAATGCCCTGACCCCAAGCTTGGATGGGAACGAAGTGCAGTGGTGTAACATTCATAGCAGTTTATCCCACCCAAAATGTCCACCACTAGCAGCAAGGCCAGAAACTCACGGTGTCCACTTTACTTGCTGTAGCATTGCAACTGTTGCCATCAAGCCTTATTGCAGGAAGCTGACACGAGCCATATATATGAATCAACCAATCAGTTAGGTAATCAGTTTACAATTCCTGCATATGAAGCACATACACAAAGCAGCAGCCATGCGTTGGCACCAGTGCAGTCATGTACAAAAGGATGCATGAGCACATGGGAAGCATTGCACAGCACTAACTTAGAATCCAGGTTCCAGCAAGGGCTGCAGACAAGTAGAAGCAAAGATGCAGCTTGCAAACGTTTCAAGAGGTCATGCAGCAGCAGCTTCTGCCACGTGTATGTCACATATGAAGTCAGTGTGTCCATGGAGTGCACCCACAAGAGCCGACGCCCCCTCATGGGGTAGGGCCTTAGCCTCAGCAGGGTTTGTAATCTATGCTGGCAACCATCGGGGTAGCCTTGTACAACAGGCCTATCATGACCAAATATAAAAATATCAAGGAGTGCAGCCATGGCATGGGTGAGGCCTCACCGGTAGGCATCTGAACTGTATTGGTGCTGGGTCAGGCAAAGGCACGAAGGGCATCTGGCCATGGGTCAAAGGGGGGAATGCCATTCGCATCAGCCAGGTTGCCAGTAGGCGATAGAAGGCAATCGCATTCCTGAGAAGACTTGGTTCCTGCATCATAATATTGATAGTAATAATAATAACAGGAATGATACTAATAACAATAATTACAACAACAATAACAACAATAAAAATAGCAACGTTTTCCAGCTCATGATGAGCTAAGTACGTGCGGGACAAGTCTTGTCCTTCCTGCAGCATATGCCACCAGATCAAGCTAGCATGCAATGCCTGATGCAACACAAGAAGGAGAGAACATCGCTGTGCAGACATAATAACATCCCAAAGGTACAGTAAACTGAATGAATGCAAACCTTGCTGCTGGCGATTATGTCATGTAGTTGGCATAAGTGCAGGATTGTGCACATGTCTGGTGATGTTGGCATGCAAGGCACACATTGGAACAGCAGAGGCCAATCAGATGTTACGCTTAACCTGTCAACCACAAAGAAATACACTGGTGTAAACATGCTGCTCATGCAGTGTGCGTGTGGTGTGAAGGCATCTACAAGACAGTATCAAAGCACCTAAATGTACACATGCTCATGCAGTGTGAGTGTGTGTGAAGGCACCTGTAAGACAGTATCAAAGCACAGCTTCCGTTCGTGAAGGAGCTCCACATGGGCTTTGACCTTTGTTGCTTGTGCCCGCAGCATATGTAGCTCCATACCTGACGACCTGTGTTTCACATTTTGCATACTGGCTGGAAGCTTGTAAAGATCTGATGCAGAGAGTTGGTGACAAGAGGCAGATGTAGACAACCAACATCAAGCTGAGCAGCTGCACGCTCAGCGACTTGACTGTTTTGCAAGCCTGCTTTGCAGTATGTTTGATTCTGTAACGAATCTACATTGGGTCAAACTTTAAATCTGTGACGAAGTACAGATCGCATTCATCTCAGATACCGTACACTTTAGATGAATGCGAACTTTACTTCGTCGTAGATTTAAAGTTTGACCCAACGTAGATTTGTATCTGGGCTTGAGTGCAGACTGCAAAAAGACCCTCACAAGACTTGCCCAGCTTCGTGCTTGCTCACTTCTCACACGGCATGTGCTATATGTGCAGCACAAGCTGCAGGTGTAAGGCAACCTAGATAGGCTGATCACATGGCTCAGACAAGAGCCTATTCATGCAAAAAAGTCAAGGCAGTTTGAGACAAATTGCACACACAGATGATCAGATTACTGCAGAATCAGGAGGGCTTACCCTTGAATGGCTGCTTCAATCTCTTGCTGGCCCCTGATGTAATGAGGCAGCTCCTGCAAGCGATTGCATTTGGTCAATATGTGAACACAGCTTGAGGCTTGCTGGTGTGGTCACAACAGGTATTTAGTCGTGCTTCTGTCAGCTTGTTTGCCTGGGCTTGGCATACAGCACGTCTGGGTAGCAAACAGGCATCAAAAGCTAGATTTGGGCACTGCACTGTTGTGTTGAGATTTGTTGCAGCAGGTTGGTTGAAGCACAATGCAGGACCTGATGGCTGCAAGCTAATATTGCATATTTTGCATGCAAGCTGAGACATCACACCAGTTCAAACATGCTGCCACTGACCCACACGATGCAAGGGTGGACTCTGCACAGAATTGTGCCTACCCCATCCCGTCCCCTGCCCTACCCCTGCACAGCGCACCAAGGCGCAGGGGGGTGCCCCCAAGGCGCCCCCAAGGGTTCTCTTGTGCATTTGAAATGACGGCAAGTGACTGCAGTGGTTGTCAGGAACTCACCCTTGCTACATCTGCAGACTCGGTGATGGCTTTACTCAGGCCCAGATGCAACCCTTTGGCCGTGAGGAAGAAGCATTCACAGATGAAGTGGTAGCTAGGGCCGCTGCCAGCAGCCCCAGCTGAGCCAGGGCGGCTTCCAGCGGCCCCGGATGAGCTAGAGGCACTGCTGGATGCCCCTTCTTGGGAGGCCCTGCGCTGCTGCAGGTAGGTCTTCTCTTCTTCTGCTTCCATGTTCAGCTTGGTTTCTTCTTGAAAACTTATCCTGGTGTTGTTGGTCACATATCTACAGATGGTATGAATGCTGTGTGTTGAGACCGGCAGAACAAGATTCGAGGTGTATGCCATTGATGGCGGAACCCAGCTGATGATCACATGATCCTCTAGATCACACACGCTGACTGAGCTCAAGCACAACCTCACTGACAAAGTACTGCATAGAGTGATGCAGATGGAACAAGTGATTACAATACAAGTGGAAGGCGTAAACAGCAAGGTAATGCTTGAACAGGTAGCCAACATCTATATCCTTGCGTGCGTTGTCAAAATGTGCATCAGCAAGGGCTCACACACCTTCAACAGGACAGCATGTCTGCAAAGTGACATGTTAGCAGTGACACATGCACAATACGAGTATTCCAATCAGAGTCAGCCTTGCCCAGCAATATGTGATGGACCACTGGAAAAGTCCATGCAGACTCAGCCTTGTCCAGCACTATGTGATGGATCACTGAAAAGGTAACGCAGACGGGTGATTGGTTCAACTGAGCAAGCATCAAAAACATGCACACCCAGCAGCAACAACATGCACACCAAGCAGGCAGGCTCACCCAGCATCAACCTTGCCCCAGGCCTTGCCAGACAGAGGCTCCAGGAAGGGCTCGCACATCTTCAGCAGCACGGCGTCCAGGTTGATGAAGAAGCTGTCCGGCGCTGCATGAGCGTAGTCCATCTTCATCTTGGAGCGCTCCTTGGAGTTCCATTCCAGGCAGATGCCAATCCACTTCAACATGGCTTCCCTCGTGTCCTGTTGGTACTCAGCCGAACGTCAGGTGCTGCCCTATAGGCTGCTAGCTGTTTGTTGATGTGACGCTCATGTGTACCTTGTGTTGCATTCTGTGTAGTACACAATGCTACTGACAGTGAAGGCAGAAAGCTGGTGCCCAGTGAGTGTCATGATATGGTGCTGGCATGCACAAACTCTGCTTGTGTTGAAAGGACAAAATCACAGCAAAAACCATGATAGGCGTGCGTTGCAACAGAGACGGCACGTTGGCCTACCTGATTCCTGAGAAAGTTCATGCTGATGTTGTGCAAGCTGTCCACGATGCTGCTCATGGTCAGCCTGAGGGAGTGCTGAGACGCCGTGACATCGCTTTGCCGCCTGTTTTGCACATCAGAGAAGCACTGCTGCCCAACACTGGGCTCAGGCCTGGTCACATTTGTCCACTGAGGGTCTGGCAGAACTGCTAGGGCAAAGGCAGGACCTAATAGGGTCAGCAAGACCTGCCGGCCTTCATCAGGCCGCAGGCTGAGACCTGGTATGGCGCCTAACCATGCGGGCGACTGGGTGAGTGCTCGGGCGATGGGTTTGATGGAGGTTAGGCGGAGGATGGCTTGCAGGAGTCCATTCCATTCTCCCAAGGGTGAAGTCTTCAGTAGCTTCTGATTGATGCCAGTCACTGCAGCCAGCAAAATAAATGATCTGTGGGTCTTGCTATTTACGTCAATGCCCTGCTAGTGAAAGCCCAGCTTGCTGAATCAACTCATTTAACACTGCAGGCTGCACAACGCATAACTACTGCTTCTTAGATTACATGGGACATCTAGCAAGTGCAATTGTGATCAGAATGTGATGTAGCAAAGCTCATCTAACAGGCAAGTGACGGCATCTAAATCTCAGGTCGACCTAGGCATTTTACAGCAGGGCATCAGTGGTGCATTCATTACTGTGATGGGTGTGTCGTGACAAGTGGTAGTGACAACTTACTGAGCCTGACAACCAGATCTGGGAGATCATCTGGCTCAATCCTGTTGACTAAGTCCTCAAGGAAGCCAGCTGGGAGGCTAGAGTCTGAGCTGGTCAACCCTTCTAGAAGCTGCAAAGGCCCCTGGCTCACAGCTTGATCTGGCTGCAATACAAAGTACAATGATTGACGTACAGCATGCAGCTGTTGTGGACACCAATCTGCATGGGAGGTCTCAGAGTGGCATTGTGCTAGGGTCCACAAGGCCAAGAACTTTGTGCAAGGCTGCAGCGTGCATGTGATAGACTTGCTGTAAGGACCAAAGAGGGTAAAGCACAATGGCTTTTACCTGAGGGAACAAGCTGTCTGCCATGGTAAGCAGCAGACCAGCATTGGATGCAATCAGCTCTTTGCAGTACTGTAAGTCTAGTTGCAGCCTGTTGGCAGCATCCTTGTCTCTGAGTGACGAGATCTGTCGGATCTCTGCTGTTGCACGCCCATAACAGCCAATCAGGTAATGAAGCGGCCACTGTGGGTGTTGCTCTGGAGGGTCCAGAAGTCTGGCCATAATAGCACGGTCTATAGTGTCCTTCCCAAACAGAAGAGGTCTCTCCTCTGCCTGGAGCTCCTGCACCATGACCAGTGCACTCATTATACATTTGTTTGCTGGCTGTGGGTTAGACAGATTGTAGTGTCAGTGACCCCGTGATGCACGGATAGTAGTGCTGACCTGGGCCAAGCCCTGTAGACAGATCACTGGGGGAGTAGCTGTGGCATCTGCATCTTGCTCTCGAAGCGAGATGGCAAACACATTCCGGATAACTTGATCTTCATATTGTGGCGTGCCAGTCATGCTGATCTAAACTGCTTACACCAAGACTAGCCCAAGAAAGGAGGTGATGAGTCGAGTGATCTGCGACAGTGACGCAGAGCTTTCCCAGCAGCCGTACGACGTCAAGTAGGGCTACCTGTCGGAAAGCACTCCACAATGCACGACAGAGTGGATCTGATTTCTGAACGCGGCTCGTGGAAGTTAGTCTTCAAGCTCCTTGAGAAAAGCGAGACACGAATGAGTGCAGCTTAGCAATTGCTTGCTCTGAGGTGGTGGTGGACACTTCTCTCTCTCTTTAGCGCTCCTTCTCTCTCTCTTGTGGTGGTGCGGCTGTTGCAAGATAGAGTGCACATGATTTTTGAATGTCCGGCTGTCCACACACTTAGACAGCAGTATGCTCCTTTGTTTCTCTTCAGCACGTCAATATATTTTCACCCTATCAACTGATGCAATCAACTAATCACTAGATTTTTACTCTCTGTCTTTGGGACTTATGTCACAATCTACCCATTGTCAATACGGAGTGAGAGAGGATTATAATGTCCTAGCCGAAAGTCTGATCACATGTAGAAGAAGGCAAAGGACAAGTTTGGAAGAAATCAAGGCACCTTACACAACTGAACTTTCAGCACGTGTATGTAAGCAGCATTTCGAACAGTGCACATATTCTTGCATCTGCACAGCAGCTGCCGTGCTGAAGCAGTCAACTACCAGCCATTATTGCTATGGCCAGGCTCAAAACAAGATGGTGCAGCAGGACCACTCACTTAATGTTGTGACCATATCTTCGTGCCCCGACAACATTTGCTGCACCTCACATACACCACTTGCGCTTACATTACCATGGTACCATGGTACGCCATCAGCCAGGTCGTTTGTCATCGAGTGATTTGCGAGTGTCGCAGCATGGTACGCTTGCCGTTCGTTTGTACGGAGCTAGCAAATGGTCAACCTTGACAATGTTTGCCGCACCAGCTTTCGCTGCATGATGTCGCCTACTTGCTTGCAGCCTTGCACCTTGCATTTTCAATGGTCTGGCCGGAGCATATATCGGCCGCCACGCCGACGTCATGCCGGCACCACCTGCAGACACATGGCGACCGTGCAGACTGACGTGCTGATCAGCACGTATACTGACAATGCCGGTGAGCTCATGCGCGCAGCGACGTTCAGTCGGTTGGCTAGCCAACCGGACCCGTCTGACCAACCCGTTGACATTGGCACAAGTACCAGCAGTGGCAGAGCAGCAGGTCAAGCTGAAGTAATACAGTTTCCAAAGCGATCAGAGAGCGAAGCCGGCGCAAAAAAGGATCCACCGCTAGTCAGAATCAGGCTTTCAGTAAACTACCGAGTGCATAGCCGGCAAATGCTGTGCATAGGTGGCTCTCAAATACCTTTTGGCTGGTCTTTCTTGTCCATTGCAAAAGTTCCAATGGTATGGAACCAAGGGGACATATGGACAGCAGAGGTAGGACACGCGCCTTGTGCCATGGGCATCTGTTATGGACCAGATTACGCATAACTACAGTTGCCTTCATGCAGGTTGAATTGCCTGCAAACACCAAAATTGAGTACAAGTATGTCATCCTTGAAGAACAGGTAAGCTGAAAACTTGCAGTGATGGAAAGAAGCGTCGTTGTACTGTTACACAGCAGATCGCTTGCGCCAACAGTAGGTCAGCCACAACAGCAGCAGCATGTCATCAAATTCATCAGACACTTTGTCAAGACAACCTCATTCCCCCAGAGCATTGCTACAGCATGTAGTGACACTTGTAGGGTAGTATGTTTGCACGGACATCCATGTATGCCTCAGCTGGAGCAGTCTTCAGCCTTGTCAGTCCTGCAGGACTGGACCAAGCAAGAAAATGAAGACGCAGAGGGTGTGGTGTCGTTTTCGTACCGAACCAAACCGGAAGAACCGCCAGATGTGCAGACCATACAGAAACAGATGGCCATCGTGGCGTGGCAACCAGGGCCTAACAGAATAGTTCAGGTCCCATCACAGGTAAGCTGTAACACATCTGCAATATATTGTACCAATCAGCATGTAATCCTGCCAGTTGTCACTCCTTACCCAGTGACAGGTGAGGTCCAGACATGCCCGCTGGTACCTCACTTGCCTGAAATTACAACTCCATATGTGGTTTGCTTGATTGCGTCATGGATTATGTGTGCATGTGACAAAGCTGCATTTGTGCAGCAGCGGATTCACCATGCTTCATGCCCAAGTCATGCTTGCTTTGCTGGCTACTGGCGATAGACAGGCATACTCCCATGTGTCACCATAAGGCCTGCATTGTGCAAGCTCAGCTTGGAAGGTGCCGTTGTACCTGTCCTGTACACCTTGTACATTGTTGCCAGTAATCACTCGCAGCATGTTAAGACAAGGGCTTGGGTGTAGGCAGGCCTAGGCATGGCAACGAATCCTCAAAGGGATTTTACAAAAACTGTTTCAACACCTCAAGCTAGACAACTGCTGTTGCCTTGTTTCAGTCTGCTGTGCCCTCAGCGGTTGCTCTGGCTTGGCATATGCTTTCTCAGTTTCAACTCCAAGCATTCTCAGTTTCAACTCCAAGCATACTCTGGCTGTGTGCTTGGTGTGGCTATACCTGACACTCAAGCGCAATCTGAACAAGCCAGATAGCAGAGAGCTGACACCAAATGCAAAATGGGCAAATAATTTGCCAAATGCATAAGATGAGATGGTGTCTCGTGAGTGCACCCTGTGACAAGGAGTGCATGTGGTGCAGGTAGAGATAGATGCGCTGAAGCCAGGCGTAGTGCAAAATAGGGAGCCAGCAAAGCCGCAGCGGCAGACCTACTATGCCCGGCGATTTGGGCAGCAAGCTTATGGGAGCGGCTCAAGGCTGATTGGTTCTCTGCAGGCAAGCACATGTGCATGTCAAAGGCACATCCAGCAACCTGCCCTGTTTAGTGTCAACTCCAAATATGTTGAGCTGGAGAGGTCATGTCTTGTTCCTCATGTGCATCACAAGACCTGATTGCCCTCAGGTCTAATCTAAATGATGTCCAAGTGGCCAATTACCATGCCTGGTAGCTACTATGCCCGTCTCTGGCTGTCATCCAGCTTGTCAACTGCAACACATGGCTATGCAAGCACGGCACATGTCAAAACACACAGCAGGCTGTGCAAGACAGTTACATGCATGCCTTTGTTTTGCTTGCTGTCATGAACGCTGCTGACAGGGTGATAGCTGCTTGAGAAGGACGGGATTGCTGCCGGACTTAGGTCCCAGTATTGGTATGAGCAATTGTCACAAAACAATTGCGTGTGCCTTGCAGTACTGTGTTTGCACACTGTGATGGGCCTGCAGATATGTGGAGATTACATCTACCAATTGATCAGTTTATATTTCCTGTCTTTACATGCAAAGCATGTGACATACAAAGGTGTTGCAGGACATGAGCAAAGAAGAGGAGAAGAGGTTGGAGGAAGAGCTGAAGGGAACTTCTGAAACCATCACACTGAAAGCAAGCGGCCAAGCCCTGGTTGAGAGGCGGGATGTTTGGGGGGGTTCAGGCTCCACAAAAGGTCTTGGACTGCGATTTGGTTGACAGCCAGCATGAGTACTGAAGTGAACATCTGACAGAATGCTGTACACTGAGATGCAATACTTTGTACTAAAGTGACATGCATGGCTACAGAATCAGTGTTGTACAGAGGGTGAGAGAAAGTGTTTGTGTATTTTGTTCGCGATGCTGAAGTCAGACAGTTTCCCCAGAACTCTATCGCAATCCCCACTTGTGTGCCTTGCAGACATACCGTCGTGAGCAGCAAGATTGCTCTATTCCTGCCTTGCTTTTGTTGTGCAGCATTGCATTGAGCAAAGCAGGTTGAGTCAAATGCAACGTCAAATGTACATTTTGTTCTGTGATTGTTGACATTGTGGCGATAGTCTGCTGCTGACGAGCCTGAAAATGGCGTAGGTATGATACTTCCCACAGTACGATGCCATATTTGGATACAGCAGCAACACATACGGACCTGTGGTGTGATGAAAATCCAAATCAAGCACTTAAAATGGACTGCTACCTGGCTCAGGCCGGCACAGTGTATGGACGCATGCACGATGCACCTTGTGAGCGAGAGCAGGGTGTTCCCCTGCAGCTCTGAACAAACAGTACTATGTGTGCATGCTATATCTGAGTGCATGCCATATCTGAGTGCATGCCATATCTGAGTGCGTGCCATATCTGAATGCACAGAGGTAGACGTCATCATGAGGCCAGTGGATTACTGGATGCCAAAGAGTCTTATGTATTGCACTGAAAGTACTCACGAAATCCTTTTATAAAATAAAAAAATGCATGCTGAGGACACTGGTGAACGTGCTAACGGGCTGAAAGGAAGTTCAAAGATGACAGCTTATGCTCTCAATTGCATGCATGCTGGCACCGATGTTCGACCAGCCTATCTACTGGTGGCACAAGCCTGGTCAGACCAGGCAAAGCAGACATTGAAAATCACGGCTCATGCACTAAAAGTTGGTTCATTTGCAAGTCTCATTTATCAAGTTCATAGTCAAGCTGTGGCAATTCTGAGAAGCTCATGTTCTTGGGCATTGCAGGCAGCTCATGATGGCCCTCTGTATTCCACAGGGCCATAGCATTGTGATCTGTTTCTGCACCAAGTTGATCCAAAGACAAATCTGACAAGCTGAGATTTCTGGGAAAACCCCACTGTTCATCACCCATTGGAAATCCTCCCTGGACCCTGCCTGGGCTAGGGAACCCACCAAAGGATCCGGCAAAGTCAGCTGGCAGATTTGGCGCACTTCCATCTTCTGCATTTGGTGATGACAGCATGTTGAGCCCAAAATCAGGTAACAAGCTCAGGTTGTCTTCCACGCTGGGTTGCGCATTGGTGTCGAAGTCAGCAGTGCTTTCCAAAGCAGCTATGCCTCCGAGACCATCTTGCTCATGCTTGACTTGCTGTGCTGCGGGATACTGTGAATGCATTGGCATGCCAGATTGCATTGCCATCGATTGCATTGGCATGCCAGGACGAGGTTGCATCATCATGCCAGGTGGTTGCATCCACCCCCTTTGCATACGCTGTACAACGTTGACTTGCTGCTCAAGCAGGTGATTGAAGAGGTTGATCTGGTCCTTGAGCTTTAGGCGAGTGAAGTATGCTCTGAAAAAGTCTGGATTCTGTTCCTCAAGCTTCTGCCAGACCAGCTGTGTGAAGCCAGGCTCAATCTTTGCTTGCTGATGCAAGGTTGAGACGACCTCACGCTGGCTGAGGTACATTTGCAGACAGCGCTCAATAAGGTTCTGCACAAGTTGAATATCAGCTGTGGAAACCTTTCTGCCCTCGCTACCTGGCCCTGGGGCAGAACCTGGAGCAGCTGAGCTTGAAGCTAAT
>JAABUK010006651.1_pt1 | contig 17137 bp, 12 predicted proteins | sample 5559141 | NCBI WGS metagenome assembly JAABUK01 (sample SAMN10711869, study PRJNA513367) | rock metagenome | isolation source: Antarctica rocks | place: Antarctica: Victoria Land, Pudding Butte nord | collected 2016-01-03
CAAAGACCAAAGCTTGTGGGCTGAAAACCGGCAAGATGCTGATAGAATTGGCTTTTGTTGTTATCAAACCGAGATGATAGAACTCATTTCGGACATGTGTGACCACCGTAGCCCTCCGGGAGAGGGTCGGGGTGAGGGAAGCCACAAGGACCGCGCTGCCCTGATGCAGAGCCAGTTCGCGCTGTCCGGGCGGGGTTCGCGCTGGCGCCTTCCCTCACCCCGGCCCTCTCCCGAAGGGAGAGGGAGAAGGCGCAACCGTGGCGGGGCGGGCTGCCACTCCCATCACACCTGCGGCCCGGCACGCGCGCCACACCCGTTCCGGCGTGGCGGGCATGTCCAGGTGCGCGATGCCCAGGGCGTCGGCGATGGCGCCCATGACCGTCTGCGGCGCACCGATGGCCCCGGCCTGGCCTGCCCCCTTCGCGCCCAGCGGGTTGCGGACGGTGGGATGCTCATTGAACCGCACCTCCAGCCAGGGCAGGTCCGCAGCCCGCGGCAGGGCATAGTCCTGGAACGAGGCGGTCAGGAGCTGGCCGCCCTCGCCGTCGTAGCGCACCTCTTCCATCAGCGCCTGCCCGATGCCCTGCGCCAGGCCGCCCTGGACCTGGCCCTCGGTCAGCAGCGGGTTGATCAGGATGCCGTAGTCGTCCGCCGCGACGTAGCGCAGCAGCCGCACCGTCCCGGTCTCCGGATCAACCTCCACCTCGGCCACCTGGGCGCCGTTCGGGAACACGAACTCCTCGTTCGGGTTGTGGGCGCCGGCGTCCAGCGTGCCGGCGGGCAGGGTGCGCATCATGTCCAGCAGCCCGACGCTGCCGCCCTCGGCGGTGCGGAATACGCCGTCGGCGAAGCTGACCTGCGCCGGGTCGGCCTGCAGCAGGCGGGCGGCCTCGGCACAAGCCCTGGCCAGCGCGGCATCCAGCGCCATCACGAGCGCGGTGCCCGCCATCGGCAGCGACCGGGCGCCGCCGTGCCCGCCGCCGGACGCCACCCGGTCGCTGTCCGCCTGCACAAGCCGGAACAGCCCGGCCGGCAGGCCCAGCCGGGCGGCAGCCAGTTGCGCGAAGCTCGTCTCGTGGCCCTGGCCGTTGGATTGCGTGCCCGACAGCAGCTCGACGGTGCCATCTCGCAGGAAGCGCACCGCGCCGTCCTCCCCGGGCTTGCCGCGGGAGGTTTCCAGGAAGCAGGCGACCCCCTGGCCCAGCAGCCGCCCGCGCCGCGCGGCATCGGCGCGGCGGGCAGGGAACCCGGCGTGGTCAGCGGCCAGCAGCGCCGCGGCCAGGTTGGCCCCGAACCGCCCGGTGTCCATCGTGACGCCCAGCGCGCTCGTATGGGGGAAGCCGCGGATCAGGTTGGCCTCGCGCAGCGCCACGCGGTCCCGCCCCAACCGGTGCGCGGCAATGTCCACCAGCCGCTCGATGACGTAGTTCGCCTCCGGTTTCCCAGCACCGCGGTAGGCGTCCACCGGCACGGTGTTGGTGAAGGCGCCCCGCACGTCCATGAACACGGCCGGGATGGCATACAGCCCGCCCATCGCCGTCGCGGGCGCGACGGTTTGCGCGCCGGGACCGAGGGCGGAGACATAGGCGCCCAGGTTGCCCGTCGTCTCGACGTGCAGCGCCAGGAAGCGGCCCGCGGCGTCCAGCGCCAGCCGCGCCCGCGTCAGGTTGTCGCGGCCATGCGCCCCGGCCAGGAAGTCCTCCGTCCGGTCGGCGATCCAGCGCACCGGCCGGCCCAGGCGCCGCGCCGCCCATAGCAGCGCGACATGCTCGGGATGCACCACGTTCTTCATGCCGAAGCCGCCGCCGACATCCTGGCAGACGACGTGGACCATCCCGGGCGCCACGCCGAAGCAGTGGGCCAGGTCGCGGCGGATGCCGTGAACGTCCTGGCCGCTCAGCAGCAGGCGCATCCGTCCGGTCGCCGGGTCGCAGTCGGCCAGCGCCGTGCGCGTCTCCAGGGACGCGGCGACGACGCGGTTGTTCACCAGGTCCAAGCTGACCGCGTGCGCCGCCGCCCCGAACGCCGCTAGGACCGCCGCCCGGTCGCCGCGCTCATAGTGGAAGGCCAGGTTGCCCGGCGCCTCCGGCCAGACCCGGGGCGCCCCCTCCGTCAGCGCGTCGCCCAGCGCCGTCACCGCCGGCAGGTCATCGTAGTCCACGGCGACCTGCTCCAGCGCGTCGCGTGCGGCGGCGGCGCTGTCCGCCACCACCAGGGCGACAGCCTCCCCGACGTGCCGAACATGGCCGGACGCAAGGGCGCGGCGCGGCGGCACGACCAGGGCCGCCGCCGCCGGCAGCGCCATGGCGCAGGGGATCGGGCGGATGCCGTCGGCGAGCAGGTCGGCCGCGGTGAAGACGCCGCGGACGCCGGGCATCGCGGCGGCGGCGGCCGTCCGGATGCCCAGGAGGGCCGCATGGGCATGGGGCGACCGCAGCACGAGCGCATGGAGGTGCCCGGCGGCCGGCACGTCGTCCACGTAACGCCCGGCGCCGCGTAGGAAACGCTCGTCCTCCAGCCGCCGCAGCGAGCGCGGGTCGTCAGCGTTGCGGTCCATCGGCCATGCCCTCCCGTCCGGCTCACCCGATCATCCGCTTCGCCGCGCCGTCCACCCGAACCGCAAACGGCTGACCGCGCCATGGCCGTCAAACAGAGTCTCAGGAGACGACGGCGTCAATGCCTATCTCGACCGGCATCCTCGGCCGGGCCAGGCCGGTGCCGACCGGGGCGGTGCTGCCCAGGAAAGGACCGGGGTCATATGCGCTGGCACAAGCTCCGTTCTAATGCGGGTGATCGCATGAGGCCCTTGTGCCGCTTGGGTGCCCAAAGCCCGTTGAAGGTCCAGAAGCAAGCTAGGCCAGAAGCAAGCTGGGTCAGCGCATGCGAGGGCTGGGGTAGGGGGGGCAGGGGCGGCGGCTTGCCCGGTCAGGACCGCTGGCCTGCGGTGCCCTCCGTGCCCCGCTCCGCAGCCAAGACCCCCTCACCCCGGCCCTCTCGCGGAGGAGGAGGGGGAAGGGCGGCGTCGCCGAACACCTCCTCCCATGCCCCGCGCAGCGCTACGTCGGCGTCGGCCATCGTTACCGTCAGGCCCAGGGCGTGCAGGCTGGTGACGCCGTGCTCGGCGATGCCGCAGGGGACAATGCCGGCGAAGTGCCCCAGGTCCGGCTCCACGTTCAAGGAAACGCCGTGCCAGCTCACCCAGCGGGTCACGCGCACGCCGATGGCGGCGATCTTCGCCTCGGTCCCGGCAGCCGGGTCCCTGACCCAGATGCCGATACGCCCCGCCCGCCGCTCTCCGCGCACGTTGAAGCGGTCCAGCGCGCGTATCAGCCACCATTCCAGTCCCTCGACATACCGGCGCAGGTCGCGCGGCGGCACGGTGCCGTGCGGGCGCTGCAGATCCAGCATGACGTAGGCCACGCGCTGCCCCGGCCCATGATAGGTCCACTGCCCGCCGCGCCCGGCGGCATAGGTTGGGAAACCCCTAGAGTCGTTCAGGTCTCCGGGCTGGGCGGAGGTCCCGGCGGTGTAGAGCGGCGGATGCTCCACCAGCCACACCCGCTCCGGCGCCGCGCCCGCGCGGATGGCGTCGGCGCGGGCCTGCATGGCGGCCAGCGCCGCCGGGTAGGGCAGGAGGCCGTCCTCCACGCGCCAGTTGAGTCCTGGGATTGAAGCCGGCAACGCCATCCGCTATACCGCTGATGGCACGATGCGGTCGTGGCGAAATGGTAGACGCGCAAGCTTGAGGTGCTTGTGGGGGAAACCCTGTGGAAGTTCGAGTCTTCTCGACCGCATACCCGCCTGTTCCCTAGCTGCCGCTGAACCCGGGCCGGCGCCTTCGCCTGCGCTGCGCCTGCAAGGCGTCCAGCGCCGCAGCCCGTTGGGTCAGCGATGTCCGCAGATCGGACAGGGTGTGCAGCACGTTGCCCCAGAAGCCTTCCATATCCCGGCGGAAAAGATCGTCGGGGTGGCCCGGCCGCCCCTCGAAGAAGCCGTGCGCGGCATAGTGGCCATAGGCCGTGACCTGCCCGGCCGCCACGGCCTGCTCCACGTCGTGGTTCGCCGAGACGTACCACTCCGCATCGAACTCCTCCGCCGTCAGCAGCCGGCGCAGCAGGGTCGAGCGGGTCAGCGCCAACGCCTGTTCCAACTCGGACAGGCGCATCGGATGGCGCAGCCGCACGCGGTCCAGCGCCTCCGCCCAGCCCTGCAGGCCGGGGCCGGACGCCATGCGGTCGGCCGGCAGAGCGTGCCGCGGCGTGCCATGCAGGCAAAGCTGCCGCGCACGCTCCAGCCCCGCCAGCCAGCCCGGATGGTCGTTGCGGCACAGTATGGGCGCCGGCAGGTCGGTGTCGCGGTAGGGCGGGGCGTCGCTGAACACGCCGACCAGGCCCGTCACCAGGGCTTCCAGCATCTTGATGTCGCTCTTGCCGTCTATGAAGTCCTGCGTCACCGGGTCGGCGCCGGTGTCCAGCGGCGCCACGAGGACGGCGGGCGCCAGGGCGCGCAAGTGCTGCAAATAGGTGGCATAGGGCATCAGGCCCAGGTGCTCGGTGGCGACCCCGGCCTCCAGCGCCAGGCCCGGCGGCGGCGCCCCGATGCAGACCAGCCGCAGGCCGTATGCCAGGCAGAAGTCGCGCACGGCGCGCACGATGCCGAAATAGCTGTCCGTCAGCGCCGGGGTGTCGCTGGACGCCCAGACCACGCAGGTCGGCGGCCCCGGCGCGACCCAGGGCGGCTGCTCCGTCGCCAGGTTGCGGCAGGTGACGGCTCGGTCCAGCAGGGTCGCGTGGGCATAGTCCTGCAGCAGCCCGGCCAGCCGGTCGCTGGATGTCGTCATCGCCGTGCAGCCGCGCACCAGGCTGCGCGACGACCGCAACTGCGCCGGGGAGAACGGCGCGCGGTAGGCCGGGGAGACCAGCAGGTTGTCATCAATGTCGAGCAGGTAGGGCCGGTCCAGCGTGCCGAGCGCCAGCGCCACGTCGGGCGGCAGGTCCCGCTGCACCCAGATCGCGTCGAAGGCCGGGTCCGCTTCCGCCGGGCGGGTGCTGAACCCCAGCCGCCCCTTGCTCCAGATGGAGTATCCGGCGATCCGCGCCTCCTCGTGCAGGGCGGCCAGCGGCAGGTCCACGCGGATGCTGCGCATGTTGCTGCCCTGGTCCGTCAGCACCAGGACGTGCGGCAGGCTGTCCGGCGCCGGGCGGCTGGCGAGGCGGGACGCGCGGCGCCGCTGGGCTGACCTCGCCGCGTGGTCCAGCCCGTCGAGCAGGGTGGCCTGCGCTTCCGCAGGGTCGAACCAGCGCGCGGCGCAGCCACGGGCGGCGGCCGACATGGCGCCCAGCGCCTCCGGCGAAAGCGCTGCTAGCGCGTCCAGCGCCGCTTCCAGCGCCCCGTCCTCCGGCGACGCGCCGGGTGGAAGCGTGGCGGCTGCGTTGGCCCGCGGCAGCCGGCGGGCCAGGTCGCCGCCGCAATTGGTCAGCAGCGGCACGCCATGCGCCAGGGCGTCCACGACCGGCACCGGTCCGGCCAGCCGGCGCTCTGGGCTGCCGTCGGCCAGGTCGAGCAGCAGGCTGCCGGGGCCGTAGCCGTCCAGCAGCGCCCGCAGCTCCGGCGTGCCGGACAGGTGGACGCCGGGCATGTCCTCCAGCGCATGAAGCGCCTGCATCGTCCCCACGTCCACGACGACGCCCGGCGCGGCCCCGACGTGCAGGCCGATCCCATGCGCCCCGCACCAGGCCGCGGCCCGCGCCAGCCAGGCCAGGCCGCCCGGGCGCAGGTGCATCCCGCCCGGGACGTGCAGGCGGCGCAGCGCCGAGGCCCCTGCCCGCGGCGGCAGCAGCAGGTCAGGGGGCGTCGCATAGGGCACGATGGCCGACGCCCCTGCGGCCTGTTCCAACCCCGCCATCCAGAAGCCGTCCTGCCCGGCCGATCCCAGCAGGACCAGGCCGGCGCCGGCGGCGTGCCGCACGACACGGTCGCGCAGGTCCGTGGCGGGTGCGCCGCTGCCGTGCAGGTCGCAGACATGCAGGGCGCCGGCGCTGAACGGCGTGTTGCGAAGCAGCGGCTGCATCCAGACCACCACCTCGGGCCGCATCCGGTTCAGCAGGTCCAGGTAGGTGCGCCGGTTGTGCAGGACGGGCGGGTGGCCCGCGCCGCCTTGGCCCGCGTCACCCCGGCCTGGCGCGGCCTGCGGCCAGGCGTCGGCGGGGATGGACACGCTGATGTCGTGGCCGCCGGCCCGCAAGGCCTGCACCAGTTGCGTGCCGCGCAGCCCGGGGCCGCTGGCCACGCCGTCCAGCGACGCCAGCCGGTCCGCCGCGAACACATGGATGCGGGACATGCCGCCCTACGTCAGTTCGGCCAGGGCAGCCTGCAGCTCGGCCAACTGGCCCTCCTGCAGCCGCAGCAGGGCGAGCAGCTCGGTGAACGCCGCCGCGCCGCGCTCGTTGATGTGCGGCAGGCGGCGGGGCGCACCATGCAGCGGCGGCAAGCCCGCCAGCGCTTCCTGCTGCGCTCGCAGGACCGCTGCCGCGGCGGCGGCCTCCGCGTCTCCGGTTCCGGCGCGGCGGTCCAGCGCCGCCAGCGCCAGGCCGGCGGCGACATCCAGCCTTCCTGCCTCAAGCAGCGCGGCGGCCTCGTGCAGCCCGAACGGCGGCGGGCCGGGCGCCTCGGCCGCGGCGTCCGGCGCCGGAGCGGGCAGGGCGGCCGGAGGGGCGGGTTCGTCCTCGATGGGGGCGCTGATCTTCTTCCTGGCCACTGGCGGTCCTGTTGCACATCCGGCCGTTGGGCCACCTTGCACACTCATCTGGAACAGACGCCCCGGCAAGTCCAGGTAACGGCGGTGCCCATCCAGCCTGCCAGCCCGGTCGCAATCCCGGTTTGCGGCCCCGGTTTGCCCTGGCGGCCCGCCGCGGGCACCATGCCGCGCAAACGCCGCAACTGGGACACCTGCCATGGACGACGACTTCCGCAAGGCCGCGCTGGACTACCACCGCCTGCCGCGCCCGGGGAAGCTGGCCATCGAGGCCACCAAGCGCATGGCGACCCAGCGCGACCTGGCGCTGGCCTACTCCCCCGGCGTCGCCGCGGCCTGCGAGGCCATCGTCGCCGACCCGGACGCCGCGCGGGACCTGACGGCGCGCGGCAACCTGGTCGCGGTCATCAGCAACGGCACCGCCGTATTGGGCCTGGGCAACATCGGCGCGCTGGCCGGCAAGCCCGTCATGGAGGGCAAGGCCGTCCTGTTCAAGAAGTTCGCCGGCATAGACGTGTTCGACATCGAGGTGGACGCCCAGGACCCCGACCTGTTCGTGAACGTGGTCGCGGCGCTGGAGCCGACCTTCGGCGCGATCAACCTGGAGGACATCAAGGCGCCGGAGTGCTTCGAGATCGAGCGGCGGCTGCGCGCCCGCATGGGCATACCCGTGTTCCACGACGACCAGCACGGCACCGCCATCATCGTCGCCGCCGCCATACGCAACGGGCTGCTGCTGCAAGGCAAGAGGCTGGAGGAGGTGCGGCTCGTGACCTCGGGCGCAGGCGCCGCGGCGCTGGCCTGCGTGGACCTGCTGGTGGCGATGGGGCTTTCGGCCGCGAACGTCACGCTGACGGACGTGAAGGGCGTCGTCCACGAGGGCCGGGACGCGGCGATGCCGGCCAACATGGCCCGCTACGCCCGGCGAACCGAGGCCCGCCGCCTGCCGGACGTGCTGGCCGGGGCCGACGTGTTCCTGGGCCTGTCGGCGCCCAACGTGCTGAAGCCCGAATGGCTGCCGCTGCTGGCGGACAAGCCGCTGATCCTGGCGCTGGCCAACCCCGATCCGGAGATCACGCCGGACCTGGCGCGGGCGGCGCGGCCCGACGCCATCATCGCCACCGGGCGCAGCGACTTCCCGAACCAGGTCAACAACGTGCTGTGCTTCCCGTTCATCTTCCGCGGCGCGCTGGACGTGGGCGCGACCACCATCAACGAGGAGATGAAGGTCGCCTGCGTCGAGGCCATCGCCGTGCTGGCGCGCGTCGAGGCCAGCGAGGTCGTGGCCGCGGCCTACGGCGGCGCGGCGCCGGTGTTCGGTCCGGAGTATATCATCCCCAAGCCGTTCGACCCCCGGCTGATCCTGCAGATCGCCCCCGCCGTCGCCGCCGCGGCCATGCGGAGCGGCGTCGCCAAGCGGCCCATCGCCGACTTCGACGCCTACCGCCGCGACCTGGAGCGCTTCGTGTTCCGCTCCGGCCAGCTCATGCGCCCGGTGTTCGAGGCGGCGAAGGCGTCGCCGCAGCGCATCGTCTATGCCGAAGGGGAGGACCCGCGCGTGCTGCGCGCCGTGCAGACCCTGGTGGACGACGGCATCGCCCGGCCGATCCTGCTGGGCCGGCGCGAGCACATCGCGGCTCGGGTGCGCGAGATGGGCCTGCGGATGGATTTGGACGGCGCCGTGCAGATACTGGACCCCGCGAAGGACCAGACGGTGTTCGATCCCCTGGTGGCCGAGTACCAGCGCCTGGTCGGCCGCCGCGGCGCGCCGCCGGATGCCGCGTCGCGCCGCATCCTGCGCCGGCCCACCGTCGCGGCGGCGATGCTGCTGCAATCCGGGCAGTGCGACGCCGCCGTCTGCGGCGGCACCGGCGACTGGTGGCGGCACATGGAATACGTCATGCCGATCATACCCCGGCGGCCCGGCGTGTCGCGCATCTACGCCCTGTCCTGCCTGATCCTGCAAGCGGGCGCGCTGTTCGTCTGCGACACCCATATGAACCTGGAACCCACCGCGGAGCAGGTTGCGGAGATGACGGGACTGGCCGCCAACGCGGTGCTCGCCTTCGGCTTGGTGCCCAAGGCGGCGCTGATGTCGCACTCCTCGTTCGGGTCCAGCAACTCGGCCAGCGCGCGGCGGATGCGCCACGCCCTGGCCCTGGTGCGCGCGGCCCGGCCGGAGCTGGAGGTGGACGGGGAGATGCACCCCGACGCCGCCCTGATCGAGACGCTGCGGGACCGCGCGGTTCCGGACAGCCGCCTGACCGGCACGGCGAACCTGCTGGTGATGCCGGGGCTGGACGCGGCCAACATCGCCTTCAACCTGCTCAAGGCCGGCGCGGACGGCTTGGCCATCGGCCCGCTGCTGCTGGGGATGAGCAAGCCGATCCATGTGCTGGTGCCCAGCGTGACGGCTCGCGGCATCGTGAACGTCAGCGCCGTCGCGGCGATGGAGGGCGCGCGGGGCGTGGACTCGGCGCAGATGCTCGGGCTGGCGGACCCGGCTGCATGACCCCGGCTGCGAGGATGGAGGGCGCATGATCCCCATTGCCCTCGGCCTTGTGGCGCTGGCGCTGCTGCTGTGGTCGGCGCGGGCCTTCGCGCGGGCGCGGGTGGCGAACCTGAAGGCGATGCTGGGCTGGGTGGCGGCGCTGGCCGGCCTGGTCATCGGGGCCGGGCTGCTGCTGACCGGGCGGGGCGCATCGGCGCTGCTGGCCGCGGTGCTGCTGGGGCCGCTGGCCTGGAGCTGGTGGCAGGAGGGGCGGCTGCAGTCCCCGCGCCCGTCCGGCGCCCGCCCGCCCCGGCCGGGCCGGATGCCGCGGACGGAGGCGCTGGCGGTCCTGGGCCTGCACGACCCGGTGTCGGACAGCGACGTGCGCGCGGCCTGGGTGCGGCTGATGCGGGTAGCGCACCCGGACGGCGGCGGCTCTGACTGGCTGGCGGCGCGGGTGAACCAGGCGCGGGACACGCTGCTGGGCGGGTAGGCGCCTCCTGCCCCCTCTCCCTTCGGGAGAGGGCCGGGGTGAGGGGGTCTTGGTTGCGGAGCGGAACACGCTGCCGCTGCAAGGACACAGCCCTTCCGTGGAAAGGAGCCGCGTTCGACGACCCTCACCCCGGCCCCTTCCCGGAGGGGGAGGCAGCGCTATTCCATCCCGGCCAGCGTTTCCTTCACCACGCGCATTGCGCTGTTGGCGGCGGGAATGCCGGCGTAGGCGGCGACGTGCATCATCGCCTCGGCGATATCCGCCGGGGTCGCGCCGGTGTTGCGGGTGGCGCGGGTGTGCAGCCGCAGCTCCTCGTGGTGGCCCAGCGTCGCCAGCATCGTCAGCACCAGCAGGCTGCGGGTCCGCAGATCCAGGCCGGGGCGGGTCCAGACGCCGCCCCAGGCGGTGCGGGTGATGAACGCCTGGAAATCGCGGTCCAGGTCCGTCGTGCCCGACACCGCACGGTCCACGTGCGCGTCGCCCAGCACCCGGCGGCGCACGGCCATGCCGGCGGCGAGGAAGTCGGAAACCTCCGGCAGCAGGAAGCGGCGGATGGCGTCCGAAACCAGGTCCGGCACCTCGACCGTGGGGATGTGCGCGGCGCCGGGCAGCACGGCCAGGCTGCCGCCCAGCGCGTCCCGCAGCGCCTGCGCGCTGGCCAGCGGCGTCGCCTCGTCCCGGTCGCCGACCAGCACCAGCGCCGGCACGCGCAGCGCCGCGGTGTCCGCGGACAGGTCGGCGGCGGCGATGGCCTCGGCCGCGGCGGCGTAGCCCTCCGGCGCGGTACGCAGCAGCATGGCGCGCAGGCCGATGGCGGCAGGGTCCTGCATGAAGCCCGGCGTGACCCAGCGGGCCATCACCGGCTCCGCCACGGCCTCCATCCCGCCCGAGCGCACCAGCGCGGCGCGGTCCCGCCAGCCCTGGGCCGGAGGGATCGCCAGCGCGGTGTCGCACAGGATCAGGCTGGCCACGCGGCCCGGCGCCTGGTGCGCCACGCCCTGCGCCACCATGCCGCCGATGCTCAAGCCGCCGACATGCGCCTGGCCGATGCCCAGCGCGTCCAGCGCCGCGATCACGTCCGCCGCCATGCCCGCAATCGTGTAGGGGCCGGGCGTCACCCCCGTCAGCCCGTGCCCGCGCAAGTCCGGCCGCACCACGCGGAACGGCCCGGCCAGCGCGCGGGCCTGCGCGTCCCACATGTGCAGGGACGTGCCGAGCGAGTGCAGCAGCACCAGCACCGGCGCGGCGGCGGGACCGTCCACCTGGACGTGCATCGTCAGGCCGTTGGCGTCCACGAACATGGGTCAGTCCTCCTGCATGGCGGCCAGCGCCGCGACCAGCCGGGCGGCCTTGGCCGCCACCGCCGCGGCGTCGTCGCCGGGCTTGTAGATCGCGCCGCCGATGCCGAACCCGGCGGCGCCCGCCGCGCGCCAGGGCGCCAGCGTCGCGGCCTCCATGCCGCCGACCGGCAGCACCAGCGTCCCCGGCGGCAGCACGGCCAGCAGGGAGCGCAGCATGGCGGGACTGCCGCCCTCTGCCGGGAACAGCTTGAGCGCGTCGGCTCCGGCATCCAGCAGGGCGAACGCCTCTGCAGGGGTGAAGAAGCCCGGCACGGCGAGCAGGCCGCGGGCCTTGGCGGCGCGCACCAGCGCCGGGTCGGCGTGGGGCGTCACGATCAGCCGTCCGCCTGCGTCCGCCACGGCGTCCACGTCCGCCGTCCGGCGCACCGTGCCGGCGCCGATCAGCGCATGGTCGCCGAAGCGCCGGGCCAGGCGGGCGATGCTGTCCAGCGGGTCCGGGGAGTTCAGCGGCACCTCGATGACCCGCAGGCCCGCCGCGACCAGGGCTGCGCCGGCCGCCTCCGCCTCGTCCGGGTGGATGCCGCGCAGGATGGCGACCAGCGGGCAGGCTGCGAGCAGGGCGTTCAGGTCCATGCGGCGTGTTCCCCGATCAGCGCCAGGCCGGCAGCGGCGGCGTCTCCCTCGGCGATGACGGCGCTGCCGCCGCGTTGGGCGATGGCCCGGGCATACAGCGCGCACAGCCCGGCGTCCCCGATCAGGTGGACCGGCACGCCGGGCTGCGCGGCGGCGCGGACCTCGTGCCCGATCAGCAGGCCCGACAGGTAGGACTCCGCATTGGGCAGGCGGTCGAACAGGCCCAGGGTGCGCGTGCCGAACAGGTGGTGCAGCAGCCCGCCGGGCTGGGCGGACCGGGCGACGCCGCGGTCGAAGGAGGCCGGGTCCGGCGCGGCGCCAGGCTGCACCATGCGGCCCAGGATGGTGTGGTCGCGCAGGGCCGCGAAGGCTTCGCCGGTCAGGTGCGTGGTGAAGCCGGCGATGCGGCCTGCGCTGACGCCCACCCATTTCGAGTGGCTGCCCGGCAGGCACGCCAGCCCGTCCCGGCCGATGCCGGCCAGGGCACCGGCGACCTGCGTTTCCTCTCCGCGCATCACCTCCGGCGGGTCGCCCGGCACGGCCAGGCCCGGCACCAGCAGCACCTGCGCGCCGTCGAACGCCACCGGAACCAGCGCCGCCGCCAGCTCGGCTGCGCCGGCGGGGCAGGGGAGGTAGGGCGCCTCCTGCCAGCCCTGGCGGCTGCCGGCCATGCCGGACACCAGCACCCGCGTCTCGCCGTCCGCCAGCCAGGGCGCTATGGCGCCGCGCAGGCCGTCCGCGAAGCCGCCCGGCGGGACCCGAAGGATGCCGAGGGGCAGGTCGCGACGGTCCACTACCGCCCGGCCCTGCAGCCGGACGGCGCGGAAGCTGCTGGTGCCCCAATCCACGCCGATCATGCCGCCATCCCTGGCACGGCGACGGAGAGGTGCCAAGGCCGCTTGCCTGCTGCTCCCTCTCCCTCTGGGAGAGGGTCGGGGTGAGGGAAGCGGCAAGGACGGTGCGCCGGCATAGCAGAGCGGGGCATTGAGCGGCCAACATTGCGCTGCGTGGCCTCCCGCACCCCCGCCCTCTCCCGGAGGGAGAGGGAGCAGGCAAGCTCAGTGCGCCGAGGCCCAGCTAGGGCCGTGGCCGGTTTCCACCACCAGGGGGACGGAGATGGTCGCCGCCGCCTCCATGACGCGCTTCGCCACCGCCGCGGTCTCGTCCGCCTCCGCTTCCGGCGCCTCGAACAGCAGCTCGTCATGCACCTGCAGCAGCAGCCGCGCCCGCAGCCCGGCGGCGTCCAGCGCAGCGGGCAGCCGCACCATCGCGCGCTTGATGATGTCCGCGGCCCCGCCCTGCAACGGTGCGTTGATCGCCTGCCGCTCGGCATAGGCGCGGCGCTGCGCCAGCTTGTCCGCGATGCCCGGTACCCAGAGGCAGCGGCCGAACGGCGTCACGACGTAGCCATGCTCCCGCGCCTCCAGCTTCGTGCGGTCCATGTAGGCGCGTATGCCGGGGTAGCGCTCGAAGTACGCCTGGATGTAGGTCCGCGCCTCCCCGGCATCTATGCCGAGCTGCCGGGCCAGGCCGAAGGCGCTGATCCCGTAGATGATGCCGAAGTTGATCGCCTTGGCCCGGCGCCGCGTCCCGGCGTCCATCCCCTCCATCGGCACGCCGAACACCTCGGACGCCGTGCGGGCGTGGATGTCCTGGCCCGTCGCGAACGCCTCCTTCAACGCCGCGATGTCGGCGACGTGCGCCATCAGGCGCAGCTCGATCTGCGAGTAGTCGCAGCTCACCAGCACATGCCCGTCCTCCGCCACGAACGCCTGGCGGATGCGCGCGCCCTCCTCCGTGCGGATCGGGATGTTCTGCAGGTTGGGGTCGGTGGAGGACAGGCGGCCCGTGCTGGTGATGGCCTGGGCGAAGCTGGTGTGGACGCGGTTGGTCCGGGGATCGATCTGCGCCACCAGCGCCTCGGTGTAGGTGGAGCGCAGCTTGCTGAGCTGCCGCCACTCGATGATTCGGGCCGGCAGCTCGTGGCCCTGGTCGGCCAGGGTTTGCAGCACGACGACATCGGTGCCCCAGGCGCCGCTGGCCAGGCGCTTGCCGCCGGGTAGGGCCTGCTCGTCGAACAGGATCTCTCCCAGTTGCTTGGCGCTGCCCAGGCTGAACGGGCGTCCGGCCATCTTGTGGATGTCGCCCTCCATCACCGCCATGCGCGCGGCGAAGTCGGCGGACATGCGGCGCAGCTCGGCTTCGTCCACGCGGACGCCGGCCTGCTCCATCCGCATCAGCACCGGGATCAGGCGGCGCTCCATCCCCTCGTAGATCGCCAGGCTGCCGGTCGTGCGCATCAGCGGGCGCAGGCGGTGCCACAGGCGCAGCGTCACGTCCGCGTCCTCGGCGGCATAGGCCGTCGCGCGGTCCAGCGGCACCTCGGCGAACGGGATGCGGGCGCGTCCGGTGCCGGTCACGCTGTCATAGGCGATGGGCTGGTGGCCCAAGTGCAGGGCGGACAGCTCGTCCATGCCGTGCCCGTGCCGCCCGGCCTCCTGCGAATACGAGATCAGCATGGTGTCGTCCACCGGCGTGACGCCGGCCAGGCCCGCGCGGTCCAGCACCAGCAGGTCGTACTTGGCGTTCTGCAGCACCTTCAGCACCGTCGCGTCCCGCAGCAGGGGCGCGAGCGCGGCCAGGGCGTCCTCCGGCGCGATCTGCTGGACGGCGGGCGCGGCCTCCGGCGCCGGCGCTTCCAGCGATCCCTGCGCTGCGGGCTGCACGGCGCGATGCCGCAGCGGCACATAGCAGGCGCGGCCCGGCGCGGTCGCCAGGGACAGGCCGACCAGATTGGCGCGCAGGGCGTCCAGGCTGTCCGTCTCGGTGTCCAGGCCGACGATCCCCGCCGCTTGCGCCTCGGCGATCCAGGCGTGCAACCGGTCCAGCGTGGTGACGCACTCGTAGGGGCCGAAGGCGGGCTGCCCCCCCCCAAGCCGCCCCTCCCCAGGCTGCCCCTCCCCAGCCGGCTGCACCGGGCGCAGGGCGGGCATCGCGGGGGCGGACATCCGTACCACGCCCTCCAGTCCCAGCCGGTTCAGCGCGGTCTTGAAGCCCTGGACCTGCAGCCAGGCCGCCAGCACGGCGCGGTCCGGCTCGCGGGCGCGCAGATCCTCCAGCGGCAGCGGCAGCGGCACGTCGCGGCAAAGCGTCACCAGCTTGCGGCTGATGCGGGCGCCCTCGGCGTGCTGGATCAGCATGTCGCGGCGCTTGCCGGGCTTCATGGCGGGGGCGGCGGCCAGCACGCCCTCCACGTCGCCGAACTCCTGGATCAGTTGCGCCGCGCCCTTGGGGCCGATGCCCGGCACGCCGGGGACGTTGTCCACGCTGTCGCCCATCAGGGCCTGCACGTCCACGACCTTATCGGGGGGCACGCCGAACTTTTCCAGCACCTCGGCCGGGCCGATCTCCTTCTGCTTGATCGGGTCCTGCATCACCACGCGGGCGTCCACCAACTGCATCAGGTCCTTGTCGGACGAGACGATGGTGACGCGCATCCCGGCCTCCGACGCCACGCGGGCATAGGAGGCGATGAGGTCGTCGGCCTCCCAGGTGTCCAGCTCCACGCCGGCCACGCCGTAGGCCGCCGTCGCCTCGCGCACCAGGGCGAACTGCGGCGTCAGCTCGGGCGGCGGCTCCGGGCGCTGGGCCTTGTACTTGTCATACAGCTCGTTGCGGAACGTCGTGCGCCCGGCGTCGAACACGACGGCGACGTGGGTGCCGACATGCTCCGTCAGCAGGCGCAGCAGCATGTTGGAGAAGCCGAACACCGCGTTGATCGGCGTGCCGTCCGGCCGGGTCATCGGCGGCAGGGCGTGGAAGGCGCGGAAGATGAAGCCGGACCCGTCAACCAGGACCAGGTGCATGGCGGCGCCCGGTGCGGTGCCAGTAGCGGGCAGGCCGGCAGCGGGCGCACCGGCAGCGGGCGCACCGGCAGCGGGTGCTTTGGCAGCGGGCACGCTGGCGACAGGCGCACCGGCAGTGGGCAAGCCGACGGCCGGAATGTCGGCGGCGGGCATGTCGGCAGTGGGCATGTCGGCAGCGGGGAGGTCCGCCACGCTAGTGGTCCACGTTCCCGGCGCCTTCGTTTAGCACGAAGATGCGGGAGCACCAGGGGCAGAAGGTCTGCTGATTGTCTATCCGCAGCCAGACGCGGGGATGGCCCAGCGCGCCGGTGCCGCCGTCGCAGGCCACCACGCGCTCGTCAACGTGCAGGATTTCGGGAATGCCCACGTCCGGGTGGGGCGTGTCGCTGCCGAAAGGGGCGTCGGGCATGGATGGTCCTTGAGGGTCGGGGGTGCTGGCCGGGAGTGCTGCGGGATGATACGCCTGGCGCCCGTGGTTTCAACCTTGCGCGCCTGGCTTGTGTGCCTGCTGCTTGCCGTCGGCCTGGCGGGCTGCACGGGGCTGCCGACCTATAACATGGCCCTGCCGCCGCTGCCCCCGGCATCGGTGCGGGCGGATGAGGTCTTCGCCATGCCGGACGGGGCGCGGCTGCCGGTGCGGACCTGGCTGCCGGCCGGGCCGCCGCGGGCGGCGGTGCTGGCGCTGCACGGCTTCAACGACAGCCGCGATGCATGGGAGCTGCCGGGGCCGGCCTTCGCCGTCGCGGGGATCGCGCTGTATGCGCCGGACCAGCGCGGCTTCGGCGCGGCGCCGGGGCGTGGACGCTGGCCCGGCCTGCTGGCGCTGCAATCCGACGCCGCCGCCAGCCTGGCCCTGCTGCGCGCCCGCCACCCCGGCGTCCCCGTCTATGTGATGGGCGAGAGCATGGGCGGCGCCCTGGCCATGACGATGGCCGCGGGGCGGGAGGCGCCGGCCGATGGCTGGGTGCTGCTGTCGCCCGCGGTGTGGGGCCGGGCGCAGCAGGGCATCCTGCTGAGCGGCGGGCTGTGGCTGGTCAGCAGCGTGGCGCCGGGCCTGCAGGTGACGGGCGGGGAGGTGCCGCTCCGCGTGCGCGCCAGCGACAACCGGGACGCGCTGGTGCGGCTGGCGCGCGATCCGCTGACGATACGCCGCACCCGATTCGACGCGCTGCGCGGCCTGACCGACCTGATGGACGCCGCCCAGGACTCGGCGCCGAGCCTGCCGTCCAACACCCTGGCGCTGTATGGCGCGAACGACACGCTGGTTCCGGCGAAGGCCACAGCCCGCGCCTGGGGGCGGATGCCGGCGGGGGTGCGGCGGGGATACTACGCTGGCGGCTACCACCTGCTGATGCGGGACCTGGGGCGGGACCGGGTGATCGCGGACGTGATCGCCTGGATTTTAGGGCGCGGCGCCTTGCCGTCCGGCGCGGATGCAGCGGCTGGGGCGTGGCTGGCCGAGGACCGCTGAATGCAGCGATTCTAAGTGGCTGCTGACGGTTGTGGGTTTCGTTGTCTCTGGCGGTGTGGTCCACGTCCTGGATGGAGCTTCTGGACACCCTTGTGGCTGGCGTGCGCTCGGCGTGCGCGGCCTTCCCT
>JAABUK010006652.1_pt1 | contig 17134 bp, 15 predicted proteins | sample 5559141 | NCBI WGS metagenome assembly JAABUK01 (sample SAMN10711869, study PRJNA513367) | rock metagenome | isolation source: Antarctica rocks | place: Antarctica: Victoria Land, Pudding Butte nord | collected 2016-01-03
CGCTGACGTGGGTGATCAGCTTGCAGCGCTCCTCGCCCAGGGCGTCGAAGAACCCCTCCAGGGTGGCCTTGTCCCGGCCGGGTGCGGCCCACACCAGCCGGCCCGAATCGTGGTCGACCACCACTGTCAGGTACCGGTGCCCACGCTTGATGATATGTGGGTGATCTCGACCGACGACTCGGCCCCCCGCCCGTAGCGTCGCCAAACGTAAAGGAGAACTCCCGATGTCTTTCATCGCTCCCGGGCTGGTCAAGGAAATCGTGGCCGGTGAGGTACAGTCCGTTTCCCTCGGCCACGCCCTCCTTGATGACTATCTTGCGTTCGTGGCTGCCCGGGCCCGCCCGAATACTCTTCTGGCCGTCGCCTATGACCTCAAGGTGTTCTTCACCGCGATTGTGAAACAGCCAGCCGATACCACCACCGCGGATGTCTTGACGTTCATCACTTCCCAGCGCGCTCCTCGTCGCGGCGCCACGGTGGTGCGGCTGGAGGACGGCGAGTCGGGTCTGTCGGCTCGCACGATCAAGCGCCGCCTCGCGAGCGTGTCGGGGCTGTTCGACTACCTCATCGCCCGCGGCGACGCCGGGGTGGGAGCCAACCCGGTACCGCGAGGCCTGGCCACCCGAGGACGCCGCGGACGCGCGGGGGTGCGCGGCACCCCGTTGATCCGCGCGCCACGGACACTGCCGCGGATTCTCGAGCCAGCTGCGGCCGAGGCGTTCATGGGCGCCCTTCGTACCCAACGGGACCGGGCGATGGTCCAAGCCATGCTGCTCGCCGGGCTGCGGCGCTGTGAGGTGCTCGGGCTGCGTCTGGAGGACCTCCGTCCGGGTGAGCGCCGGGTCTTCGTCGCCGAGGGCAAGGGCGGCCGTCAGCGGATCGTGCCCGCCTCGGCCAGGTTCTTCTCCACCGTCGCGGCGTACTACGACGACGAGCGGCCACGGACCTCGACCACCGACCGGATCTTCGTCGTCCTCAAGGGGCCACGGCGCGGTCAGCCGTTGTCCGCGGCCGGCCTGGACGAGATCGTCGACGGGGCCAGGAGGCGGGCCAGGATCGAGCACCTGACCTGCCACCAGCTGCGTCACACCTGCTTCACCCGACTGCGTGAGGCCGGGATGGCGTTGGAGGCCATCCAGGCTCAGGCCGGGCACGCCTCGATCGAGTCCACCCGCCTCTACCTTCACTTGGCCAACGACTGGCTGGCCGGGGAGTACCTGCGCGCCGCCGAAGCCATCGAGGCCCAGTCGGTGAAGCCATGAGTGCCCGCCTGGTACTGACCGCACAGGCCGAGGACCTGGTCTGCCTCTTCGCCACCGAGCTGGCCGATGCAGGAGTGACCGCCTGGCCCTCAACGCTCGGCGGCGCCCGCGCCTTCAGCGCCCGATACCCCACTCCGGCAACGTTTTCAGCCCTACCGCTCGCGCAGCAGCTGGCCCTTCCGGCCCACCAGCGGGCCTTCGCGTGCTGGCTCATGGTTACCGCCAGGATGCCCGTCAGCGCTACCTACCTGGCCCGAGCCGAGCTACGCCTCGGCGCCGCCGCCGCCCGCCACCACCCGGTGACGCGCGCCAGCTTCGCCGAGACCGCCCACATGCTCGGTTCCGACCACGGGTGGGTCCTCGCCCAGTGGTCCGCCCTGGCCCAGCTCGCCGCGCTACACGGCGTCCGCCCCCAGGAGGTCAACGCCGAGCAGCTCGACGCCGGCGGGGACGACCTGCTCGCCGCGTTCGCCGTCCCCGGCCACCCCAAGGCCGGCCACCGGCTCCGTTCGTCCCTGGTCCGGTTGCGGGCCACCCTCTTTCACTCCGGGATGATCAGCACGCCGCCGCGGCTACGCAAGCCGAACACCGGTCTGACTCAAGAAGGGACTGCCCTGCTCGTAGTAGCACTGCCCACCTCGCCGTCCACAACGGTACGAGCACAGGCGGGAGCAAGAACATGGAACACGTCATCATCGGGGTCGACCCCCACAAACTATCCGCGACGATCGAGGTCGTCGACCACCACGAACGGCGACTCGGGTCGGGCCGGTTCACCACGGACCAGGCCGGCTACACGGCGATGCGGACCTACGCGAAGTCCTGGCCTGAGCGGGTCTGGGCCGTCGAGGGCGCCAACGGCGCCGGCCGCCCGCTGGCGCAGCGGCTGCTCGAGGCCGGCGAGCACGTTGTGGACGTCCCGGCGAAACTCGCTGCCCGGGTCCGACTCTTCGACACCGGGCACAACCGCAAGACTGACGCGCTGGATGCGCACTCGATCGCGATCGTCGCGGTCCGCACGGAAGGGCTGCGGGTCCTGAAAGTCGACGGTCAGCTCGAGGCGCTGCGGATGCTCAGCGACCGGCGTGAGGCCCTGAGTCGCCGTCGGGTCCAGACCGTGAACCGGCTCCACGCCTTACTGGGGGAACTGCTTCCGGGACGGGCGAAGAAGGACATCACTCCGTTGCGGGCCAAGGCGCTGCTCGCGTCCGTGCGCCCGCGTGACATCGCTGGGAAGACCCGCCGACGCATCGCCGCGGAAGAGCTCGCTGAGCTGGTCGCGGTCGACGCGAAGATCACGAAGGCCACAGCCGAGCTCAAGGCGATCGTCCTGGCCCGTGGATCACACCTGATGAACATCCACGGTGTCGGCCCGGTCGTTGCCGCGCGCGCGTTGGCTGACGTCGGTGACGTCGCGCGGTTCGCTGATCGGAACCGGTTCGCGTCCTGGACTGGCACCGCGCCGCTGGATGCCTCCTCCGGCGAGCAGAACCGGCACCGACTTTCCCGAGCGGGGAACCGGCGGATGAACCACATGATCCACATTGCCGCGGTCACCCAGCTCCGCCTGAACACCGACGGCAGGGCCTACTACCGGCGCAAGCGCGCCGAGGGCAAGAAGCCCCTGGAGGCGCTCAGGTGCCTCAAGCGCAGGATCTCGGACACCCTCTACCGCCAGCTCATCGCCGACCATCAACGTGCGGCCGGCGGGCAGGAGGCAGGTGCGGGTCCGGGAGGGCACTGCGGGGCGTCTCAAGAATCCAGCGCGGCCGGCTCACACCCGCTCACCGGCACTTCGGATCAGCCACTACCCGGACCCGCAACACCGACGCTACAACCGGCACCGACCACTCGGAAGACCCACCGCGGCGGCACGCTCGTCGCCACCGGTTGACAACAGAAGGGAGCCGGAGTGACGTGGCGTGTCGCGCAGCCACGCCCACGATGAGTGCTCTCATCGGACGTGCGACTCGCGGCGGTTCCGGAAAGATCCGCCGGGGCGACACCTCCGAATCTTATGCTTAGGTTGCGCCACCAGTCTCTGCGACGACCCACGCCAAGTACTGTGGGTTCCCGCCTCGCACGGGCAGGACGATGACGCATGGAACCTCATACGGGTGCGTTTTGTTCGCTTGTTCGATGATCACGGGGACGAGACTTTCCCTGGTGTGCAGCGCAACTCGAGCCTCGGCCTCATCGTGAATCGAGCCAGCCCATCGGTAGATCGACCTGATGTTCGGGATGATGTGCCCGCACGCCGCGAGCCGCGCCTCGACAAGCTCCCGCGTGAAGTCGCCAATCCACTTCTCGCTGGGCCCGGTAACAACCACCTCGCAAACTTCGTGGTTCACGACGACCCTCCCGGTCCCCTCTTAAGTTCCTCCATGCGATGCTCCGCCTCCTCTTCTGTCTTCGCCATGGAGGCCCACCCAGACACGATCGAACCGTCATAGCTGAGCCCAACCCAGCGACCGTCCATGGACTGCCCGTGCGGGTGGATGACGAAGTACATTGTGCCCTTCGATCGGGTGGCTTGGTCATCGGCTGCGTACCAGCCCATAAGGATCTCGTTGTCCCACAGATGCAACTCTCCGCGCCACAGATAGCCACCCTCCTCGACCGGGAGACCTCTAGTGGTGGCCTCCACGCGTAGGTCGTTGCCATGTTGCGCGAAGCGGACCTGCTGGCGCGTGACGACCTCCCGTCCGTCCTTAAACGTCTGCCATGACGCCCACCAGTCCCCGGCCAATGTCAGTCGCTGTGTGGGCTCACCGGCAAGCTGCCCCACGGTGATCCCAAGAGCCTTCGCGATGGCAACTGCCACAGAGAGCATGGGCTGCTGGTCGCCAGACTCGTATCGACGAATCTGACGGCTGTCGATCCCGGCTGCGGCCCCCAACTGAGACTGAGACATCCCCAGCTCCGCCCGGCGGGCACGGATGACCTCTGCCATCTCCACGCGCCGATGGTCCCACAGGTCTCGTATGTCCTTGACAAAGGTGAACCTCGCCCTTCAAGATAGGACTAACAAGTCCGCTTGAGGGACTCTTGAGTCCTCCCAGTCGGACATGACCGCCAGAGGCCGCACCGCGGCTTCTGGTAGTAGCAGATCAAGGACGGTTCAGGGAAGGGAGAGGCTCGTGGAGAACGAGGAGACAGCCTCATGTCCGGTGCGGCCCGGACTAGCGGCTACATCCGGCGAGAGGTGGGACGAACTCGTCCGTCAACTCCTGATTGAACGTTTCGGGACTTCATCCCAGAACGTCACCAGCAGTGGTTACGCACCGGTGGTCGTCATTGGCTCCGGATTGTCCACACTCGCAAGGTCCGCCGTTTCGCGGTTAGCAGATCAGGTGCACCCTGCAACCACGCCCCACACCCCCAAGAGGTCAACATGACCGGCGCCAGTCGACAGATGACCGTCGAAAAGGCTCAGCACGTCCCGCCCGTCGTCGACGTCCCGACAGCCGCCGCAATGCTCGGCATCGGAAGGACCGCGGCGTACGAGCTGATCCGGCTCGGCAAGTGGCCCACGCCGGTGCTACGCCTCGGCAAACTCATTCGCATCCCCAGCGCGCCCATCCTCGAGCTCATCCAAGTCGAGCGATGAAGCACGGCTCGGTTTCACAACGCCACACCCGCGCCTGCTCCCGCAGCGAGGACGGCACCTTCCTGCCGCACCGTTGCAGGGGTTCATGGCAGTGGGTGCTCGAGTACGGCCGCGACAGCAACGGACAGCGACTCCAGACGAGCAAGGCCGGCTTCCCTACCAAGGGCGCGGCGCAAAGTGCTCTTCAGGAGGCCGTCCATACGTTCATGGTTGACGTGAGCGTGTCGAGCACGACGGTCGGCGAGTACCTCGAGACCTGGCTGCAGGCCAAGCACTCTCTGAAGCCCACGACGGTCGCACTGTACGGCGACCTCACGAAGAACTACCTCGTCCCGCATCTAGGCGAGATTCGGTTGCTGGACCTGCGCGCCCACCATCTGGACCGGATGTACCAGGCCACGACCGTCGGCAAGTCTGGCCGGCCACTCAGCGCGAGCACGATACGCCGAATCCACGGCGTCCTGCGGTCGGCCCTGAACACAGCGGTCAAGCGCAGACTCATTCCCTACAACCCGGCCAACCACATCGAGCTCGCCGCTGAGAACAACCGACGGGTCAAGCCGTGGACCACCGAGGAGTGCCAAGGGTTCCTGGCAAGGTCCGCCGACGACCGACTGACTGATCTCTATCGGCTGATGATCGTCACAGGAATGCGCCGGGGCGAGACCGTCGGCCTCCGCTGGGAAGACGTCGACCTCGACGACGAGTGCCTCTTCGTCATCCAGCAGATCACCGACGTCAATGGCCACAGCGTCGTCAGCTCCCCCAAAACGAAACGGGGCCAACGCCTCGTGCAGCTCGATCCGGACACAGTCGAAGCCCTCCACCGACACCGTGAAGCCCAAAACCTGGAACGCCTGGCTTGGGGGGCGGCGTGGAACGACGCTGGCATGGTGTTCACCCGCGAGGACGGACGCGCCCTGCGCCCAGAGTACGTCACCCGCCACTTCCAGGACCTCACCGAGAAGGTTGGTCTGCGGCCCATCCGGCTCCACGACCTTCGCCATACGAGTGCCAGCCTAGCGCTGGCTGCGGGGGTGGACCTCAAGGTCGTCTCTGAGCGCCTCGGCCACTCCCAGCTCGCGATCACCGCGGACCTCTACACGCACGTGAACCGAAAACTCGGCAAGGCCGCAGCTCAGCAGATTGCCGACGTGCTTCGCCCAACTCCCGAAACACTTCCTAGCGCATTCCTAGCGCGGAACCCTGAAACCGAGCCGGAGACAGCCGGTGAGAAGCAATGATTCAAACGCACCCAGCGCGTCCTCCGCCGATATCCCTGCAGGTCACAGGCCCAAGCGACTGTGAAAGTCCAAACGGAGCCGGCGGCGGGACTCGAACCCGCAACCCCTTGTTTACAAGACAAGTGCGCTGCCAATTGCGCCACGCCGGCGTCTCACCGCGACCGGCGACGACGGGCGAAAGCGTACCCGGCGGGCAGGACACCGCTCCACGACACCACGGGGTCACGAGCGCGTGGAGATGCCGGTATGCCGGGTGGCCGGCATACCGGCATACCGGCGCCCTCGCACCCACACAGACCCGAACGACCCCGTGGAGGTGTCCCCCCACGGGGTCGTGCGTCACGCTCGACTCATGAAGCCGTCAGACAGAACCTCGGGCCGGCAGGTGGAGCTGCTGGCCGACGAAGATGAGGTTCGGGTTGTTGACGACACCCTTGTTCGCCGCAAAGAGGGCTTCCCAGCCGCCCGCGACGTTGAACTTGGCCGCGAGCTCGCTCAGCGTGTCACCAGCCTTGACGGTGAAGGCCGCGTCCGTAGACACGGAGACAGCCTTGGGTGCCGGAGCAGCCTTCGGGGCCGGAGCGGCCTTCGGTGTGGGGGCAGCCTTGGGAGCGGACTTCACGGGAGCCGCGGGTGCAACGGCCTTCGGCGCAGTGCGCGTCGTGGACCGCGAGACCTGCGCAGCAACCGGAGCAGCCACTGGAGCAGCAGCCACGGTCGAGGCGCCACCGTTCGTGCGGGTCAGGCCCGCCTTGACACTGCAGACGGGCCACGCACCCGGTCCCTGGCCAGCCAGGACCTTCTGGGCGATGGTGATCTGCTGGTCGCGTGAGGCGAGGTTGGCGTTGGAGGCGTAGGCGCCGCCGCCGTAGCCGACCCACGTGGAGTGGGTGAACTGCAGGCCACCGTAGAAACCGTTTCCGGTGTTGATGGCCCAGTTGCCGCCGCTCTCACACTGGGCGACTGCATCCCAGACCGAGGCGGCCTGAGCGGTGTTTGCCGTTGCGATGCCGCCAAGGACGGTCGCGGCTCCGGCGACACCGATTCCGACGATGCGAGCTGTGATGGAGCGCTTCACCGGCGTGGAGTGCTTGGAGTTGTAGTGCAAAGGATTTCCTTTCCTGACCTGCGCATACGGGGTTAGCTGTCGGGATCGGGCTGTCAGGTGCCCGGCCAGCGTGCTGGCTTCTCCCCAAGGACCGGCCGATAACCGGTCCCTCACTGGGTCCCCCGTCCTCGCCATGCCCCGGAATCTCCGGGAGAAAATGCTCGCCTGACGAGGTTCGGCGCGGCGAGCAAGCATGGGTGATGGGTCTTGCTGTGAAGTTGTTGCCGCGCCGGATAGGTCCGAGTCAGCCGTCGTGGCCGGGGCATAGCCCTCGACCACCCCCACGACGGTACGGGGGTTCTTGGGGAAATCCAAGTCCTGCCGAGACACTTTCGTGACCTGGACCTAAGAAAGGCGTGACCTGCGCCACTCCCGTTACTCCTGCCACTCCCGTGTCTCGCACCCCTTTGGTGGCCACGGTCCGTCAGCCTCGAGGACCCCGCAGGACTGCCCCGGGGTCACCCGGCAACGGCCACCACCCGACGTCACCCTGTCTGATCAGAGCGAGCACCGCCATCACGAGGGCCCCGGCCACGAGGAGACCCACCACGCCATCCGTGACGATCCCAGGGTGAAAAAGTCCTCGCACGACCGACCTCGAGCCCCGCCGCAGCGACGCCCCGCCGGGGCCCCACCAGGCGACGACCGCGCCGGCTGCAAAGCCCACCGCGAGCGCCGGTGCCGCCACGCGGCCGGGGCCAGGCGTGGTGAGGCTGGAGATGCCGAGGACGGCACAGAACGTCGCGGAGACGGCGACGACGGCAGGCAGCAGGAGGCTGACGACGGTCGAGGCGCCCGACGTCAGGACGTGCCAGGGACTGAGGACGAGCGCCATCGGCACGTCGCTGCGTCGGCGCCCGCGCTGGAATCGGCGCAGCACGAGCGACGTCACCGACCGGTCACTGAACCGGGTCACCCAACACCAAGCAACGACGACGAACACGGTGATCCCCGGCCAGTTCACGGCGGCGCCGACGAACGCAGCAGCCAGGCTCGCCAGCGTGCCCGTGCGCATGGGCCGACCGATCCGCGGGTCCGGGTCGCCCGGGCCGGAGTCCCAGGCGGCCTGCCAGTCGGAAGCCTCCTCGGCCTCCTCCCACTCGGAGACGGCTCGGCCGTCGTCCCGCTGCACGTCCCCCCATGGCTCGTCGCGACCGGTCCCGCCGTCGTCCCAGCTCTCGGTCAGCGGCAGCACGGACGTGTGGGACATGACCGCGCCAGGCGTATGCCGGACAGTCGGGTCCGCGGTCACCGGCGGGCCCCAACCACGACCGGGACGGGCGGCGACGATGCCGCCAGGGACGACGACCGTCGCGGGTCCGCCGCCGGCATACCGCTCCAGTGCGGCGACGACCTCACCGGCGGGGGGACGGTGGCGAGGGTCGGGAGAGAGGGCGGCCTCGAGCAGCGGCACGAGGCGCTGGTCGACGCCGGTCAGGTCGGTGTGGCCGCGACGGACGCGGTCGAGGACGACGTCCATCGGGCCCCGCCCGAAGGGTGGGCGCCCTGACGCGGCGAAGGCCAGAGTGGCGGCCCACCCCCACCAGTCGGTGGCCTCCGTCACGCCGGCGCCCTCGACGACCTCGGGCGAGAGGTAGCCGGGCGTACCCATGACGAGGCCAACGCTCGTCAGGCGGATGTCGTCTGCGACGTGGGCGATCCCGAAGTCGATGACGACCGGATCGTCGTCCTCGATGAGGACGTTGCCGGGTTTGAGGTCACGGTGGACCACGCCGACGGCGTGGATGGCGTCGAGGGCCCCGACGAGCCCGCGACCGAGACGCAGCAGCTGGTCGCCGGTGAGCGCGCCACGCCCGGCGACCACCTCGTCCAGGGAGGGACCGGCGACGTAGCGGGTGACGATGTAGGGGCGCTCACCGAGGATGTCCGCATCGAGAACGGCGGCGACCCGGTCATCGCTGATCCGCGAGAGCGTCTCGACCTCGCGCTCGAGCCGTGAGCGGGCCTCTGGGTCGTAGGCGATATGCGGGCGCAGCACCTTGATCGCCACCGCGCGCCCCTGGCGGTCCAGACCGAGGTGGACCACCCCCATGCCGCCCTCGCCGATCCGGTGGATCAGGCGGTAGGGGCCGAGGCGCTCGTGCGTCCCGGCCGACACCTCGTCACCGGGACGGGTCTGCGCCTTCATGCCCCCCACGGTAGGCGAGCCCCGCCGGGAACCTCCGCATGCTCACTGCTGGATGTAGCCAACGAGTTGGTCACGTTCGGACTGGAGGCTGTCGATCCGGAACTTGACCACGTCACCGATGCTGACGATCGAGTGCAGCCTGCCGTCCACGATGATGGGCAGGTGGCGAATCCGGCGATCGGTCATCGTCCGGGCCAGCACCTCCAGGTCGTCGTCGAGCCGGCCGGTCGTCACCTCGCTCGTCATGATGGCGCTGACCGGGGCGTCCACGACAGAGGCGCCCTGGCTGTGCAGGTGGCGCACGACGTCACGCTCACTGACGATGCCGGCGACCGCAGTGCCGTCCTCGCTGACGACGAGGGCGCCGATCCCGTGTTCCTCGAGCACCGCGATCAGCCGCGCCACGGTGTCGTCGGGGCGGATGGTGACGACGCCCGCGCCCTTGTTGCGCACCACGTCGGAGATCTTCATGAGACGAGACGCTAGACCCCGCGACCCCGCTGCGCCAGAGATGGAGGCACTGCAGCACCCTAAGGTGGACCAACGGCCCACTCACCCGGGCCCGTCCCAGGAGCTGAGCAACCGTGTCCGCCGAACCTCGCCAGTCCGAACCGCCCCAGTCCCACCAGGGGTCCGAACCGCGCATGTCCGGGCCTCGCCAGTACGACCTCGTCATCGCCGCCAACCGGCTGCCCGTGGACCGGGTCGTCGATGCAGACGGCACGTCGTCGTGGGGCCGCAGCCCCGGCGGCCTCGTCACCGCCATGGACTCGGTCATGCACGGGCGGGACGGCGCGTGGGTCGGCTGGGCCGGCGAGGTGGGCGAGGCGCCGGAGCCTTTCACCGAAGGGACGATGTACCTGCGGCCGATCCCTCTCTCCTCAGAGGAGATTCGCGACTACTACGAGGGTTTCAGCAACGACACGCTGTGGCCGATCTACCATGACGTCATCGTCCAGGCCTCGTTCCACCGCGAGTGGTGGCGCAGCTACGAGCGTATCAACCGACGTTTCGCCGAAGCCATCGCCGAGGTCGCGGCCCCCGGGGCCACGGTCTGGGTCCACGACTACCAGCTGCAGCTCGTGCCGCGGATCGTCCGCGAGCTGCGGCCCGACGTGCGCATCGGGTGGTTCGACCACATCCCCTTTCCCCCGGTCGAGCTCTTCGCGCAGCTGCCGTGGCGGCGCGCTGTGCTCGAGGGACTGCTCGGCGCGGACTTCCTGGGGTTCCAGCGCGTGGCCGATGCCCAGAACTTCGTCCGAGCCTGTCGCCAGCTCCTGCGGACCCCGACCAGGAAGGACACCGTCACGGTCACGGCGCCCGACGGTTCGACGCACACGGCCCGGGCCAGCGCGATCCCGATCTCGATCGACTTCCAGGGTCTCGAGGCCCTCGCGCGCACCCCGGAGGTCGTGGCCCGTGCGGCCGAGCTGCGCACCCAGCTGGGCGACCCGCAGGTCCTCATGCTCGGGGTCGACCGCCTCGACTACACCAAGGGCATCCGCCACCGGCTCAAGGCCTACGAGGAGCTGCTGCGGGACAAGGCGATCTCACCGCCGGAGGTCACCTTCGTCCAGGTGGCGACACCGAGCCGCGAGCGGGTGAACTCCTACCGGGAGCTGCGGTCCCAGGTCGAGCACACCGTCGGCCGGATCAACGGCGAGTTCGCCCCAATCGGCTCCCCGGCCGTCTACTACCAGCATCACTCCTACCCCCGCGACGAGATGGCCGCCCTCTTCCTCGCGGCGGACATCATGCTCGTCACCCCGCTGCGGGACGGGATGAACCTGGTCGCCAAGGAGTACGTCACCTGCCGCCCCGACCTGGGCGGAGCGCTCGTCCTGTCGGAGTTCGCCGGCGCCTACCACGAGCTGCACCAGGCCTTCGTCTGCAACCCGCACGACATCGAGGGGCTCAAACAGACCATCCTCCGGGCGATTCACACCCCCGCGAGGGACAAGGCGCGGATCATGCGCGCCCTGCGCCGTCGCGTCGCGGACCACGACGTCAACCGCTGGGCCCAGCATTTCCTCGACGCCCTTGCGGCGGCGCCGCACCGGCCGGAGCGACAAGAGCGCCAGGACCGCCTCGACCACGAGTCCCGCGTCGAGCGGCACGAGGGCGAGGACCGCAAGGAACGTCAGGAGCGCCAGGACCGGATGCTCCGGCCCGGAGTGGAGGCCCGTGAGGAAGCGGAGGTCCGACGGGAAGCGGAAGCCCGGCAGAAAGCGGAAGCCCTGCGGGAAGCGGAAGCCCGGCAGAAAGCGGAAGCCCTGCGGGAAGCGGAAGCACGGCAGAAAGCGGAAGCCCTGCGGGAAGCGGACGTCTCGCGGGAAGTGCAAGCACCCCAAAAGGCAAGACCCGGGCAGGACGTCCCGGACCGCAACGGACAGTCCGCCGACGCGCGTCGATGACCGTCGTCGAGCAGGGTCTGTATGCCGCGTTGGAGCAGGCGGCGAAGGTCACCACGCTGCTCGTCGCCTCCGACTTCGACGGGGCGCTCGCAGAGTTCACCGTGGACCCGGCGGACACGGCGCCCGCGCCGGGAGGGATGGAGGCGTTGCGCCGTCTCGCCGCCCTGCCCGGCACCCACGTGGCGGTCGTCTCCGGCCGCGACGTCCGCACGCTCAAGGACCTGACCGGGGTCGGGTCCGCCGACAGGGTCGTTCTCGTCGGCAGCCACGGGGCCGAGTCGAGCCTGCGGGAGGTCGCCGCTGAGGCGCGCCTCGACGGGGCCCAGAAGACGCTCCTCGACGAGCTGACCGAGCAGGTTGCCGCGCTCATCGAGCGCCATCCCGGAGCACGGCTCGAGCGCAAGCGGGCTGCCGTCGCGCTCCACACCCGCGGGCTGCCCGGTGAGAGCGCCCGGGCTGCGCTCTCCGAGGCCGAGCTCCTCGCCGCGGACCGCACCGAGGTGCGGGTGCTCAGCGGCAAGTCCGTCGTCGAGCTTTCCGTCTCGCACGCGGACAAGGGCACCGCCCTTGCGGCCCTGGCCCGCTTCGTCGACGCCGACGCGACGCTCTACGCCGGTGACGACGTCACGGACGAGGACGCCTTCCAGACGCTCGACCCCCTCAGCGGAGACGTCACGGTCAAGGTGGGAGCCGGCGAGACGGCGGCGGCCCACCGCATCGGCACCGTGGACGACGTCGTGGCCGTCCTGCACCAGATCCTCCGCCTCAGGGAGGCGGCGGTCGAGCACCGCGTCCAGCCGCCAGTCCGTCGGCGGCGCTAGGCCAACGCCCGAGGTCCCCGTCGTCGGCCGGTGACCGCCGCGCGCGGTCCCTTACGGGGCACCGTCGGCGCCCATACCCACACACTGACTCCCGGCCCGTCGGCAGTGAGGCGGACCGAGCCCCGACGGACCTCGATACCCCGCCCGTGAGCCGCGTGCCCACCTCTAATCCCGGGGAGGTGCCTCGGGTCGAGGCTCGCCGGCTCGTGGGCCGCGCGTGCAACGTGGACGAGGGCGACCTCACCGGCCGCCTCCCGCAGGTAGACGAGGAGGTCGTCGCCGGCATACACCCAGCGGAGCCCACCGCGGCGCAGGGCCTCGGACCCCCTTCGCAGGCCGATGAGGTCCGTGTAGGCGGCAAGAATGGTGGTGTCCCACCTGCGTCGGTCCCACGGCATGGGGCGTCGGCCGTCCTCGCCGAAGGAGCCCTCCATCCCGACCTCGTCGCCATAGGTGAGCATCGGGATGCTCGGCATGGTGAGGAGCAGCCCGGCGGCGACCTCGACGAGCCTCGGGTCGTGGGCGACCAGGGTGCGCACCCGGGTCGTGTCGTGAGAGCCGACCAGGTTGAACGAATGGGTCAGCGCCTGCCACGAAAGGTGTGAGGTGAACTCGCGCATGGTCTCCACGACCGCCTCGCCACCGAGACGCGGGACGAGCACGGGCGAGCCGAGGAAGTCCGGCGCGTCGTCCGGGTTGCAGATCCAGGTCCACACCGGCCTGGTGAAGCCGGCGTAGTTCATCACCCCGTGCCACCCCGTGCCCGGCACGTCGAGGCTGTAGTCGTGGACGTGCTCCCCGACGAGGAGCGCGTCGGGCTTGGCGTCGACGAGAGCATTCCTCATCAGCGCCGCCACCTCATGGTTGAGGTCCTGAGCTCCCTGTCTCCCCGTCATGTTGGCGACGTCGACGCGCCAGCCGTCGAGTCCGCCCGCGGTTCCGAGCCACTTGCGCACGACGCCGTTCTCATCGTCGAAGACCCGACGGCGCAGCTCCCGGCTGTCGTAGTTCAGCTTGGGCAGGGACGGGACACCCAGCCAGGAGACGTAGCGGTTGCGGGACGTCCAGAAGTAGAAGTCCCGCTCGGGCGCCTTCGTGCTGGACCCCGCCGCGACGAACCACTCGTGGCTCGAGCCGGTGTGGTTCGTCGTGAAGTCTCCAAGCACCTTCATCCCCCGGGCGTGGGCGGCGTCGGTGAGGCGCCGCAGGCCCTCCTCCCCGCCGAGGACGGGGTCGACCGTCCTGAAGCTCGAGGCGTCGTAACGGTGGTTGGAGCGGGCGGGGAAGAAGGGCGTGAGGTAGACGACGGTGGCTCCAATGGCCTCGACGTGGTCCAGGTGCTCAGCGACGCCGTCGAAGTCGCCACCGAAGAGTTGGCGCCCAATCGGGGTGCCGGGGAGGTCACGGCCCAGGACCGAATCGGCCCACCGGGCGGGGATGGCCCATTCCGGGACGGGGCGTCCCTTCCGCGCCAGGACGGAGCGGCTCGACTTGGCGAATCGGTCCGGAAAGACCTGGTAGACAATGGCATCCGCGGCCCACTCAGGCGGCGGGGCATTGTGGGCGACGAGCCGGAAGTCGCTCGCATCGGGCACGTCACGCAGGTGCAGCCCCGTGCCGTTGAGCCACGCGTACCTGGTCGGTCCCCCCGCGAGGACGAAGCGGTAGTTCGTGACGGGGTTGTGGCACACGAGCTCGGCCCGCCACCACGACTCGAGCTCCGACGTTCGCTGCTCGTCGACAACCGCGGCGACGAAGCGCTGCTCACCGTCGGGAGCAGTCCGCACGTGGACGTGGTCGAGCGGCAGCTCCGACGGCACACGGATCCACACGGTGACCGTTTGGCCCAGCCGTGGCACGAGGTCGGAGACATAGAGCGCAGAGCCGTCGTGGTGCGGATGGCTGAGCCACGTCTCGACCGGACCGCTCACTTCACAGAGCCACTGGTCAGGCCACCGACGAGCTGTCGCTGAAACGAGAGGTAGAGCAGGACGATCGGCGCCGAGGCGAGGATCGCGCCGGCACAGAACGGTCCGAAGTACTTGTTCCGGTCCGCGGTCAGCAGCGCCCAGAGTCCGACGGCCAGGGTCTGCTGGTCGACGTCCTTGAGGAAGACGCTGGCCAGGAGGAACTCGTTGAAGAGGCCGACGAAGGCGAGCATGCCGACCGTCACAAGGATGGGGATGACAAGACGCAGCTGCATGGTGAAGAAGATCCGGGCGTGGCTCGCTCCGTCGATCTTGGCCGCCTCGTCCAGCTCCCGGGGCACCGTGTCGAAGTAGCCCTTGAGCAGCCAGACGTTGGCGCCCATCGCCCCGCCGAGGTAGGCGAGGATGAGGCCGAGGGACGTGTTCAGGCCCAGGGCGGGGATGACGTCCCCGACCGCCGAGAAGGTGATGTACAGCGCGACGAAGGTCAGTAGCGAAGGGAACATCTGGATCAAGAGGAGGAAGAGCAGACCGGGCCGGCGCCCGATGAAACGCATCCGGGAGAAGGCGTAGGCAGCGCAGGCCCCGATGAAGACCGCGGAGAGGCCGGCCACCCCGGCGATGATGAGGGAGTTCTTGTACCAGGACCAGTACGGTCGCAGCTCGAGCAGCTGGGTGAAGTTGGCGGCGCTGGCTCCGTTGGGGATCAGCGTGGTCGTGTTCAGCGTGCCTGAGGGGTTGAAGGCCGCCGACACGATGAAGATGAGCGGAAACAGCGCGAACGCCAGAGCCGCGAGGACTCCGAGGTAACGGAGATGGGTGCCGAGGTCGGCCCGGGCCGGTGGCGCGGCAGCAGGCTCGTGACTACGTGCCAGAGCGATCGGTTGTGCCTGAGCAGCCATCAGTTGACCTCCTCGAGAGCGGCAGCCCTTCGGAACCCCTGGAGGGAGATCAGGGCCACGATGATGAAGATGAAGATGGAGATCGCCGAGGCATAGCCGAAGTTCGGTGCCGACCCACCGATGGCCAGGCGGTAGGCGTAGGTGATCAGCAGGTCGGTCGAGCCCACCTGCGTCTGGGAGCCCTCGAAGGGACCGCCATCGGTGAGGAGGAAGATCAGCCCGAAGTTGTTGAAGTTGAAGGCAAAGGAGGCCAGCAGCAGGGGTCCGACCGCCACGAGCATGAGCGGCATGATGATCGAGCGGATGGTCTGCCACCCGGTTGCGCCGTCGACCTTCGCAGCTTCGCGGACGTCCCCGGGGATGGCCTGGAGGGCTCCGGTGCAGACGAGGAACATGTAGGGGAAGCCGAGCCACAGGTTGGTGACCAGGATGGCCACCTTGGCCGCCGTGGGGTTCCCGAGCCAGTCGACGTGACCAGGCACCATCGAGTTGATCAGGCCGTAGTCCTAGTTAAACATCGACCGCCAGACGAGGGCCGTCACGAAACCGGGAAGGGCGTAGGGAAGGATGAGAACCGACCTCCACAGGCCCTTGAGCCTGAGCCGGTCGTCGTTGAACAGTAGGGCCATCAGGAAGCCGAGGAGGAAGGTCGACAGGACCGAGACCACGGCGAAGACCATGTTCCAGACGAAGATCTTGACGAAGCCACCGCGCAGGGTGGGGTTGGTCAGCGCGTCGGTGAAGTTCTTGAACCCGACGTTCTCCCTCCAGCCCACCGCGAGGACGCCGCCCTGGCCGTCTTCCGGAACCCACGTGGCGTTGCTGGGCCTGTACTTCTTCCCCGTGGCGCTGTCTGTGATCTGGTCAGCTGCGGCATCGTAGGTGATCGTCGGCTTACCGACGAAGGCCTCGGACAGACCCACCCGCTTGATCCCCCCGCCGTCGGGGGTGGGCACGGCGAACTCGTTGAGGTCCTTGCGCGCGTTGACCTCGCGGGCGCCCAAAATCGTGAAACCCGGGGCGCTGGTGACCTTGCCCGTGCCGGTCTTCTGGATCTCGGCAGCGGGCAGCTCCTTCAGACCCGCCTTGTCGCCGACGTAGCTCTTCTTCGTCGTGGGGTCGGTGAGGAGGTAGAACGCCTCACCGGTGGCCGGGTTGGCCCCACTCTTCACCGCTACCGACAGCGCGTAGCGCGGCGAGCCCGGGACCTCCTGGACCGACTGGGCGGTCAGGGTCTTGACCGACTCCTCCTTGCTGACCTGATGTCCGTCACCGTAGTTCGTGAACGAGGTGGCGACAGTGAAGGCGATCGGCCAGATCTGAAGGGCGAGCATGAAGACGATGCCAGGCAGGAGGTACTTTGCAGGGATGCCGCGCTTGGTGCCGTAGACCGCAAGGATCACCAGGCCGAGGAACGCAATACCCAGCACGGGAACCAGGTAGCCGTGCGACGCCACGATCCCGGCCATCCAGACCAGGAGCCCGAGCGCCAGGCCGATGGCCACCCACTTGAGGGCCAGGGGGAGTGAGCGGTTCATCGTCGAGTCTCCGTACGCGAGGGCGAGGCGGCCCCGCAGGTGTCCGGGGCCGCCGACGAGTCAGCCGTTCTTGGCGATGTTCGCCACGATCTCCGCCTGCGCCGCGTCCAGGCGCTCCTTGGCCGGCGTCTTCTGAGCGACGATGTCCGCCTCGGCCT
>JAABUK010006653.1_pt1 | contig 17131 bp, 24 predicted proteins | sample 5559141 | NCBI WGS metagenome assembly JAABUK01 (sample SAMN10711869, study PRJNA513367) | rock metagenome | isolation source: Antarctica rocks | place: Antarctica: Victoria Land, Pudding Butte nord | collected 2016-01-03
CTTCGGCGCTTTTTGACTATCAACCTATGCGAATCGGATTCTGCAATTAAGAGATGACCACTCCCTTCTTGAGATTGCGCTGCCACGCTTCATAGTTCCTGATCCTGCGCTTGGCCTGCTTGTGCGTCAGATTCAATTCTCGCGCGACATACTCGAATCGTTCGGCGCGATCCTTTCGTTCATCATGAGCATCTCCCGGCGCTTGCATGAATAATTCATAAGCGCGTGTCCATTCTTCTTTGACTTCAGGCGTTGCCTGCGTGCCACGCAGTTCCGGCATACCAATAAATACCTCGATCTTAATGAAATGAAATTAATGTGGTGGGAAGCTCTGCGGGAGTGGCGCATTCTACGCGGCGCTGCGGGGGCAGGTCAAACGCCGAGTTTATACAGTGGCTTGATTGTCTGTTTCGATGTCTATTTTCCAGTGGCGACAGGGTACGCGCAATTCGACTCTCACGCCGCCGACAGGTCACGCCACCTCTTCATCCACATCAGCGAAGCCGAACACTCCGGCCATCGGCGCGCCGTAGTTGATCGAATCTTCACTCAGAAGCGAGAGCTGCTCGCCGGTCGTCGTCGAAAACAGCGGCGGCACCGGCGGCTCTTTGATCGGACGACGCTTTTGCTGCTTCGGCAGTTGGCGGTAGATGTGCTCGGGCGGAGCAGGGAAGCGTTCCTCGCGCTCCTGCTGCCACGAGAGAATGCGCGCCGCCCAGTAATCGAAACCTTCGTCAAGCGGCGCTGAAGAAGGACGCTCGTAGCGCGGGCTGAGCTGAAACATATTGCCGTAAAGAATCTTCGCGCGCAGCACTGCGAAGTTGTAGCCGCGCCCGGCTCGATTGATGTCCCGGATGCGTCGATTGGCTTGCTCGGTGTAAGCATTGGTCAGGCGCGTTCCGAAGTAGCTGAAGATGTCCTGCGGGCGTTCAGTGAATATCTTGAGCAATGGCCGGAACGCGGCGCGCGCTTCGCTCGACGGCGACTGCTTTACCCGGGCGCGCCACTCCGCAAAGTATGCCTGCGCTTCTCGCGGCGTCCGGCACTCGTCCCACATCCCGTAGAAGCCTTGCAAGAGCGCGCACGCCTGTCCGAGTTGCGGCACGTTCATCGTCCACACGTCGGAGAACATAATCTCTTCATTGCGTCGGCGGTCGCTGCGTTTGAGTAGCGCCCACTTATCGAAGCCCAAGTCTTTGGCGCGGCCTTCACCCATTTTTCGAGCTTTGGCCGTGTCGTGCGGTTTACCCTCGCGCAATTCCCGGCGCACATCTTCGATCAACTTCGAGACGGCCTGCGTCGCGCGGGCAACGAGATGAAAGCGGTCGAGCACAATGGTCGCGCGCGGCAGCAAGTGGCTCGCCGCCGAACGATACATTTCGTCCATGTCGGTCGAGATGAGGCGCACGCGCTCGCGATCTCTGATGGAGCCGATGTACTTGAATAAACCCTCGCGCGACTTCTCCTCCAATACGGCGACGACGGTGCGGCGGTGCAGGTTGGTGATGACGCAGATGTACTTCCGATGGATATGCACTTCGTCGATGCCCATCCACTCCGGCGTCTCGAATCGCACGTTACGATCCAACATCTGCACTTGCCCGTGAAAGAGCCGTCGCACCAGCGCCTCGTTGCATCCGACGTCCGCCGCCACTCTGCGAAAGGGATGGCGCAGCGCCTCGCGCTTGATCTGTGTGGCGAGCCGCCGCGTCATGCTGTGGGATGGTTCCATGCCCGGCACATCCTCAAGTCCGCGCCAGAAGCAGCCTTTCTTTGCGCACCGCCACCCTTGACGACGAATCTCGATGCGGCACTTCTTGTCATGGATGGTGGTGTCGCGAAAGGTGCGCGTGCTCTTGTTGGCGCGCTTGAGCGAAGCCTCTGAGCCGCACTTCGGGCAGCGCACGAGCGCGGCGGCAGGTTCGGCGGTGATGAGATAGCTGACTTGGCTGCGTTTGACGCCCGTGACGACGAGGCCGGGAATCTGCAACAGATCGAAGGAAGAGTCTACGGGCATTGAGGAACTCCGTTCGAGTGAAGCGAAACATTGGGAAGCGAAAAGTTGACCGTGATCACGCCACGAAGTAAGGCCGAAGAGATGGCGCACGGGGCATTCGTCGCTATCTCAAATGAAAGAATCCGCAGTCCGGCATTAGTGGCTATGCGGATTTTTCAGTGAGAAGATTAGCGGAGAAATTCGAGCGGGTAAAGAAAATCGTTCGTCCGCCTCTTCGTTTGTTAGACCAACAGCTACTGTGGCGTTTGATTGTGCGATATAAAAACTAAAAATTCCCCCAGGGTGAGAGATTTTTGGCTGAGCTGTGAGAGTAGAAAGCCAACCAGAATTCAAGTTTTCCTTAATATTGTCTCTGCTCATTTCTGTTCGCTCTTCTCGCCTACCTTTAGCCATGAAATGATCATATCACTATAGCGAACCAGCTTTTAATATTACGATAGAAATCTACAACCCACCTCGAAAGGCATCAAATAATTGAATTGGGGACACTACCCTTTACTTGATCTTCCTCGATTAAAAGCGAGGCAATTTCATAAAGGCATCGCGCGCTTCCGCTTCGAGCGTCGCCGGTGAGAGATGCGTGTAGATGGTTGTATTCTGGATGCGCTGGTGGCCGAGCCAATGCTGCACAAAGCGAATGTCTTTGGTTTTCTCGTACAACTGCACGCCGCATGTATGGCGCAAGCAATGGAAATGTCGCTTGTCATCCGGGAGCTTCGCGGCTTCACCATATTTCTTCATCAATAAGTGAAGCTGAACGCGCGAGATGGGCGCGCCGTTGCGCGAAAGAAAGAGCGGCGGCGCATCGTCGGCGCGCGCTCGCAGGTAAGATTTCAGCAAGCGCACTTCGTCCGGTTGCACGGGATGAATGCCCGACAATCCATCCTTGACGCGGTGGCACATCAGCGTAAATTGACCCGCGTCGAAATCGCTACGCCGGAGTATCCCGACCTCGCTGGCGCGCAGGCCATGACGATACGCCATAAGAAACAGCGCGCGGTCGCGCTTGCTCTCGATGGAGCGTATCAATCGCTTTACTTCGTCAACGGTTAGAAACTTGATCGTCTCAAGTGCTGGCGGCGGCATAGAATCGAACTAAACAAAATAGCTGAATTGTTTAGTTAGCCTAGCACACAAGGGTTGATTCGTTGGCAAGGACTAAAAGCAGGCGCGGCGAGTTTGAGACTGTAATGTTTAGTTCGCGTGATTTTAGGATTAACGTTATCAGTCGCGGATTGGCAGATGGAGGCGTTGGTTCGTAAACGAAGTGGGGTATCAAAAGCCTCGTATCGCTGGCCTTCAGTAGCAAACGAGAGCCGTCACATGACCAGCTCGAACTCTGCCTCATCATGTTCATCATCGCCACTGAGCGCGGCATCATCTTTCGGCGTTATTAGGCCCCGCGCAAGAAGTGCCGTCTCCACGCCAGCCGTGCGCGTCAGTCCACGTTGTTTTTGCACAAGCGCATCAACGGCAGCGAATGCGCGCTGGTTTTCAGTCTCCGGTAAATTGATGGCTTTGAATTTATTCTTTGCCCGATCAAGCTCAAGCGCAGCGTCAGCGAAGCCATGCAGCGATTCTGCTTGCCTTCGCCAGACATCGCCTATTTCGCGCGGCGCATTTAGCAGCTCTCGCCCGCGCTCAAGGCGCTCCAGCGTGCTGTGTCTCTCGCTGTGACGCCCGCGATAATTATCACCGTAGCCGCCGCGCGCGCCGCCGAGACGATCAACTTTATTCAGCAGGTTGTCGAGTCCGGGCGAGGCTTTAACTTCGCCGATTGCGCTCAGTTTTTTATTGAAGTTATCAATGCGCCGGGATGCGCCGGTGAGCTTGTCGAAGCCCTTGATCTTGTTTAAGTAACTATCAATGCCGCCAGTGTTCACGGGTTGGCTCATCAGCCGTTGCAGATTAGAAATTGCTTTATAAGTCTCTGCGACTTTCGTATCCAACGTGCGCAGCTTTGCGATGGGACGATCAAGCCCGCTGCTAATCTTGTCTGTCAACGCGAGAATCAATTGAAGCTGCATGTCGCCGGAAGTACTCATCTATTCACCTCACTTTTACTTTGAAAGCCATCTTCATTACTTCGCCGATCATTCACTTGACGATCCCGGTAATGCGCAGCGCATCGTCGATAGTCCTTACGACGTCGAGTTGCCCTCGCCAAATCTGGTGGAACTCCTCTTGATCCGGCGTCAGAAGGCCCGCCGCCGTCTTTATTTCAACGAGCTTATTTTGCGGAAACTTCGCCGCGCAGTGCGGGCAAGCAATGCGGCCTCCGACGACCAGATCGGGGAAGCCAGTGCCAACGTTCGACGTGACGGCGACGGTCAGCCCGACGCGCCGGAGGTCGCTCACAATCTCGATCTGATTTCCGTCTGTACGCTTCGGCATCGCTTCTATTTCTGTAGCTCCTTCACATCGCGACTCACTTAAAACGTTTTGAGTCAAATCGCGCTACGATTATCTTCGTTCGCTTATGGCTGTGCGTCCGGCCTTGGATAGCCATCCACCAAGCGCTTGGTGACGTCTTTCGCCACTTGTGCCTGCTCCGGAGTAAGTTGCGGGCGTGTGGTGGCTTCAATTTCCTCAACGCGGCGCTTGGTTTCTTCATGCCACGCCGTCATGTCGGGCCGCTTCTCGATTTTCATGTCACCAGCGCCATAGCCAAGACTCGCCGACGCGCTCTGCTCCTCGTGCGTCATTTCGAGGACGGTGACATCGATTCGGGTGAGACCGGCTTTTGCGCCTCCTATATCGTGTCCCGGTCGGGCGCACGCCAAACTTCCCTGCGTGATCTCATCCTGCTCGCTTCCGACCGGAACAGTGACCACACTCGCGTGCTGGCATCCGTTGCAAAATATTTTGAGTTTTCGTAAAAGCATTGCTTGATTCCTTCCTTATTGAGATTTGGTTTCCACCTCTTCCATGGCGGCTCACTTAATTTCGTTTTAAGTCGAATGACTCTTTGCAGTCTGTGGCCGCCGCCGCACTTAAAAGATATTGAGCGGCGTCCAGTTGCATCTTCCATGCTTCCTCAACGGCTAACAGACCTGTTGCTGCATCGCCATAAACCCCTTCGATCATCGGCAGCAATTTGATGGGCAGCGTCAGTTCGTGCTCCGTGCCTGCTCCGAGAGTGAGACACGAGCCTTCAATTTGTGGTCGAAGCGAGAAGTATTCCAACAAAAGAGCTTCAATCGCCTTGTACGGGTGGCTATAAGTCATCGACGTTATCGACTCCCAGATTAGTTAATGTGGCGCGCGCCTCTTCTTCCGATTGACCTTTGGCTAACAATTTCTTCAGCATAATGCGCGCTAAACCTAATTTCTTGTCTTCAACCGAGAGCGCGATAGGTGCTCCGGCTGGCCCGCTGTGCTCGCGCCGGTTCGTGTAGAGTCCGCCGCACTCTTTCGCTGCCTGCTCTAAAAACTGTGCCGCGATCACGGTCGCGCCCTGTTTGAATGCTGCACGGTAGAGGCTGCTCAACTGCGTGAGCCGGAACGAACGATGACTAACATCAATGCCGTCTATGTCAGCGATGAACTGCTCGCGTGTTCGGTAAAAAACTTGTTTGAGTGTTTCATCCAGTGCTCTGCCTGCCACTCTCGTCGGGTCATACGCCTCGACGCTTTGGCGCGTTATGGAGACGCCAAAATCTTCCCTGACGAGCTTCTCGACTTCGAGCGGGGTCATAAAGCGCGCAAGGCATTGCACGACAAAGACTTTGTGGTCTGGCTTGAGCCTTTTATTGGTCTTCGTTTCGGCCATTTCGTCAACTCGTGTCAGTTTGAATCTCACTTAAAACGGTTTTAAGTGGTCGGTAAAGCTTTTACAGCCAACTGCTCAAATTCTCGTTTGTTCGCCGCGTACTGATTCACGGACGCGATGAGCGCCGGTGACAGCGTGTCATAAGTCTTGCGGTCGCGCGCCCGAAGTCGCAAGAGCATTTCCATGTAGGAATTCTCTGCTGCGAAGTTCATGGCAATAATCCGCGCCTCTGGTGCGGTTGAAGTGATGCCATTTTGCGTACCCTGCCTTTGTTTGCTCACGGTCACACAACGCCTCCTGTGGTTCGTAATCCAAAGGCGCTCGAAATTTTGGCAAGGTCACAACCGGCATTGCACCACACGACATTCTTCGACGGGTCATAGAAAAGCCCCGTTGCGCCTTTGCCGTCGTGACACACGGCGCGAGCATCCCATTTCCCTCGCCCATTGTGCTTCGCCGTCGGATGCGCGGCGATTCTCGCACCGAGTTCCCTCTTGCGTCCTTCAAGGTCAGAGAAGGCATCCAGCGAAGAAGCAGGCTGCGGACGGCGCGGCTTTACCACAGAAGGAAAAGCTGCCAGCAACTCGCCGATTGCAAATTTGCGCGTCGGATCGAAAGCGGCGACCACAACGGGCTTGTAAGACAACAAACCGTTGCTATAACGAACGTGATTAAAACCGGGCAGCCGCATCACGCGCGATGGATTCTTTATCTTCGGATCGCTCTTGAAGTAGTGAATCAAACGCGCTTGCAATTCGCGCCATTCTGCCGCCGTTGCTCCCGGCTGCAAAAGCCAATAACCATGAACAGACTTGAGGGTTTCAACGCGAATCGTCGGCGGGATCGGCGCGGCGTCAAACGCAGCGTGTTGCTCCACAAGCGGCACGTCGTCCATCTCAGCAAAGCAAGCGCGGAAGTTGATAATTTCTTCATCCCTATCACCGCCACCGTTGACCACGAAGTAAAGTCCGCGTGTTCTATTCAGTTCGGCAAGGCTTTTTTGTAGGTCATCAGCAGAGGAAAGTGCTTCCCGGAAAGTGCGTTTCTTACTCGGCGAAAAGCGTTCCTCGCCTTCGGGTGCTTCCCTTGGCTTGAACGCGCGCAAGTTTATTTCTTCGTAAGGATCGGGAACAAAAGCCGCCAGAAAATCGTCAGTCGTGACATTCTCAGGTGGAACCTCCATGCGGATAAAAACATCCGCATGGACTTCGGCGGATTTTTCATTTTGTTGAGGAAAATCGCTTTTCTCGTTTTGACCTCGTGCAACGAACTTTTGGTTTTCAGCCGAAACAGTTTGCGCAACATCCTCCGATGTATTCAACGCTTTACCATCGGAGGATTCGCGCACGCCCGCCGCGATCTCGACGAGGGGCGCGAGTAGTAAAATTAATTCATCGGCTTCTTCTGCCGTCAGCTGCCCCGCGTCGGCTCGCGCCGTTGCGATTTCAATGCCGGATAAGAATTTCTCTTTCGCTTGCGCGAAGTTGATGACCGTTGCACGCTGTTTCTTTACCGCGCCGGACTTCGAGTTATTTCCTTTTATTTCCGGCGAATCGGTTTTAGCTTCGGGCGCGTACAGGTGCGGACGCGAACACTTTTCCCTGTTTTCGCATTCGTGCGCCGACTCCCGACGGAAAAGGGCAAGGGCTTCGCGCGTCGCTCTGTTGAATCTTTCAACTCGTGCCGTGCCGCGATATGAGTTTTTTCGACGAACGATCTCACCGAAAAGGTCGGTTAACGAATCGGTATAGAAAGCCGCCTCTGCCTTTTTTTCGTTGCTCTTGAACGTGCGCCGGGTGCGGTCAAAGAACGCCAGGCCCGTTATTACTTGCAAGCGATGGCAGGCACGCCAGCCGTTTTCACCTCGCCAATAGCGCGCGAAATTCTGCTTAACACGGCGGCGCTCCGGGTCATTGCGTTCGCCGTCCGGTATTAACTCGCCGCTCCGGTACGACCACAAAAAGGCTGCCGAGCATTTGAAGCGTCTTAGTCGCGCTTTCGATTTGTCTGCGCGTATGGCGGCACTCATCAAAGCCATGTAGGAACTACGCGCCGCTTCGATTAGAGGTGCGGCGGGCGTGTTCCATCTCGCTTCGATCTCTTGGCTGTACTCACGCGCGATTAGCTGCCAGAAGGCAGACCACGCGCCGCAGAAGTCCGATGTGAAGTCGCGATTTTTAAGCGTCGCTTCGTCGGCTTGAAACTTCTCTTGCCAAGCTTGTTCGTGAACGCCGTCGGCTTCGGTAAAGCCGAAAGAAATGTCGGAGATTGGAGAGGGTTGTGCGCTCATGCGGCCCTCCGTATCTCAATCCTGCCTTCAGATTGTTCAAGAGGAATTTGTGCGCATTGTCGGCAGACGCGCGCCCGAACGATACGCCCTGAAGGGCAAGCAATTGAGAGCGTGCCGCCGGGTAGAATTCGCCGCGCGCCGCAACGAAGGCACGGATCGAGCGCCTTGTCGATAAAGAGCTGTAGGGGTCGCCGGTGCGACTGGTAATAATTCGGCTTGAGTTCGGGTGGTGTTTTCGTGTAGAATCGCATTTATCACCTGTCCTGTTGGTTTAATCTGTTCAAAATCAAAGAAGGTTCAAGCGCGTCAACGCTTGGCCTTCGTGTGTCTGTTATGCGGCCTTGCTCATGCTGGTGCTTTGTATGTATCGATCAGCAGCTTCGCGCGGAATCAAAATGTTTGAAGCCACGCGGAAGCCTTCGAGCGTGCCGGAGCGCACAAGCCTCCGCACGGTTTCAACATGACAATGCCACTCAGCGGCGAGTGTTTCCGGTCTCACATATTTATCTTTGGCTGCGCCTGTGCCGATCATATATTTTGTCTCCATCGAACAGAGAAAAAGCCCCTGCGGGCTTCACGTCGAAACCCGAAGAGGCTTGGTTAAAGATTCTTTTTGCCGCGCGTATCGCTGTCTAAAGCGTCGCGCTATGCCGAAGTTGATTCATACACATGAAGCGATACGTCTTGATTTTTCGTTCATTTCGTGCATAAATCTAAAAAGCAAATGGCTAAGTTATCCGACTAGCCCCTTGAAGGGTGAGGCGCGCCTGCAAGCAAACGCCCCACCCTACCTACCTATCAATTTCAAAAAGTCATATTCAACTAAAGCCAACTATATACAACTCTACCCGTTTGTCAACATTTCTGTCGCGGACTCTTTGGTTGCTAACTTTCCTGTTATCTGCTACTTACCGGACAGTATTGGAATTATTACTGTCCGTTTTTAATTGCTTCCAATCAATTCCAATGCGGGTCACAAGTTTCCTTAGAGCTTCGCCTGATTCCGGTGCTTTGTCTCCGTAAATATTTTTAAGTAAGGTAGCAATCTCCGAGTATGTGTGGCTTGGCTTTGGAAGTATGGCAAATGCGCCTTGCAGCACACTCTCAAGTTCTGCTTTCGCCCACTGTGAATGTTGCCCACGTGAAGTTGCCCCCTGTCGCTTTTTGGACGCAGCAATTTGCATGTCAGTGACTTGCTTCTGCAAAACCTTAGGGTGGGCGTGATTGAAGACAAGGATAGCTGGCTCATTCATTATTTCAATAGGCATTTTTCGTAAGACTTTTAGCGCATAGGTAATAGCTTCTATTTGAGCATCTTTGAAAAAATCAGTCAGTATGCCAACAAATTCTTGTGCAAATCGCTCAAATGCCAGACTCGCATGACGATCTACAGCTTCTTGGTGTAAACGGTGTGCGCGTTCTTCAGCTTCCTTCTTTGAAGTACGGTCATTCTCAATGATGCGGTTGACTATCCGGGAGAAGTTTGATTCTTTAGAAGGAAGATCCTTATCGAAATGCCGAGAAAATATTTTTAACATTTCCCGCTTTCCGATCTTGAAATTTCTCAGTCCTTGCTTGTCTTTGAGTATGTAAACCCAAAGCCATTCATCGTCATCTACTGGTATTTCGATAGACTCGTTGTGCTCAGTCATCTAGGCTCCCTGTAACCCTCCCTGATTTAGATTCGACTCGCCAATCGCTCAGAGATTGCGATTTGTCCTCACACTGATCAGGCGTGAGTAAGGCGAGCCGAAATTTACGAGATCAAGCTGCGACGGTTGTCGGCATCTGGCTCCATGTATGTCCCTCGAGTAACCGTCCAGTCACGGTCTTCCTTGTCCCGCCCCATTGTTTGAAGAAGAAAGGCACGCGCGCCGTCAAGCACTGATCGCGAATATCCGTTACCCACTCCACACTCATCGGGCGCGCACCCGGCCCCGATTCACCGCCCACAATCACCCAGTCAATACCTTCAAGATCGAGATTTGCGAGAGGCCCAAGAAGCGGCTCAAGCGACAAGAATTTTGTCTGCGCACCGGTCTCTCGTAGATGATCTATGCGATGCGTATAAGCTTCGCTCTCGACGCTCACACCCATCCAGACGTGCTCACGCCAATCCAAGTGCTCGCTCAATTCGAGCAGTCGCTCGGATCGCTTCGTTAGAACCTGATAGCGATGCCAGTCAGCGCGATTCATCACGCTGAACACGCGGTTGATGTATGCCGCCGGGACTTCTGTATGAAAAAGATCGCTCATCGAATTGACGAAGATGGTTTGCGGCTTTTTCCACTTGAGCGGAAGATCAAGCATGTGATGTTGCAGCGTTATCTTGAATCCATTGGCGTAATTCTTCTGCCCCATCGCTTGAAGACGATGCGCCATCCGTTCGGCATAACAGTGCTTACAGCCCGGGCTGATCTTCGTGCAGCCCGTCACCGGATTCCACGTCGCTTCCGTCCATTCGATAGATGATGACTGTGCCATTGTTCCTCCTCGGATTATTAGAACAGCGAACGCTGATCCTGGCTGTACTTCTTTGCCTGCTCCCAGAATTTTCTGCCAAGATCGCTGCGACTGAAGAACCCCAGCCGGTAAAGCAGCAGGTTCTTCTCCGTTGAGCGTATCGTTTTCATGTCATCAACGCCCGGGTAGATATAATTCAGCCCGACCATCTGCTTCCCGAAGCTGTCGGAGAGGAAGTGCTCGAAGCTTTCGCCTCGTATTTCCGCAGCAGCCCATTCTGCACGCCAATCGTCCGTTCCCAGAAAGTCAGCTACTTTCTTATTCGCTGGTTTACGGTATTCGGCGACGTTCCTATTAGCGTCCATGCCGGATGGCACCAGAATGAGAAAGTCAACGAAGCGCGCCGACAGTTGGCGGATCGTTTCAAATTGCAGGTTCTCCAACTTGAAGGGATCGGCGAAACAGAAACACAGAACGCTGAAGCCCGGGCGGTGCTGCGGGATTTTCTCCAGGATGCTATCCACATTCTTGTTTGTGTCTCCCGGGATAAAGTAAACGTCAGTTTCGGAGTGCTCTCGTTTCACCCGTTGTTCGAGGGCTGCGATATTCTTCACATCTTTCTCGCAGAAGATATACCGGTCGAATTGTTCTTTAACTTCCAGTGCCAGCATGGGCGAAGCCGGGATGATTCGGTTAGTTCCCTTTATCTGCGCTCTTCCAGCGCCGGAGAACAGGTCGATGTATACCCGGCTGCCCCACTTGCCTTTCATCGCCTTAGCAAACATCGTCGCGTAGTTTCCGACGAGCCTATATTTCTCTTCGCCCCATGCGTTTATTTCCGGCGTGATGAGACCATCGTCGTCAAGCTCTGATTCTCGTGAGGTCATCTTCTAATCTCCTGTGGGAAGGAAAATCTTTATTTGAGTCGCTCATGTTTGCACTTCGCGACGCCTGCGCCGGTCACGCTCGGCTTGAAACCGCTTCCGCCACAATCTGGGCACTGGCTCACGTCAACGGGCTTCGATGATTCTACGGGCGTGAGAAACGCTGCGATCAATTCATCAGCCTCGCCGGTGCGCTTGATCGTCGTCGCATAGCCTCCCGGATTATTGATTCCCTGCCCTGTCGCTTGCAGATGATTCGCATATCTCCGGCATTCCTCAATCGTAAACCTTGAACCCGCACGCACACCCGCCGCAGGCGCTTCCTCTGTGTTGTGTGTGTTTTCTTTTAATGTTCTTTCTTTATTGGCTGCACCATGTGCAGGGGTGGCATCATGTGCAGCGGTGGTCTGCTGTGCAGGGGTGGCACGACGTGCAGGGGTAGCATCTGATATTAAGATTCGGAAAGTAGTTCCCCGCATCGCTAAATTCTTATTTCCAAAATCCTGTTCGATGCGCTGAATGAGTTCTCTTACTTCCAGCTTGGCGATGGTCTTGCGCGCCTGTCTTTCGCTGATATTACAAGCCTTTGCGAGCGTCGGGACGCTGACCCGGCAGGTGTCCGAACCGAAGCCGCGCGAGAGACGATAAAGCCGGATGAGCAACACTTGATCGTAGGTGTCGAGCGTCGGCAAAATGCGATCCAGAAGGTCATTCGGAACGCGCGTAAATCCGGCGACGGTGGCACTGTGTGCAGGGGTGGCACGTTGTGCAGCGGCGGCACGGTGCAGGGGTTCAGTGTCATTCTGTGCAGCGGCGGCATCATGTGCAGGGGTGGCACTGTGTGCCGGGGTCAGAAGTGAAACCGTGCCGATGTCGGTAATCTTCGGTGCGGGTGCTGGTGCTTCCATCTCGCGGGCATCATCGTACTCGCTAAGATGGGTGGCAAGCGCGGGCTTGCGGCGTGGCGCGGGCGGCGCGAGCGCCTTATCGAGCGTCTCTGAGAGAAGCTTCCGGTCTGACTTCTTCATCGCCTAAGACCTCTTTGATTTCTTTAACGAGCTTGCGAAACGCGAAACTCGCCGGAGACTCCGGGTGAGCCTCAATAACGGACTTGAGCATGGACGTGGCTTCTTCGACGGCCACTAAACGGGGAATCGTCGTCTGTAAAACGTAGTCCTCGCCGAATCTGGTGATTACTTTGTCTCGTACCTCGCGGTCGAGCTTCTGGCGCGACGTGAACTTCGTCGAGAGAGCCATGATCTGCATCTCCGGCGAAAGCTTCCGGCTGATGCGCGTAACTTTGCGCAAAAGTTGCTTGATGCCGAGAAGGGCGAAGAGTCCGGTGTCGATGGGAACGATGGTCAAATCGCTCATCGCCAGCGCGTTCAGTGTCGGGATGCCGAGGCTCGGCGGCGTGTCTACAACACAGTAATCAAAATTAGGCAGCGCCGGTTCAACCTTTTCCTTCAGCAGCAACTCGCGCGAGTCCGTTGCCGAAACAATCGCTTCGGCTTCATCATCGAGGCAGCAGGGAATCAGGCTCATTCTCGGGCGCACGGTCGTTGCGTATTCTGAATAATCGCCGTGATCGTCGAGCATCAGTCGTAGCGACGTGTGGCGCGTCTCTTCCAACTCTTCGAGGTCAACACCGCACGCCGCAGATAAATTGCCCTGCGGATCAAGATCAATCGCCAGCACACGGGAGCCGGTGGAGGCCAGCGTCACAGCAATGTTCAGCGCGACGGTTGTTTTCGCGCAGCCGCCTTTATGATTGGCGAGAACAATTGTTTTCATCATTAAGCAGCCTCTCGTCTGATTAGGTGAAAGGATTGATAACTTCCAGCCCTGCCGCCTTTGCTGAATTATCGAAGTCCTCGGAATAGAGTCGTGTGACGCCGCTTTCCAAGCAGGCCGCGACGATCATTGCATCCCAGAACGACAACTTATAGCGTGCCAGCAATTGCTCTGCTCGATCCATCACCGCCCATGAGGGCACAACGCTTGTCCATGAGCGCCGCAAGCGCGCTAGTTCCTGCCATGCCTTTGCTTGACTGTGGCCGAATGGTTCCAGCTTGCGCGAAGCCGCGACATACTCGCACGCCACTTGCCAGAGCAGCACGCCGTCCGTCAGCCCGGCAACGAGTGCTACCGCCTTCGCTTGCTTCACCGCATCGCGCGGATCGTGCGTGTAGACAAGCACGTTGGTGTCAACGGCGTTCATGCAGTTCCTCACGCGTAAAACGTGGCGGGTTGCCGGTGAAAGAGTTTTCCTTCATCTGCCGGGCAACATCGCGCAGAGTGGCGGCGCGCTCTTCCGGGTCGGTAATTTCAGGCGGAGTGATATAGGGATTCAGCGTTGCTGACCCGGCGTGCGGCGCGTGGGCGCTGGCGCGGGTGGCGATGAAATCAACAAAGGTCAGAACTTCACGCTTGGCTTCCACCGGCAAGCGATGAACCTTCGCAGCAATTGCTTCTTCGATTGTGTGGTCAGAGTGTGTGCTCATCTCTTTCTGCCTTTCTATTCTTCATCGAAGGGAACGGTTGTTTAAGCGTCTAAGTCGCTTGCTCGCCGATGTTCTTGGAATCTTGGCACGAGTCCCGTCCGCCTTTCGATTCCGTACACGCGCACGCCGCTCTGCTTCTGATCAACCGTCCATATCTTTCGCGCGTCGAGCAATAAGCCGATCACAAAGCCAAGAGACTCCTCCGTGAGTCTTGTGACCGCGCGCAACTCATCCCACGAATACGGCTTTGTTTGTAGCGCGTCGAGAACTCTCTGCTGTGGCGATAACGTGGCCGAGCGCGGCTTCACTTCTTGTCTTTCTTCTTACTTTCGGCGGAAGATTGTTTCGCCTTCAATGCTGCCGTTTGCGAGGCGATTGCGTTTTGCTTCTCGCTGGCGCTGGCATTAACAATCAAGCCTAAGTCCTGCGCACGTTTCTTGAGCTTTTCAGTCGCTTTGTCGTCAATCATCGCTTTCCTTTCTTCTTCGCTGATGCGCCACCATTGGCATTGGCCGCGCTTGTGGCTGCTTTGTTTGCTGCGGATGACTTGCCGGGCGGCCTGCCGGTCTTCTTGGGTGGTGCAAATCCCTTCAGGTCGCCTTCAGGGATCATCCACACTGACCCGCGCGACTCTTCCACTTCATAAGCGTTAGGTAGCAATCCGCGCTTAATCCAAAACCGAACCGCATGGACGCTCACGCTCATGCGCTCTGCAACTTGCGACGTTGTAAGGTCTGATTTGCTCATGGGAAGAAATACTAACCCACGAGGGAAAAGAAAGTAAAGAAAATAATTTACCCGTGACCGAAGATTTAAGTTGATTTATGTATTTACCCGTGCTAGAATTCTTCCAGTCGGCAACATCAAACACGAAACGGAGACGATAACCTTATGTTCATCCTGAAATCACAAGAGACAATCAAGAAAGCAATCGAACGCGCGCGCCGCATCAAGCCGCATGTCCGCGCCGTCCGGTTCGGGCGCTACGAAGTATCCGGCAGCACGGGCGGCTTCTATACGGTCATGTGTTATCGCAATCGCGGGCAGAAGGTAATCGACTGCACATGCAAGGCCGGGCAAGCGGGACGCCCGTGCTTTCATAGTGCCGCTGCCGTCGGGCTTCATTCGTACATGGCGACAACGCCGCTGGCAACGTCGCACTAAATGAAAAGAGAGAAGCGAGTGCTTGAACACTCGCTTCTCTCCAACCTTCAACCTTCCAAAAATCAGAAAGGCATCAAGTCATGCAAAGACAACTTACTATCGTCAGACAGCAGCAGGCAAGACCGGCGCGCCGCATCCAGGCGGGCGACCGCGTTCTTATCTTCGACGGACTCATCAGCCAAAATGTCTGGATCGTTGTCGATGAAATTCTCATCACTGGCGAGCGCACCAAACTGCGATCCGGCAACATGGATTTTTATTTCGATAGCAGTCTTGTGATCGCGCATCAGAAGGGAGGCCGGAAGCGATGAAGAAGAAAATTACCTATCCGCGCCGCCTCTCGATCCCGAACCGCATCTATCGCGAGGCCGATCAACTCGCGGCGATCATGGCCGACGAGCGCACGCCGGACGAGACGCGCACGGCGATCATAAACACGCTGCTCGAACTATCCATGTCAACGGGCGTTCACGTTTACACGGCGCGCATCGTCCGCGAAGCGTTCCTGTGCATGATTGACGCTTTCCACAAAGCACAGGAAAAAGTAAGACCGCATGAGCTTGAGAGTGCGGCGCGACGCGACGAAATACGCCGTGATCTTAATCGCTTGCAGGAGTTGCTTTACTGCGTCGGCACAACCGACGCGGACGGCCAACACATCGCCATTGATTTAACTCTCTGGCGCGCCCGGCAAGCGGATTTAGACGCACCGCACTATCTTGTGGCGGAAGAAGAAAAGGACGTGCCAGCCGCGCCCGTGTCGCAATCCGGCATCGTTGATTTACTGTGCTGGAAACAAAGCAGGCCGCGCGCCATTGTTCGCCCTCTCTTTTCTTTTCCAGAAAGTGAGGTGCGCTAATGGCTAGAGAAATATTCACCAAAGCAGATAGAGCGCAGATCGATGCAATGGTAGCTAGACAGATTCGAGCGCAGCGCCACAAGACCGATCCGCAAGGTGAAGTTGCAAAACGTTCACGGCGGTTAAAGTTTCCATCCCCGCTTCCGATTGACGGATGGAATAAGCGAAAGATGACGAGCGCCGACTTTCGAGAAATCTGCGCACGCGAGCGTATTGTAGTGCTCCGCGTGCCGTTGCCTTACATTAACGGCCTCTGTGTTGATCTTGACGAAACGCCGACTATTTGGATTGATTCACGGCTGAAAGGAATCAACCGCGTGCGTACTGAGTTTCACGAATTAGCGCATTATTTCTTTCACGATGGCAGTGCGTTGCTTTCTTTGCCGGAGCCGGAAGAACAGCGCACGCGACGCCGCTTCGAGTTGGAAGCAAATAACGTTGCGCTTGACGCGATTGCGCCGCGCGTTCGAGAGTTCGCGCGGAAGATTGAGAATGAATGGCCGAATATTATCGGCGCAGAAAGCGAGGTCGAGTAATGGCGAAACATAAGAAAACGGAGACTCCGATCACCGGCACGATCCGCTTCGCGCGCCAGATGCCTCTTGCTATGCGCACGCTCTGCATCGCCACGCCAACTCACGGAGCCTTGGCCGGTGACTCCGGCACGCAGGCACAACTCGATTTGATGTGCTGCCAACCTGCCAGAATGTTCGACGTCGAGCGCGGCGGTTATGTGTGCGACGAGTGCGGCGGCGCGCTTCCTTTGGATGAGAAAGGCTGGCCGCTGCCGCGCGACTGGCAAAAGGCTGAGGCGCAGAACCCCTTCAAAGATTGCGGTGCTCTGCGCGGCACGGAGCGCGCCATGCGCGCACTTGCATGGATCGATGAAGAGATGCACGCCTATTACTTCCGCGAATTCCCGAACGCTTCAGCGGAAGACTTCAAAGCAGCGAAGCCTTTGATGTGGGAAGAATTGGGCCGGACGCTTACATATCAAGTGCGGCTTTCAACAGCGCATGTAATGGGAGACTCGAACAATTGAGCAGGCGTGCGGCCACTCAAAACGTTTTAAGTCAAAAAGCGGCGAGGCTTTCGAGCTTCGGCGCTTTTTGACTATCAACCTATGCGAATCGGATTCTGCAATTAAGAGATGACCACTCCCTTCTTGAGATTGCGCT
>JAABUK010006654.1_pt1 | contig 17130 bp, 24 predicted proteins | sample 5559141 | NCBI WGS metagenome assembly JAABUK01 (sample SAMN10711869, study PRJNA513367) | rock metagenome | isolation source: Antarctica rocks | place: Antarctica: Victoria Land, Pudding Butte nord | collected 2016-01-03
AAACTGCTTCCGAACTTGTGCCACCCGGCCTCCAGCGGACCTGGAAGCCTTGCTGGCGCGGCCATGACTGCCCGCGCTGTCTGCGTCGCTCATTGCGCCGTCCACGCTCTGCTTACAATTTGATTCCATCTGCATCACTTCCACGAATGACCCTGGACACGCTCCGAAACCAAACGTCAGGTAAGCTTCAGGTGACATCAGGAACGGCATCTGGGCATGCTGGTGCTTGCTGTCGAAGGCTTATTTCTATACACCTCTGCAGAAGACTCCTGCAGGCCTGGCACATCGCCAACTCCGAGCCACCTGACGGCATTGCTTCGCCTGTTATCACAGTACGCTGCGAGCTCGGCACACCTTGCGTCACAGCACCACGACAGGCTCTGTCATCACCGCGCTGTTTGTCATGGCAACAACGCTAGGTCAGCTATGATATCGTTGTTGCATTGTGGGTTGCAAGCTGCTGACGTCTGTGTTTCTTGCAGCCACACCGACATCAAGTTCAGATGCAGTCCATAAGCCCATTAAAAACGTGTTGATAGCTTGTGGTAGGGATCCTGCTGGCATCTTTCAGCTCCTCGGCAAACGAGCTCAAACAATGGCTAATCCTTGCACGCATGATGATTGCTCCCTGCAAATCATTTGGCAAAGTCTATGTGACAGTTAAATGGCCAATTCTTTCCAGTTTGTTCAATTTGCGCAGCTATGACAGCAGAAGCATTGCCAATGGTGGAGATTTTAGGTCTACAGCCTGATGAGCAGTTTGCTTCCCCTGCACCCTGCCTCAGTTGGTCCGGCCAGCACTTTGGCATGCAGATACACATAGTGCAGAATGGTGTGTGCCACCCCTCTGACTCATGTGCAAATGCAAGCACTGGAATTCAAGCTTTTTGCTGATCTGGTACTGCTTGATGACACATGCCCTGTCTCCTGTCCGTGACTGCTTTTGCACCTTTCTCCCCTGACAAGCTGACACGCTCAATCACCACATCCATATGCTTGTGCAAAGCTCGTTCAGAACAGAGATGAAAGCTCATCATCTGCAGGAGACAGAGGTGTGCAGCATCATAGGATCTTGTCTATGACAGCCATTGGCATGCCTGCATTGCCCAGTTACTGTAAACTGAATCTTGTAGGCAAAGACAGTGAGCACAGTGTGGACAATGTGGGCACAGTGCCGGCAGCACTGAGCACGTATCTAGCCTGCCAGAGATTCCAGCCAGACTTGATCATCAGCGTGGGAACAGCTGGTGGCTTCCAGTCCCAAGGCGCAGCCATTGGGGATGTGTTCTTGGGGACTACTATTGTCAACCATGACAGGCGAATACCAATCCCGGTAAGTCACTGAGGATCAGTATGCAGACAATAAGTGATCTTTCAGGACGGTGTGAGTAGCATTTTTCACCTGACCATTTCTGTTGTGAGCTCTTCCCTCACAATAGCATTGCCTGTGTGCAATACAGCTTCTAGCTATGCCTGCAGCTGCTGCGTGAAAAGAAAAGAAGACAAACAGACTACACCTTTCAGCGTCAGTCAAATCAGAAACCAAGTGTTATCCTGGGCTGCCCAGGAGCAGCTGCTTCATGCATGAGTGACGCACAGCCAAGAAAACATGAAGCCGGTTGCACATTAGGTCTCAAAGACAACTTGAAATTTGAGGTGGGAAGATTGTGTGTGCAGGACTTTGACAAGTATGGTGTGGGAGCTCACACGGCAGTCCCTACAACACATCTGCAGAAGGCCTTGGGGTTCAAGGTGTGACTGCATTACCATTGCTGTACTTATCATTTACATTGCACAGTTTGCATTTAGCTTTTCACACTCACTGCTTGCCAGTCTTAATGCCCCGTGGTGTTAGACCCCAGACATGGGCTTGCTGTTGTGGGTTCCAGTGCAAGTAGACTGTAGCATCTCTCTGCATGCATCCTGACAGTGTGTGACATGTGGACCAGGCGGGCATGGTGTCATCAGGCAACAGCCTGGACTACACAGAGCAGGACATGGCCTTCATGACCAGCAACAAGGTGGCAGTCAAGGAGATGGAGGCCGCAGGTGTGGCCTGGGTGGCCGCCATGTTCAAGGCACCCATGTTCTGCCTCAAGTCTATCACTGATATTGTTGATGGTGAGCTGTGGCAGTGGATCTTTGCTGCTTACATGCATATGCAGCTTCACACCTAAAGCAGATGGTACTGCTTGAACATGCCTCTTTGCATCAATGTGGGTTGACTTTAGCTGCATAATGATCAAGGATATTTTGACACAGTGCTTGGCAGATGACGTGCATATGCAACTGTACATCTGGAGTAGGTGGTGCTCCTTGAGCATCTGGCATGCCATTATGCATCAATGTGAACTGACTTTGGCTGCATAACAATTGAGGATGATATGAAACCGTGCTAGGCAGACCCAGAGCATGGTGTGTATGCAATGTGTGATTGGTAGCTCAGCTAGCACAGTCTGTGTTGTGAAAAATGCTGTTGACAATGCAGGGGGCAGACCGCCTCAGGAGGAATTCCTGGAGAACCTACAGCGTGCAGCAACTGCACTGCAAGAGGCCATCTTGCCAGTACTCAAGTTTGTTTCTGGCAAGACAGCTGCTGAGCTTTAGCTAAGGCACGACTGACTGCTTGTTCATCTAATGTGGTTGTGAGACGCTGATGCTGTGGGGGACAAGATGGTGTGAAGCTACCAAATGTCACGGGTTGGTGCGATTCTGTGCCTTATTTTGGCACAAGACATCAGCTTTGTGCCTTACTTTGACAAGCATCACCAACCGTGTGCCTTATTTTATCAAAAAGACAGTGACTGTGTGCCTCTGTTCTGACACAACACACAGTCTGTGCTGCATTCAGCAGCATTTTACCCACCCTGGTGTCATTAGGCACAGAGTGTGCTGACAGTCTTGCCTCAGTCAAAAAGCCACGGTGACTGCAGCAGGAAGGTCGACTTCATCGAATTCACATTCATGGCGCACCCAAGTGAGCTGGTGCCTGTGAAACTTTGGATTGCTGTCAGTAATACTGGATGTTTAATGCCAGCACATCGAAGTATGGAACCTAGTGTGACTTTGCTGAGGAACACATTCCAATGATGTCTTGTGTGCGCACCTCAAAATCCGAGAGGACATCTGGTATCCAATGCATGGTGGCAACAGAGGTATCCACAAACTATATTGCATAAATGCCACTGTAAGCGTGATTTCAATCAACTTGAATGAGTGGACGTACAGGCAATTGACTGTCAGCGAAAGGAGTTTTTTCCCCTGATGTCTCAGAAAAGCTTACTCCAACTTTAAAGCAGGAATGTATTCAACATTAGGGTCCCTCGCATCAGTCATGTGAGACTGAGATACAGCTTTGGACCTAGACAGTGCAGGGTTGACAGTGCGAGGCCTGGATGCTGTTGAGGCTGTGTTTACTCGGCTGTTCAGCGTGTGATTTTGCGCCCTGTCAGCTCCAAGAATGTCAAGGCCTGCTTGCTGAGCTGCCATGTCAGATGCCTCAACCTGCAGGTGACACACATCTGCTGTGCTGCCTAGTTCAGCAAGGATGAGGGTCATCTGCAGAATACACAACTGCAACATTTCTGAACAATATCAAGCATAACCAATACACAGATACAGTAATGGAAATAGAAAGAGAAAAGGTACACAGCAAATGTCGGCCGCAAGGTAGCCCTGATTGCTGTCTTGTAAACACAATCCAAAGACTCATCGGAAAATATGATCAGTAAGCGTACCTGTGACCTCACATGAGAGGTCATGTGGAGCACCTGCTGAGTCAGCTCAGCAGTTTGAGCTGTGAGCTGGCTGTAGCTGAGCTTCACCTTGTCCATGCTCTCTAGCAATGTTGTCTTCTTGTCTTTGCAGATCTGCACTTTGACATGTTTGTGTTGACAAAGCACTCACCACAAAGTACATGGCTTGGGTGGTTTACTGAGCAATGGTAGTTTGATGGTGGAAGGCCAACATCTGCTCTGGTATTTTTATAAGGCAGATGCAGTACATTAACATTTCTGGTGCCTGTGCTTGTTTCATGCCACCTCTGTACGTATGCATATGACTAGAGGATGCAGCCAAAACTGGCAACGAAAGGACCCACAGAGAGCTGTAGTATCAGCTCTATGGGCTTTGTGCTTTAAGACTCCTCGTTGGACCAAGACTTCAGCTGTTACCATGGAGACACAAAACCACTGTTACAGCAAGTCTGCCTGGAGGGCAATCAAGCTTTCATATGTGCATAGTATCAGTCTGAGCCATGCAGCACTGACCATGCAATTGACGCATCCAACACATGCATGGCTCATGGTCAAACATTGCAGAGCAAGCCCGGACATACCACCAAATGGGTCAGTACATTTAAGCCAGGACTGCTTCTTTCAAATTATCGAACATGCCACATCTTCAAGAAGCCAACACTCAACAGTCAACACATTCAAGCACACCACAAAGCACAAATCTGCATCAGCATGTACACCAAAACATGACAATGACATTGACAATGATCAGACCCTAGTGTAATCCCATACCTCCAGGTCAGCAAGCAGGGCGGTGCTGGTGACTTGGCTGCCGGCGTCTCTCAGCTTGCGTGTGGCCACAATGGCCTTGTCCCGAACCAGCTTCACTCGAGACAGGTCGTCTCTGTGAGTCGCGAGTGCGGCCTCGACCGAGTCGAGCTCCACTTGCATGCCTTCCTTCTCCTTCTGAGCAAACTGCAGCTTCTCCTTCACATGTGTCAAAATCTGTAGGAGGCAAAAAACTTGCATCAGATTATGCTGCTGCTGGACTGCTGCACAATGAGCCATGTGTGCAGTGTACCTGTGGTTTACCCAATTCGTGTGATGCATGTCATACTACATGTTGTCGCATAAAGGTGTCAAAGCAAGTGTCAAGTTGGTTACAAAAGCAATCTGGATTGGGAAACTAAATCTGTACCGACCTAGGGAGGCCCTGCAGCCCTAGAAGACAATGAGTCATCATGAAGACGATAAAGACGCACATTATGTTTACCTGTAACAGTACACAGCAGCAATGAATTGTATGTCATATTGTTACAGGTAAAGCACTAGCCTGTCTGATGAGTGCATGTTTGGGATGTGTCTCAATGATGCAGCACATCTGTGCACCAGCAAATCAGGTATTTGAACACCTATGCTGGAGACACAACATGCTCTTGAAGTGCACTTGTGTCCATGCCAATATGCAGGTTACTCCTTGTATGATCAATGTCCCCTTGAACATAAAATGACCTGCTGCATTGCTGGCAAGTTTCAGTGATGACACTGTGATTTGATGACAAAAGAAAGCGGAGCTTGCACAAAGCTGCCATTTGGCCTCCTCAGAGTGAGCAATGAACAAGCATGCCATCACAGGAGCAAAAGGCAATCATTCTGCATATCTTTGATCAAGACGGAAGACCATGAGACATCATGAGGGAAGAGGCAAAGGGCAGAAGAGTGCTACCTGAACAGTGGTGGCAGTCTTCTTCCTCAGCTTAGCCAGCTCCTCATTTCTTTCCTCAATCTTCTCATTCAGGCTCTGGTTCTCAATCTTCAGCTGCTCAAAGTCGATGAGATGCAACCCCTCTGCCAACTCCTCCTGCAAACATTCACGCAATTCACAATCGTCTGCCACATTGCAGTTGCTTTGTGCTTTGTGCTTGGGTGAATACCAATGCCTTGTATAGTGGAGCTCTGCAGCATTTGCCATTCAGGTCAGCTGGTCCAGTGTCTCAGGACAACAGCCTCTTTGCGATAACACCCATAGAAAAGGGGGAGAAAGGCTACACCTCTCACCGTCAATTTGATGGGAAGCAAAGCATTATACCAGGCTGCCGAGGGACTGTAGCAACAGCACCCATACACAGTGAGTACATACAGAGGTGAGCGCACACAGCGTAGCACCTTGAATTCTTTGCCAAGGCCAAATGTCACCAGCAGCCTCCATGCATGGTTGAGACACTTGCTTGGCTGGCTTTGCTGATCAGCAATAAGCAGTGCAGGACAGATTCCACCACTGCATATCTGGCGGTTTCAACAATGTGACAGGGCTCATAGTCATGATCTTGTCCCTTGGGTTGACGGTGGCATGACAGCAGCAGCATGCATGCATGCTTGTAAGTCAGGGTGAAGCGCACCTTCTGCTTGACTCGGTGCTCAATCTTGGCCAGCTGAGCCTTGAGCATGAGGTGCCTGAGGCGCACTTTCTGCAGCTCTGCATCCTTGATGGCCTCATGCTTGGTGTAGTCAGACAGCACGTTGTGGGGTATGGGTCGCCCCGTCTTGCTGTTCTCTGCAGCCTTGGCCACCTCTGTCAGGAAGTGGTGAAATGTGCTGCGAAGCTCCTCGCTCTTCTTCAGCTTCTCCTCTAGGGTAGCCTGCATCAAGTTGCAGCTGATCTGATCAGTAAGACAAATGTTGTGATGATGTTGTTCAATCTGCATGTACATATGCCAAATGAGCTGCGTTGCCTGACATGCTTCTGCTTCAGAGCTGATGTGCACTGTGCATACCGAGTGAAGCAGACAGCAACATGCATAGAGCCCCTATGATGTTCTTTGACACAGCCTGGTCTGCTAATGCATTGACAAACTGCAGCATTGTCAGGCAATGACTTGTTTCACAAGACTCTGCAGTTCACTTGGATTTTGAATCAGAGGGCACATCATCAGCTGTGCTGTGCTGTGCTGTGCTGTGCTGTGCTGTGATGTGCTGTGCTGTGTGTTGCGGTAGCAGGTTCTGGTATCAAGTGGACAGACAGAAGCTGAGCACAGATGCATAAAGCAATTGAGACGGCCTGCTGAATCTGCTCCTCTGTTCTGCACCTGGCATATTAAAGATCTGAGCAACGCTGCCCGGACGGGCTGAGACCAACTATGCTGTATAGACAGCAGCTGTGTAAGGTTTGGCACGGCGTATTGCAGTCACATGAGCTACGAGGGAAGCAGCCCAGGTCCTACAATGAGTACTGAGCCGCCGATTGCTGCTGTGCTGACCTGATGCACACCCTGAGGGGCAAGGTCTGTGACAAAGAAAAGAAAAGACTACATCTGGCATTGATTTGACAAGAAGCCAAGCATTGTGCCAGGCTGCCCAGGCAAAGCCTATGACACAGTATGCTATTACCGTAGCTCAGTGAGGTTTTGTCAGCCCTTAAGCCGAGGTTTAGCATGTTGACATGCCTGCTGGCCATGCTGTGCAAAAATGACAGCACAGCATGTCATGTTTGAGAGTTTGGCATGTTGCAGTCACCTTGAGGGACATGGTCTGGGACAGGAAGTGGTTCTTGATGCGCTGCTCTTCTTCCGCCAGCTTGGCTGAGGTGGCAAGGGCTGAGAGGTAGGCCACATCAAGGCCCTGCCTGGAATCCCTGGAGGGGGTGGACACCAGGCGCCCCTTGTTGCGAGCCTCCAGATACTGCACCAGCACTCAATCCAGAAATTCAGTACATCCTGTTGTTCAGCTATGCTTGGCAGGCCTGGCTTTGGCAGCAGGGCAGTGCTAATTGAGTATTCCAGCAGCCAAGCCAGACACAAGATGTATGCACTGTCCATCATAAGCAGCTGTCGTAGTGCAGGCAGCTAAGAGCTGTTCAATGCCTGCCCAACAGAGGGGCATTCGTAGACAAAGCCAATTGTTAATATAGCCAAGAATGCCATCAGAGAGTCCAGTGGTACATGCCTGAGAGGCCTTGAATGATCAGCAACAGCCATGCAGATCAGCAAAATGATGCTCTGTTTTGCAGCAATGTTGCAGACACCCCGTGTGACAAGAAGGGGCCAAAGCTGTGGAGGAGCCCTTGTGCAGGCGGCATTAGTCATTTGTCAGCTGATCTCGAGGAGGAGATGTGACAGAGTCTTGCCTGATGCACTTTGTTCTGGAGGCTGGCATTGCGCTCAGCCAGCATGCGCTTCTGTTGTTTGAGGGCCTCTATGGTCTCCTCCAGCTCCTCCACATCCCCTTCACCTTCCCCTTCCTGCTCATCTGGCACAGATGCCAGATTCAGCACATCTGCTTCCGGCGCCTGCACAACATGGGCAACCATATACCATATGGCTAAGATATTCTGGGCAAGAAATCTTTGCTGAAGGGACTTAGGGGATGGTATGCTCACGGGGTAAGATCAAGGGGTGAGGAGCAAGAGGGTGAACTCAAGAAGGTAAGTTTAGTATAAATCATCCAATTTTGCCTCATTTGCAAAGCTTGCCCAGCACGAGGTGAGCAATGTTTTGACCAAAATTGACAACAGATGCAGCATATTGTGACAGATGGAAGTATGAGGAAGCTTCAGCTGGCAGTCAGCAAAAGAGAGTGTTACCTTGAAGTCGTCTTCAAAGCCCTCAATCTGGGAGGCAATCTCCTGGGAGGAGGGGCGGCTGCTGGTGGCCTCTTGAGCTTCCCTGGCAGGAGTGGGTACCCTTGCCTGTACACAACATCGCATGCAGTGAATATTGTTCAAGAGTGGGTACCCTTGCCTGTACACAACATTGCATCTGCGTTCCTTGCACAACATTGCATACAACATAGCATGCAGTGAAGTTTGTGGTCAGGTGTTGAAGAGTGTCAGTTTTTGCCCATCATGGAACGTATGGGATTGGCAAAAGACCTCATAACAATTGGAAGATTCAGGGTCCAGTATGCCAAATCCATGATGATGACCAAGCAGGTGTGAGCATGCTTGCCACAAAGCAGAGCCCATTTGAGCACGCTGGAGGCTGTCTGTGAGCTATGGTGGCTACTTGATTGCTAATTGATCCATGATGGAGCAAGTCAGTGACATTGAGCAATGGCGGACCTGCAGCAGGCCTGTACAGCGCAAATCCATCTTGGAAATGAGCTGAACCAGCAACATGACATATGAGATGAAAGCTGCTGATGCAAACACAAGGAACAATGCATGCTTGCTCCTGATATTCCAGAGGCTGTAGTTGTGTCTACAAGTGACAGCTGTGATGAGCGGCTGACCTGAATCAGGGCTGCTGTGCTGTTAGGGTCAACCTGTGCATCATCTGAAGTCTGTGATGTGCTGACTGCTGCAGGATCAGCATTCTGGGGTTGACCACCCTCAGTGTTATCAGCAAGTAGTGGTGGGTCAACGCCAGATGTAGCTGCAGGATCTTCAGCAGCTGTTGGCTGTGATGCCAAGGTATCATCTAGGCTGCCATTGGCATCAGAAGGGATCAGCCCTTCAGCTAGAACCTCCTCGCCTGTGCGCGGTGTCTCTGTGTCAGCTTCAGATATGCTGTTGACACTTTCTGCCGCAAATTGTGTGACCTCGCTATCTATCCGGGCAGCTTCTGGAGACGATGCTGCAAGCATCTCCGTCGTCTCTGATGGCGTTGTCTCAGCCACCTGTTCGAAACGCAACACACTGCAGTGACAGTCTTTCTTCGAGTTGAAAAGCAGGTGGAGTGCCACAGCAAGCATACCTCTGCTGCAACATTAGCAACGCTGGACTGGACCTCTGCTTCAGACGACTGCGCAGCATCGTCTCCCATTATCCAACGACCCAAGGTGGATTTTGCAATAGACCCACAAAGCTTTTGTCCCTCTCAGTGATCACAGGCCGGGGCAGAGAGCCAGCACCGCTGCAAAGTTGCGGTTGGCACAACGCCAGATGTGTGCAAGCCAGCAGGCAAATGGCAGCACAGAAGGGAGGGTGCAAGAGCACGCTAAGGTCAAAACCTCCTCCTCGCAAATTAAAATTAAAATATGCCCTCTCCGAAAGCGAAGAGTCTCGGAAGCGTCATTGAGCCTCGGAGTTCGGAGTGTCTAGGCAGGTGTCTAGGCCGTGATCATGAATGCAGTACATCGTTGCATTTGCTGACTCCAAAGTCCAAGGCTATGCTAAGGACTTGAACAACGCGAAGACGTCCTACAGAGTGGTTGCTGCTAAAGCACTGTTGTTGAGCCGCGACCACTGGTCAGTAAGGCGAGGTGTGAGCGAGGTTTGTGCATGCCATTGCGGTCTGACGATCAGCTGCGTGATGCTGATGAGTCTTGGTCGTTCTTGGTTTGATCTATTTCTGTGGTTCTGCAGGCTTGAACGGCTGTCCGGCCAAACTTCGCACTTCAGCAATTTCATGCGACCTTGAAGCTGCAGATGTGGTCGCTGGTTGATTGGCTGTGGTCGATGGCCAGCTGCAACAGTGAATACGGGCTGCAGTCACCGATCCCAAGTTCTGAGCACCTTCATGAAACGGAGACAGTCAGCACGTCTTCAGAGATTCCAGCCATTTTCAGTGCTATATCCTTGTCACAGTGGTTGAAAAACCCTGTCACTCGTGCTGACGTGGATGGACTGCATGCCTATGAGGTTGAGCAAGCAGAGCGTTCAGCTTTCGAGAGCTTTTTGCAAGGGTACAGTTTGCTGTAATGTCGTTGCAGCAGACTCTCACATACGGTATGCAGTACAAGGATATTTCAGCCATGCAGCTACTGTGCCACCCTCAGCAAACCAGCATGCAGCATCCGACATCTGTAGGGACACAGGACAAGCTCCTGGTCAGCCTGCCATTTTATCAGCTGCAGCAAGAGTTCATTGAACTGAGGGTGCATGTCACCTAATAATTGTAATTACTCTGGCACATTGTGGCGGCTGTGGCCTTATAGCTTTGCATGCACCATTGCTGCTGGAGAACAGTGTCTGCATCTACCGGTACTGCATTGAGCAGTTGAAAAGATTTATGCATGCTGAATTTAAGGCAGCCTTGATATTTCGTCATTCTTCAAATCTGCCACCAGATAGGCAATTAATACAAGCATTCAACACCAGTATGCTACACAGAAGCATCTAGATCATGACCATCAACATGTGCATGCATTTCAACCTCCTCATCCTGACTCCACACTGATCTGCTATGCTTGCGCTTTGGTGATGGTGGGTGTACATCCAACGATATGGTAACCCAGAAAACCCCACAGTTGCGCTCCTCAAATGTCTGGGTGCCCTTTTCAACTGTCACATGGTAGTCAAGCTACAACATGTCATGCTGCAACACCTGCTGATACCTCCATACAAACTTCGCAAATTCGTGTCCTGTGCAGTGGGCACCATGGGCTGCATAGTCTTCCTCTAACAATGGGTAGTTGCTCACATCTCCAGTTGCCTCCAAAGACAAGGCAATCACCCTTTGACTTGCCTCCATTGCGACAACCTTTGTACTGTCGGCAAATGGGGAGCAGTTCAACACTCCAGATCTCATGTGCTGATACTTGGCTGCAAGAGCAGCTTTGGCCATTACGCATTCATCATCTGTGCCATATGCTACTGCTAGCAGAGCACGCTCAGCAGCAGCGATGTTCTCAATTCCAGCTTCACTGCGAAGACACTCCAGCACCATCAGCTTTTGACTGGATGCATCTGGCACCAACAGCGCTGCTGCTGCAGAGGATGTTGTGGAATTCAGGTCATTTGTGGTTCTGCGCAGCTGCCGGGACAATCCTGCGAGCTGTTGCGGATAAAAGTTACCACCCGTTCAAACTGCTCAGGCAGGAGCAAGAAACACTCTGAGTCTACCTGATAGTAGTCTGCTTCACGCAGGAGCTCTGCCCGAGTGTAGTAGTTCACAGGGAACACACAAGAGCCATCTCTGAGATAGTTCAGGATGTACTTGAAGGTGTCACCATCTCTATCGATGATATAATGGCCATCCTTATCTTGGCAAGACGGAGGTAAGGTCTCGTTGAACATGCGAGCCAGCATAGAATTGGGGTCTCGGGTCAAGGTGGACTGGCTGGTCAGGAATATACGACCTCCTACGTTGAGCCCCACAAATCTAGACTTGTCGGTCATTCCTGAGATGAACTTGACTGTATATGCTTAGACTTGTGACGCCCTCTGTCACAGGCTGGCAATGTAGTTGTTGTTCTGTGTCATACAAAAGACTGTACAACGGATGTGCGCTGTCAAGCTTGGCAGCCTTGAGGGCACCAGGGCATCGACGCACAGCGCCTTGCATTTGCTGAAGCGCCCTACCCCGGGTACCCCGCTTCAACAGGAAAAAACATTAATGCTGTGTCTACAAGAGCTGCAACAGATACAGGTTGTAGCATCATGGCACAGGACAGAGCTCCCCCTGCTCTGACGCCGGAGATCTGGGCGAAAATTTTCGCATTTCTGGAAGACGAACACACAGCTTTCAGATCCTACAACGAGATACAGTCACGGCAGGAGGTGCAGCAGCGACTTCAGCTCAGAATGGTATGCAAGCAATTCAACGACGTGTACGCAGTCCACATGCACCGGTTGAACCTCCCCGTCTCGTTTCCCACCAGCGCACTGCCCGGTCTTCTGGCTTGGTTGCGGCAGAGCAGAGTCTCCATCACCGTCTTTGAGGCAACTTGCGGCACTTCTGTGACAGACGCAATTCTAGGGGCTTTCGTTTTGAGTTGCGCACCTCTGAGAGTGATTGACGTGTCCCGCGTCAGTAGCTGCTCGATGGAGTTGTTGTCAGCTTTCCTTTGCTTGAAGCAGTGCTCCCTGGGCGGTCAAGAACTAGGAGACTTTCAAGACCTGTCTCCTCTTCGAAACCTGCCAAACCTGACAGACCTGCTGTTATGCGGAGATTTCTTTGCACTCAACAGGCTTCAACACCTGACAGCCCTTCAGCTTCAAAACAGTGTTGTAAAGGCCACAGACAACTGCAACTTTGCATCCATACTTCAGAAGCTGATGATGGAGGAAAGTCACCTACATGGCTTACACACACATTGTTTTACTGCTTTTGTTTGAATCCTTTTGTAAGGATTGTCAGCTTGCTCATCTCTAAGACTGTTGCAGCTCAGCCAGTCTGTGATATTTGACCAAAATCATGATTTGCAATTGTTGACAAATCTTTCAATCATGCCGTTAGGTAGGCCCCTTTCTTCACAGCTTCATACATTGCACTTGCTGACTGACAACGATCAAACTGAAAGCCTGGCTGTGAACTGGATTCATGAACTTTCATCCCTCAAGGATATTGCTATTAAATGCAATTATTGCAACCTAGACTTGATGGTGTGTTTGACAAACTTGACAAATCTCACAAAGCTGATTGTGCAAGGTGATTTATTTACATGCATAAGTCTTGACATTGAGTGGCATCATCTGCAAGCTTTGCAGTTTCTGTCCATTGAGGGTTTTAAATTTACCGTTGTATGCGGTCAACGTCTTGTCAGCCTTTTACAGCTGGAACGGCTGACACATGTCTGTTTTGATTGCATCACTCCAAAGGATTCTAGGTGCTCTGCGTTCCTTGCTGCACTTGTGTATAACCTTGCCACATTACGCCCCCAAACAAAGCTGAGACTGAATGAAGTAGCTGCTCTTGACTATCCTGGCCTGTAGGCACCTGGGTTGTGTTGCATGACAAAGCACTTGTAATGAAATATATACACTGCTCAGACTCACTTTCCTAAGCAAGCAACAAATGTCATCTGTCAATGCGTCAATGCTGTTGCTGCATATGAATGGGTTGAGCAGCTTGCTCAGTGCGCTCTGTATTTGCCGTGCGAGCAAAGGATCTTGCATAATCCTCTTGTGTTCCTGTTCTCGTTCTCAGATGTTGTCTGTTGGCCTTCCAGGCACTTTCATACTGTTAATATATTGTGGTCCCCAAGACACAAATGTCAGTAGTGGCTGTGTAGCAGTAGTAAAGTAACATAGTGCTGTGCTGCTTAATATGACTTTCAGGCAAGAGGTGGCTTCGTGGTGGTCGCCCGGACACCTTCAGACCGCTCAAGTGCCTGAAATTGGTACTAAAGCACCAACGTCAGACAGGCTGAAACTCCCCGCCGCAGACACAAATCCTACTCTGATCACTTTCCTGAAACACTGTGGTTGCCCATGTAAGGCACACGTTTTCGATACCGGCGCGTATCGTACTGATCATACCTTCTCCTGAATCACGCTCCTGTCGCAGTTGCAGAGAAAACATTCCGTTCCTTCCGCTCAGCTGCGGAGTCCCGCCCAGACCTGCACTTCATCGCTGTGTCTCACAGCGACAGAGAGGCCACTGACAAATGGCTTGCGTCCGTTGATGGTGCTGGCAAGTTGCAAGTCATTGTTGATGCTGAGCGCAAGCTGTATGCTCAGTGGGGCCTGGGAGTATCAAGCTTTTGGCATGTACTGAACCCTTGGAGCATGTGGAGTGTATACAAAACTGGCAAAGAGGAAGGCATCTGGAACAAGCCTACAGAGAGTGGTAACAGGTGGCAAACAGCCGGCAGCTTTGCAATAGACAAGGGAGGGTTGATCAAGTGGGGCAAGAGAGCAAGCACAGCAGATGAAGCTGCAGACTTTGATCAGGCCATTCAGGCGGTGACAGCCTGGTCAGCTTAAACGCTGCTGTTACGCATACCTCCCCCCCACACAAAAGTGTCAAAAACCTTCTTGTCCCATGGCCTGCTAACCATAAGACGATGCAACCTTTTGCGTTGCTGTTTCTGCTGCCCAGCTTTCCAGCAAAGCGCTCCCTGGACTTGTGCGGCACAAAATGTCATTGTTGCTGTGTGCATGCAAACGCAGCTCATGAGTCAAGCTGAATCTGTCTGCATTAGGCTGCTTTACATGTGTAATTTTGCTTCAGATCCCTATGGTGGCAAAAGTGCAAAAAATGTCCTGGTTGGTAAACTTTTCATCACAACTCAATGGGGGTCATCTGCAGCGGGGTGAAGAGCTAATCGTGTCTCAAAGTCCCTAGCTGTTTCCTTTGATCTCCAGGTGCACCTCCAGTCAAAATTGCACATGCACTGCAATTGACAAGGTGCCAAAAGCTCGGCACATCGACTGATGATGTGTCGAAATTGCTATGTACAATAGTGTTCTCTTTCAGCAGGCTGCAGCTGTCATTCAGCAGGCTGCAGCTGTCATGCTGCATTACTATAGCAGCGTGCATACATCTTGATCTCGTTTAGCAATCTAATAGTTGAAGGCCTTGTGTGGAGCTAGTGGACACAAATTGTGTGGGTGCTGTCAACAAGTACAACGAACACAGACCTAGCCTAGGTCTGCAGGCTAGACACAGACCTTCCACATAGACATAGCAGCACAGCCAAATGACCACACCATACAAGCAATGAGTCTGTAAATGCAGTGCTGGCAGAGTTGGTCATGCAAGCGCCCATTGACCTCCTGGCCATGAAACACCCTATTTGATGACATCCTGTGGAAGGCTAGCGCACACGTATGCAAAGCCTGCATACTGGCATGAACTGTGTCAGTACCGTGAGGCATCAACGAAGGTAACTGTTTCAGTGCCAACTGTCTCGGCACTGTGCTCCATTCCCCTTGGCACATGAAGCACGTCCCCAGGCTCCAGCGTCACCTAGCGGTTTACACCCAAGAACTTGCGTCACAAAGCTTTGTTGCAACCTGGTAAACCTTGCCACCTTGCTGTCAACCTAGGCTAGGTGACTGTACTTACCTCGCCTTGATCTTTGCTGACAAACTTGAAGCGCCCTGTGATTATGGAGTCTTTCTTGTCACAATCGTGTGTGTGAGATGGGAACTGTGTTCCAGGAGGGAATTGATATGTGCTACCAGAGTAGCCTTCATCACGAAGCCTGCTAAGCAAGGAGAGGACGAGCACTGAAAAAGGCTGCTGTGATCACTTACTATAGAAGTTGCCGTCCACAGAAAACTCATACCTTTTCAACATTGTCTTTGTGGACAACTTGCCGTGTTTCTGAGAGTCCCACCTGACGTTCAAAAGCAGTCTGTCTTTTCACATGTAGCTGGCCTGTTTGCTCAGGCAAAAAGCAAATTGCAGCTCACCGTTCAACCTGAAGTGCCATGATCGGCTGGATCCGACACTTCGATACCCTTGTGGGAAAAGATGAATGCCAGGCTGTTCGTGATTGTCTAGCAGGGCTCGCAGATGCAGTTGCGCAGTAACTTTGCATTATAGGATCGAGGTTTTTCGCGTTGAGCGTGTGAGACTGAAACTACACATAGCGCGTTGGCTTTGACATGTTCATTGTATATGACTACCGAGGCACTCAGTAACCGCGAAGACTAGAGAAGAATGTTCTCAGAAGATAGCGGTAAGGACAAGCAGAGGTTGAAAGCTACACGTGTTCGTTACCAACCAACCCCCCCCCCCCCCAGCTGTTTCAAACTAAACAAGTTAAGGCGCCGCGCTTCGCGCGGCGTAAGTTTCACGCACATCGTATAAGCATGTAAAAATATATATTCGCCTACATCCATCCATATCAAATGTACGGACTAAAGCAGCGGCAGTAATACTGACCTGCAACTTGAAATATGACCTGTGTTCACGTTGTGAGCCTGCTTATCGCCTGGTACCATTTACATTGTAGCTGCTGGTCCTGTTGTTGCTGCTGCTGAGATTGTTTTGTCTGCTGCTGCTGTTGTTGCTGCTTGCTGTCGTCCCTGCTGTTGACGCTGCTACTGCCGCTGTTGCTCCTGCCATTGCTGCAGCCCTGTAGAAGAACCTTGAAACAATTGCATTGCGTTTGCTGCCAGCATACTGTCGTAGCATAGCTGTAGCTGACTATCTGTAGGCACTTTTGCTGCTGCTTTGTGCTGGGCTGCCGCTGATCGTGTGAACATCTTGCCAGGCTTGTTTTGGCCTGCTTACCACTTGCATTGTAGTTGCTGCTGCTGTTGTTGATACTGTTTCGGCTGCTGCTGTTGTTGCTCAGTAGATGTTTCGGCTGCTGCTGATTCTGCTGCTGCTGCTGCTGTTGTTGCTACAACTGCTGCTCTCGTTGCTGCTGCTGCTATTGCTGAGCCTGCTTTACTGCCTGCAAATTGTAGCTGCTGCTGCCGCTGCTGCTGCTGCTGCCGCTGCCGCTGCCGCTGCTGCCGCTGCTGCTGCTGCTGCCGCTGCCGCTGCCGCTGCTGCCGCTGCTGCTGCTGCTGCCGCTGCCGCTGCCGCTGCTGCCGCTGCTGCTGCTGCACCTTTATTGCCACTCCTGTTGCTACTCCTGTTACTCCTGTTGCTGCTGCTGCTCTGCAATGGGCTGGCGCTGACCGTGTGAAGATCTTGCCAGGCTTGTCCCGCTTTGTTGCCTGCTTACCACTTGCATTATAGCTGCTGCTGCTGTTGTTGATACTGTTTCGGGTGCTGCTGCTGTGCTGCTGCTACTGCTGCTGCTGGCACAGCTGTTGCTGTTGTTGCTACAACTG
>JAABUK010006656.1_pt1 | contig 17128 bp, 9 predicted proteins | sample 5559141 | NCBI WGS metagenome assembly JAABUK01 (sample SAMN10711869, study PRJNA513367) | rock metagenome | isolation source: Antarctica rocks | place: Antarctica: Victoria Land, Pudding Butte nord | collected 2016-01-03
GTGCTCTCGGCCAGCGGCTCCAAGCAGTCGGTGTCGCGCACGCTGGAGTTCGCCTACGACGACTGGTGCATCGCGCAGCTGGCTCAAGTACTTGGGCACCGCGAGGACGCCGCTCTGTTCCTGCGGCGCGCGGGCAACTACCGCAACGTGTTCGACTCGACGACGGGCTTCATGCGCGGGCGCAAGGAGGACGGCTCGTGGCGGCGGCCCTTCAACCCCAAGCAGCTGGCGTGGGCCGACTACACCGAGGCCGACGCCTGGCAGTATTCGTGGTCCGTGATGCAGGATGCTCCCGGCTTGGTCAGCATCATGGGCGGCGACAAGGCCTTCATCGCCAAGCTGGATGCTCTCTTCAACGAGACACCGGACGTGATGGCCAGCGTCCCCGACATCACCGGTTTGATAGGCCAATACGCGCACGGCAACGAGCCGGTGCACCACGTGGCGTATCTGTATTCCTCGGCGGGAGCGCCGTGGAAGACGCAGCAGCGCGTGCGCCAGATCATGGACACGCTGTATAACGAGGCTCCTGCGGGGCAGCCCGGCAACAACGACTGCGGGCAGATGTCGGCGTGGTATGTCTTCAGCGCGCTGGGCTTCTATCCCGCGAACCCCGTCGGCGGCGTGTACACCATCGGCAGCCCGCGCGTGAGCCGCGCCACCCTTCAGCTCGACCGCGCCCACTACGGCGGGCGGGCCTTCAGCGTGCTCGCCCTGAACAACTCGCCGCGCAACATCTACATCCAGTCGGCCACGCTCAACCGAAGGCCGCTGAGCCGCTCGTGGATCACGCAGCCCGAGATCGCGCGCGGCGGGCAGCTGAGGCTGGTGATGGGGCCGAGCCCGAATAGGAACTGGGGCAGCGCCCTGGCCGCCCGCCCGCCTTCGGGAATGCCCGCCAACTTCCGCTACGCCGCTTTGCCGGCGCCTTCCACGAGCACGGCCACCGTTTTCTCGCTGCCAATCCGTGTCGCGGCAGGCAGCGACGTGGCCGTGGGAGGCTTCTTGCCCGGCCCCAGCATGGTGCAGGGCTCGACCAACGGCAACACCAACGCCATCGACGTCAGCGCGCTAAACGCCGCCCCTGCGGGCGTGTACCAGAGCGAGCTGTATGGCTCCGATTACTCGTTCAGCTTCCCGGTGCCAAAGGCCGGGCGCTACAACGTGCGCCTGCACTTCGCGGAGATTTTCGGGGCCAAGCTCGGCGAGCGCATCGAGAACGTGGACATCAACGGAACTCGCGTGCTGAGCAACCTGGACATCGAGAAAGAAGCCGGGGACAACAAGGCGCTCGTCAAGGACTTCGCCAACATCGCGCCCGATGCTCAAGGCAACATCGTGATCCGCGTCAGCGCGGCTCCGGGCAGCGCGGACCAAAACGCCAAGATCAGCGGCCTCGAAATCACGGCTCAATAAGCAGCCCTCAGCAGCCCTCGGCCCAGCACGGCCTCAAGTACTTGCACCAGCCCGGCGCGGATGAAAAGACGGCTCGTGCTCCACGTGGAAGATGGCGGGCTTGAGCAGAGCGCGGTAGCAAAGCGAGGCACCGTCGGCTCGGATGCCCCGCGCGGGCCCAGGAAGCCGGCGGCGATGCTGCCCGTGAGGTGGAGCCGAGGTGCAAGTACTTGCGCCTCGGCTCCACCTCGCCTCACGCGGCCTTGCGCAGCGGTTAAAGTACTTGCACCGCTTCTGCTGCGCAGGAAACCAATGGCCCCGCAACCTTCGCCCGCCGTTCAAGTTCAAGCCTTGCCTTCAGCTCGAAGCAGGGTGTGGCAGCACGCGCTGCGCTTCCAGAGCTTCTTCGGGCTGGGCGCGATTCTGCTGCTGGCCACGATCCTCTCTCCGACGCGCGCCAACGGCTCGATCGTGTTCCTGGCGCCCGACAACCTGCTCAACATCGCGCGCTTCGCTTCGGAAAACGGCATCATCGCCATCGGGATGACGCTGGTGATTCTCACGGCGGGCATCGACCTGTCGGTGGGAGCCGTGCTCGCTCTGTGCGCGGTCGGGGCGGCGGCGTGCCTGTCGCGCTATCATCTGGGAGCCTGGCCCAGCATCGGGCTGATGCTGGCCCTGGGCGCGGGCATCGGGGCCTTGAACGGGCTGATCACCACGAGGCTGGCGATCCAGTCCTTCATCACCACGCTGGCGATGCTCTCGGCGGCGCGCGGCGTGGCCTCGCTGTGGGCCGGGGGCTACGCCATCCCGCTCGCCTTTGGCACCGACAAGGGCGACGCGCCGCCGCTCTTCAAGTCGCTCTTCGCCGGGCAAATCGGCGTGTTCGGACTGCCGGTTCCGGCTCAGCTCGTCTTCTTCCTCGGCGCGGGCGCGCTCGCGGCGGCCTTGCTCAAGCGAACCGGCTTCGGGCGCCACGTGTACGCCGTGGGCAGCAACGAAACCGCAGCGCGGCTCGCGGGCGTGAGAGTGGCGCGCGTGAAGGTGATCGTGTTCTCGATTTCGGGGTTCCTGGCGGGCCTGGCGGCTCTGCTGCACGCCGCGCTGGTGAACCAGGGCAGCCACATCGACGGCCAGGGCTACGAGCTCAACGCCATCGCAGCGGTCGTCATCGGCGGCACCAGCCTCTCGGGAGGGCGCGGCGGCGTCGGCGGCACCATGATCGGCGCCCTCATCCTGAGCATCCTCGACAACATCCTGGGCCTGCGCAACATCCAGTCCGAGTACCAGCTCATCCTGAAGGGCGCCATCATCGTGCTCGCCGTCGTCCTGCAGCGCGGGCGCGATTAAAAATGCCATCAAAAAGCCCGATCCGGGTAATCAACCACTTGCAAGTACTTGAGCAGACAACATGAAAATCATCAACAGCGGACTGATGGGGCTCGGCATCGCAGCGACCTTGTGCGCTTTGTCAGGCTGCGGGCCAAAGGAAGACGCGCCCGGCAACGCGAGCAACCCGAGCAGCGGGGCGAGCAGCGGGACGAGCACAGCCAACACGACAGGCGCCAGCGCCTCCGCAAGTACTGCGGGGAGTGCGGGAAGTACTGCGGGCGGCTCGAAGAAGACGTTTTTGATCGGGATGTCGCAGGCCAACAAGGGCGAGCCGTGGCGCCAGGCGATGAACGACCAGATCGCGGCGGCGGCGGCCAAGCACCCCGAGCTCAAGGTCGTCTTCGCGGACGCCGCCCAGAACAATTCCAAGCAGGTCGCTGATGTCGAGAACTTCCTGACTCAAGGGGTTGACCTGCTGCTCATCTCGCCCAACGAAGCGGCTCCGCTGACCGACGTGGTGGCCAAGGTCTTCGACAAGGGCGTCCCGGTGATCTTGCTGGACCGCAAGGTGAACGGGCCCAGGTTCACCATGCACATCGGGGCCGACAACGTGGACATCGGCAAGCGGGCCGGCAAGTTCGCCGTGGCGTGGTGCAAGGCGAACAGCCGCAAGGCCCCCAGGGTGCTGGAAATTCGCGGGCTCGAAGGCACTTCGGGCACCAGGGAGCGCGGCGACGGCTTCCGGGCAGGCATCGCGGGCAGCCCGCTCAAGATCATCGCCAGCCAGAACGCGGACTGGCTGCGCGAGAAGGCGATCTCGGTGTCGCAGGCCATGTTCACCGCCAACCCCAGCCCGGACGTGGTGTACGGCCACAACGACCCCATGGCCGAGGCCGCGGTCATCTCGGGCCAGGGCGCGGGCATCAGCCCGGCCAAGACGCTTTTTATCGGCGTGGACGGCTTGCCCACGCCTGACGGGGGGCTTAAGTCGGTCGCTGCGGGGCGGCTGGGCGTGACTTACGTGTACCCCACCGGCGGCGCTCAGGCCGTCGACTGGGCCGTGAAGATTCTGGAGCAGAAGGCCAAGCCGCCGCGCGAGGTCGTGCTGCCAACCGAGGAAGTCACCAGGGCCAACGCCGCAGCGATCTACAAGAAATACGGCGGCCAGTGAGCCCAGCTCAGCAGTCGGGCCGCTGACCGCGAAGCTCCAGCGGCTCGGCGAAGAAGTGAACCCCCAACCCGCTGCAAGTACTTGAGGCTCGCGCAGGCGCTTGGGCTTGCCTGGGCTCAGCTTGCGATGCCTCAGCGATGCCTCAGCTTGCGATGCCACGGATGAGCACAGAGCGGCCTGAGCCGCCCCTTTCCAAAGCAGAACGGGCTCACCTCGCCGGCGAGGCGCTGGCCGCCGTCTCCACGCGCCTGCGCGAGGCCCGCAAGAGGCTGCGGCGGGACTGGGCTCAGCTCACGCCGCGCGCGCGTTCCGAGCTGAGCCGGGGCGTGCGAGAGCTTGAGCTTCAGCAGCAAGCCCTGCAGGAAGAGGTCGAAGCGAATCGCCCGGACTGAGCCAAGCCTCGCTGAGCCAAGCCTCGCTGAGCAAGTACTTGCTGCTCGCGCGGATGCTGTGCGATGGGGACGCGCGGGTATACCGAAGCTATGCTCAAGAGATTCCTTTTGTTGTCTGCGGTTCTGCTGCTCGCGACGACCGTGCTCGTGGCTCAGCCTGGGGCTCCTGCTGCGGCTGGGGCGGCGCGGCGCAAGATTTTGTTCTTCACCAAGTCGAGCGGGTTCGAGCACCCGGTGATTTCGTGGAAGAAGGGCCAGCCTTCGTGGGCCGAGAAGGTTCTGAGCGAGCTGGGCGCCCGCAACAACTGGGACTTTACCTTCTCCAAGGACGGCTCGAAGTTCGGCAAGGAGTACCTGGCTCAGTTCGACGCGGTCTTCTTCTACACCACGGGCGACCTCTGCTCGCGCGGCACCGACGGCGAGCCGCCGATGACGCCCGAGGGCAAGCAGGCGCTCCTGGACTACGTGCGCGGCGGCAAGGGCTTCATCGGCACGCACGCCGCCAGCGACACCTTCCACACCAACAACGAGTCCAAGAAGGGCCCCGACCGCTACCTGAACCACGGCGCGCAGGCCGACCCCTACGCGCGCTTGCTGGGCGGCGAGTTCATCAAGCACGATGCTCAGCAGAAGGCCAGGAACACCGTCATCGACCCCAAGTTCCCCGGCTTCGAGAAGGCCGGCACCGACTTCAGCCTGCTCGAAGAGTGGTATTCGCTCAAGGACTTCGCGCCCGACATCCACGTGCTCACGGTCATCGACGCCCCGGCCATGAAGGGCGAGGACTACCGCCACCCGCCCTATCCCACGACCTGGGCGCGTCGCGAGGGCGCGGGCCGCGTCTGGTACACCGCCATGGGCCACCGCGAAGATATGTGGACCAACCCCTTGTTCCAGAGCATCCTCGCCGGCGGCATCCGCTGGGCGCTGGGCGACGCTCAGGCCAGCACCGAACCCAACATCCTGCAGGCCGCGCCCGGCGCCTACACCAACCCGCCCTTCCCCGCCCCCGCTCCCAGAAAACCCGCTGCGCCGCCTGCCGCTCCACAGCAGCCGGCCCGGTGAGCAGGCAGCGAGCCCGCCACCGCCGCCTGGCTTGGCTTAGCTTGCCGAACTGAACCGAAGGCGGCTGCAAGTACTTGCAGCCGCCGATGTGGAACCGCGCCAGGATGCCGCTTCAGGCCGCGCCCGCCATGGCCACAGGCCACTGGCCACAGCGGGTTAAAATCTGAGCCATCATGAAAATCGACTTTCTGCCGTGGCTGCTGTGCGGCGCTCTGGCCTGCGACCTGGCGACTGGCAGCGCAGCTCAAGCTCAAGCTCAAGCTCAAGATGCTCAGACTGCGGCTGCCCCGGCTCAAGCGCAGCCTCAAGTCCAGCCGGATGAGGCGGCGTTCTCAGCGGATCGGCCAGGGTTTTCGACTCCCACGGGCATCGTGCCGCTTGGCCACATCCAGCTCGAAGGCGGCGCGACCGCCTCGCGCACCGGCGATGCGCGCGGCTACTCGTTTGGCGAGCTGCTGGTGCGCGTGCCGGCTTCCAAGCGCGTCGAGGTGCGCGTGGGCGTGCCGTCCTACCTGGTGATGCGCGAGAAGGGCCAGCGTTCGGCGGGCGCGGACGATTCGTTCGTCGAGACCAAGATACGGCTCGCCTCGGGCAAGAAAGCGACTTACGCGCTGCTGCTCAACGCCGTGCTGCCCACAGGCTCGCGCCGCGTGGCCGAGCACCGGCTGCAGCCGGGCGTCAACCTGGCCGCCGACCTCACGCTGTCCAGGACGGTGGGCGTGACGCTCAACCTGAGCGCGGTCGATGCCTCCAGCGGCGGCCAGAGGTTCGGCCAGGTGGCGGCGATTTCGTCTTTCAACTTCACGCTGTCGCCCAAGACCGGGGCCTTCGCCGAGCTGTATGCCGCGAGCCAGCACGACGGCCCGGCCCAGAAATACGCCGACGGCGGCTTCACCTACCTGCTGAGCCCACGCACGCAAATCGACGCCAGCGCCGGAGTTGGCCTGGGCAACAAAGCGGGCGGCCCCGATTATTTCTACGGCCTGGGCCTGGCCCGCCTGTTTTAAAGCGGTTTTGAGGCCGGCTGCCCCGGCTGCGCGCCAGGTACTTGGCGCGCCGGCGTACGCGCCAAGGCCCGAGAACCAGCTTGATCAGCTCGAAAGGCTCGAAGAGGCGGCATCCAGAACCAAAGCTGTGGCTGGGCCGTGGGGCGGCCTCAAGTACTTGCGAGCCGATCCTCTCGGGCCTGGCGTGCGCGCTGGCAGGCGGGTACGGCAACGATACTTGAGTTGAGCCTGGCTTCCCTGAGCGCGGGGGCGGTTGCCCGGTACTTTTTCACTGCGCGGACGCTATTTCTTTCGATGGAACTCCTTCTGGGCCCGCTTCTGCGCCGGCTGCGCCACACGCGCCGGCTGTCTCAAGCGCAGGCGGCGCGTGTGGCGGGCATTGGGCGCGTCACGCTCAACCGCTGGGAGATGGGCGCTCAGCAACCGCGGGCGCTGGATTTGAAAGCCTTGCTGTCGGCGCTGGCAGCCAGCCGCGAGGAGCGGCATCGGGATCGCCGCCAGGTTGTGCCCGCCGGGGATGTCCACGCTCGGGCTATTGATCGAGCTGGCCTGAGCCCGGCTCAGCAAGTAGTTGGCGGCGTAGGAAAGCGGCAGCACCCGGCGCATGGCGGCGTTGCTGCCGCTGATGCCCGCGTAGGCTCCAAGTACTTGCCCCTGCTGCTGCTGCTGCTCGTAGCAAAAAGAGCCTGCCTTGGCGGAGCCGCCTGCCGTCGGGTCGGACGGGCACACCAGAACCTGGTAGCTCTTGATGTAAGGCTGGACCGTGATCGGGAAGCTCATCAGGCCGTCGTATCGGGAATCGCTGCGCTTCGGGTCGCCGTTGCTGCGGCACGAGTCGCCCCAGGTGACGGCGGGCCGCGCGTCGTCGTTGTCCTGGGCGTATTGATCAAGCCCAGGCCGATCTGCTTCTGGTTCGACAGGCAGCAAGTCCGGCGCGCGTTCTCACGGGCCCGGTCGAACACGGGAAAGAGGATCGCGGCCAGAACAGCCAGGATGGCGATGACGACCACAAGCTCGATCAGAGTGAATCCCACGCCAGGGAAGCCGCGGCGCGCCCACCGGCTTCGAGCGGGCGCGCGGTGTGTGCAGGGCACTGGCCTCTTCTCCGAAATCCACGTTACTTTCCGCTGAGTGACCAAACCAAGGGGCACGCGGCATCGGCGTGCTCAACAGCGTGCTCAACCTGGCTTGAGCCAAGACAACGCCCGGCATCAAGAGATGCCGGGCGTTGCTGCTGTGCCTGCTGTGCCTTGCGAGGCGGCTTAGCTTGTGGCGATGGAAGTGACGAGCAGGATGCGGGTCGCGTGGGCGGTGTTGCCGGCCTGATCGGTGGCGCTGACCTCCAGGGTGTAGCGGCCAGGCGGCAGGTTGGCGCCGCTGGGCAGGCCGTGCGTGAGAGACCAGGCGCTCGCTGTCACCGCGACAGCCGCTCGGAAGGGCGCGCTCTGGTAGGAGCGTCCGTTCCAGTAGAAGCCGTCGCCGCGACGCAGAGCCACTTCGACCTGCGAGGCTCCCTGCGCGCGTCCACTGATCGAGGCCAGGGACGTGAGGTGCGAGGTGCCGTCGCTTTGTGCAAGCGGCGTCTGGATGCTGAGGCTGGGCGGCGTGGCATCGACCAAGACGAACTGCTGGGCGCGGCTGCTGTTGCCCGCGTTGTCGGTGGCGATGGCGACCCAGCGGTAGCGGCCTCCGGGAGCCTGAGAGAGCGGCGGCATCACGGTCGAGGGGATGGTGAAGAAGCCGCGCCCGAGCTGGCGCGTGGGCAGGTTGAAGGGCAGGTGCTGGTAGGAGCGCCCGTTCCAGTAGTCGCCGCCGAACCTCTGCAGCTGAACCACCACGCTCTTGAGGCCCGAGGCGACCACGATGCCGCGCCCCTTGAGCACGTAGACATCCACGGCTGAGCCACGCAGCGGAATCAGCAGAGGCTCGATGCGCACGCTGCCTCCGGCCAGGCTCACAATCGGCGGCGTCACGTCGCGCGGCGCGGCCACGTTGAGCGTCACGGTGGCGAGCGCGCTCTCGGCCTGGCCGTCAGAGGCCGCGTAGGTGAAGGAGTCGCGGCCCGAGAAGGTCGTGGCGGGCGTGTAGAGGAACGAGCCGTCGCGGTTGAAGCGCAGCGTGCCATGAGCCGGCACGCTGTTCAAGCGCGCGCTCAGCGGGTTGCCATCAGCATCGGTGTCGTTCTTCAAGACGCCCGCAGCGGCAAGTACTTGCAGCGGCCCGCGCGTGCCGTAGCTGTCCGGCGCAGCCACCGGAGCGCGATTCACCAGGCCAGGCGTCGGCGTTGGGCCGGGTGTCGGGTTGGGGCCGGGCGTCGGCGTTGGGCCGGGTGTCGGGTTGGGGCCGGGCGTCGGCGTTGGGCCGGGCGTGGGGGTTGGGTTGGGCGTGGGGGTTGGGTTGGGCGTGGGGGTTGGGTTGGGCGTGGGGGTTGGGTTGGGCGTGGGGGTTGGCGTGGGGGCGGGTGCTGTGTCTGCAAGTACCTGGAGGGAAACAGCGGCGACGTTGGAATCCAGCGCGCCATCGTTGGCCTTGAAGGTGAAGGAGTCGCTGCCCACGAAGCCGCTCGCAGGGGTGTACACCAGGCTCGCGCCGCTGCCCGCAAGGGTGCCGTGCGCGGGCAGCGCGACAACCGAGTAGGTCAGGTTGGTGCTGTCGATGTCCGAGGCGCTCAGCGTGATCGGAGCCGAGGTGTTGAAGGCGGTTGAGACGCTCTGATCCGCAGCCACGGGAGCATCGTTGATCGCAAGTACTTGCAGCGTGAAGGTGGTGCTGGCGCTGCCGGTGCCGTCGCTCACGCTCACCGTGATCGTGGCGCTGCCGCTCTGGTTGGGCGCGGGCGTGATGGTCAGGGTGCGGCTGGCTCCGCTGCCTCCAAACACGAGGTTGCTGCCGGGCACCAGGCTGGGGTCGGAAGAAGTCGCGCTCACCGTGAGGCCGGGCAGCGGCGTGTCCACGTCGCCGATGGTGAAGGCGATGGGTGAGGTCGAGGTGTCCTCATTCGTGCTCTGGCTCGCGATGGCGCTGATGCTCGGCGCATCGTTGACCGCAGTGACGGTGAGCGTGGCCGTTGCGGTCGTGCTGCTCTGCGCGCCGTCGTTGACCGTGAAGGCCACGGTGCGGTTAGCGGTGTCGGGCGCGTCGCTGGTGTTGTTGTAAGTGACGCTGGCAAGTACTTGCCGGTAGCGCGCCAGGGTGTCGACTCCGCTCAGGCTCAGGGTGCGCGTGGCGGGGTTGTAAACCGCGATGATGGCCGTGTTGAGGACGGTCGCGCGCAGAGTCTCGCTCGCGTTGTCGGGGTTGATGCCGAGCTGGACGCTGGCGCTCTTGATGGTTGCGCCCGGCGCTGTGACGGCGGCATCCGGCGCGACGAGAACCGGCGTCTGCTCGGTGAAAGCTGTCGTGACCGCAGTGCCGGCAGCCGTGCCGTTGAGGTCGATGGTGGGCAGCACGGGCTGGACACCGCCGAACTCGAAGGCTCCGATGTCGGCTGCGCCGACGATGCCATAGCCGCGCTGATCGGTGGGGAAGTTGCTGAGGCCCTTGTCGATGGCCGGGCTGCCGGCGAGCAGAGCCCTGGTCAGGGTCGGGCCGCCGTTGTCTTGCAGCTGGCCGAGCTGGGGGTCGGTGTTGCGAATGTCGCTGCCCGCGCTCAGGTAGCCGCCGGGAGCGGTGGTGCCGTCGCCGCCAGCCGCGTCGCTGCTCAAGTTGTGGCCCCTGGAAGCGAATGTCGTCTGCGCGTTGACCGTCAGGATAAAGATGTTGGCGCTGGGGCCGTTGGACAGGATGGTGCTGCCGATCGCCAGGGTCGCGTTGCCCCCGGTGCCATCGCTGTGGATGGCGCCGCTTGTGCCGGAGGCTGCGTTGGAGGCCACGGTGCTGCTGTTGATTTCAACTGTCGCGCTGCCGTTGGTGCGGCCATCGTTGTTGATGGCGCCGCCCCTGGCGCCGGCGCTGTTGCCGGACAGGGTGCTGGTGGCTACTGCCAGCGTCGCGCTGCCGCCGCTGCCATCGTTGTTGATGGCGCCGCCGTTGGCGGAAGCCGCGTTGCCTGACAGGGTGCTGAAGCGGATGTTTTGCGTCGCGCTGCCCGCGATGCCGCCATTGTTGTTGATGGCGCCGCCGTTGGTGGCGGCGTTGCCTGACAAGGTGCTGGTGGCGATGGCCAGCGTCGCGCTGCCGCCGCCGCTGCCGTTGTTCTGGATGGCGCCGCCGTCGCGCGAGGCCGTGTTGCCGCTCAGGACGCTGTTGCTGAGCTGGGTGATGGTGGCGCTGCCGCCGCTGCTGCCATCGTTGAGGATGGCGCCGCCGTCGGTGGCGCGGTTGCCGCTAAAGATGCTGTCGCTGATCGCCAGCGGAGTGCTGCCGCCGCCGCTGCCGTTGTTGAAGAGCGCGCCGCCGCCCGCCGTGGCGATGTTGTTGGTGAGGCTGCTGTTGATGAGCCTCAGCGTCGCGCTGGCGCTGGCGCTCACAGAGCCGTCGTTGCAGATCGCGCCGCCGTTGGTGGCCGCGTTGCCTCGCAAAACGCTGTTGCTGACCGTCAGGATGCCGTGGTTGTTGTAGATGCCGCCGCCGCAGTTGGCTGGCGCGACGCCGCCCGAAACCCGGCCTCCGGCGATGGTGAAGCCGGAGATGATGACGGTGGGGCCGGTCGTGGTGGTGTTGTCGACGGTGAAGATGCGGAATTCGGGCGTGCCCGCCGCGCCGCTGCGCTGGACTGTCAGGCTCGCCGCGCCCGAGCCGTTCAGGACGATGTTGGTGCTCAGCGCGGGCAGCGCCGCCAGCAGCGTGATGCTGCCGCTGATGCCTGTGGCGTCGATGGTGTCGTCGCCGGGCGTGAGCGTCTGGTTGTTGGCGGCGTCGATCGCCTCGCGCAGCGTGCAGCCGTCGCCGATGCCCGACGCCGTGCAGCCGCCAACGCCGGAATCGGAGGTGCTGGTGACGACTAAAGTTGCGGCGCCCGCCCGCGCCGGCGTGAGGCCGGCCATCAGGGCCGGAACGAATAAGATCGGCAGGATGCCTGCTCGAAATATCTTGTGACTTTTCATGGTTCCTTCCTGTTGAGCCGCGCCGATTGCTGCGGGGGCTTTATCCCCGCGATAACGGCGGCTCGTCTTTACTCAGCCGCCTACAAAGCATTGGGGCTGAAATTTCCTCGCTGCGCGGTGCACTCAGCCCTGAGCGCGGTTGGCAACGGCATGGAAACCTTGCTACGGAAAACGCAAGATTTACCGGGTTCTGAAGCTGAAGTAAAAAAGAGCGCCCTGCCTCAGGAGGGTCTTGCCATCGGCTCTTCAAGAACTGGCACTAACAAACTTAATATTGAATACAACGATACTGCCATGCGCTTAAAAGTGGCTCAGGCGGGTTCCAGCGGGAGCGCCGCGCGAATGGCCGCCCGCAAGTACTTGCAGCGTTGCGGGCGTCGAATCACTGGTAGATGAGCTCGGGCGAGACGGGCGCGCGGAAGCCGGTGTCGCTCGACAGCTCTTCGCCGGGGTCGGGTTGATTGTTGCCGTTGAGGTCGAGGAAGCCCCTGAGCGCGCTGTCATCGAAGCTGTAGGAGATGCCGCCGAAGCCGCCGTTGGCCGTGCTCAGGGTGCCGGCGAAGGTGGCGGCGCTGTCGGTTCCGCTCCAGTTGGCGGCCCCGATGCTGGCCGTGCTCCAGGCGTCCATCCACTCGGCCACGCCGCCGATGAGCGGGCCGGCGCCGTCCGGGTCGCGCACCAGGGCACTCTGGTTCTCGGTGATGGCGCCGTTGAAGTTGATCTTGGTGTTGAAGCGGTGATAGCGGTAGACAGCAGCTTGCTCGGCGCGCGAGATGACGCCGTCGCGGTCCAGGTCCGCGAAGTCGCCGTTGCTGAAGTCGCCGCTGGCGTCGGCATCCAGGTACTCGCCCGCGTCGGCGGCGCCGTTGCTGTTGGCGTCGAGGTAAGCGCCGCGCACGCCCGGCACGCCCTTGATGCCGGCGTCGAAGTCGCCGCCCGAGAGCACGATCCAGCTGCCTTCCTGCGCATACACGAAGGCGTTCACGTCCAGCGTGCGGCCTGGGCTCAGCTTCTCCCACTGAGCGCCTGAGTTGAGCTGATCCGGGTTCTCCAGCTTCAAGCGCGACACTCGGTAGGCCGGCAGGCTGCGGTAGGCGGGCGGGTTCTCGCTGCCCGAAAAGTAGCTGGCCAGCGGCGCGGCGCCCGCCAGCCCGCTGCCACGGGTGAACCGCAGCGCCAGCGAGTGCTCGCCCGCCGCGACGCCTTCCAGAACGCGGCTGTCGAGCGTGCAGCGGCTGGGCTCAGCTGAGTAGAAGCCTTGATCGACGGTCAGGGCGTCTTCCCACAGGTTCGGCGCGTCCGAGGGCGCGCCGTGAATCGGGTTGAACCCGAACTGAGGCACGCTCTCGAAAGCGCCGCCGCTGCCCAGCGTCGTGTTCCAGCGGTCGCCGCGCAGCGTTTGAGCCGAGCCATCCAGAGCCAGCGTGACCGAGGTGGCGAGCGGGATGTCGTAATCGCGGTCCATGAGGTTGGGCCGCCCCACGTTGCTCCTGCCCACTCCGGCGAGGAAGAAGAAGGGCAGGTTCTGGTAGCCGATGGGAGCGGGCGAGGTGTCGCTCCACGGATAATCCGGGCCGCCGGTGGCGGGGCGCGTGTTGAGAATCCTTCGCCTGAGCTCAGCGATGGTGGTGGCCACTGCATCGTCTTGCGAGGTGGGCTGGGTGAGAGGAAAGGTGTCGGTGCCCGGAGCGCCGCCGTCATAGGCGACATCCAGGGTCTTGTTGGCAGGCCGCACGATGGTCGGCGGCGGGCCGGGCGTGGGCGTGGCGGCCGGCACGGCTTTGATGCTCAGCAGCGGCCTGGGGTCGCTGGGCGGCGAGCTTTCGTCCGCGCCCAGCGTGAAGGCCGTCACGCGGTCCGCGCCGTGCCGCAAGGCCACGCGCACTCCGGCTGCAGAGGCCAAAAAGCGACGCTGCACCACGTCATCGAAGCCTTGCAGCGTGCTGTTTCCGGCGTTGAGAACCTCCTCCTGGCTGCGGATGATCGCGTTGGGCGCAGCCGAGAGCGGCGGGCTGAGCTGAAGGCGCGCGACGGCGGCGTCCGGCGCGACGGCCACGACTTGGTGCAGCGTGGTGCTGCCGCCATCTGTCACGGCGACTTGCTCGCCGACGCGGAACGAAGCGGCGTCGTAAACCGCCGTGGAGCCGGGGTCGGAAGCGTCGCGCACGCGGGTCTGGGCTTCGATGCGCGCCAGGGCGCCGGTCGGGTTGAGGACGACGTTCTTGCGCGCCAGCAGCAGCACCTTGCGCCGCCCGGCGTCGAGCGAGCCTTCGATGTAGATGTTGTTCATCGACACGATGGTCAGGCTGCGCGGCGCGCCCGAGCCCGAGCCGCGCACGCGCACGTTGCCCTCGGCGAAGACGACGCCGTTCCTGGGCCACGCGAACTCCTGCCGGTAGACGCCGCCCCAAGTACTTGCGCCGCGCAGCGAGCCGTTCTCGTCGCGCCAGCCTTTGCCCGCGACCGGGCCTTGATTGGGCACCACGCCGTTGGCATCGGCGGCGGCCCCATCGGCGCGGGCGTCGCGCGTGATGACGAGCCTGGGCTCAGCTAAGGGCGCTCCGCTCGCGTCGGCGTCCACGATTTCGATCAAGGCGCCGCGCGCGCGGAACTCGTCGGCTCCGATCCAGCCGCGCAGGTGCTGCTCTTCCAACGAAGCGTTGCTGTCCGAAGCCGCTGCAGGCGTGCCGAGCCGTCCGAAGCTGGCGCTGGCGGCGGCACTCAGCCACAGTTGGCGCAGCTCGGCTGGGCTCATCTCGCGGCGGCGGTTGGCAGCGGTGTCGAAGACGCGCTCTTTGTCCTCGGCGTTGTCGATGTAGATGCCCTCGCCGTAGCCGAAGAGGGCCCCGCTCGGCGCAGCCGGATCAAGCGGCGGCGAATAGCGCGAAAGCTGGTGGTAGCGCCCGGTTGGGCCGCCAGCCGTGATGTCGGGCGGCGCGAAGGGTCGGGTCTGCCGCTCGCCGCCGGGGTTGTTGGCCAGGCGGTTCCAGCCGTCATCGACCAGCTGCGCTTTTTCCTGTGGCGACAACGCCTGCCCGCTCGAATCCACCCAGGCTCCGGGAAATTCGGGGGCCGCGCTGCTCGATGCCAGCGTGCCGCTGCTCAAAGTACTTGGGGCGGCGCTTTTCGATTGGTAAGTCGCGTTCTGCAGCTTGACCGTCGTGGGCTCGGCGGGGTCGGTGGGCGGGCTGGCGTAGCACATCAGGCCCGAAGCGCGAATCGAAGCGGCGGGCGCCGTGGCCGCGTCGAGCCCAGCCGAGCGCAGGTTGTTCGACAGCGCGCTGCCAAACCACAGCAGGCCGCCGTTGACCCACACGCCGCCCGGCGTCGCGGCTGACGAAATGGCGAAGTCGACATCTTCGGTCGCGGGCGTGCGCACGCCGTCGGCGTTGAAGTCGAGGCGAGCCGGAGCGCCCAGCCCAGCCGCCATCTCGACGCGCTCACCGGCGCGCGCGGTCAGCGGCGCGGCCAGCCTGAGGAGGCGCGAAGCGGCGTCGAAGCCCGTCACGACGGCTCCGCGCACCGCTTTGGTGGAGGGATCGCCTATCACGACGTAGAAGCCGCCCGCAGCCGGGAAGCGGCCCGTGAGATTCTTGAGCAGCAGCGAAGCCGTGGGGATTGGAGCATCAGCTTCCACTTGCGCGGCGGGCACGGTGTGGCCCTGGAAATCCCAGTTGGTGACGGCGCGGGCCACAGCGGTCAGCGGGCTCTGGCGCGGCCCGCCTTTGAAGGCGACGCGCTGCTCGAAGACGGCGGGGTTGTTCTGGGCCTGCCCGATGATGGAGATTTGCAGCTGGCCGCGCTTATCAGCCGCGTCCAGGCGGCGGACTTCAGCCAGGAACGTCGGGCCGCTCGCCGCAGCCACGCCGCGCGGGTCGGGGAACTTCACGAAGACGCGCGCCTGGTTGACCTGCTTGTCGTATTCCAGCTTGGCCCGATCGTCTTTAACCGGGTCCAGCACGCCGTCGCGATCCCAGTCGCCCGCGATGCTCCAGTTGGGCACCGCATCGGCGGCGCTCCAGGCCGGCGTGGTGCGCGCCCAGCCTTGAGCGCGGTCGAAAGCAGTGTAGTAGAACGTGTAATCGCGGTCTCCGGGAGGCGGCGGCGGGCCGGCCATCTCGGGGCGCCACGCATCGCCCTGCGCGCTGTTGGTGAGCTGGTCGTTGACAAAGCTCAGGGCCGCCTGGCTTGAGGCTCGGGCCTCGGCCAGGTCCTCCTGCCGCTCCGTCTGGCTGAGGTTGCTCGCCACCACCGAGATGAGGAGCGAGCCCAGCAGGGCGACCAATACCATCAGCAGCAGCGCCTGCCCGCCTCGCCGGAGCCGTGCAACGCGCAGGCTGCCGCCAGTTGGCTTCGAGTGGTTTGACATAAGCGTAGCGATAGGATGAGCAGCGGTTTCAAACCCGCCTCAAGTACTTGCAGGCCGCTGGCGAGGCCGGGATGCCGCCTTCAAGAAGCCACGCGCTGCACGAACCAGAAGGCCCCGGCCACGATGACGCCCAGCGCGCTGCAGGCCGTGACACGCCAGCCCCACAAGTGGCTGCGCCGGTAAATCAGCGCCAGCAGCGGCGCGACGGCGAGCACGATGCTGGCCTGCCCGAACTCCACGCCCAAGTTGAACGAAAACAGCGACCACACCAACGCCCGCGAGGGCAGCTCCATCTCGCGCAGCACGTTCGCGAAGCCGAAGCCATGAATGAAGCCAAACCCGAAGGCGAAGAGCACGCGCCAGTCGCGCAGCAGCGGGTTGTGAGGGCCAGGATCGGGCGCGGCTTCCGGCTTTGCACCTTTGCGCTTGAGTAGCTCAGCAATATCGTGCAGGCCGACGAAGACGATGCTGAGCGCGATAAGCGGCTCGATGACGCGCGCCGAGGGGTTCAAAATCCCCAGCGTCGCCAGGGCCAGCGTGACGCTGTGCGCGAGCGTGAAAGCCGTCACGATCTTCAGCAGCTGGCGCAGCGTGCCGCCCAGCAGCAGCAGGCCGATGATGAACAAGATGTGGTCGGGGCCCAGGAAGATGTGATGCACGCCCTCGAACACGAACTGTCGGATCACCGCCAGCGTGCTCTGCTCGCGGCCCGGAGCATAGCTTTGCACGGCAGTCTCGCGGGTGAAAATCAGCTGGCGCTGCAGCGCGTCGTGCTGGTAGATGTTGAGGAAGGTCTTGTGGCGCGGGTCATACGGGAACAGCTGGCAGCCGATCGTCAGGGCGCCCGGCTGAGCCGCCTCGTAGCGCAGCCTCAAGCGGATGGCCTGACGATCCGCGACCGGCTCGATGGCGCGCAGCTGGGGCGTCAGCGTTTTGCGCTGGGCTTGGATATTCAGGCGGCTGGCGAGGATTGCCGTCAGCGTGCGCGCGTATTTTTTCGAGCCCGCCGGGCTGAGCAAAATGTCCGGCGTCGCATCGGGCAGGTCGTGCGCGAAGTCGATGGCGGGCGCTTCGACGGTGGCGTCGATCCCCGCGCGCCCCAGCCGCAGATCAACATAGCTGAGAGGCTGAGTGTGAGCTTCGACGCGCGGCGAGAGAAGGCTCAGGCCCGCCGCGACCGCGACCAGCAGCAGCACGCGGCGGAGCATTGCACGCTGAAGCGGATGCTGAAGCGGATGCTGAAGCGGATGCTGAAGCGGATGCTGAAGCGGATGCTGAAGCGGATGCTGAAGCGGATGCTGAAGCGGATGCTGAAGCGGATGCTGAAGCGGATGCTGAAGCGGATGCTGAAG
>JAABUK010006658.1_pt1 | contig 17122 bp, 19 predicted proteins | sample 5559141 | NCBI WGS metagenome assembly JAABUK01 (sample SAMN10711869, study PRJNA513367) | rock metagenome | isolation source: Antarctica rocks | place: Antarctica: Victoria Land, Pudding Butte nord | collected 2016-01-03
CGAGGTGTCGGCTGAATTCATGGCTGCCTCCGACTGAGTTCTGCTTTCATCTCCCGCACCCGATCCGGCTGATTGCTTGGCAGGTGACGGCGGCTCTCTAAAGGCCTTGAGCGCCCACCAGTTGGGTCTACCCCAGCAAGGCACCCCGGCGAGACACCGAAGCACGTCTCGCATGGGTTATTCCCAGGCTTCCGAGACGGTAGCCTAAGCGGGTCTAGACCCAAATAAGACGGATCGCCTCCCATTATGCCCATCTACGGCTACGCGCGTGTCAGCACGCTCGACCAGGACCTCGCCATCCAGCGCGCCGTGCTCAAGGCAGCCGGATGCAGCGTGGTGCGCGCGGAGAAGGCCAGCGGTAGCCGGCGCGACGGCCGGACCGAACTGCAAGTGCTGCTCGACTTCGTGCAGCCCGGCGACACGCTGGTGGTCACGCGCATAGACCGGCTTGCCCGGTCCATGAAGGACCTGCAGGACATCGTGCATGAGTTGAAGGAGAAGGGCGTGGCCCTGCGCGCGACCGAGCAGCCGGTGGACACGGGCACCGCCGCCGGCAAGGCATTTCTGGACATGCTGGGCGTGTTCGCCGAGTTCGAGACCAACCTGCGCCGCGAGCGCCAGTTGGAGGGCATAAAGGCCGCCAAGACCAAAGGCATCTACAAAGGCCGCAAGCCCACCATCGACGTGGCCGAGCTGCGACGCTTGCGCGACGACGAGAAGCTCGGGCCTGCCGCCATCGCGCGCCGGCTCGGCATCGGACGGGCCAGCGTCTACCGGGTGCTCGGAAAGCCAGAAGCGCCTGCATAGCCACCCGACTCAGGTCACCGGCTTACCCTGCGGCTGGGGCCACCGATATTGGGTGAACCCCCTCAAGCCATCCAAGTGGCGGCTGGTGACACGAGTGTTGTTGGTGTGGACGGCCCCCGGCGGCATCGGGTGTGCCAGAATGAGGTCGGTGTTGATCTCAAACAAAGGAGACCGTCCGTGGACCAGATTAGCCGAATTGGAATGGACACGTCGAAGCATGTTTTTCAGCTGCACGGGGTGAACGCGGCCGAAGAGGTGGTTTTGCGCAAGAAGCTGCGGCGCAAGGAGATGGTGGCGTTCTTCGAGAAACTTGCGCCGACGGTGATCGCGATTGAGGCGTGCGGTGCGAGCCACCATTGGGCAAGATTGCTGCAGTCGTTCGGGCATACGGTGAAGCTGATCCCGCCCCAACTGGTCAAGCCCTACGTCAAGCGCAACAAGAACGACGCGGCTGATGCCGAAGCGCTGTGCGAGGCGATGAGCCGGCCGACAATGCGCTTCGTGCCGGTGAAGTCGCCCGAGCAGCAGGCGGCCTTGATGCTGACCAGCGTGCGCGACCGGCTGATCCGCAATCGCACGCAGCTGGCCAACGCCATCCGCGGGCATGCCGCCGAGTTCGGCCTCACCGCCGCCAAGGGCATGGCCCACTTGGTTCCGCTGCTCGAGCGTATCCAGGCCGATGAAAGCCTGCCCGCCTTGGCTCGGGAGCTGTTTGCTGCTCAGGCCAAGGAATACGAGCAGCTGCAGACGCAGATCGACGAAGTCGATGGCCAGCTCCTCGCCCGGCATCGCGCCGACGAGTGCAGCCGGCGCCTTGCCAAGATCCCAGGTGTCGGACCAGTCGGCGCGACGCTACTGAGGATGAAGACCCCGGAGCCCGAGCTGTTCCGATCAGGGCGGCAGTTCGCGGCCTGGATCGGCTTGACGCCAAAGGATCACTCGACCGCAGGCAAGGTGAGGCTCGGCGTGATCACGCGAGCCGGCGACGAGGGACTGCGCAGCGTGCTGGTCGTCGGGGCGACCGCTGTGATCCAGCAGGCGCAACGCCGCGGAACGGCGTCGCCTTGGCTGGCCGCGCTACTCAAGCGCAAGTCGCCGAAGCTGGCCGCGGTGGCGCTGGCCAACAAAACAGCGCGCATCGCGTGGAAGCTGATGCTGACGGGGGAAGACTATAGCGCGATACCTGCGCCTGCCGCTGTGGCCGGCGCGGCCTAGAGATCGGCCAGACACGGGGAGCACCTGAACTGCAACCGTGCTGAGCTGATGCCAGAACTTGCAAGATGATAAGCAGATGGTGCGATCGATCGATCCACGACGCGGGACACTCCGGCTGACCCAATGGCCTTCTATCGAGGTCGCAATGTTGTTTGGAACCCTTGTCGCGGAAACCATCTTGGCCAGCGTTCATGTGCGAGCGCACCGACAGGCCGGACATATGGGCGCAAGCGATCTGATCAAAACACTGCAAAATACCTTGCGAGGAGGGGGCCGTCCACATATGAGTCAGGGTCATCTTAAGACTACGCGTGCCTCGCGGGAAGATCCTTACTTACACGCAACTAATGGTGCGATCACTGTTCCCATAAGTTCGATCGCGCGCAGCATGGCTATGTGATCACCCGAAGCGGAACTCATTTGCAGGTTCACACGTGAGACCCCGCCCAAATCGTCGCTAAGTCGCTTGAGCTTGGCCACGACCGTGGCCGGGTCGCCGATCAGGTAAGGTCCGTCTGGAGCACAGAGATCATCGAACTGGGTCTCGGTCGGGTACGGCCAGCCCCGTTCGCGGCCGAGCTTCGACCACATGTCGTGCCAGCCTGGGTAGAAGGCCGCCTTGGCCGCGTCTGTCGTCTCCGCGATGAAGCCCACCGCGTGCACGCCGACTTTGAGCCGGGCGAGCGGCACGCCGGCTTGGTGGCCGGCGTCGCGGTAAAGGTCGACAAGTGGGCGAAAGCGGCGGAACTCGCCGCCGATGATCGCCACCATCAATGGCAGGCCAAGCACGCCCGCACGGGTGAAGGAGGCCGGCGTGCCGCCGACGCCCACCCAGACCGGCAGCTCGGCCTGAACAGAGCGCGGGAACACCCCTTGGCCCTGTAGAGATGGCCGGAAGCGCCCAGTCCAATGCGGGTACGGCTCCGACCGCAGCGCAAGCAGGAGCAGCAGCTTCTCCTCGTAGAGTGCGTCGCGATCCTCAAGCCGGTGGCCGAACAGCGGGTAGGCCTCCACGGAGGAACCCCGGCCGGCGACGATTTCGGCACGGCCGCCAGAGATCAAGTCAAGCGTGGCGTAGTCCTGGAATACACGCACCGGGTCGGCAGCGCCCAGCACCGTCACAGCGCTTTGCAGCCGGATGGTGCGGGTGCGGGCTGCGGCCGCGGCTAGGATGACGGCGGGGGCGGAGTCGATGAACTCCGCCCGGTGATGCTCACCCACGCCGAAGGCGTGCAGGCCCGCCTGGTCCGCGACGGTGATCTCCTCCAGGAGGTCCGCCATGCGCTGGACCGGCGCGATCGCCACGCCGTCACGTGGGAAGATCGATGCGAAGCTGTCGATGCCGAGTTCCAACGTGCCGTCCTCAGCCGCGCGAGCGATCGAGGGCCGTCCCAAGTTGGAAGCGGTTTAGCCACAAGATGACGAGATTCAGAACGAACAGACCGGCGGCGGGTCCCCAGTTACCGCCGATCAGGGCGAAATGGGTCAGCAGGGCGGCGGCCATGGTGCAGGCCAGGAGCGCCGCACCAAAGGCCGCCTTGCCCGGCCAAACCAGCAAGACCGCCCCGGTAATCTCCACAACCCCCGTCACGTATCGGAACCATTGTCCCAGCCCGATTTGATCGAACAGCGCCACCATTGGCTGAGCGCCCGCGAGCTTGGCAGCGCCGGCCGCAAGAAAGGCAGCGGCGATCACGCTCTGCAAGGTCCAACGGGCGATTTGGACGGTCCTGGACGGGGCCGAATGAGTGACGGTTGCTGTTGTCATTGCGAGCTCCCTTGTGATGCCCATTGTCTAATCCGGATTGCCCCATAGTCGAAGTGGATGATATCTTATAATTAGCATCGTGTTAGATGATGGAGCCACCTGTGCTCGACGGCGTGTCGATCGACCAACTCCGCACCTTCGTCGCCGCGGTAGATAAAGGCAGCTTCTCGGCAGCGGGCCTGCACCTGCGCCGGGCCCAGTCGGTCGTGAGCCAGACGCTGGCGGCGATGGAGCAGCGGTTGGACGTTGCCCTGTTCGACCGCACGCGCCGCCTGCCGCGATTGACTGAGCAAGGGCGCGCGCTGCTGCCGGAAGCGCGTGCGGCAATAGCGGCCATGGACCTATTCAAGTCCAAGGCGAAAGGGCTTTCGGAAGGCCTGGAGCCGGAGATCGCCATCACGGTCGACGTCATGTTCCCGATCGACCGGATCACGCGCGCCGTGACAGCCTTCCAGGCCGCGTTTCCCGACACGCCGCTTCGGCTCTACGTCGAGGCGCTGGGCGCGGTGCTGCAGCCGGTGCTGGATGGGCGGTGCTGCTTTGGGATCGCGGGTACCCTGGTGCCGGACATGCCCGAACTCCGGTCCGAGCCGTTGCCGGGCGTGTCGATGTGCGTCGTGGCCGCGCCCACGCACCCGCTCGCTGCCCGCACAGGCGCGATCGCCAAGGATGTCATGGCGAGCCAGTTGCAGCTGGTGCTCACCGACCGCTCGCCGCTATCCGCGGGTCGCGAGTTCGGCGTCCTGTCCCGCCGCACTTGGCGGCTCGCGGACCTCGGTGCCAAGCACGCCTTCCTGCGTGCGGGACTGGGCTGGGGCGCGATGCCCCGCCCGGTGGTCGAGCGCGACTTAGCGACCGGCGAGCTGGTCGAGATCGCGGTCGCCGGGCTCAACCCGGCGCAGTTCACCATGTCGATGCACGGGACCTATCTGGCCTCGCGGCCACCCGGCCCAGCCGGACGCTGGCTGCTGAACAGCCTGCGCGAGGATGGCCGCTAGGCCGCGGTGGTCAACGGTGGCTTTGTCCACGAATTGCGGGTTCTCCCGCACTCTGACATTGGTGGCGAATTCGGGGGTTAGCCCTGCGAGGCGGCAAGCGGGTGCAGTTCCGCAAAGGTGGAGTGTTGTGTTTGCGCCTTTGGCTCGCCCGCCAGCCATCTCAGCAACCGGACCAGGTTCATCGCTGCCGCGGTCATCAGGTGGGCCAGGTGCGTTTTCGCCCGCCCAAAGTATGGCGTCCGCCGGAGCCGAGACGAGCGCACGCCCTGCGCAATCGTGCCCTCGATGCCGGCTCGCCGCGCGTATTCGGCCGTGAAGCTTGCAGTCTGTTCCCGCGCCCGCCCGAGGCATAGCGCTTCGTGTTGGGCTTCGAGACGGACCGTGATCGCCCGACGCGCCGAGACCGAGCGCGTGCACTGCGGCCTGAGCGGGCACGCCCGGCAGTCGGCGACCGCGAACTTGATCTTGATCACCGGTGCCGTGCCGCGGGCGAGCGCCGGCGTCCAGCTTTGGCTTGTCTTTCCGGCCGGACACGTCGCCCGTTGCTGGGCGAAGTCGATGGCGAAGTCTCGCGCGGCGAACCCGGCACCGGCCTGAGCCTGCCACTGCCGGTCGCCGCGGGTCGGGCCGACCAGATCGACCCCGAAGCGGTCCCGGGCTTCGACCAACAGCGCCGAGTTCACGAAACCAGTGTCGGCGACATGGGTCTTCGGGAGCAGTCCCCGGGCATCAAGCGCCGTATGGATCGTCGAGGTCACCGCGTCGTCCGAGACCGCGGCGTTCGTCGTCTCGACGTTGGTGATCAAGTTCGGCACGCCGTCGTCGCACGTCTCGGTCAGGTGCACCTTGTAGCCGCTCCACACCGTGGCACCCTTGGTCGCGTAGCGTGCCTCCGGGTCATACGGCGAGCCAATATACCGGCCCGAGGGCGGCGCCTGGTCTTTCGTCCGCCATTCGACGCGGGAACCCTCCGGCCCGTGTTCGACGAGGAAGTTCTGTATCCAGACCTGTCGCAAAGTCTCGAGGCGGCCACGCCGCGCAGAACAGGTGGCGCGCCGTCCGCCGTGGCGAGCGCCAGCAGCGTGACCCCGTCGACGCCGGTCTGCCTGGCCCATGCCTGACGCCCGGCCTCACTCTTCGGCAGCCGGAACTCGCTCGCCCGACAACCGTACCGGTCGACCCACGCCGGGCTCGTGTGTGCGCGCAGCCAGTCGGGTGACGCCGTCGCCAGCGCGTTCAACGCGTGGTGCAACGTTTCTCCAACCACTTCGAGCCGGCTCATGGTGCGCATCGCGCCGAGAACGTGCGTGGAGTCGCTGCGCTGCCGTCCGCCGCCCTTCAGCAGACCGCGCCGTCGCGCCAGGTCGAGGATGGCCTCGAACAGCCGGCCCTCGGCTCCATGCGTCAGCAGGCGCGTGCGGAACTCGCTCAGGACGGTGTGGTCGAAGCCGGCGTCGGTCAGCTGCAGGCACAGCAGGTATTTCCAGTCGATCCGGGTGCGGACCGCGTCGGCGGTCTGCCGGTCGGTCAGCCCTTCCATGAACTGCAGCAGCGTTGCGAGCGCGAGGCGGACTGGCGCCTCGGCCGGCTTTCCCCGGGCCGGAAACAGGTCCGAGAAGTCGTGATCCTCGACGACCATGTGCAGCTCGTCGTAAAGGCGCATCACCGGATTGCCGTTCGGAAAAATTGCCCGCGCCACCAGCCCAGTCTGGTCTGGCACGCTGTATGTGCGCTTCGCGTTGAACGACATCATCCATCCCCGGCTGGCTTGAGGCCACGTCATTGCCGAGATCCGGCGCGCGGGTCACCCCCTCGATCGTCGGAACCGCGCCGAATTCGCCACCAATGTCAAAGCGCGGGAGAGCCACGAAACTCCTGGAGGATCACTGCATACCTCCTTGCGGTTATGCTGCCGTCGCGGCCGCCGGGTCCTTGCCCCCCAAGGCGCCCGTCCTCACACCGCCGGCGCCGCGGCGTGGGCCGTGCCGTCCGGGCTCGCTTCGTCGGCGGAGGGCCGCGAGCGGCGCAGACGCGACCGGTACGCGCCAGGGCTGGCGCCTACGCGCAACCTGAAGTGGTGGCGCATCGTCGCGACCGACCCGAAGCCGCAGGCGAGCGCGATCCGCTCAATGCTGTCACCTGTCCCTTCGAGAAGGTCACGGGCGTGCGCGAGCCGCTCGGAGGTCAGCCACTCGGCCGGGGTCAGGCCCGTGGCGGCCTTGAAGCGGCGCAGGAACGTCCTCTCGCCCATGCTGGCCTCCGCGGCGAGTTGCGACAGCGGCTGGCGCTCGGCCAGGCGCGCTCGCATGCGGTCGAGCAAGGGGCCGAACCGGATGCCCTCCCGGCGGGCGAGCACGGGACGCTCGACCACCTGGGCTTGGCTGCCCTCCCGATGGGGCGGCACGACGAGGCGGCGCGCCACCTGGTTGGCCGTCGACGGCCCGAAGTCGCGTCGCACGAGGTGCAGGCAGAGGTCGATGCCCGCGGCGCTGCCGGCCGAGGTCAGGATTTGGCCCTCGTCCACGTAGAGGACGCCGGGCTGCAAGCGCACGTCCGGGTGCAGGTTCCCGAAGCTGTCGGTGAACTGCCAATGCGTCGTGGCCTTGCGGCCCGCAAGGAGGCCTGCTGCGCCGAGCACGAACGCACCGCCGCAGATCGCGGCGATGGTCGCCCCCCGGTCGTGGGCGGCCCGGAGCGCCTCGACGAAGGGCGCCGGCACCGGGGCGCGTCCCCCACAGCCCCACCCCGGCACGACCACGATCGAGGCCTCCGCGAGCAGGTCCAGGCCGCCGTCCACCGTAAGGGTGATCCCACCTCGCGCCCGAAGCGGCCCGGGCGCCGCGGCAGCTACAGCGAAGCGGTACCAATGCGGCCCCATTTCCGGCCTGGGCAGCCCGAAGACTTCGACCGCGATCCCAAACTCAAACACCGCAAGGTCGTCGCAGGCCACCACGACGACGAGCGGACCATCGAGAGCACGTGCCATATCCGGACAGTTTGTCACGATCTTCACTCTAATCGGGAGGAACGTGCCTGACCATCCCCGTCCCGACGGGGCAACATCATCCCGTAACTCCGAGGACGCCCGTGACCCACCTCCGCACACAGGCCGTACATGCCGGCCAGCCGCCTGACCCAGCCACCGGCGCCATCGCCACGGGCATCGCGCAGACCACCGCCTTCGCGTTCGGCTCGATGGCGCGCGGTGCCGACCTGTTCTCCGGTGCGCAGGCGGGCTGGACCTATAGCCGCTCAGGCAACCCGACCCTGGCCGCGCTCGAGGCCAAGCTCGCCGCGCTTGAGGGCGGCGAAGCGGCCGTGACCTTCGGGACGGGGATGGCAGCCTTGTCCGCCGTCGTGCTCGCTTTGCTGAATCCTGGCGACGAACTCGCCTACCTCGGGCCGCTCTATGGCGGCGCGGAGAGCTACTTCACCGACCTCTGCCGACGCTTCGGAGTCAGCGCCGTGGAGCTTCGGAAGGGCGACGTGGAGAGGGGGCTGTCGCCCAAGACCCGCGTGCTCTGGGTCGAGACGCCGACAAACCCGACCCTGCAGCTGCACGACCTGGAGCGGGTCGCGGCCGCCGCTCGGCCGCGCGGCATTGTCACGGTCGCCGACAACACCTTTTGCACGCCCTGCCTCACCCGGCCGCTCTCACTCGGGCTGGACCTCGCGTACCACTCAATGACCAAGTACATTGGCGGCCACGGCGACGCGACCGGCGGCGCTGTCGTCGGCCCCGCACCCTTGATCGAGCGCATCCGCAAGACCGGCCTCGACCACTTGGGCGGCAGCCTGGCGCCGCACACGGCCTACCTGTTCCTGCGCGGCGTCAAGACCTTGCCGCTGCGCATGACTGCCCACTGCGATAACGCCGCCCGCATCGCGGCTTTCCTCGACGGCCACGCCGCCGTCCGGCGGGTCCATTACCCGGGGCTGGCAGGGCATCCCGACCACGCACTCGCGCGCCGGCAGATGGCCGGCGGCTACGGGGGCATCGTCTCCCTCGAGCTCGCGCGGCCCGGACGGGCCGGCGTCGCCGCGTTCCTCGACGGCCTGCGGCTTTTCACGCAAGCGGTGTCGCTGGGCGACGTGAACAGCTTGGCCTGCCACCCGGCCAGCACCACCCACAGCTTCATCTCCGCCGAGGCGAGGCAGAGGCAGGGCATCGGCGACGACCTCGTCCGGCTCAGCATCGGAATCGAGGACGCCGACGACCTCATCGCCGACCTGCGGCAAGCGCTTGAAGCCGTGGCTCGCTCGGAGGAACCACTCCCTGAGCAGCGGCAACTGGCGCCCACTTGAATATCGCGCTTGCAAGGCGGACTGGGCACACCGCTCCGCTCCTGGGAGGTCCCATGCACATCCTGCGTTCGGCTTTTGAGATGGAGCGGGACGCGGCGCTCGATTTCGCTGCGGACCGGAGCTTCGGGCTCGTAGTCGCCTACGACGGCGATCACCCAGTCGCGTCGCACCTGCCCTTTGTGCTGCGGCGCAAGGGCGCCGCAGTCGTCCAGTGCCACGTTACCCGAGCCAACCCGCTGGCTCGCCTCGCGGACGGCCAGCGGTCGTTCCTGGTCGTGGCCGCCGGTGCCGACGCGTACGTCTCGAATGACTGGTACGTTTCACCGGACCAGGTCTCGACGTGGCTCTACGAGGCCGTCCACCTCACCGGAACCGCCACGCGTCTGCCGATGGAAGCCAACCGCCGGCACGGCGACAACCTCCTGCGGGCGGCCGAGCACCCGCTAGCGCCGAAGCCGCCCTGGCACTTGGACAGGATGGAGCCCGCGAAGCGCGCGGCGATGCTGGAGGCAATCGTCACCATCGAGATCGCGGTGGACGCCGTCGAAGGCCAGCGCAAGCTCAACCAGCACAAACCGGACGCCGACCACGTCGCCGTTGCTCAGGCGCTCGAGCGGTCGCGCGGGCCGGGCGGGCGGGAGGTGGCGCGCCGCCTGAGGGAGCTCAGGCCGCTGCTGGACTATGGCCAACCGTCTCCCGGCTATCCACCCGCCGCCGGTGCAGGAGGCCCGAAAGTGCCATGAAAGGCGAAACGCTGACGGTCGGCTTGGCGCAGGTCGCGCCGGTCTGGCTGGACCGCGACCGCACGGTCGCGAAGGTGGCCGATTGGTCGAGGCGGGCCGCGGCCCAGGGCTGCGCCTTTGTCACGTTCGGCGAGGCGCTCGTTCCCGGCTACCGTTACCCCTCGATGGCCGAAGACCCGGCCCAGGCCACTTGACCGCCTCCCTGCACACCTCAGGAGCTGCACCATGCCGTTCACCACCGAACTCACCCGGCGCCTTGGCCTGCGCGTCCCGGTCATTGCGGCGCCGCTGGGCCGCGGCTCCACGCCGGACTTCCTCGCCGCCCTGGCCGGCGCGGGCTCGATGGGCTTCGTGGCGCTCATGCACATGCCGGAGCCGGAGGTGCGGCAGTCCTTGTCCGCCTACCTGGCCGCCACTGGCGGCGGTGAGCGCTTCGGCGTCAACCTGACCCTCATCGTGGACCAGTCGCGGCGGCTGGACGCGGCGCTCGACGCCGGGTGCCGAGTCGTTTCCTTGTGGCAGGGCGATCCCGCCCCGTACGTCCGCCGCGCCAAGGACGCGGGCGCCACCGTGTTCTGGACCGTCACAGGACCTGTGGAGGCCGCGCGGGCCGCCGATTTCGGCGTTGACTTCATCGTCTGCCAAGGCCGCGAGGCTGGTGGCCACCTCGTGGGAGAGGCGCCCCTCATGGCGTTGCTGCCGGCCGTGGTGGACGCCTCGCGCGGCGTTCCGGTCGTCGCGGCCGGCGGCGTCGCGGACGGGCGCGGCCTTGCCGCCGTGCTGGCGCTTGGCGCATGCGGGGCCTGGCTGGGAACACGTTTCGTGGCCTCGGCCGAGAGCGGCAACCACCCGGGCCACAAGCGGCGTATCACCGAGGCGGGCTTCGCCGACCTGGCGGAAACCACCCTGTTCAACGGCGGCTGGCCCGACAGTCCGCACAGGGTCCTCCGCAACCCCACGCTGGATGCCTGGCAAGCCGCCGGCTGTCCTTCGCCTGGCGCGCGGCCAGGTGAGGGCGAACGGATCGGCGCCTTTCCGGACGGGCGTGAGATGCTGCGCTACGACGTGGCAACGCCGTGGGAGGGCATGGAAGGGGACTGGGCAGCAGGAGCGCTCTATGCGGGTGCTTCTTCCGCCCTCATCAGCGACGTGGAACCAGTCGCCACGATCCTGGAGCGCCTTGAAGCGGAGGCCGAAACAGCGTTGCAACGGGCTTCACCCTAGAGTGCGTTGACATTCATCGGGTCCAGATGAATGCGCTGATGACGGATAGCATGGACATGAACGCTCGAGGCGTTTGGTCGTAGCGTGTTGCGATGCGCCTGAAGTGCTTGATCCTGAGGAAGAAGCGTTCGACGAGGTTGCGTTCGCAGTAGAGTGCGAAGTCACAATGGACCTGGGGCGATGTTGTTCTGGGTGGGATCACCGCGATGGCACCCTGTTCGGCGATGGCGTCGCGGAGCGCTTTTGCATCATATCCCTTGTCGCCGAGGACGTGCTCGGCCGGCAGATCGGCGATCAAGGTCTTGGCTTGGGTGATGTCGCTGACTTGGCCGGGCGAAAGGATGAACTTCAGAGGATTGCCGAGGGCGTCGACAACGGCATGGATTTTCGTGGTCAAGCCACCCCGCGAGCGTCCGATCGCACGAGCTTCAGACCCCCTTTTTTACCCGCCGCATGCTGATGCGCCCGGACGATGGTGGAGTCGATCATGACGTATTCGAAGTCCGGCTCGTCGGCCATCGCAGCAAACAGCCGGTCCCACACCCCATCCTTGGACCATCGGGAAAAGCGGACAAAGACGCTGTTCCAGTTGCCAAAGCAGTTCGGAAGGTCGCGCCAGGGCACACCGGTTCTGGCGAGCCAAAGGATGGCCTCCACGAACAGCCGGTTGTTTCTGCCTGTCCGACCGGGATCGCTTGCCTTGCCGGGCAGATGCGGAGCAATCCGCTCCCACTGGTGATCCTTCAACATCAGCCGAACCGACGACATCCGACGCTCCCCGAAAAGGAGCTTGAATCAGATTTCCAGGCGTGACGGAATCCTAAATGTCAACGCGCTCTAGTGGGCCGACCTGCCTTTCTGCCGGTCTGGCAACGCACAAAACCACGGATTCCCCCGAGCCGCATTCCTCCGATGGCGGGCCTGATGGTCGTGGATGTTGGAAGACGCGGTTAGCGCTGACACTCCCAGAACAGTGGCGGTCGTCGGCGCCGGCTTGTTCGGGACGAGCTGGGCGGCCTTGTTCTCCAGCGTAGAGGGCAAGGAAGTCGCCGTGTGGGACCCGGACCCCACGGTGAAAGCCAAGGTGCAGGTCCATGTGGCGGAAGCGAGCTGCCAACTGGCCGTTCTCGGGCTGGTGCAGCCTGAATGCGTACGTGTCGTCGAGACGCTGGAAGAGGCAATCGAGGGCGCCGACTTTTTTCAGGAGAACGCCCCGAAGGCTTTGGCGCTCAAACGCGACCTTGACCGTCGACTGGAGCAGATCGCGCGACCCGACGTGGTGCTGGCGAGCAGCACGTCCGCATTCTGCTGGTCCGAGCTGACAGACGGCATGTCGACCCGCTCGCGGCTTGTCACCACCCATCCTTTCAACCCGCCACACCTGATACACATCGCCAACCGTCTGTCATCTGCTCTCTGGAGGGAGGCCGTGTCGCTGGTCGCCGACGGCGTGACCAGCCCGGCGGATGTGGACGCCGCTTGATGCATGGACCAGGCCTGCGCTGGTCGACGGTTGGGGCCCACCTTGCATACCATCTGGCTGCGGGCGAGGGCGGCATTGAAAGCTACCTGCGCCATCTTGGTCCCAGCCAGGAGCGGAGGTGGGCGAGCCTCGGCGCGCCGACGCTTGGCCCGGAGGTGCGTGAAGCTCTGGTGCGCGGCATGGAGGAGGTCGCGGCGGGCCGCTCGATCTCCGAACTCGCGTCGATGCGCGACGCTGCGCTCATGGCAGTCCTGGCCGCTCGACGTATCGCCGATCCGGTCTCGGGTTGAACGGGAGGAACGCGGAACGATGTCGCACGATGAAATCGTTCGGGGTTGCCTCGTCGGACCCGGGGTCAAACCGCAAGGTCCAGTAGGCGTCCGGCCGCTCGGACCGAAAGTTTCCGCCCAGTGATGCAATATCTAGTCTGGTCCCTTCCGGCCGTCGCCGTCGTTTCGCTCATAGCGACCGGGTGGGCCAAGCCGACCGGCGCCGCCCTCACAGGCGCGATATGCGCCCTCGTCGTCGCGTTCGTAGCCTCTCCCAGCCCTTTCGGTCCGGCGCAGGCCATCACGTCGATCGCCCGAGGAGCCTGGGTCGGCTGGATCGTGGTCCCATACCTCTTCGGAGGCGTGCTGTTCTGGCGGGTAGCAATGAGGGACGACACGGAGGGGATGCGCGTCGCCGCGCTCCCGCACGACCAACGGGCGCGACGACGCAAACTCTTTGCCGCCTCCTTCATGGTGGGGCCATTCGCGGAATCCGCGACCGGCTTCGGGGTCGGCATCGTCGGCGCGACCTCGATCATTCGCACCCTCGGTGTGAAACCAATCTATCTAATCGCCTTTTCGCTGCTCAGCCAGACAATGGTCGTTTGGGGCGCGATGGGCAGCGGCGCGGTTGTCGCGGCCGCGTTCGCGAAAACATCCCCCACCAGCGTCGCGCTCAACGCGAGCGTGTTCGTCATCGCCTTCCACGTGCTATGGCTGCCCTTATTCTGGCGTCTGGCCGCCAAGGCGGGACTTAGCGCGACGTCCCTGGAGCTTGTCTCCGAGACGCTCTGGCTGGCAGCCGGCCTGAGCCTCACGATCGGCGCCACCGCTTTGCTCGGACCCGAGATTGCCATGCTGGCGGCCTATGGCCCCCTAATTATGTTGCGTTATGTGGCAGACGAGAGACCCAGTTACCGCCTCGCTTTGTCCGCCTTGCAGCGCGCTGCACCATTTATCCTCCTGATCACATGGCTCGTCCTCACGCGCGTTCTCCCTTCGCTGCGGAATTCGTTATTCCAGGTCGGTCGCCTCGCTCCGTTCGGCGAGCAGACGGCATGGTCGCCCCTGTTCCACGCCGGGTCTTGGTTGACCGTCGCCGCCTTAATTACAGGCTATTTACGCATCAAGGACTTTAAACTCGCGTCTGAAGCCCGGGCCGCTTGGCGGACGAGCCGTGTCGCGATTTTCCCAGCCATTCTATTCGCCATTATGGCGGAGATACTATCTGGTTCGGGCATCGCCTCCGCGCTGGCGCACGGCTTGTTCACCGCACTCGGGGAGAGAGCAGTGGTCATGACGCCCGTCTTTTCCGGCCTCATCGGGTATCTCACAAATGGCGGAACCGCCCCGAACGGGCTCTTCATGGCGTCGCAGGTCGATCTGGCCATGTCGGCGGGCCTCCACCTGGGATCGGTTATCGCGCTCCAGCACGTCTCAGGCCTCATCATGAGCATCTTCTCGCCAGTCCGCATGTCGCTGGCATGCGAACTCGCCGCAGCGCCAGGCCGCGAGCGGGAAGCTTTCCGCATGATGCTACCGTTCGCCGTCGCGACTCTTGTGATGCTGTTCATCGCGGCTGCGCTGATCGTCGCGCGGGTGATCTGACCCAAGCTCCGCCGAGCGGCAAGGCGAGCGTATTCACTCTGGGATCAAGCATAGCGCGCATTGGGCGATGGCAAGGATTCGGTCCACGAGTTCACACAGGAGCTACTGCGCGTTCCTGTGACAACCTCAACCAGTCGGACGGCTTGCTGAAGTTGGGCTCGTAGCTGCCGAAGCGGTTGAACTGACGCCGGCTGGGACCTCGGGCGTGATTGCGGCGCCATCCTTGTTGATTGCGCCCTCGCCCACCGCCAACGCCGCTGACCGCACGGCCGTATCCTGGACGCCGCGGACGTCCGTCTGCTGGTGCGCGCCGGCCGGGACCTGTCTTCGGTAATGGCCGAGTTGCTGCGCTTCCTGCGCACGAAGTTCACAGCCTGGGTCGCCTAGCTGTAGGCGCTTGCCATCATCGGGGCTTGTGCTCGCAAACAGCGCGGATTTCTGCTCGGATTGACTGACACTGGGGTGAGCGTCGTGCTCGCATTATCTGCCACTGTGCTTGCCAACATCGGGCCGCGCTCGCCAACGGACGGTCGTGCTCACATTGGCCGCCAACGGGCTGCCAGCTGTTCGGGAGCAGGGGCGGGCTGTTCTCTTTAACCAGGCAAAGCGGTATGGTTTGACTAAGAACTGCTTCTCTCGTTTATTCTACCGGAAATCTGACCCGTAACCCTGATCCACAATCAGCGTTCTTGTAGCGCTGCCGGAGATGCGATTTGGGACGACGGCAATCGCCCGTTTAAGGCCGCTCCTCACCGGAGTGACGCTTGGTAAGTTCTTTTACAAACCGACAAACGGACGCGGCCGTTCGGCGCGGCAATGCTGGGTGTAAAACAGCGTGCAAATGTTTCCAGATTCTGGAGTGCGCCCCTGGGGGTGGACAGATTGGACGATTTGAATTGACCCCCCTTGCTGGGCTTCCGGAGAATGGAAGCCATGACGAAGCATCGATCACACAGCGCCGCGTTCAAGCGGCAGGTGGCTGAGGAGTTCATCGCGGGCGAAACCTTGCATGGCCTGTCGCAGCGACATGACATCTCGCGCCAGTTGATCCGGATTTGGGTCGGCAAGCTCGAAGCTGGCGCCCTGGATGAAGACGTGCAAGCCGCCGACCTGATCCAGGAATACGAAGGTCGGATCGCAGCACTGGAGCGGCTGGTGGGTAAGCAGGCGCTTGAGCTCGATCTGCTAAAGGGGGCTTTGAAACATGCTCCCCGGCCCAAAAGCGCGGCCACCTGCGTCGTCACCGGCCCTCTGCCCTCTCTGTCCAAAGAGGGTGTGAGCTGATGGGGCTCGCGCGATCGACCTTCTACGACGCTGCCGCAGCAACTTTGGATGGCGGGGAGATCCTCACCCGGATCGGCACGATCTGTGACGAATTCGAATGCTACGGTTATCGCCGGGTTGGGGCAGCGTTGCGCCATCAGGGTGTGGTGGTGAACGGTAAGAAACTCCGGCGGCTGATGCGGGAGCACGATTTGCAGCCAAAACGGCGGCGGCGCTACGTCGTGACCACCGATTCTGACCATAACGGGCCGATCTATCCCGATGTGGCCAAGGATGTCATTCCCGATCGCCCAAACCAGGTGTGGGTCGCGGACTTGACCTACATCGCCATTCCCGGCGGCTTCGTCTATCTGGCGGCCATTCTGGATGCCTGGTCGCGCAAGGTCGTCGGCTATGCGATCAGCCGGTCCATGGACGCCCGCGTAGCTATTGCGGCGTTGAAAGCAGCTCTCAGGAACCGAGTTCCACCCAAAGGCTGTATTCACCACTCGGATCGCGGGTCGCAATACGCTTCGGAGGCGTATCGAAAGCTGCTGGCAGACCATAAGCTAACGGGTTCAATGAGCCGCCGCGGTAATCCCTATGATAATGCCAAAGCCGAAAGCTTCATGAAAACGCTCAAAGTCGAAGCGGTCTATTTAGCGGCTTATGAGACGTTCGAGGACGTCACCGCCGACCTTCCACGGTTCATCGACAAGGTCTACAACGAAAAACGCCTACACTCGGCCTTGGGCTATCTCAGCCCCGCGCAATTCGAAGATCAATACGCCCGGCAGACGGTCAAAACAGCAGCCTGACTCTGTCCACCGCCAGGGGCGCACTCCAGTTCCCTGGAAACTATTCAACGCTGATTGACAGACTGGCAGAGCGCAAAGCGGGCCTGAGCGGGCCTAGGCACTGCCACATGCCGGAAATCGTGTCCCCTACCCAGATGTGGTTTTCGCGCCCGCAACCAGTTCGGCAAAGAACTGCCGCATCGAGCGCGGCTCACGGCCAAGGATGGCGCGCAGCGTCAGAGGGTTCCCAACAAGGCCGTACCGGTCGTAGTAGTCGTACATCGCCTTTAGTTCCTCCGTCTGGTGTTCGTCGTAGGGAAGTTTGGCTTGTGCCGCCCAAGTGCGGAAGTCCGGCGCTGTAGCCTTGATGGGGCGCCCGAGCACCTCGCCCATCACTGCCGCCACCTCGCCGCGATCAAGCCCACCGTCCGCGCACAGTTCGAAGGTTCCGTTAAGCAAGCGGTCCTCGGCGAATGCTATGGCTGCCACCTCGGCCACGTCCCGATAGTCCACGCGGCGTGGTTCAGAATCCGGCCTTTTTGGGTTACACAAGGCGCGCGGAAACCGCGGGCCTGCGGGGGCCGGATTTCGGTGGGAAGGGTGTTTTGTGCGGGAGGCGGCCAGCCTCCCCGGGTCAAGCTC
>JAABUK010006659.1_pt1 | contig 17122 bp, 29 predicted proteins | sample 5559141 | NCBI WGS metagenome assembly JAABUK01 (sample SAMN10711869, study PRJNA513367) | rock metagenome | isolation source: Antarctica rocks | place: Antarctica: Victoria Land, Pudding Butte nord | collected 2016-01-03
CCGAAGAAGCTCATGTCGGCCATTGTCGTGAACGGGCAGACGCGCATGCTGCGGCAGCAGGTGAGATGCGCATGCAAGGCAGGCATACGTCTGGTATCTTTGCTTATGGACAGACCTGCACGGCTTTTCATCTGTTGAAGGAAACATGCTGTTGCGCGGTGCATCCATCAAACCTGCGCCCATGCATCACAGTCCGATGGCAGTGCGGCGGCAGAGCCGGAGCAGCCTGCCGGGCTGAAGCGGCCGGCGCCGTCAGAGGCGGAGCAGGCCCCCGCGGCGCAGAAGCGGGCCCGCCGCATGTTTGGCGCTCTCATGGGCACGCTCGCCAAAGCCAGGTGAGGTCGGAGTCGCATCTGATATGCTAGTGTGTCCAAGAGAGAGTGTGGCAGCGGTGATTACGTCATGCATACGCGGCGCCGAGGAGGTGACTTCCAGCGGTGCTCTGCATGCGGCGTGGCAAAGCCATAGGAGGCGATGCAGGTGGTGAGACCGCGGAATGTGCTCTGTTCAATCAAGTTTCCAATTTGGGTTGCTTCGAATGCGCAGCGCTGAGGAGGTGAAGTTCCAGCAGAGCGGCGGCGCGGCAAAGCGGCAGGAGGCGATGCAGCGGGTGCGCGAGCGGGAGCGGGAGGAACGAACGCGCGCCCGCGAGGTCGCTCGCCAAAAGGAGCTGGCCGAGAGGTGGGCAATTACCTTTTTCACACTGGCAGAGCACTGCAGCTGCCAAAAAGTATGCCATTTGCAGCAGAAAGAGTGGCATGTGCGGGCCGCACTCCAAAAGGAGCTGACCGAAAGGTGCACCTTCCAGCCCTTTGTTCAGATGTCAAGCTTGATGGGCTCGCTAACGGTTTCTCTACACCTCTCGGCGCGGGCGTGCGCTGACAAGCGGAGGTGGTGCGGGAGCTGACGACTTTGGCGGATGTGAAGCGGCTGGAACTGATGGCACACACGATGTATAGGCTCATGCATCATGCGTTTTGATGTGCATCACACCCTAATTCGCCTCTTGAACGCAGGCAAGCAGAGGTGGTGCGGCAGCGGGAGCTGATGGCCATCGCGGATGTGGCGCGGCTGATACGATGTATGGGCATTAGATTTCTTGTTAGATTTGGTTCTTGACCTTCTGAATGTGACTGGCAGGCAAGCGGAGGTGGTGCGGAAGCGAGAGCTGACCGCCATGGCGGATGTGAAACGGCTGGAGATCATGACGGCGGAACGCATCGTGCACCGTGGCGTGCTGGCCAATTTCCTGCGCACGGCCGCGGGGCCGCCGCTGCACTGGCTGCCGGTCGCACACACGCCGGCGACGGAGGCGCTGCTTAAACAGCAGCAGGCCGACCTGGCAGACTGGAAGGTGGGCTATTCTAAACTAATATCGAATCAGTGTTCGGTTGAATTTTTTTTGGGAAGGATGGAGGCGCTGCTGGAACGGCAGCACGCCGAATTGAGGACTGGCAGGTGTGACATTGCACCAGAACAATAGCAGTAATCATCTGATACAACTTGCAAATACGTTTTGCACAGGATCATGTCAGCGTGTGTGGTGACGGAGCAGGACTGCTCCGGGCAGCCGAAGCTACACGTTGATGACGCATGCTAGGTATCGAATTCGACGGGTTGTGACACTCTCTGTCCAGGCGAAGGAGCTGCAGCGGCTAGAAGAGCAGCGGACGAGCATCCTGGCGGCGCGCGCGCCGCAGCTGCTGCACCCGGCCGGGGACGGCGCCGCCGCAAAGGGTGACGCAGGTGCCTGACCTGCCACCGCTTAGCTCATTCCGTGTCTGTTCGTCCTGTTCGCTTTGACATGTCAGTCGAGGTTGGGATGCTGGTTCCGCGTGTCTGCCTCTGGTTGGAGGCTTGGCGGCAATGTCCGTGTGGCGCGCGCTGTGGCCACTATTGCAGGCGCCAGCCCCTGGTGACTGGAGCCCGAGGCCACTGACTGCCAGACACTGCCTGATGGATGCTGACTCGTCCACTGAGAATTCCCGGTACAGAGATGACGGAGGCACATGAGGAGGGGGAGGCTGCGCAGACGGATGCCGAGGGGGCAGCGGCAGAAGAGCCAGCTGGGGCGGAGGCGGAGGGAGGCACCGGCGAGCGCTGGGAGGCGGGCCAAGCGACAGACACAGGCGGCGGCGACGACCGCTGGCAGTGAGTGCCCCTGCCTTCCAACTGCGGCACCATCTTTGACCATGACAATATGATAACCAGAAAATGACGAAAATTTTCTGGTTATCCTCGCCAGTGTCAGTTGGCCGGGATCTTTGAGAGTCTCATGACACTCTGCCGAGCATTGTCCGCGGCAGCGGATACCACACATGTCAGCACCCAATGGCCTTTGTCTGCCTGTAGCATGAGTGAGAGCACTGCTCGAGTCATGTGGCGCCACTTGTGTGCAGTGTTGCACAAGCCATTCCAGGAGGCTGTAGCGGCACACCCTGTCCACATGGCTGCCTCAGCCGCAGTGACGACCATTTGGAACGCTCACTGGGAACGTCTGGCTGCAGAGACGAGATGGAGGCAGCGCCGCATGGTGTTTTGGGGGCGGCGTCGGATGCGGACGCGGATGAGGCAGATGCAGAGGCGGAAATGGAAGAGGAGGAAATGGAAGATGACACCCGGCGCGGCCGTGGCGCTGCGGAAACCCTGGAGGACCTGTTGCAGTGACTCTCGGCGCCGCCGCCGACACGCTTGCTGCATCTTGCTGTTGAGGTCCAGCCCATCGCGCAATTGGGAGAAATTTTGTGAAATGTTGTCCAACACACTGCTGAGAGACGCGTCATCACCAGCGCGCAATGCCTGTGCCCGCCGACCGCAATTATCTGCGCGCTACGCGTCCCCACTGCGGCTCTGCGTCTTTAAAGGCCTGAGCGGGGTGTGCAGTGCATTGCTGCACATCACTTCTTGCAGTTTGCTTCAGTTCCTACCTGTACGTACCAGGGTTTAGAGCAGGCCCAACCCAGCCCATGGCAAAATGTCTCTAGCGTTCGGTGCCCACTTTTCAACATCAGTTCGCCGCCGTCAGCTTGCATGCTTCGTGTCGTTCTCGTTGCTTGATCAGGGGTGCGGAATCAGGGGCGCGGCGTCGTCGAAGTTGACGGACCTTGGTTAGCCTCATCACTTGTGCCAGGACTTCAGAGGGTCTGCCTCGGGAACAGAGCTCAGCGGCAGGTGTGCCACGAACAGATGCGCCAGATGCATTCTGACATGCTCAACAGCACCACGCCCGTCCAGCTGCTCCCTCGAAACCATGGGTCGAGTTCACGAAGCCGAGGTTGAATTCATGTTTTGCTCTGTGCTTCAACAGGCGCCATGGCTGACGTGGAAGCCATGGAGGTGGAGTCAGCGGCAGACAAGCGGCCAGCGGACAAGGGCAAGAGCAGCAAGGGGCCCAAGTCGGGCAAGCGCTTTGAGATCAAGAAATGGAATGCGGTCGCCATGTGGTCCTGGGCCATCTGCACGGACACCTGCGCCATCTGCCGCAACAACCTGTACGAGCCCAGCATCGAGTATCAGGCTAACCCCACAGGTGCGTGTGCGCCTTCGAATGGGATGCCATTCCCTGCGCATTTTTGCGCGGAGCACGGCTGGGCGTAATTAGCACCTTGCGAGCAGCTCTTTGCAGCATTTGCGGGATATGAACTAGCACAGTGCGACTTTGCCGTTCAAGTCGCGCCATGCGCACATCCCTCTATGCATCAGACAGCAGGACACCCGGCTGCGTGGCCCCAGCCCCCCACTTGCCACGTAATGATGAATACTTTTTTGACATGCAAGCCACCTGCCGATGCAGGTGACAGCGACCACCCCGGGTTGAGCATCGCATGGGGCAACTGCGGCCACGTGTTCCACTTGGACTGCATCCAGCGGTGGCTCAAGACACGGTCCGCCTGCCCGCTGTGCAACAAGGTGCGCGATATGACTGGCAATGCCGGCTTCAGCTCAGCGTGATGGCGCCCTGTTGACACAGTGCATTTGCAAGTCTCATCAAGATACGAATACGTCCTCGCAATTTCGTGAGATGACTGCTGCAGGAGTGGGAGTTTGCCAAGATCGAGAAGATCCTGCCGCAGAGTGGCCTGGCCTAGGCTGCATGGTGTGGGAGCGGCCTCAGGCCGGTCAAGCCCCCGCAATGGCCGTCCTCCCGTGGAACGTGGGGCCAGAGGCGGATACTTTCGGGGCGGAGGCAAGGCGAGAAGACGGCGGCGCAGCAGCAGCTGCTGGTGGAACAAGCATGGCGGTGACGGCCCTGCAGACCGACTGCAGCGTCGCAGCTGTGCTGCAGCCATGGCCAACGGCTGCCGATTCTGATGGCATGAACGCAGTGGCGCATGTGGAATGTGCGGCAGTGTGCCAACGGCGAGCTGCTGTCACGTCGTTCTACAGCTGGGCCACCTGGCACTGTGACCAGCCACATTCGGGAGGGATCAGACCGCCTTGCTGGCAGAATCGCTTCAGCCAGGCCCCCGACATGTACAATGCAGACAGCGTGTGGCTGTAGACACGGGCAAGTGTATAGAGGGAAAGCAAACGGTTGCATCGAAGGCGAGAATGCTTGGTGGCGGAACTCTCTGTAACTGTGAAGTTGTAACAGAGTCTGGAGCAAAGTCTGGAACAAGCCTCCCAGTTTGACCTGCTGCACCTTGTTACCGTGGAAGCGCTTCATCTTCTTCAACTTGACAAAATTGTTTTTTTTTGCAAATTTCTGTGTATGACAGGCCTCTATGACAGGCCTAACAAGCTGCCCCTGGATCTGCCCTCCACTCGAGGACGGGCATGGTCAGAAATGTTTAACCTGTGCAAGACACCAACAGCATCTCAGCGCTGCTGCACGCTGACCTCGCCGGTGCGGGCGCCGCCGCTGGCCTTGCGGCTGCGCCAGTACAGCCGCAGCGGCGTGCCATCCAGCCCGATGTTCTCACGCAGCTGCCGCTCCATGTACAGCCTGCAATTGGCAGCAAAGCCTGAAATCACGACAGTCTTGCATCAGCTTTGAGGGTTTTGAGAGCACAGCAGTGTGCCATCCAGCCCGATGTTCTCCGGCAGCTGCCGCTCCATGTACAGCCTGCTGTACGCGACAGCGCGTGAGCAACTGGAAGGCTTCCTCTGCAGCCTTCCAATTGCGGCTGGTCAATAGCAGGGACGGCACTCCAGCTGCAGGAGGCACCGCTGGCACACAGTCGCACGATGCAACACGCAGAAGATGGCAATGAATATGCAGCATACATGGCAGCAGCGATGCCCCACCTGTAGTCGTCGTTGAAGAGCTTGGCGTCGTTGACGAAGAAGACGTACGTCGGCGGCCGTGTCGCCGCCTGCACAAGGATGCGGCACTTGTCAGACGTTGGCGCTAAAGCCCAGGAAGCGCATGCCAAACAAGAAAACGTGTGTGTATGCACGTGTTGGGCTTCGTAAGGGCGGCCCGATTGAACAAAAGCTTACAGACAGCGGCTCGGTGCCGCGCCTGCGTGCTTGCTCTGGATGGCAGCGCACACCTATCCAGGACACCACGTGAAAGCGCAGCAGCAGGGACAGGTTGATGGGGGGCCGTACCTGGCTGGCATTGTGGATGCGGCTCTTGCGGGGGTCGCCCCGTAGCGAGGGCGGCGAGGATCTCGCATGTATACGCTCCCCAAATAATTTTCCGCCGGTCAAATGAGTGTATCCTTACTTTGAGAGGGGTGCACCTGGGTGGCGTAGTAGATGCGCCCCTTGCGGGGATCGCCCCGCAGCGACGGCGGCGAGCGCCAGCCCACCGCCTCGCGCACCACCAAGTTGAGCGTCGCCGTCGTGATGCGCCGCCTGTGAGAAGACAGCTTCGAATGGACGGTTTGAATGATTGTAATGAATTTGCTTCGCACTGAAAACTGCGAGCGCCAGCCCACAGCTTCCCGCACCACCATGTCCAGCCGCCGTCGTGATGGCCGCCTGTGGCACAGTGTGTCACATGCATTGACATCAATCTACTTGGCACTATGAAGATGCGGGCGCCGCTCCAAACGGCCTTCCAGAGGCTGGGCGTCGGAAGCATCCCGCCGGCAACCCGGCATGGGAAGCTGCTGCTGCACCATGGTGCATGCAGCCAGGTGCCCAATGAGTACTCGTTTTGGGGGACCTTCCCAGTTCAGGGATGCACCCCGAACTCCTCGTCAGCAGCTATGTAAGAGCTGGAATCCGATGATGGATGAATCCCAGTCCCAGAGCCCCTGACGTAAAGCCCTGTAGATGCCTGCACCTGCGCTGCTGGCTGGCCACAGTGACTGCGAACAGGCTCTTGCTGGAGCTCTCAAACCCGGAAACTGGATCGGCCGACGAAACACCTCAAACCGCACCTGTGCTGCTCGCCGGCCGCAGTGACAGCGTCCAGGACCTTGGACAGGCGCTGCCCGGTGAGCGCGCTCGTAAACACCACGAATGCCCAGCTGATGGGCCGCATCTGCGCCAGCAGATCCTTTTTGAACTCGTCCAGCGTGTTGGTGTCCTGCAAAGATGCAACAAAGCAAGCTCAACACATACGGTTTCATCCAGAGCGGCCACCCAGCTTATGGGCCGCAACTGCGTCCGTTTTGGGTCCGTTTTGTAGTCGTCCAGTGTGTTGGTGTCCTGCGCATGTAGGACGCAGAGATTCAGGGTTTTAATGAAAACCTGCTCGAGACATCTGACACGAATGCCCAGCATGATGGGCCACATCTGCGGAGCAGGTCCTGCTTGAACTTCGCCCAGCGTGTCGGTGTCATGCAAGTACAGAAATCAGGGTTTCTGTGGTTGCTAGTCTGCAAGAGCCAGATGGCAACTTGAAGCGCCCGCCCAGCTGATGGGCTGCGTCTGCGCCAGCAGGTCCTGTTTGTACTCCTCAGCGTGTCGGCGTCCCGCGCGCACAGGGAAATATGGTGGTCTATTTTCTTTTCAAATGTCAGGGATCTGGAAAGCGCCGTGCATGGGAGGGCTGCAGTCAGCAAGCAGATTCCTCTGGCACTTCCCAGAATGTGCCCAGAATGCTGATGCGACGCACAGCACGAGGGTTTAGAGACCTTGAAGACACTCTGGACGCCACTGAAGACACTGTAGGAGAATGCACGACAGCGGAAGAATTGGGCTGAGAAGAATCACCTTGTCCTCGATGGCGTCCCACTTGTTGACGATGATCACACAGGCGCGCCCCTCTGCGGAGATGCGCTCCGCCAGTCTGCAGTGCCACACTAACACGTTGTAGCAGAGCTAAGACACGAGCTTCGATGGTCCGACAATGCATGCAGGCCTCCACGAGACGTACAGATCGCAGTGTTTGAGCAAGCGAGCCCACTGCTTTGCAGATGCGGGGATGCAACCGCAAATGCTCAATGCCTGCATGTCCCTGGTCTTCGTCATCTCCATGCTCTATAGTGTCCAGGTTGTGTGTCGTCTCACCTGAAATCCTGGTGCGTGACGCCGTCGCCAGCATCAATCGGAATGCCGACAGAAGTCAACCAAGGCACCAAGGTTTTCCTTACATACGTTTTACAATTTACAACCAAGCATTTCACCTAAAGTCCTGCTGCGTAACGCCGTCGACGGCGTCAATGACGATGCCGACCACGTCTGCGCGGCGGATGGCACGGAAGGCACGGTCCACCGACAGTCCCTCGGCGCCGTCGGGTGACCCTAGCAGCACATGACATAAATATCAGCGTTGCTGGTGAGGGAGATGACCGTCGATGATGCCCATGAGCTTGTGGTCTGTTGCAGCACGCAGTCAAATGACCTGGAGAGCTATGAAACTGCACCTGCGACGACGGCGCGGCGGCAGATGCCGGCGGTGTCAATGAGATTGAAGGTGCGGCCGCCGGGCAGCTTGACGTCTGTTGATAAGTATTGGAAAAGGAGCCGGAAAGCTACCGCAATCATTGTTGCAACCAGTGCACCTGCGACGGCGGCACGGCGGCGGATGCCGGCGGTGTCGATGAGCTTGAACGTGCGGCCGTCGGGCAGCTTTATGTCCGTGTCAATGGCGTCACGTGTGGTGCCGCGCATGTTGCTGACGATCGAGCGCTCCTTGCCTGCAGGCGCCAGAAGGTTCATGTTGGGACGGAAGAAACTGCTCCCGCGCTTTGGCGAGCCGTCGTTACACAGCCGATCAATGCCCAGCAGTAGGTTGAGGCTGTAAGGATATCTGCAGGATCAGCTGGGAAAGCGTCAGCGCCTTGACAAAGTTGGCCGCGAATGAGTGTGTCGGAGCGCACCTGTAATGCCGTTCACCAGGCTGCTCTTGCCGACGTTCGGGCGGCCGATGATCGCCACACCGATAATGGCCTTGTCGATGTCCTGTTCCTCCACCGCGTTTGGCGGCGGAAGTATCTGCGCGTCAGAGCAGAAGGAACAGTCGCAACACTTGTCACCCGAATGTGTGCTGTTTCCAGGAAGACACAGCAATGACGGCCTTGTCGATGTCCTGTTCCTCCACCGCATTTGGCGGCGGCAGTATCTGCGCCAGAGCAGGAGGAACAATCGCCACGTTTGTCATGAAGTTTTTGGTGCTCTAGAAACGCCAATGCAATGAACGGACCGCCTGGTCGGTCACCTGCTCCTCAGAGTACCAAGGTTCGAAAACAATCAGCTGCAGGAATTTGCGCTCACCTCCAGCAGCGAGTCCATGAGGTCGCCGGTGCCGGAGCCGCTGATGGCGGACACCGGCAAAGGCTGGTGCCCCAGCGCCCAGAAGTCGGCCGCCTGCTCGTCCGCCTTCTGCACATTCTCGCACTTGTTGACCGCCAGCACCACCTGCCAATGCATGTGAATGCGATCAAGAACCCTGCACAAGATAACAATTTACAAACGCCTCTCCCTGAAATCCGCCGCCTGCTCGTCCGCGTCTGCACATTCTCGCACTTGTTGACCGCCAGCACCACCTGCGGGCGCATGCACATGTGTTAGGTCTGGGGCACGATTCGATTGCGGCACATGAACTAGTGTGCGGCGCCTCCTGCTGAGCTCTGGCCGGCTTCATATTGCACAGGCCTGACTTTCTCGTTTGCGTCGGCCACGCCCTTCGAGGTTAACAATTCAAGAATCAAGCCCGTCAATCCTCACCGGCTTCTTAGGGTGCGTCTTGCGCAGCCAGGACACAATCTCCTCGTCAGCGCCCGTCACGCCTGTCTGGCCGTCGACCACCAGCACCAGTGCCGAAGCCTCGGCGATGCCCGCCGCCGCCTGCCGCTCGATTGCCTGTGCGTGGACAGTGCACTTGTTCTGTGCATCGTCAATATATGGTCTCAAAGACACGCTGGGGCTGACGCCTCGGCGATACCTGCTGCCGCCTGCCGCACGATCGCCTGCAGAATCCATGTGCAATCAGCTCCTATCTCAGAGACACGCCACGGCCGCCGCCTCGGCAATTCCCGCAAACACCAGAGCAGCTGCCTCGCCAATGCCCGCCGTCGACTGCCGCTCGATTGCCTGCAGATTCACTTCGGGGTATGAGTTCTGGTTGTCTAATAGCATCCAATAGCCTCACTGGCGCCCGCGCTCTGCACGTCAAGCTCAGCATCCAGACCAGGCGTATGCCCTTCATCTGTGGTAGCTAGCTGGTCGCGAATCAGGGAAAATGGCATGCGGTTCTGCTGCTTGCCTGCAGCTGCATTGCTGCCGCGCACTGACGGCGTACCGCACCAAATGTCCGTCTTTCCTCATCGCTCATCATTTCTGGCGTCCACAGTTCTTATCGCATCTGCCAGATCGGACCTGGAGCAGTCGCTGTGAGAGATGAGGGGCATCGCGACGCATTGCGGCACTCTGGTGTTTCTGCTAGGACTGAGTCTAGAATGTAGTCTCCAAAGTCGGACCTGGGGCAGCTCGCTGTCGGAGATGAGGCGCATTGCTGCGCTTTGCTGCGCCTCCGGCAGCTTGGCTGCCTCCGACATGAGGCCGCCGGTGTCGACCACCACGAAGTCGCGGTTGCCCCAGAATGCGCGCGTGTAAAGCCTGCAAGAAAGAAATGCAAGAGGATATTGTGTCATACATTGAACTGCGCGTGGGCGCTACCCATGGCAGGTTTCCCAGGATTGACTTGCACAAATGGAACTCTTGCATGCCTTCACCAGTCGCGGGTGAGGGCTTACAACGCCGGGAACATCGCACACGACCGTTGTGGTGCTGGTGACCGGAACACTTCCTGTTGCGTCAATGTTTCTGAGGAACGTCTGGCGTGAACGTCTATGATGGGTGCTCACCGGTCGCGGGTGACGCCCGGAAAGTCGTACACGATCGCGGTGGCGCTGCCGGTGATACGATTGAACAGCGCGGACTTTCCCACATTGGGCCGCCCGACGACCGCCACCTGCAAACAACAAACAAACCTGGAGGTGTGAATGGACCGCACAACAAATCGCAGTCAGCATTGATGAGATCGACCCACCCATGCGAGTCTCGACAGCCTGATACTCATTTGCCTGCCGGTCACATGCCTGCAGGCATTCCACGGTGTTACAGCTGTGTCCTGATGACGCGCACTGGGATCACCCTGGTCTGTGGGGCTGCAAGGCTGAGCACGTCACATTGAGCCACACCTTCGACCTCTTGCACCTACCGGAGCTCGAGCCACACCTTTGGCAGCGACTCGATGGGCAGCTCCTTTTGCGGCGCCCTGCCATCGCGGCTGCGGCGGCCGGCCTTCGCCGGCAGCTTCCCTCCCTTCGCATCGCCCGACGCGTCGGCCTCACCGCCCTCCCCCGCTTCCAGCATCTCGTCGGGGTCGGCGCCCTCGTATACGGACGCCAGCGCCGCGGCGATTTCCGTGGCGTCACGGTCCATCTGGGCCTGCTCTGCTGCCGAGGGCTCGCCGAGCTCCGCCTCCCGCGGGGCGGCGCGCGCCGCGGCGCAGCCGCACTGCCGCTGGTGCTGCCGCCGCTGGCGCACGGGGGACGACGCAGCCGCCTGCGTTATTGTTTGACGCTGCTGCTGCACTACGCTGGGCTGGAAGACATACCGCGTGCCGCAGCCGGCGGCATGCCTGCGGGTGACGGGCTGCGCCGCCGGCGCTGCTGCCAGGAACGAGGCGTGAACTGCGCCCGCGCAGCTGTGCGCCGTTGCTTGCATCGCGTCTGCTGCTGTGCGGAGGCCGCCCTGGGTTTTGGTGCTTGCTCACACAACTGAAGTTGCCGCTGGCAATGCTGCTGCCGCTGCTGAGTGCTAAGGATCGCGCAAGCACTAAGTCTCCGCCTCTACTGATTCTTCTCCAGCTTCTCGATCTCCTCCTCTAGTGATGGCTCCTCGCGTCCCTTCTCCTGGTCCTCCTGCAGAGGGGGTTAGCAGGGTTTATGGGTCAACGAACTGCTGACATCAAGCCATGCCAGCCTCTACTTCCTCGTGCTCCTCCCGCCGCCATGCGCATGACAGTCTGAACCACGCGAAAGGCGAGCTCACCTTGGCCATGCGCTGTGCCTCGTAGAACATGTAGTTTGACAATCCCCGGATGGCCCTGCAGCAGGAGCGCGCTCGGATCGCAATCCGTCTGGCAGGCAGCAACTTTGCCGGAAAAACTCCAGGGAGACAGGACACGCAGGAGTCACATACAGAACCAGGGGCCGCAAGGAGAGGCGCGTCACTCACGCGTCCTTCTGTTGCTCGATCTGCAGCAGGCACAGGAATGGTCAGGCATGTGCGTCATTCATGCCTTCCGAGTCGTGACGGCCAGACATGAACATCACAGCATGCACACCTTAGCCTCGTCCGTCTCGTCTATATTCTGGCGGAACGCGGTTCTGACTTGGCTCCACAGCGCTGCGCGGTGGTTGCTGATGCCGCTCTGCACAGTATCGAACCGTTCGTCAGCCGCCGCCATGAGCGCATCGCGATCAGGAGCCAGCAAGCAGGGCAAGTCCACGCCGCGCATTGCTACGACTATCTCACCGTGCCGGAAATGTAGTCGGCGAGTCTCAGGCAGTCCCGGTACAGCTGCAAGCACACCGAAGTCTTCAGAACAGCATGCATTGCAGAACGCAGCAGGGTAAGTCGAAACCACGCATCAGGGTGCAGACTGGCGCAACGAGCATCTACCTTCAGCACTCCAAATTGCGACTTGTCCATGATGCAACAGCGCTCATCAGAAGTGCAGGCGAAGATGCTTCCGGAACGCAGCGGCGCTGCAGTCACCGATTACACGCGGCCAACAGCCTCTTCTCAAGTCAGATGAAGCGTGTGTTCTCTTTAACCAACTTGCGCAGTGCTGCCGCCTCTGGGACCGCGCAAAAAACAGGCCAGTGTTCCGGAACCAGGGCGCGCGAACGATCACGTGACACTGCAACCGCGGGAACCTTCGAGCAGGCAAAACCGCACAAGTCATGAGCAGCATCACACAACAGCCCTTTCATGTATCATTGCAACATCATTGTAGACCGTTTCAGCTTACAGTCCTTTTGTCTGGCCGTGTCGCTGTCTCCAAACAGGACCAATCACACGCTGGTCCCTCAGACCGCGAGCTGCTCAGCTCCACCTGGACCATAGCACCAACAGGCTGAGGCTACAAAGTTTCTTTGCCGGCTGCACCTTCGCCGTTTCGCGTCTTCTGGTCGCTGCGGCTAGGGAGGGATATCAATCAAATGGCTGTCGACCACGGTCCTGCAGCAAGGACCTCGAGCGCACAGCCGGCAGGCCAGCAGCAGGCGCAGGCCGTCAGCGGCATGGCGGACGTGGACAGAGCCAATGGCGCGCATCCGGGCCAGGACGACCTGTATGCCATCGGCACGCGGGTCCTTTGCCAGGCGTCCTTTGATGCCAGCAGCAGTGAGTCGGTATCTGGACTGCATCATCTTGAGTCCAACATTCAGCATTGCTGCTGCGTCATGCCGTTCAGCGATGTTATGAAGTCTGTTCCATCTATAGTGTATCGCCGCGCTTTTTGAATTGCGCTCGGTGAATTTGCAGGGCCAGCAGACATAGTGGACATGCGTTTTGAGTCCTCCGCGCCACAGTACTACGTCCACTACCACGACTGTGAGTAGCACTGGCGGCGCTGTCCCGTGTGCAAGCGTGATCCATGCCTTTCACAGATTTGCATTGGCTTGCCACCCTCGACCGAGACGACGCTTAGCAGCATCTTCGGTGGTTGAAAGGGGGAAAGCTTCGTCTCTCTCGGCACATCTTCATTCGACCTCTAATTCCGCCGACAGGCGACAAGCGGCTGGACGAGTGGGTGGCCGCCAACCGCGTCAGCACGCTGCTAAGCGCGCCGTCACTGGGCACGGAGCTCAGCCAGTACAACCTGCTGAGCGTGTCGTCCGTCGCCTCGTGAGTGGCTTCTGTATATGGTCACGCCTGAACTGTCCTGGCATGGCGTTTGAGAGCCTCAAGAGCTGCGGCACCCACCCGCAGCTGTCGATTTCGTACGCAGCGGCAAGTCCTGCAGTCATTGGGCTGTTGTCAGTGACCCTTGCCACTGCGGGTCGCATTCAGCTCGGAATGACTGTGCATCGGCACCTGCAGGGACTGCATGACGCTGGGCAGTGACCAGAAGATGACGCGGCACAAAAAGCGGCGGCACGACGACATCCACCACGTGGGACAGGTGTGAGGAACTTACAGTTGCATGCTGATCGCGGTGCACTGATTGCGGAATCATCAGCTGTGTGACCATTCTTCTCCGTGTGAAGCCGAATATGGCCGGTCCTGGGAAAGCGCAGTGGCGCGGCTGCAGACCAACCATGGTTGTTAGCGGCGCGATCGTGACATATTATTTTCTGTACAAGTGCTTAGATCCTACCCTGCAGAGCCTGAAGGAGCTGGCCCCCATTAATAGCACCTGGAGAAGCACGCTGTGATCACGACATGTTCATTTGTATGATTAAAAACACAATCTTGACTGTGACTGTTGCAGAGCCTGGAGGAGCTGGCGCCGCTCGACCAGCACCTGGAGAAGCAGCATCAGGAGAAGACGAAGGTTAAAAACATCAACGTGGTGGAGATGGGCAAGTTCGAGATGGACACGTGGTGCGCTGATAGGCCCCTCAAAGCGCCATGCGTCTGTATACCAGATGTCATACTGTTTGGCTGCGTGCTACTGCGGGTGCCACTGTGCTTTGAAGCACCTCGCCAGCAGCGTGGCTCATGCGACATGCCAGCATCTATTTGCAGTCTTCACTTCGCAGGGCGGAGGCTTGTCTTGTCGCCTTGGCGTTTGAGCACAGGCGTCGCACAACGTTCGAGCGCTTTCACAACCGCACCTGCATGTCATCACATCTGAAAACCCTGATTCCGTGTCGCAGGTACTACTCGCCATACCCGGAGCCCTACTGCGGATGCGAGAAGCTGTACGTGTGCGAGTACACCATGAAGTACTTCCGCAAGCCCAGCTCCCTGGAGCGTCACCTCGCCAAGCTGACCGCCCGGCAGCCGCCAGGTGCTGCTTTTTCATGAAATTCGAAATCGAATTTAAATGATGTGATACACACTTTCTGCAAGCCTAGCTTCCCGGAGCGCCACCTCGCCAAGCTGACCATCCGGCAGCCGCCCGGTGCGCTTTCCATAAATTTAAGTATTTCATCGCCTGAACTGTGAGTAAGGTTCCGTAAGGCCCAAGTCGGTGGAGCGCCAAGCTCACCACCCGGCAGCGCTAGTGCAGCTGCTGCACTTCAATATACTTTCACAGCAGATTAAGCTCGTGACTGTCATGTCGCCTCGCATCAGGATGTCGCCTGTCGCTGCCCATGTCGTGTCTGCTCCAAGGGGGAGCAGTGTCCAGAGTGCAGGTGTTAGCTTGCTGTCATTGCAGGCATAACAGCTACTGCTTTGACGCTGCAGGCCTGAGGATCTACCACTTGCCGACGACCGCGGAGGAGAGTGTGCTGGGTACGATGGCAGCACTCACTGCATATCAGATGTCACATAAGGAAGTCATACATGGTAATCATGACTGCTACAGGCATGAAGATCTACCACTCGCCGACGAGCGCGGAGGAGAGTGTGCTGGGTTCCGCGGTGTCGCCGGCGGTGGCGGTCTTCGAGGCGGACGGCACGAACCACAAAGTGTACTGTCAGGTGAGTTACTACTTGACTGTGCTGCATCTGACGTGGCCGTGTTGCCAATTTGGCGCCCGCGGCTTGCGACTGCACTTCGCTGTTGCATCAGCAAGGCAGTCTGCGTCTGAGCATGCAGCGCCCGACGATGCCGAGCGGGCAGCGGTTCCACACTGCACTGACACTGCCAGAACCCCAATCAAATGTCCGTTTTCTGTCCCCCAGAAGCTGTGCCTCTTCTCGAAGCTGATCCTGCATCACGGGGCGCCCACAGCACCTCCAGAGCTGTCCCCACACCCCTGTCCAACCCCCACACCCCCCTGACGTCGTGGCATCTGTCTTCCGCAGAACCTGTGCCTCTTCTCGAAGCTGTTCCTGGACCACAAGACGCTGTACTACGACGTAGACCCTTTTCTGTTTTACATCTTCTGCGAGGTGGACCAGGATGGGTGCGTTGAGAATCCTAGCATATCTCACATGCTACGTGCCTGCCTGTTGTTGGTCAGGCCGTCAGTGGTTGCCGAGTCGCTGTGCCGCATTTCAGAAGTGAAATTTGCGCTGACAAGCCTGTGCCCCGCGTGCTGCAGGTACCACGTCCTGGGCTACTTTTCAAAGGTGCGTGCTTTCTGCCGCACAGATCTCGAGCAAGGGGCTGCAGCTGCATGACATCTCCTGTGCATGCAGCAAGGTTCGAAAGGTTAACGAAAGCCTGTGTGACTCCTCACTCGAATGACAACGTACATGAACAGGAGAAGAACTCGACGGAGGGATACAACCTGGCATGCATCCTGACGCTGCCGCCCTACCAGCGCAAGGTCAGCAGCTTGCTTGCCAGTGGCTTGCGGTGTGTACGGTTGCTACGAACACTGCCTGCATATCTAATAGAACACTCAACCCCCCATTTTTGGAGTTCAGTCGTCACTTGCTCTCCGATATGCAAATGCAGGGCTACGGCCGCTTCCTCATCTCATTCTCCTACGAGCTGTCCAAGAAGGAGAGCAAGATCGGCACGCCCGAGCGCCCGCTGTCCGACCTTGGCCACGTAAGCTGCGGCTGTTTCCATCGCTATGCAGTTCTGACGCATCGCCTGCGTGGCCTGCGCACATCGCTCGCTGCCGTGCTCATTCCCAGCCGCGATGACCCCTTCAGCCGCCACCAGCGTGGGGCAACAGACTGCACCAGCAGGAGCCAAAAGCACGTACAGCATGCTGAACACGACCTGGGCACGAAGACCTGTATCAACCCTCTGCAGGTGAGCTACCGCAGCTACTGGACACGCGTGGTGCTGGACGTGCTGCAGCAGCACCGCGGCAATCTGTCCATTAAGGACATCAGCGAGCTGACGGCGATCCGCACAGACGACATCGTCAAGACGCTGGAGTCCCTCAACCTCATCAAGTACTGGAAGGTAGCAATCGGCTCCCACTCGTTGTGGTATGTGTGCGCGCCCGAGCGCAAACCCCTGCTTGGGCGAAGTTTCCTCACGCCACATGCGAGAGCATACATTTTTTTGCAGTGCCACGTCGCCACGGCACACTCTTGCGGCATGTCGGCTGGCCTGCTAGCGGCACTTTTGGAGTCGGCACCGCAGCTGAGGTCAGCAACGTGTCCGTGCAGGGCGACCACATCATCTCCGTGACGCCGCGCATCATTGACGAGCACCTGAAGACCATGAGCTCGCAGCGCGGCATCGAGATCGATGTGTCCCGTCTGAAGTGGAAGCCAACGCTGACGGGGCCGCCCGCAAAGAAAGTGTAGCGTGATGCCGCAGGCAGTTTGCATGATTGAGTTGATTTTTCATTGAGTTGACAGTCTCTAGGGGTAAATACCTATTGGTTCACGAGAGCTGGTTCAGAGTGGGCCGCAACCGGCTGCAAACAACACAATTTTTTGCCCCGAGGCGGGGCCCCCGTGGTTGATCGTTCGTTTCCGCTTAAACCCGTCCGTCGGCAAATCCGGCCCGCTCAGCGTGCCACGTCGACGACTGCGCTGGTAATCAAGTGGCGATCACGCCCTGCAGGGTGCGACCTGGCATGCGGGCAGCGGATGGAGGCCCTAGAATAGGTTCTGGAAGCTCTTGATATGTACACCGCACTCGGAAACGCGCTGTGTCGGAACCATGTTGCACAGCCATCGC
>JAABUK010006661.1_pt1 | contig 17118 bp, 23 predicted proteins | sample 5559141 | NCBI WGS metagenome assembly JAABUK01 (sample SAMN10711869, study PRJNA513367) | rock metagenome | isolation source: Antarctica rocks | place: Antarctica: Victoria Land, Pudding Butte nord | collected 2016-01-03
CAGAAGTGCGGCCTCTCGCTTGACCGCGACATGAACGCCGCCGTGAACATTATGGCTTTGGGACAACAAAGCCTGCCTGCATTGACAGGCTAGAAGCCCCGTGCTTTAGCACTGGGGAATTGTCACCTTCTGCGGACCTGGTTTCTGCTGGGCCTGCAATCGTTTGGCGGCGGCATGGCGACGCTGACGCTGGTGCGCCGAACGGCGGTGGAGCAGGAGCAGTGGATTACCGAGGCCGAGTTTTCCCACTTCTGGTCTCTGGTGCAGCTTGCGCCCGGCATCAACCTTCTGGCGCTGATTATTCTGATTGGCCGGGCGACGGCGGGGCTGCGTGGGAGCGTGATGGCGCTCGTCGGCCTGCTGCTGCCGAGCGCCGCGCTGACCATTCTCCTGACCGCGTCGTACAGCCATTTTCAGCAGTCGCCGGTGGTGCGGCACGCCGCCGGGGGCATGATCCCGGCGATTGTCGGGCTGGGACTGATCACGGCCTGGCAAATCGCCCGGCCCCTGTTGCGTCGGGAGCGCCCCAATGCCATGCGGTGGGAAGGGCAGGCAGGGTTTACGTTCCACCTGCTGCTGCTGGTTGGCAGCGGCCTTGCGGCGTGGAAAGCGCACCTGCCGGTCATTGTCATTCTGCTGGCCGCCGGGCTGATAAGCGCGGGCTGGCACTGGGCGCGGCGGAGGGCGGCGTGATGCCCTGGCTCCTGTATTTCTGGCTGTTTTTCAAGGCGTCGCTGTTTTCGACGGGCGGCATGGGCAACCTGCCGAGCCTGCACGCGGACCTGCCCGCGCATGGCTGGGCCACGGACCGGCAGTTCGGCGAAGCCCTCACGATTGGCAACATTTCGCCCGGCCCGACCGGCCTGTGGGTCATCAGTCTGGGCTACCTGACGGGGGGCGTGCCGGGCAGCCTGCTGGCACTCTTGGCGATTGTCCTGCCGCCGCTGCTGATTCTGGGCGTCGAGCGGCTGTATCGCCGGGTGCAGCATCACCCGGCGGTGGAAGGCTTCGTGCAGGGCCTGGGGCTGGCCGTGGTGGGCATTTTTCTGGTGGCGCTCTACGGCATCCTGCAAAGTGCGGGTGTCACGGCCCGCAGCCTGACCCTTCTCAGCGTGGCGCTGGGGCTGGCTCTGTCGCGGCGCGTCCCGGTCGTGGGGATTGTGGGCCTCGCCGCGCTGGCCGGAGTGCTGTGGCACGGCTGACCGTCAAGCCGCCCCGTGTTCCACCACGGCCAGATGCACAGCCGTCAATATGCCCCCGCTCATCTTGTGGGCGCGTTCGGCGACCAGCAGCCGGTGGCACTCCTGCACATTTGCCTCGTAGCAAAGCAGGCAGCAGCGCTCCTGCCCGGCCCGCGTCACCAGTGCCGACATTGCCTCATCCTGCGTCGCCAGGTATTCCAGAAAGCCTTCCCGGAAGGCCGCCTCGTCGTGATCAATTTTGCGCCGATAGCGAATGTCGCGTGGCGTTCCCAGCACCCGGAGGTGGGCGTACTGTATGCCCCGTTCGGCGGCGGCGAGGCCGAGCGCGGTTTTGGAAAGCCCCGGCTTGCGGCTCTGGGGAAGCTGGCGGATATCCAGCAGGGTCTGGACATCGTGAAAGAGCAGGGTTTGCAGCAGGGCATCCTGGGAGACGCCTTCATAACCAATCGTGTAAAGTTCAGGCAAAGCAGTCTCCAGTGACAGTTCAATCACAAGAAAGCGCCGACACTCTGCAAAAAGAGTGTCGGCGCTTTTTCTATGCCGAAGGCGAGACTCGAACTCGCATGCCCTTGCGAGCACTGCGACCTGAACACAGCGTGTATACCATTTCACCACTTCGGCGTGTTTCAGTCAGGTGTCGGTATTATACTCAGTAGTTGACGTGATTGTCAAGAGGGAAAAAGCGGCTTGCAAAAAACTTGCAAAATAAGTATGAAACAAACTATTGTTTGTGCTTGACAAAGCGCCCCCTGTGCCTTATACTAGGAACCAAGAGGCAGCGGCATCCACGCCGGGTCGGCACTGACGCCGCTCCCAAGCCTCCCCGGCCCTAATTTCAGACCTGAAAAACTGGCCGGTTTTCACCGACAATCAAACAAATTATCACTGCTTATTGATTCTGAATTAACTCCGAGAACCGTGAGGAGGATCGTGTTTTGCTTTTACGTCCCGCCGCGCCGCACTCATCCCGTCTGTGTTCGTCTCTGCTGCTGCTGTCCGCGCTGACCTGCACCACCGTGTTTGCCCCCGCCGTCCACGCGGAAAAACCACCCGCTCTGACCACTCCCGTGGACAGCGAAGCCTCGGAAGCCGCGCCGACCCCGGACGCCGCGCCCAAAGCCGCCTACTACCACCGTGCCTCCCGCCATTCCTCCGCCCGCCGCTCTGCCCGCTCGCTGCCGTCACGCGGCATCGTGTCCCCGGCCCAGCAGGCTGCAAGCGTCGTCGGACGGCTCGCGCAGGTCACCAGCGAGCAGGCCGCGATTGTCGGCGGACGCGAGACCGGAAGCCGCGTGCTGTCCGTCTGCCCGAAAGACCAGTACCTCGCCATCAGCGGCCAGACGCCCACGCAGTACGCCGTGCTGATGATTGACCGCTCCACCGGCTTTGTCAACAAGTCCGATGTCAAGCTTCTGGACATTCCCGTGGCGACCACGACCCCCAATGCCATCGGCGACGGCTCCGCCCCGGCAGTCGGTGGCGGGCCGCTCGGGCAGTCGCTCGTGCGGACCGCGCAGGGCTACCTGGGCGTCCCCTATGTCTGGGGCGGCACCACGGCGGCGGGCATCGACTGCTCCGGCTTTGTCCGCGCCGTTTACAATTCCAACGGCCTGTCCCTTCCCCGCGTTTCCGGCGATCAGGCGCAGGTCGGCTACGATGTTCCCAAAACCGACTGGTCCCAGTGGCTCCCCGGCGACCGGATGTACTTCGCCTGCCACCACCCGCGCATCGACCACACGGCCATGTACATCGGCGGCGGCTACTTCATCCATGCCTCCATGGGCCACGGCCAGGCCGTCGCCATTGACCGTGTCGACGGCCCGTACTACGCCGCCCACCTCGTCTGCGTGCGCCGCTCCCCCCAGCTTGTCGCCGACGCCTCCGCCACTCAGTCCGCGTCTTCCTCTTCGGACTCCTACGCCAACGACCCCGAAGCTGACCAGCGGTAACAATAACTCTTCTCAGTCCAGAGGCCGTCCCGCTCGGGGCGGCCTTCACTTTTCGGTATGAGCCGCTCATTGAGTACCCACCAAAAATTATTACTGCCTGTTGTTTCCTGCTCGTTTTTAGTCTGTTTATATGGCTGTAGTCATAAAGCGAAGTTGATCCCCCACGAAACAAACAACCCTTGTGGGATTGTTCCAATCATAGATGCATCCAGGAGTCGTAATAACTCTAGAGTTCAAGAACTGCTGGATGAGGGCATCAGTGCGAATACTAAAAATGCCTGTGGTCAAACAGCTTTGTCTGTTGCTGCTGAGGTCAATAACGATCAGATCATTGAAGTTTTGCTCAAACATGGCGCAAATATTGAAGCAAAAACCAACAATTCAGCTACCGCTTTAGTTTTGGCATCTTCAGCAGGCAATTTCGAATCGGCTCAAACTTTATTACGTCATGGAGCAGATGTAGAGGCAAAACAAAGCACATGGACGCCATTGATTGCTTGTATCGACAACCATGTCGTTGGAATTGCCGCACCAGCACAGATAGGGCCACAAGAGTTTCTTGATATAGAGAAATTACTACTTCGTTATGGTGCAGATGTAAATGCAAGGCGCAGTGGTAAGACGGCGTTAATGATTGCAAAGCGCCGCCATTTTGTCCACTCCATGACATTATTGAGACGAGCAGGGGCTAAGTAGTCGTTCGCAGACAGTGTCTCCCTCTGGCCTGATGCCGGGGCTTGACAACCCTTCGCCTTGCCCGGTATACTGCCTCCAAGATGACTGCTGCTGTGACCAATTTGTCACTGCGTCGCCGCGTGTGTGCTTTGGGAAGTGCGCCCGCGTCGCGCTGTGCGTGATGCAGACTCGGCCAATTAGTCACTGATTAGTCAGTAATTGGACACGAGCCGTGGGCCGCTTCCCTCCCCCTACCGGGGACCGGGCTTGCTGGTGTGCGGCTTTTTTCGTTTTGGACCTGCTTCTGTGACCTCCAAGCCAACGCCGCCCGCCGCTCTTGAACCCGCTTTAACCGGGGGCGAGAGAGGGGACGGCGTTTTTTAATGGGAGCCGGACCCCTCCCGCTCGTTCCTCGCTCCCTCCCCTGTTAGGGGAGGGTGAGGATTAGGAGAAGGGCGCGATAAATCGCGCCCCGACGGGGCTGTTCCTGCTCATCTTTGCCCTCTCCTAGCAGGGGAGGGAGCGAGGAACGAGCGGGAGGGGTTCGGGCCTTCATCAACGCTGAGGAACACTTATGCAATCAAATCACACGGATAACACACAGCCGCTCCGGGTCGGCATTGTCGGCGTCTCCGGTTACGGCGGCGGCGAGCTGGCAAGGCTCTTGCTCTCGCACCCAAATGTTCAGCTTGCCTATGTCACGTCGGGAACCTATGCCGGAAAGCCGCTCCGCGCCGCCCTGCCGGGCATTGGGCCGTCCGAGTTAGTCTGCGAGGCGTTTGACGCCGACGTCTGCGCGGACAAGTGCGACTTTGTGTTTCTGGCGGGCGAAGCGGGGCTTGCCATGCAGCTTGCGCCGGACCTGCTGGCGGCGGACAAGAAAATCGTGGACCTCAGCGCGGACTTCCGGCTGGAAGACCCCGATGTCTACAAACAGTGGTACCGGGCCGAGCATACCGCCGCGCATCTCTTGGACGAAGCCGTCTACGGGATGCCGGAAATCAACCGGATGGCGATTGAAACCGCCCGGCTGGTCGCAAACCCCGGCTGCCATGTCACCGCCGCCGTGCTGGCACTGGCTCCGCTGCTGAACGGCGAGGCGGTGGACCCGGACTCGCTGATTATCGATAGCCTCAGCGGCGTTTCGGGAGCCGGGCGGGCGAAGTTCGGGCTGGATTACCACTTTGCCGAGATCAACGAAAGCATGAAGCCTTACGGAGTCGGTGGCGTCCACCGGCATATCCCCGAAATCGAGCAGGCCCTGAGCGGGGTCGCCGATGTGCCCGTCACCGTCACGTTCACCCCCCATCTTGTCCCGGTCACGCGGGGCATTCTGGCGACGTGTTACGGCACACTCACCGGCCCCGCCGAAGATTTGCCCGAGATGTACGAGATTTACTACAAAGACGCCCCGTTTGTCACGGTGCTGAACGCTGAGCAGTTCCCGGCCACCAAGCCTCTGACCGGCACGAACCACTGCCATCTGGGGCTGGCTGTGGACACCCGCACCAACCGCGTGATTATTGTCTCAGCCATCGATAATCTGGGCAAAGGCGCGGCGGGGCAGGCCGTGCAGAACATGAACCTGATGTGCGGCTTCGACGAAACAGCGGGCCTGACCCTGGCCGCGCTGTGGCCGTAAGAGAGGGATCACGGGGCTGAACCCCCATGCTTTAAAAGGGCAAGCCCCCGCCTCTGCACTGGCAGACCCGGAGGGGCGCGGGCGAAGATATTAGGAACCGAACTTCTGATGCCCGCGCAGGCGGGGAATTGCCCTTCAAAGCACGGGGGTTCAGCCCCGTGATTTCGTGGCCTCTCTGAGAAATAACACTATGGAACCAAGCGGCGCAATGGACAACACAGACGGCATGACGATCATCGGCGGCGGCATTGTCGCCCCGCGCGGCTTTCGCACGGCGGGGGTCTACTGCGGCATCAAGCGCAAGCGCAATGACCTTGCCCTGATTGTCTCCAACACCGACGCCGTCGCGGCGGGCGTCTTCACGACCAACATCGTGCAGGCCCCCTGCGTCGTCAGCAATCAGACGCATCTGGCGGACGGCCTCGCCCGCGCCATTGTGGTCAACTCCGGCAATGCCAACGCCTGCAACGGAGAGCAGGGCTGGAGCGATGCCGTGGCAATGGTCAATCAGGCTGCTGAGGCCCTCGGCGTCCCGCCCCGGCGCGTGCTGTCGGCGTCCACCGGTGTCATCGGAACCAAGCTGCCCATCGAAAAGATCATCGCGGGCATACAGGAAGCCGCCGAGAAGCTGCACGGCGACACCTGCGACGACACCGCGCAGGCGATTATGACCACGGACACGTTTCTGAAACAAGTCGCCGTGGAGATCAATTTAGAAGGCGGCAAGACGGCCCGGCTCGGCGCGATTGCCAAAGGCTCCGGCATGATTGCCCCCAACATGGCGACCATGCTGGGCTTTCTGACCACCGACATCGCCATCGAACAGGCCGTGCTGCAAGAGATGCTCAGGCGCGTCTGCTGGTACACGTTCAACTCCATCACCGTGGACGGCGACACCTCCACCAACGACATGGTGTTAGTCCTCGCCAACGGTCAGGCAGGCAACGCCCCCGTGACTAGCTTAGAAAGCGCCGACGCCCGTGCGTTTGAAAAGGCTCTTTATTCCGTCTGTCTCTTTTTGGCAAAAGAAATTGCCCGCGACGGCGAAGGGGCCACTAAGCTGGTGGAAGTGACTGTGCAGAACGTCGCCGTCCCCGAGCGGCTGGAACAAGTCTACGCCTCCCAGGGCGCGACGCTCACGCCGGAGCAGCGGGCCGGTTTCGCCCGGTCCGTCGCCAAAACCGTCGCCAACTCCAACCTCGTCAAGACCGCCCTGTTCGGCAACGACCCCAACTGGGGCCGCATCCTCGCCGCCACAGGCCGTGCGGGCATTGCGTTTGACCCGGAGCGCGTCGAAATCGCCCTCGCCGGCACGACAGTCTACCGCGCCGGGATGCCCACCGACTTCAACGGCTACGTCGTCTCCGAGGCCATGAAAGCCAAAGAAATCCAGATTTTGATTGACTTCCATCAGCCGAACGGCGAAAGCGCCACCGTCTGGACCTGCGATTTCTCCTACGACTACGTCAAAATCAACGCGGAGTATCATACCTAACTCTACACAAAGGAGCAATACGATGACAACTACTGTGCAGGCTGTTTATGAGGAAGATGATCTTCTTCGTCTGCTGTCGCCTCTCACTCTCAAAAAGGGCGACCGGGTCGAAGTGACGGTCAACACTGTGACGCTTGCTGATCTGGAACGTGCTGCTCCCGATCCAAAACGCGCTGCCGAAATCATGGCTGAAATCGCGGCCATGCCGGTGAAACCTGAACCTTCAGAGTTTATCGGCACGGAACATGACCTAGCCGCCGAAAACTTGACCGAAGCGCAGGCGCAGGCGCGTCTGGAAATCGTTGAGGCGATTACTGCTCTGACCGTGTCGCAGGGGCGTCAGGAAACGGCCAGCCGTGACCATGACAAGTTTCTGTACGGAGCCGAGGGAGCGCGATGAAGTTTGCTGACACTGGCGGCTGGTTTGCGTTGTTCGTGCCGCAGGATTTGAACCATGCTGCCGCCGTGTCCTGGTTCGCACGGCAACGGCAGCCTTTGTTCACGACAGATTACGTGGTGGATGAGACGCTGACCCTGCTTCGGGCGCGGGGGCAGTCCGAAGCTGCGCTTGCGCTCGGCCAGCAGTTCTTTGGCGGCTCACTGGCGACGATCTACTACTTGACCGAAGCCGACATCCGGGATGCCTGGCAGGTATTCACGCGCTACGCCGACAAAGAGTGGAGCTTCACGGACTGTACCAGCAAAGTGGTCATGGAAAAGCTGGGCATCACCGAAGCGTTCGCCTTTGACCAGCATTTCCGCCAGTTCGGCACAATTACGGTCGTGCCGTAGCGTCGAAATCAACGCCGTGTATCACGTACCATAATTAACGCACTCTATTTAAGGGAGGCTGCCATGACAACAACTGCGGAAGCGATCTACGAAGACGGCGTGCTGCGCCTGCTGACCCCCGTGCCCTTCGCCAACGGCACACGCCTCACGGCGGCGCTCACCGACAGCCCCGCCCCGGAGCGCCGGGACGCCGCGTACCTCTTGACTCTGCCGCGTGCGGAGCGCCACCAGATATTGGCCGAAGCCGCCGAAGCCGCCGCGCCCGAATACGAGGCTGACCTTGCCCTGCCGGTCGCAGAGCGTGAGCTGACCGCCTTCACCGCTCTGGACGGCGAGCCGTTTTTAGAGGACACCACGGAGGAACTCGATGCTCCCCTCAATTAATCCTAAGCGTGGGGAAGTCTGGCAGATAGATTTGGACCCGACTGTCGGCTCCGAGCTGCAAAAGTCGCGTCCTTGCGTCATTATCAGTGCAGATGGTGTCGGGCGTCTGCCGGTGCGCTTAGTCGTACCGCTGACCGGCTGGAAACCCGCGTATGCCGACTATCCATGGTGCGTTCAGGTCGATCCCGACGGGGGCAATGGCTTGACCAAAACTTCCACTGCCGACACGTTCCAAACGAGGTCTGTCTCCATTCTGCGGATGTCTGCCCGTCTCGGCACGCTGCCGGAAACAACCGTGACCGCGATTGCAAAAGCTGTTGCCGTTTGCGTGGATTACGAGCCATGAACTACCAAAGCTATATCACGATTGAGCCTGGTAAGCGCAGCGGCAAACCCTGCATTCGCGGCCTGCGGATGACGGTGTATGACGTGCTGGAATATCTCGCGTCGGGGATGACCGAAGCCGAGATTTTGCAGGACTTCCCGGACCTGACCGCTTTAGACATCCGCGCCTGCCTCGCCTTCGCCGCTGACCACAAGCACAAACTTGTCAGCACGGTTCCGCACTCCTGATTTTGCTGAAACCTGCCGGGTAGGGAGAAATGACATGGGAACATATCGAACAGAAGTCTGGCTATCACTGTCGCATCCGTCAGGCCGCCCGATCCCGCCCGATACGCTGACTCAAGCACTCGGAGGCGATCCCTCGCTGTATGTGGTCGGTGGCTTGAATGAGCGGTGGGCCAATGCCCGCTTGGATGTTTGCCTGCTCCATCTGGAGGATTTTGCGGATCAGGAGGAGCCAACGGAAGCCTTCGCAGCGGCGACTCGAAACGCTCTGATAGAGTTTGCACTCTGGCTAACGCGGCTGTCAGTTAGCGCATTTGATGAATTGCGCGGCGACAGCTTCAAGACTGAGGTTTGGGTTTACTGCTGGATAGAGCAGGACCAGTTTGAGCTGATACTGCCTCCTGAGTTATTGGTAGAACTAGGCAGACTCAGGCTGCCAATCCAGATGATGACGGAAGGCCAATAAAACACATAAAGACCGCCGAGGTAAACAATCATGGCAGCTATTCTTGAAAAGTACGTCAAGGCAATTCCCGCCCCGTCCGCCGCGCCGCGCCGGATGACTTATGAGCAGTTTTTGGACTGGGCCGATGAGGACACTTATGCCGAGTGGGTGGACGGAAAGGTGGAGCGAATGAGTCCGGCAAGCGTAAAGCATCAGGATATTTCACTGTTTCTGGCGCGGGTCATGGCAGAGTTCGTGGACGAAACGGATGCAGGCAAGGTGCTGACTGCGCCGTTTCAAATGAAGCTGGAAGCCCTGCGGCGCGGGCGGGAGCCGGACCTGCTGTTTGTGACCAAAGAGCGGCTAACGCTGCTGAAAGGCAGCTTTCTGGATGGCCCCGCTGACCTTGCCGTGGAGATTATCTCCCCCGAAAGCGCCCTGCGGGACCGGGGGGCGAAATACGCTGAGTACGAGGCGGGCGGCGTGCGCGAATACTGGATTATCGACGCCGACGCGCACCGGGCGGACTTCTTTGTGCGGGACGCCGACGGGCGCTATCAGCGGGCGCGGGAGAACGCGGAGGGCCGCTACGAAAGCGCGGTCCTGCCGGGCTTCTGGATCAATTTAAGCTGGCTGTGGCAGACCCCGCTGCCAACGGTCCGGCAGGTGCTGCGGGAATGGGAGGCGGTATGACGGAGCCAACGGCTGACTTTCTATGCGCGACGGAATGGGTAGACTTTAACGATGCAGGCATTCAGGCGCATCTCGCCGCGCACCCGTGCGGGGCGCGTTCCGAGGAAGCCGTGGTTTGCAGTGACTTTGAGTTTGTACGGGACCAAATCGCGCATTCGTGGGATATTGGGAGCCGCCGAGTGACCGGGCGGGCCTCGGAAGTGTTGCGGCATGGCGAAGGTATCTGCTATGCCAAGTCGCACCTGCTGGCGGCGCTCCTGCGGGGGCGGGGCATCCCGGCGGGCTTTGGCTATCAGCGGCTCACGCTGGGGGACACGCCGGAGACGGGCTACTGCCTTCATGCGCTGAACGCAGTCTGGCTGGCTTCGGCGCAGCGCTGGGTGCGGATGGATGCGCGGGGCAACAAGCTGGGCGTTGACGCGCAGTTCTCGCTAAGCGCGGAGCGGCTGGCGTTTGCCGTGCGCCCAGAGCTGGGCGAACTGGATGACGGCACGGTGTATGCCGCGCCGCTCCCGGCGATTACGCGGACGCTGGAGTCGCACATGGATTGCCGCGTGATGTATTCGCAGGGCTTGCCGACGGAGTTTTGAGCAGAAATATCATTAGGAAAGAGGGTACGGGTATCGCACTGACAGCCGCCGCAGAAAGCAAATCGGAAGAAAGTAAAGCGGATCGCCTGGGCGTTGGAATGGCGCTGTTCATCACTTATGTCGTCTGGGGGTCCACGTTCCTCGGGATGAAGATCGCGCTGGAAGGGCTGCCGCCGTTCCTGATGGCGGGGGCGCGGTTTGTGCTGGCAGGCGGCGGCCTGCTGCTCCTGACGACGGGGCGCGGCGCGGCGTGGCCGACACGGGCGCAGTGGGGCGGGGCGGCTCTGGTCGGGGCGCTGCTGCTCGGCGGGGGCAACGGCGGGGTCGTCCTGGCGGAGTATTTGGGGGTCTCGTCGGGCCTGGCCGCACTCGGCACAGCCACCGTGCCGCTGTGGGCGATGCTGTTTGCGGGCCTCTGGGGCGAATGGCCGACGGGCCGCGAGTGGGCGGGCCTGGGTGTTGGGTTCGCGGGCGTCCTCTGCCTGAGCCTGGAGGGGGGCCTGCGGGCATCTCCCTGGGGGGCGGTCTCGCTGCTGGTGTCGTCGGTGTGCTGGGCCTTCGGCTCCATCTGGAGCCGCCGCCTGCCGCTGCCGGGCGGGCTGTCCGCGCCGGGAGCACAGATGCTCTGCGGGGGCGTGCTGCTGCTCATCGTGAGCGCCCTGACCCATCAGCACCCGCCGGGCGCTGTTTCCCTGCGGACGACGCTGGCCTTTGTGTATCTCGTGATTGCGGCGGCGGTCGGCTACGGCGCGTATGCCTACCTTTTAGCGCGGGTCCGGCCTGCTCTAGCGACCTCCAACGCCTACGTCAACCCGGTCATCGCCGTGGGTCTGGGCACGGCCTTCGCGGGGGAGCGCCTGACACTTGTGGGCGGGGTGGCTCTTTTGCTGATCCTGGCCGGCGTCGGCCTGACGGCGTGGACGAAGGCGGGGAAAGGGTAACGTTGTGATGAAAGAGTTCGTCCTGTTTGACCTGGGCAACACGCTGGTTCGCTACTATGACCTGCCGGATTACCCGCCGATTTTGCGGGTTGCTGTCGGCGAAGTCGCCTCGTTCCTGGGGGCTGAAACGGACTGGGCGCGGGTGGCGGTAGAGGACTTTGAGGCGAAAGATTTTCAGGTGCGGCCTCTGGCCGGGCGGCTCGGGCGCATCTTCCCGGACGCCGCATGGTCTGACGAGACCGCGCTGGAAGCCTGCCGCCGGTTCATGAAGCCGATCTTTGCCCTGGCTCATATCTATGACGACGTGCTTCCAATACTGGCCGCCCTGAGAGAACGGAGCATTCAGACGGCCATTGTGTCCAACACGCCCTGGGGCAGCCCCGCCGCCCTGTGGCGCGAAGAGATGGCGCGGCTGGCGCTGGCAGAGGCCGTGGACACCCTGGTCTTCTGCCCGGACTGCGGCTGGCGCAAGCCCGCCCGGCCTATTTTTGATCTCGCACTTCAAAAATTGGGAGCGACGCCGGGCCAGTGCCTTTTCATCGGGGACGACCCGCGCTGGGACATCGTAGGGCCGCAGGCGCTGGGCATCGACGCGGCACTGATTGATCGCCGGACGCAAACGCTGCCGGACGTACTGAAAGGGATGTTACAATGACACAGGCGGAAGTTTTAATTCAGGCGCTGCCGTATATCAAGCGGTATGCGGGGCAGACCGTCGTGGTCAAATACGGCGGGGCGGCGATGCTGGACGACGCGCTGAAAGCCGCCGTCATGCAGGACATCGTGCTGATGCTCTCGGTCGGCATCACGCCCATTCTCGTGCATGGCGGCGGGCCGGAAATCAGCGAGGCGATGCAGCGGATGGGCAAGGAGCCGCAGTTTGTCGGCGGCCTGCGCGTTACTGATGCCGAGACGATGGAGATTGTCGAGATGGTGCTGGCGGGCAAAACCAACAAAGGCATCGTCGCGCTCCTCAATCAGCAGGGGGCATTGGCCGTGGGGCTGTCCGGCAAAGACGGCAATTTGATTGTCGCCGAGCGGGAAACCACCAAAGGCGACATCGGCTTTGTCGGGCGGGTCACGCAGATCAACCCGGCACTCATCCACACGCTCACTGGGGCAGGCTATGTGCCGGTGATTTCCACCGTGGCCGTCGGTGCGGGCGGCGAAAGCTACAATATCAACGCCGACACCGTGGCCGGGGAGCTGGCCGCCGCCCTCGGCGCGGCGCGTCTCGTGATGATGACCGATGTGGCGGGCATTTACCAGGACTTCGCGGACCCGGATACGCTCATCCGCGAGATGAGCGCCGCCGATGCCCGGCAGCTCATCACCGACGGCAGCGTGGACCGGGGCATGATCCCTAAAGTGGAAGCCTGCGTGATTGCCGTGCGCGGCGGCGTGGGCCGGGCGACCATTATTGATGGCCGTCAGCCCCATTCTCTGCTCATGGAGCTGTTCACCGACGAGGGGCAGGGGACGATGATTCGGTAGACAATCCCGGAGACCTACCACCTTGTTCCCTCGTGCCTCGGTCACAGGGTCCTTCCTAAAGGAAGGATTTGGAGCAGACAGGAGAGCAGAGGTAGGTCTCCCGGCTCCGACCACAGGAGAGAAAGCAAACACCATGACCACCGCCATTTTAGATAAACCACTGAACAAGCCAAAACCTGAAGCTTACACCCTGGACACGAACACCGGCCACATCGCGCCCGCCATAGACGACGCTGAAATCAAGCACCTGGACGCCGAGTACCTGCTGCACGTCTACGCCCGCCTGCCGATTACCATTGCGCGGGGGCAGGGGATGCGCGTCTGGGACGCCGAGGGCAAAGAGTATCTGGACTTCCTGGCGGGCATCGCCGTCAACACGCTGGGGCACTGTCACCCCCGGATGGTCCAGGCCATTCAGGAGCAGGCGGCGACGCTCATTCATACGTCGGGCTACTACTACACCGCGCCCGTCGCAAAGCTCGCCGAAAAGCTCGTGAGCGTCAGCGGCATGGACCGGGTATTTTTTGCGAACTCCGGGGCCGAGGCCAACGAATGCGCGTTTAAAATCGCCCGCAAATACGCCAAGACCCACGGCGGTCCGAACAAGTTTGGCATCGTCGCCGCGCAGAAATCCTTCCACGGACGCACGCTGGCAACCGTCACCGCCACCGGGCAGCCCAAATATCAGGAGCCGTTCCTGCCGATGGTGCAGGGGTTCTCGCACGTTCCCTATAACGACATCGCCGCGCTGGAAGCCGCCGTCACCGCCGACACCTGCGCTGTGCTTTTAGAGCCGGTGCAGGGCGAAGGCGGCGTTTACCCCGCGCACAAGCCGTACCTGGGAGCCGCCCGCGCCCTCTGCGACCGGCATGAGGCCCTGCTGATTATCGACGAAGTGCAGACCGGCATTGGCCGCACCGGCAAATGGTTCGCGTATGAGCATTACGGCGTCGTCCCGGACATTCTGACCTCCGCCAAAGCCCTGGGCGGCGGCTTCCCTATCGGCGCGTGCCTGGCACGGGGCGCGGCGGCCACCACGCTGGTTCCCGGTGACCACGGCAGCACCTACGGCGGCAACCCGCTGGCCTGCGCCGCCGCGCTGTCCGTGCTGGAAACCGTGGAAGATGAACATCTGATCGCCAACGCCCACGCAATGGGCGCGTACTTCGTCCACCGTCTGAACGAAGCCCGCTTCCGCGCCAAAATCAAAGACATCCGCGCTTTGGGCCTGATGATCGGTGTGGAGCTAGTCGCCCCCGACGCCAAGCGCGTCATGCTGGAAGCGATGGAGCGCGGCCTGCTCTTCAGCGCCATCGGCGACCACACCCTGCGCTTCGTCCCGCCACTGATCATCACGCAGGCCGATATTGACGCCGCCCTGGAAATCCTGGCGGCGGTTCTGTGAAGGAGAGAAACGATGGATTCAGAAGTAGCACCCGTCCCCCGGATTGCCGCCGTAATTATCTATCAGGCGCTCCGAGTGGGGGCGGAAGGCATCCGGCTCCTGCCGGGCGACACGGGCCTGCGCGTTGAGTACTGCAAGGGCGGCACTTGGACCATCACGATGCAAATTCCAAAACATATCGTGGAGCCGCTCTCGGACCACTTCAAGCGCATGGCCGGCCTGCCGCTCGGCTACCGTATGGTTTTGGAAGGCTTCATTCCTATCCGTCACGCCATGCAAATATCGCAGGATTGGGACCCGATGTACCTTGATCATGGCCCTCTGCCGACCCCCGTACCCGCGACGCCGCCCCCGCCCGGCGTCAAGGACTACGACGTTCGCCTGTCCATCACGCCCACACGCTGGGGCGAGAAGATTACCATGACGCTTGAGGCAGTGGAAGACAGTTCGGATTAAAACATCCTGGCATGCCTAGTCTGGTATCAATTCTATGTGTATTATCATTGCCGAACGGCCCACTCTGCGCGGGGAGCGCGTCCTGTTGCGCTCTCCAAAACCGGACGACAAGGCTGACCGTTTGCGTTGCGGGCGTGATCCAGAGTTCCGCCGCATGGTCGGCGGCGACACACGCACGAACCCGCCGTTTACGGCGGCGGATGCGGATGATTGGTACAGCAAAACCGCCGCAGACCCGCTCCGCTGGGTGATTGAGTTCGCGGGCCGCGCAATCGGCGGTCTTCACCTGCATTCGCTGGATGAAACAGACCGGCGTGCCCGATTTGTCATCGGCATTTTTGATGCGGCCTGCTGGGAGCAAGGATTGGGAACGGAAGCAACCCAACTGCTTCTCGCCTATGCGTTTGACGGCCTGCGGCTGCACCGTGTCGATTTGCGTGTTTTGGCCTTCAATCATCGCGCCATTGCGTGCTATGAAAAATGCGGCTTCGTGCGCGAAGGCATCGAGCGTGAGGGGGCGTTCATTGCTGGGGAATGGCAAAGCGATGTTTTTATGAGCCTGCTGGAACAGGAGTATCGGGGCTTGAAACAAGGGGGTTGTGATGTGGCAGCGGTTCACTGAGTCTGCAAAAAAAATTGTCCTTTACGCGCAGTTAGCGGCTGAACAACGTGGTAGGACAGATGTTGCCTCTGAACACCTCCTGCTCGGGCTGTTGCGGGAAGTCAGGGAAGAGAAATCCGTCTGGCCGCCCGCGCCCACCGACCGAGTTGACCCGCATGACATCGCCGCCTCGCTGCTGCGAACTGTTGATATAGACAAGCTCCGGGCGGCTGCTGACCACCAGATAACACTTCTGGCTTTGCCCTCTGTGGACACAGATAAAGAGCTAAACCTTTTGCCGTCCGGGAAGCGTGTTATCGATGCCGCTTACAAAGAGGCCAAGCGGCTCTCGGCGGAGAACATCACCCCTGAGTTTCTTCTGCTGGGTATGTTTGGCCCCGAAACAGGCGGAATGGCATCGCTTCTGACAGAGGCGGGGCTTGATTTGGAAACTGCCCGGTGCGAGGTCGCATCTGTCTATCAGCCCGCGCAGGAAAACAAAGTCAGAGAAGACAGGGCAGAAAAAGACAAAACAACACTTTGGAGCCGCCTGTTCGCCAAACGCACCACCGCGCCCGGCGAGAAAGAGATACGATGAATAATACCACCACCTACCCACAGCGCATGGCCCCGCCGACCAAAGGCCGGTCAGACCTGTACGATATTCTAGGCGAGACGCGCCTGCGCGGGCGGGACATTCTAGGCATCGAAACGCTGACGCCCGACGAAATCCGGCTGCTTCTGGATGTCGCCATGCGCCTCAAAACCCACAAGTTTGACGAGACGCAGACGCTTTTTGCCAAAGGGCAGACGCTCGCTATGCTGTTTGAAAAGCCGTCGCTCAGAACCCGCGTCACGTTTGAAGCGGGCATGACGCAGCTTGGCGGCCATGCGATTTATTTAGAGGGCAGGCTCGGCGTGCGCGAAACCGTGCCCGATGTGGCCCGCAATTTGGAACGCTGGGTGGACGGCATCATGGCGCGGACCTTTGACCATCAGGCGGTTTTGGAGCTGGCCGAACACGCGCAAATCCCGGTCATCAACGGCCTGTCCGACCGGGAGCATCCGTGTCAGGCGCTGGCCGATTTCCAGACGCTGGCCGAGCGGTTCGGCGGCCTCGATGCCCTGCCGGGGCGGACGCTGGCCTATGTCGGCGACGGCAACAATGTCGCGCATTCGCTGATGCTGCTGGCCGCCAAAGTCGGCACGCACTTCCGTCTGGCCTGCCCGGAAGGCTACGAACCCGACCCCGCCCTCTGGCAGACCGCGCTCGGCTTCGCGGCAGAAACCGGGGCTGTCTTGACTCTGACCCATGACCCCGCCGCCGGGGTTGCCGATGCCGACGCCGTCTATACCGATGTGTGGGCGTCGATGGGGCAGGAAGACGAGACCGTCCAACGGGCCGTCATCTTTGCCCCGTTCCAGGTCAACGCCGCGCTCATGGCCCATGCCAAACCCGAGGCGCTGGTCATGCACTGCCTGCCCGCGCACCGGGGCGAAGAAATCACCACCGACGTTCTGGACGGCCAGCAGTCGGTCGTCTTCGACGAGGCCGAAAACCGCCTCCACGCCCAGAAGGCGATCTTGTCGCTGGTGCTGTAGGCGACTTTAGGCAGCCAGAGTCCCGGATTTCCAATCCGGGATGCCCGGCCAACGCGCCCGGCCAACGCGCCCGGCCAACGCGCCCGGCCAACGCGCCCGGCCAACGCGCCCGGCCAACGCGCCCGGCCAACGCGCCCGGCCAACGCGCCCGGCCAACGCGCCCGGCCAACGCGCCCGGCCAA
>JAABUK010006662.1_pt1 | contig 17109 bp, 17 predicted proteins | sample 5559141 | NCBI WGS metagenome assembly JAABUK01 (sample SAMN10711869, study PRJNA513367) | rock metagenome | isolation source: Antarctica rocks | place: Antarctica: Victoria Land, Pudding Butte nord | collected 2016-01-03
GAGCTGTGCTGGGCTGGCGCTGCAATGGGGGCTGCTGCTTGGGGGGTTGAGCCTGCTGCTGGGGGGTCTGAGAAGGAGTCTGTGGAGGGGCAGGCCGTTGTGGTTGGGTTTGCTGCTTGGGGACTGGAGCACTAGGTGGGGGCTGTTGCGGTGGGGGGCCCTGGACCTGGGGCAGATCTTCAGCATCATCCGGTGATCTAGGCTGAGCTGCTTTGCGTGCTTTGGGTGCTCCAGGCTTAGGCTTTGGCGGCAACACTGCAGCCTTCTCAGCAGATTCTGCTTCACTGCTTGTGCTAGTTGTCCTAGCCATGTTGCCATTGCCTGGTTGCTGTAGTGCACCTTCTTCACCAGGAGCCTTCTTACCAGGCTTGACTTGGGCCTTGTTCCGGCCACCCTTGCTGCTAGTGACGCTGTAGTCAGCATCTACAGCTCTGACCTTCCTTTGCTCATTGGCTTCCTGCCATGACTCTTCTTCTCCCTGCTGGCTGCTGCTGCCCTGGGGCTGGTCCCCTAGGTCAGCCCTGCCGCTGGTGTCTGTCTGTGCATCAGTCTGTGCCTGGTCCTCTGAGTTGTCCTGCTGGGAGGAGGTGGATGCCTCACCCTCAAGATTGGCTTCAGACGGCTGCTGGACAGATGCCAGCTCATCAGCTGCACTCACACAACACACTCAGTATTCAATATGCTTCAGACAACTCAGCCAGAGACATTGAATGCCAGAAGTGCAGTACATGTGTATTGACAAATGCAACACATGCGCAACATTGTACGCATGTTTGGAGCATGATGGTCATAAGCTATACAACGCCCTATGGACGGTTGCATTAGCAACTTTTCTGCCTGCAATATCAGTATGCCCAGAGGATACTACCCATACGGGCCAAACTGGTCCTGCACACACTGAGCTAACTCACCTTGTCATGACTGAATCTGCTATCAAGTCAAGCACCAGCACAAAGCAGCTAGTGCTTCAGAAGTTGCAAGGCGCATTCCGATGTCCTGAACCTTGCTGCATTGGCTATTCAGCACTGTGCATTAGCTATGAAAAGAGTCACCTGATGCCGCAGCAGGAAGCTGTCCATGACCTGCATCCTTGTCAGCAGCTGCTCTGCCAGTCGCCACAGGCTGCTCAGCAGGCGGGGCAGCGTCAGCTGCAGTACCAGCTGCCGCACCAGCTGCCGCATCAGCCGGTGTTGCAGCCTCAGATGCTTCAGTCTGCAAAACCACAAGAAGGCAGATCATTAACATGACAAGCGCCGCTTGGCTTGCAGCAGACACTATACAATTGGCCAGGATGCAGGACAAAATCCACCATAGCAGTTGGTGTGCTGCAGCAGTAACTGATTCTGGTAAGCAGTAACTCTCATAGACAGTCCAGACCCTGTGCTATTGTTACAGCAGGATCTGTGATGATGCTTGGACCAGCATTGGCACAGTGCTGCCAACCAGAATCTGATTGCAGCCCAGGAAGCAACACCAGCATGAACAAATGCTGAAGTTTTTGAAATGCTGGGAAGCTGACGCAAGATATTAGAGGTGGGTGCAAACCTTGTCTGGGGCCTCTGCTTGCAGCCTTTCTGGAGAGAGGGGGGGCTGGTAGCGAGGGCCACTTGGAGCAGACAGGACAGGGCTCCTAGAAGCCTCCCTTGATGCACCTGAAAGGTGACTGTGATAAGGTTTTATTGAGGATTTGGCTTATGTTTAGGATTTAGGCATCAGGCATGTACTGTCTGTCGATGTGTCAGCCTATAGGCAGGCCTTGCTGTACAGATGCTGCTGGAAATTACACAGGGACAATGAACTTGTACAAAGTGTGACTCACAGAGGAATTGGCCTGAGCAAATGAGCAAATGACCGCATGCCTGTAGGCAAGCTGAGAAGCAGAACGTCCTGATGGGCTGCAATTACCCTAGACAGGCAGACCATGTACGCAATGCCCATTATGCATTGTGTTGGCACGTTTGCTTGCAAGTGGGCACAGCTTATAGATCAATGCGGACGCTGCGTAACATGCCAATTTCTGACACAAGAGAAGTCATTCCAACAGGTCGCAGTCCAAGCATTACTCAGACAGAGCTGCTGAGCATTTGGCATCTACAAAGGGCATGTACAAGCCTTGTGCAAGATGTGCAGCACAGAGTTTGTACCTGCAGAAGTTGCAGCAGGTCTGCCTGACTTGGAGGGTGTGCCACCCAAACCCCCCCACCCCCCCAGGATGTCAGCTAGCACTGCTTCTGAAGACTGCTCCCTTTCAGGCAAGCCCGGCTGGGCCTGCCCAGCATCGCTGTAGCCACTGCTCTCAGACTGCAATGGGTTGTATGCATTTGCCTGATGAGCATCAGCACCTGTAACATGAAGCAAAGGTCAAGTCGGCCTTTGTATCCAGGTTGAGTCAAAGATCAAGTCAAAGGTTGAGTCAAGTTTGTGACCAGGTTTGGCTGGGATAATGTGCTGTGACATGGGTGCCAATGAAAGTTACCAGCAAGGCATTGGGCTGATTTTGTGGCAGCTAAAGCCATGGTGTGCAGGCACCATGGCGTGCAACCATAAGATTGTAACAGGCTTGTTCAGACGTGACTGTGCCCTTTGCAGACCTGCTTAGTTACTTCAGAGGATGTTTTGTGCTTGTTCCAATGAATGAAGTGCTGAACTGAATGCAGCAAGGCAGTTTGCATGAGGTCTTTCAAACTTGTTACCTGACTGCCTGGCCTCAGCCTGTGAGGGGTCGTAGGCAGTGCCTGGGGGGCGGTAGGGCGCAACAGGGGCCCTGGCTGTGCTCTGATATGGCCTAGCTGCCCTGCGAGAGGGTTGAGGCTGTTTGACCGGGGCTGGTTGCGCCAAAGAAGAGGGAGAAGCACTGGTAGAAGGGTTCTCAGCTGGCAGGAGAAACGACAGGAAGTCCTGCATGGAGCCTGCTACTGAGGAAGGTGTAGCAGTAGGTGCTGGCGCAGTCACAGGGGCAGCTGCAGGGACAGTTGGTGAAGCAGCAGGTGCTGACGCAGCTGCTGGGGCAGCTGTTGTGGAAGCAGGTGTTGAAGTAGCTACACGAGCAGCTACTGCAGCAGCAGGTGATGGAGCAGCTGTTGCAGCAGCAGGTGATGAAGTAGCTGCAGGCGCAGCTGTTGCGGCAGCTTCCTGAGGTGTAGCATCCTGCTGTTGATAAGCAGTGCTGCCTGCTGAGGCTTTGCTCTGATGGTCTTCAGAACCAGACACCCTGGACTTGTCCACTGGCTGCTCATCATCTTGTTGCATGGGCCCTACCTGGTGCTCTGCAGCATCTGCAAGCGCAGCATGCACTTCGTTTCTGTCCTGATGATCAGTCAGAAGGACGGCAACTCTACCAGTGGGGATAGTCTGAGGCAGAGGCAGCGTTTTGTTCACGGGAGCTAGCTGAGCTAAAGCAAGAGGCTGCTTGGAAGATCTAGTCCTAACCAGGAGAAGAGTCCTGCTCACAGCGGGCAACTTAGCCAGAGTGGAAGGTAGTGTCATGGGCGCAGCCTTGCTCTGGGCACCCTGGGTTTGTGGGCTTGCCCTGATGACTGCCCTATGAACAGTGACTATCTTCCTGAGTGGCCTAGTCTTGTTGGGACAAGCACTGGCCATGTGGCCAATCTGCTGACAAGAGTAACATGGTTTTGGGCTGGGCAGGTGACAGCTTTGAGCACGATGGCCATACTCGCCGCACCGGAAGCACTGCAGCTTTGCTACTTTCAATTGCTCAGCTGTCAATTCTGCTTCAGACCCTGTAGGCTCACCTTGCTCATCCCCAACACCACCCTTGGGGGGAGGCCCATTGGCCTCCTGATGGCCACTGCCTGCTGCTGATGCACTCTCAGGGGCAGCATCAGCATCAGCAGCCGCAGTGTCTGCAGCTGCTGTTTGCTGTGCATCGCCAGTTGCAGCCACCAATGCCTTGTCTGTACCCTGGGATTTGGCGCCACCTTGGGGATCTTGGTGCGTGTGTGCTGTGGCTGCAGCACTTGAGCTACCCCCAGTGAGCTGTGCCACAGCAGGCGGCTGTTGCTGAGATGCTGGTGTGTCAGCGTTTGTTTCAGGTATGGAGATGAGAGCCTGTGCCTGTGCTGAAGCACTCCTGACTGCCTCATCCTGAGGCTTCTCCTGCTGAAGGGCAGGTGTGCTGGCTTGAGGCATGTCATACGGCCCTGCTGAGTCAGCCTGCTCTGTTGTTGGTGTCTGTGATGCCTCAGCTCTCTGAGGTGAATCCGGCAGCTCAGGCTCAGCTTGCTGAGCTGACTCAGGCCAAGCTGACTCAGGCTGAGGTACAGCCTCAGCCTCCTGCTGAGTTTCAGCAGGCTGCTGTGCTTTGACAGGGCTGTCCTTGCCATTCTCTGCTTCAGCTTCAGCACTATGTTGCTGGACTGCTCTGCGTTGACTCACTGCTTGCTTGGGTTGAGCTGCATAACTGTTTGCCAATGCCTGCTTGAGCTTAGGCTGCTTTACAGCAGAGGCAGAGGGCTGCCTCTCAGCAGAAGGCTGCCTTGCAATAGAGGCAGCAGGCTGCCTTTCTCCCCTTTCCAGACTTGCCAGTAGGCTCTCCGCACCGCTCACATAGCCCTTGAGCTCTTCAAAGGGGCGAGCTTGGCGGATGGCTGCTTTCAAGGCGGTGATGTCTGGTGGAAAGGCCGCACTTGCTTGCTCCAAAGCAGTCCAGGCTGTGCTCATCTGCACAAGCCACACTCTTGATCAACCATGCCAGTCAGTGATGATACTGAAGGAAGGTTTGGGTGGGGTGTGACCTACGTGATGGGCACGTCGGGCTTCAAAGATTGTGCTACCAGCCTTGAGCTATTTTCAGTATCTGGATGATGCGGGGTGCATGGGATGAGCTTATGTGGCCTGAATGTCTCAACTCTAAGATCTTGCAGGCAGACTTTGCTTTATGATCGAGCTGCAAGGCACTGACTGCAGACATAGACAGTAAGCTACAAAGGACAACTTATTGGCATATAGGGTCAGTCAAAACAGCGAGGGGCCACAAGCTCACCTGCAAAGTGTGCAGCTCATCCAAGTCTTCTACTGGACCTGACTCTGACTTGATCTCCTGCCAAGCAGCACCCTGAGAACTCCCAGCCCTGGCAATCGTCTTGGCAAGCATCTTGGAAGGTGACTTGCCAGGCACCTTGGCCTCTTTCAGCTCAGCCTTCTGCTTTGCAGCAGATGTTGCAGCCTCCGTAATCAGTGCGGCAGTTGACTTGCTTGCGCTCTTGGGCCTGATTAGAAGCTCATCTGGGGGCACAACTGGGACTACTGCCTCTGGCTGTTTGCCCATGATAGGTGCTTCGCCAGCTCCCTGCTTGTTTGCAAGCATCTGAGCCTTTGGCTGAAAGGCTTGCGCCTGTGCCTTGAGCTGACCGCCTTTGCCTGAGACAAGCCAGTGAGGTATTAGTGCTGCAAGTCAAGCTGGAGGTGTTGCTGCATAGCTGATCACCAAGGGTGCTTGGTGTTGTGCTAGTGTTGCAGTTGTGGTGTGCATGACTATACTTTATGTGCATGTAACGCAGATGCATGCCATTCAGTAAAAGTACACAGACTTTAGTGACATGGCTGCAGCCTGCTGGTGTCGCATCACACATGCAGTAGAAATAACGCTTCAGGTTGCTGGCTGAGATGACTGAGAGCGAGTGAGAGTATATGAGCCATCTAGAGTTCTGCTAGAGTACCAAACAACCCACCTTGCCTGCCCAGATGGCAACCTGTTCTCCAAAACTGATCAGCCAAACAGTTCCCAGAAAGCTTGTTGACACACCACATGCTGCATTCAGGACACTTCAGCCAGAAGCTGACACTTCGCGCTGTCTCCTTGTATACCTTGTGATTTAGAGGCAGGCATCCAGGAGGCTTGGGTTCCGCCCCCAGACGCCCCACTAGCATCACTCTTCACGCTGCCAGAGTCACTACCCCAGCCGTCGCCCTGCTTGGCGGACAGCTTGGCTGCCAGGGAAGGGGGGGGCACAAAGGGCTTGGCTCGTGGGTCTGGCTTGACCAAGCCTGAGGACTCAGACCTTGACAGTCCACTATCACCTCGCTGGAGGCCATTTGCACCTGTGAAAGAGTGGATTATGCTTGAGAACAATACCAAAACAGAGCCTGAGGACTCAAACCTTGACAGTCCACTGTCACCTCGCTACAGAGGCCTTTTGCACCTGTGAAACACCAAAACAGACAGTGCTGTACTGGATGCATGCCTTTCAAATGCATGATGGAGATTTGAATTGCTGCATGTCAGCTGGGTTGCGACATGCGATGTCAATGTGGATCTGGTTTGTGGGTCTGGTAACAGATTTGTGAGACGGAAAATGCTTGTGGGTCTGAATTAGCAGATCTACTGATTGCAAAACATGGACCTGGGTTGTCCACTGTTGATGCTCTGCAGGCTTTATTTGCACCTTTGAATCATGTTACGCTAGATGGCAAATATGGCATTGCTGAAGCAGGACTGAGGGTCGGCATTGGTAAAGACTGAAGGCCCAGGCTTCAACAGCTCATGTTCCCTTACTGGAAAGCTTTTGCGCCAGCAGCAACCGTGAGAAAGCTTCAGCATGACACTCAACATTTGGCGTGCTCTGTGCAACAAAGCACAAAAGGCTCAAACTGTCACAATGCCCAGACACTGCATTCAGCCATGACAAGGGATGAAAGGCTTGAAACTGGTATGCCAATCATATTTGGTATGACATGACGCATGGATTGATAGATTTATCAAGCGGCACCAATATACGCAGGTCTTCAGACTCTGTGTTTGTCTTGCCAATATGCTATGCTTCCTGCTTGAACATTTGGGTCCAAGCAAGCACACTGGAGTTCAATGCAAATACAGAGGAAAAATGGGCTCAGCCATGAACACAGCACAAACTACTGCACTCATTATAAATGATAATACATTTGCTCAGCACAAGGGTGTTTCCAATTAAGTCACAACCCCAATGCAACCCACAACTTGTCTGGCTTGCACATTTGAGGGGTGTTGCTTAGGCCATTGTCGGGGGCGAAGAGTGCATGTACCCAGATGCCCTGCCCAACAAGAAGAGCGGCGGTGACATTTCAAAACATGCATCTAGAGTGAATGTGCCATTGGGTATACAAGCAAGGTTTGGGCTATATACCTGGGGTGAAGGGTTTGGCTTTGGGGTCTGGCTTAGTCCCAGCAAGCTTGGACCCTTGAGGTGGAATGCCAGCAGGGGAGTCTGTGCTGCCTGCACCCTTTTCACTGTTGACCACTGCCTTCTCACTGTTGGAGGTTTCCTGCAGGTTGGCGGAAGCTGCCAATCGCACCTCACGCAGGCGGTTTGCAGCCAACATGAAGCCGCTGTTCCTTGCCTGCAACACACAGGCTTGATAGGTAAGGAGGTTTTGGATTCAGATTGTGTGTGGTGAGCCAAAGCTGCAGTTCCTTGCCTGCAGAGAGAGCCCTTGCTAGGGACCTTAGTGGAAGACCTTCCACCAGTTGGCCCAAATTCACTGTTCTTTTTGCAGCTTGAGCAGAGATGCATGTTACATATGTGGCACGCAACACGCACGGAAAGTGTGTGTGCGTTCATTGCAAGAGAGATGCAGTGCAAAGCATCCCCTTTTACAAAAACACATGCGGGTTTGCAAGGAAGCTGTATGATGCTGTCACAAATGTATAGCTGCCATGCACACTTCTGCCAAGCCAGCTATAGCATGAACTGGTGTGTAAGAGGCGCATCTAAGAGTAGCCAATGTAAGTTTACTCTGCATCACGCACACCAATCCTAAGGCAGATGATGGTGCACACTCCATGCAGATGACTGCATGCAAACAGCAACAAAGTCAAGCAGTAGTAGTGCAATGAAGCCTGCTGCCAAAGCAAGGGTGACAAGAGATACTTCCTTGCCAGCAATGCCTTTTGTGCATTCCACGCTTTTTGTGACATCACTGCATGAGTGATAAAGCGGATGTAATGAAGAACAAGCTGCACATGTGTGCCATTGCTGTGCCTGTGCTTAAAGCACACCTTGGTATACCAATGCACAGCTTTTGTCTTGTCCTCAATGGTTCCAATGCCATGATCATAGCATCGCGCAACATGGTACTGGGCCTCGGCCAAGTCTTGGGCCTTGCTGAACAACGTGAGAGCTTCCTGTAGGAGATCAGCACAGACTGGGGAAACAGTTGCATGACTTGTGCAGAAAAAGCAAACCAACGCACGTATGTGTCAAACATAACAAAAAAGCACAAAAAATGCCTTTCGTCATTGCTGGGAATAGGTGTGCTACCAGCTGCTACAGCATGACTGACATGGTCACAGGGGCAGACAGTTGACGGGTCTGGTGTCAGTGCCAACGATGCTGCAGCAACTGACACAAGGTAGTTTTGGGCCATCTTGGGCTTTCTTGGGCTATTTTGCTTCCTTCACATGGTGTTTCATGTCATAACACATCACTGCAATGGCAAAAGTGATGCAGGGCTGGATTGCAGCAAAGAAACAGCCTTCGACCTACCTTGTAGTTCACCCTTATGCCTATGCCATTCTCATACATCACTCCAAGCCTCAGCTGTGCTGCAGCAACATCCGCTGCACAACACAGAAGAGTCAAACACCAGCTATGCAACAGGTGCATGTACTCAAAACACTAAGAAATGTCAGTTCACATCAGCCAGCTGAAACTCACAGGAAGGATTGACAGAGCTTTTGATATGCACACCATCAGCGTGGTTGATAGGTGCCAGACAAAGATATCGAGTATTGACACACTCACCTTCAGCTGCTTCAGTGTACAGATCCACCGCCTTTGCCAGATCTCTGACACAGCCCCACCCATCTTCAAAACACTGTGCCAGCTTGTACATGGCCTCTGGTATGCATCCATCAGCCGCTTTCTGGAACCATTGCTGACACAGGCTCTGATCACCAGCTATACCCTTGCCTACAGAACAATGTGAACATCTGCATTGGCAGTTGATGTGCACTGGAGGGCTGCAGACTATGATGGTGAAGGAAACCAGGATGCGCTGCTACTTCAATGTTCCTAATGAGTATGGCATTGTGAAGCTTGACACGCAATTGTGCATGACAATCAGGATGCAATGCACCACTGATACTCATGTTACAATGATCTTGATGTGTCTTTGTTCACATCTGTCTTGCGTCAACAGCTGTTTAGATTCAAAGCACACCCACATGGCAGATGTTTTGTAACCGCATCAGTTGTTGCATTACCTTGCTCAAAGCATCTGCCCACATAGTACTGACAAAATGGAAAGCCGTTCCTTGCAGCATTGAGCAGCAGATCTGAAGCGAAATCCCCAGAGTCTTGCACTGCAACATTCTGAGGCAGGTGTGCCTGGCACCTCACGAAGAGCTCTTCTAGGTCCAAATCCACCAAGTCTGATGGCTACATTGAGGAGCACAACACTGTCAATTTGCAAGATCCCTGGACCTGACTGGGGCATGTGATGTTGACGGAGACTACTAGCTTTCAGTATAACCTGTGATCGCTTGGCAGTGGGCACGTGTTCAATGCTAAACAGAAGGACAGTATAGGAGCTTCATGGGAGGACTATACAGAAGCTGCTGTTGCGCACAATATTAGGGGACTTTGCATGCCACACAAGCCACACGTGTGCGTCACATTCGCGTAACAAAGCCCACCTTGCTGCGCCGATGATATGTCTTCACGGCATCTTCCACCTGCTCTGACGTCACCACAGGCACAACTAGCCCTGTCGAGGGATCCCTAATAGGAAGCCTGTGTGCTGAGGGAGCAGCTGGAGCAGCTGAGACTGCAGGTGGGGGTGGATATGATGGAGGATAGTATGCCTGCTGATGAGGAGCATACACCGGGACAGGGACATAAGCTCCTGAGGGCATGCCGGCTGAATAGGGGTAAGAGTATTGAGAGTACTGTGAATACATGTTATTTCTTCGTTCGTTTGTCACGTAAACGCTGGCAATATGTGTTCCGATACCAGCAACGGGTAAGTCATATCGCGTGGTGACTGCTAGCTGGGTTTGGGTACGCGCTTAGACACACGCAAGCTGTCAAAATCTCGGGCAAGACAGCTGTCTTTACAAAATGGAAATGGACGACATATGACAACCCGTCTGATGCAAAATAGTCACGGGCAATGCTCCGCAAACGGCAAGTGTGCTACACAAAGCACACGATCACTGTATACGACGGGCGCCAGAGAGTACGCTAGTGGCTTCCATCCGTGGATCTTTGTCCATGCACGATGCGCCTGACGGCTCATGCATCGCCAGGCGTTCACGCACAGCCGGCAGAGATATCGCTGAACAAGTATAGCGCTAGGCAAGTTTCGAAGCAGAGCTTGGTCCTGAGCGTAACCTAATGGCTTTTAGGGTATAAGGCAGCACCGTGCTGTGCATGCTTCGAGGGCAAGGGAATTGTTTGTGCACACGACTCAAACCGCTGACGGCACACGGGTGTACACCACAAGCAATCAAAGCCCTGTTGACATGGGCTTGTTAACGTTTGTGCGGCAACAGCAACTGTTAATGTAACAACGTGTTCTTTCCTTGCAGTTAGCAATGCGGCTTGCAAGGACAATTGTGTTCATGATATCAATCGACTCATTTTGTACAGATAAAGCTCGTTCGGTGTAAACTATCTTTAAAATGACGGATCTTACACTAGCCATAACAATAATCATTATAACCATTGATTAAACAATCAAAGCGCTTTCCAGCGCATGACGAGCCAGGTACAGGCAGGACAAGTCTTGTCTCTCCAGATCTCTAGAGCAGCCTGTCTTGTGCACCCCATAACGCCTACTCATACAGCAGTTTTGACAATCACGTGACATCATTGAACTAGACCTAGGGCGGCCAAGTGAGCGAAGCCCCTTGACTTCACCAAACGAGGTCTTTAAGCTTAAGAATGCACTGGTTCGTAGTTTGCTGAATCACAGCCCTTGTTCACATAACACCACAGAAATGTCAATAACACCAACATGCTGGTGGGCAAAATCATGATACTCATGTATGAAAAGCTGCATACTGAATCACTCTATCCTCAAAATCTGGTATATTTTGCTGCACGCTGTTAACTTAGGTTGCCTTTCCCGCTTTGTGTGTCCCTGCTCTGCCTAGTCATGATGTCTGTCCATAGTTGATGTTGAGGGTGAACCTGCAGGTCATACATCAGCTGAATGCATGAGCCGCCTTTCTTGCTGCTATTCAACCAAATGTTACAGGTACACTGATGGCGCATTGCTTGGCGTTGTTGAGAGGCTGTACTTCTAAACTACACTTACCAGCAACATACAGATGTACAGTAACTGGCCATCTGTATTTGCATACAGGAGGATCAAAGCACAGTTTGCAGTGCATATGGACTTGTTGCAGATGCAACCAAATTTGTGTTCGGACATATGCCTCAAGAAAGTGGCACAATATGTAGATGAGAGCAATACTGGCTGTGCATGAACAGTGTGTGAGTCACTTTGCAGAAGTCAAAATCACTTTACAATATACACACACCGCGTCAAGTACAGTGCAATATCGAAGTATGCCAACTTTGCTGCACAGTACTTCAATTATATACCTGCAATGCCTAGTACAGCCATGTTTGCAGGTACAGTGCACTGACGTGATCTGACTACTAGAGATGCAGGTCAGCATTTGGGTTGTAATTGTATAACCCACGCCATAATGACAAGGCTGCACTCCCACTGATGCTTGCTGTGTACCGCAGTTTTGGTACATGATCAAAGCTTGCAGACAATAGCACAATGCAGTCCACATTGCAATTGCTTTTGCACACACACACACTCTGTGCTGTCTCATCAGCTTGATGTGTCAGAGGCAACAGGTGACAGTCATGACTTTGCAAAGCTCACTGCATCCATAGATTCCATATCAATTGAGCTTACCCGTTCACATCAGGAGGCACTTTGGTTCCCAGCTGGCTCTGGGCGGGAGCTAGGGTTTGCCAATACCCACTAGCTCCAGTGTAAAGCCCTGTGCCTGCAAGAAGAAGAGGAAGAACAGTTTGACACATGAAGAATTTCACACAAGAAGGATCTTGCTCATCAGGGATTGTACACAAGGAGAATTGCACACAAGACGACTTTCACAAGCTGCTGCCGTGTACGTACTCTGCTGCAGTCTTGTACACTAGTCATACCATTCAACATACAAGTCACGCAACTGTCTCTGTGGCAGCTTGTTGCAATGTTGCAGCATTATGGGAGCAGAAGTGCAATGGGCAGTGCATGACTCATGATGGAAGGAAAAGGTGTGCCGCTTTGCACCTGCTGGCTCACAAGATCACACTGCAACTGTATGACCGTGAATTACAAAGTATCTTCCAAGTCTCAAGGCTCGTCTGTCATAAGCAGCAGCACTATAATTTTTGTTGCAATGACTTATAGGAGAACTACACTACCAGCATCAAGGGTCATGCAACGCAAATGGTGCCGTCCACGTACTGTTTGCTTAAATTAAGCATGCGTAGTAATATGACTATCATTAATGAGCATGGGCCTTCAGCATCAAGGTGCTGGTCCTGAGCTGACAAGAGCAATTATGCTTGTGCAAAGTGCACATGAGGATGTTATTTAAATTTACTGGTGACAACTCCAGTACGAGGGCATGTATTTGCTTGTACATTTGGGCTTTTAGCATTTGTGATTAAGCACTTGCTCAGTCACATCCACAAGGCAAACACTTGGGCATCAGGGGCATGCTCAGTATGCACAGCACCAATGGGCCAAGGGCCGTTGCTGCAGCTGGAATTTTCAAAATAACGCTTAGCGCTTTTGCTATTCTAAAGGTGTGTTGATCGTTGACATACCTCCTGTCACAGCCAGCAGTCCCGATGTCAGGCTGTTGAAGCCCTCAGTGGACGGGTAGTATAGAAGCCCTGCAAACTGCCAACAATGCCATCTATCGCGTGTGCACATTAAAACAACAGAAAGATTGCCAAGATCAGGCTCTGGCATATATTGCATCAGCTATGGTGCTACACTGGAGGCCCCTCCATGCATCCATGTGAAAATAACAGATGCGGTATCTGTTCCAGCAAGTACTCTTATCACAGATTTCATACTGATGTTAGCTAACTCTACAGAGGTGCAATTACAGCAAAGTCATGAAGGTAATTTGCTACATGCCTCCCTCTAGATTCAGCAGCATCACTGAATCTAGATCTGGCAAGAAGCTATCTTCCTTGACACAAGCTACTGCTGAGTACAAAGCAGGTGTCATGCTCACACAGCGGAGACAGGTGCACAGCTTGTACGTACACACACGTAGCAGCTGCAGTGGTAAAAAATGAGGCGACTATCGAGAAGGTAATACCTGCACTGAGCCCGAAGCCAACTGAATTGTGTACTGGCATTGGGAGGGGCCGACGTCTTGAAGCACTGTGCAGAAACCTAACACCGAGCCGATGGTGGCATTGCTGGCTTGAGCGTTGACTTGAAAATTTGCCACGTACGACTGGCCCGCTTTCAAGTCGGTATAGTTGTCAATTTGGTGAACCGAGTCCAGCAGGTAAATGTCGCCCTGCAAGACGTCCGTGGCCGCAGTCGCCGAATGGAGCGTTGCGAGCAGGGCAAACGCTAGCAGCAGCAAAGATCGTGCAGAAGTCATAATGCAAGGCGTCGGGCTCAATTGGCACAGGCTCGACGGCTTTATCGTGCGCGTCGCTGCTGCAGTGTGCCGATCAGTGTGCCGATCATGTACCAGCATCTTTGAAGTTCCGTAAGAAGTCCCAAGAAGCGCAATTTGAGGGCATCTGAAAATGCCGCTAAGGCATTTGGGCGTAATCCCATGCGTAATCCGGTGTAATCCGTGCGAGGAAACGGTAAGAAGTTGAATCTGCAGACGCAGTTGACAAAGCCTCCAATCGTGATCACGGCAGAATCCAGAGGCGGTCAGCTCATGCATGACGACGTCTTGACCGTGCTATGACAAACGCGGTGTGAAAATCAAGTCGCGAGAAACTCTTGCTTGTCTTGTCTAGCAGATCTGCAGCTGCAGCTTGTGTTCCGACCGACGGTCTGAGGTTGCAACCTTCTATTGAGGCCTCAACCTTCGCGAGTCTATTCGACCTCCCGTTGCAAGCACAGGTAATTACAGGAGTCACTTGGAATGGTAAAACCTTCCTTTTCCGCTCATGGCAGTGACACGCGCAACACCGCTCGATCTCGAGGGCTCTCGCGATCGCCTGCACGTGCACATATGCATGCAATTCGTGCGAGAACGTATGAACTATAGCTGTGGGTCCCAGGACGTGCATGTGCACAACATCTCATCTTGATCTGCTTCAGCGACATAAGCGCTGAGTTTGTACTCGCAGCCACTACGACAGCTGACCTGTCTTCTTCTATCCAGAAGCACAGCAACGCGTTTGAGATGGCTGGAACTTGGGGAGCACTGCGCCTTTTCGCTGTTTACGCTCTAGCAACTCTGCTCAGAACGACACTTGCAAGACGAACAATACTGCAGGGCACTTCCGCCCCTGCAGCTGCACTGGCCTCGGTCACAGAGTACACCTGGCATGTCACACTCAGTAGTCAAGCCCCAGACTGCTTCCAACGCAGTGTAATTCTGGTCAATGGCAGTTTTCAACCCACCTTGGAAGTTGTGCAAGGGGAATTTTTGAAGGTATGTTGCAAGCTGTCAGAGGTGGCACCAGACACCTGCTTGTCATATTGGTACCAATATACCGGTATGTGTACCATGCTAGTACCGCAGCTGGTCCTGCCCCTCTCACCCGCCCAGCACTGATCAGTCTCAATCAGCGCCCTAGTGCTTCCCGCATACAAACCATACTTATGAGAGGGGTCATCACAACACGCTATGTGCCTTAACTTGCATGCATCACTATGCATTCATCACCAGAGCTGCCAGCATTGGGTGCAACTGCCCTGCTACATGCAGACCTCTAAAAGTGTCACTTAGCCGTCACCTCAAACAGCGATTTGATTTGACAATGGCAGCACCTGCTTAATGATTCTGCTGTGTCAAGATGCCATGTCTCACATGCAGGTGAATGTGATCAACGACATTCCTGCAGACTTCCCAAGTGCTGCAGATGGCATCTCTATTCACTGGCATGGGTTCTCAATGCGAGGCAATGAATGGTATGATGGCACTGGTCATATTGCACAGTGCCCTATTCTTCCAGGGGCCAATTTCACATACTACTTCCAGGTGAGCCATACAGATGACTTACGTCAAGCTGTTTGGTAGGTGCCAATTTTGGCAAGGAAATTCACTAAATTCAAAGTGCTGGCCTGGTGGTTCTGCAGTTCTGCATGTTGCAGCAAGTCCTGCCCACGCAAAGCTGATCATGATCAGTCCTGATTGTCTTGTCAACATCTCTTGCACCAGCTGAGCACCATTTCTACTGCAATTTCTGGGCACAATGTGGGATCCTGCTTACTGTAGGCAACCAAGGTTAGCATTGCAGTTGGCCCATTGTACCAGCCAATTGCATCCTCAGGTGTAGCACTCACGTGATGTCACATGTCAATATGATGCAGCAATCATGAATCAGGACTTGGTGAGCTCTTGCAAAATGTACCCTCAATAAGTCCACAGAATTGTTGCAAAGCATTCTTGCTAAGGCTTGAGCATGGCAGGTGAACGAGGCAGCAGGCAGCTACCTGTGGCATGATCACTCAGGCAGCAACAAAGCTGATGGGCTGCAAGGGGCCCTCATAGTGCATGCCAAGGGCCCTGAGCCATGGACATACGATGAAGAACGCACACTGTTTCTTACAGACTGGTTTCATGGTCAAACCTGCTGCTGCAGACCCTGCCCTGCCCGCCCTGCCCTGCTCTGCCCTGCCCTGCCCTGCCCTGCCCTGCCCTGCCCTGCCCTGCCCTGCCCTGCCCTGCCCTCGCCCCATGTCATACCTGAGCACGTGCACTGAAAGCAAAGCTGCCATGAGCGCTTCAAACTGAATGCTGACAAGACCTATGACATGCACCATCATCATCAGAACCGTCGTTGCATAACAACTGTGGTGATCACAGGGGAAGCCAATGCCCTTCTGTTTGCCTTGAACCGCCCTTTTGTACCTGCCAGTCAGACTCCAGCCACTGGCCAGTGGAACTGGGTGGGTCTACCCCAAGCCATCCTGATCAATGGCAAAGGCTTCTATGGGGACTGCGACCTCATCGGGGGCTTGAGTGTGGGGGCTGGGGTGGCTGAGGCCAACCCCTCTTGCAATGTGACAACAGCAGTTATTTCCCCAGGTAGGAGCACTCAAGATTTGCTGCATCATTCGGTAGCGCCAGATCTACGCCTAGCGACCTTGCAATGGCAGCAGGCAAAAGATGCAGATCAATGTTCTAGCAGCTAGGCAATAGCTTTGAAGAGCCTTGTGAATGTACCAATGGCATCAACAGAGTCTAGAGTCTGTGCTGATCAAGTTGCTTGCAAACTATTGTGAATGCACTCACAGTCTGACCCTTTTGATCTTTACAAACTTGCATGCTCAATGCTCTGCAATCAAAATGGCTTGGCAACAGTAGCAAGATGGCAGGCGCAACAGGACTGTTGCCAGAGATTCAGGTGATAGACACCTGTTCACATTGCTGTTAGGCGTAGCTCATGTGGATGGAGAGTCACAGCAACAGCCCTGGTCAGGATCGTTCAGCTCGTCATGCATCCCAGGGAGCATCGCCATTCTGCATTTCAAGAGCAATCTCATTGTGAGCTCCAAACTCAAGCTCAATGTTTTGCTAACCCCACCTCCCTGGGAATATGGATCTGTACCATCCTAGAGTAACACAAATCACTGTTCTCCAAAGACCAGTATTCAGAATCAGCAGGCAACCCCAAACTAGATGCAGGGCAGCGCTCACTGCCATGCAATTCTAAAGGCATTCATGGTTATAGGTCTATGCTTCATGCCTTTTTCACTGTGCTCAGACATGCCCCTGGTTGCAGGCAAATCAGTTCAACAGCCCTGGGCATCCCCAGGCAATCCCGGCTGCAGCCATGAGAACATCACAGTCACAGCAGGCAAGACTTACAGAGTCAGGATAATCAATGGAGGCTCCCTCTTGTACCAGACAGTCTGCTTTGAGGGTCACAATGTGACCATCATTGCTGGGGACGCTACCCCAACTGAACCTATCAGCTTTGG
>JAABUK010006663.1_pt1 | contig 17108 bp, 26 predicted proteins | sample 5559141 | NCBI WGS metagenome assembly JAABUK01 (sample SAMN10711869, study PRJNA513367) | rock metagenome | isolation source: Antarctica rocks | place: Antarctica: Victoria Land, Pudding Butte nord | collected 2016-01-03
GTCAATGTGTTTGGCCTCATCTATATCGGCTTTCAAACTCCTGATGTACATCCCACCCCATCTGAGGTGGTGCAAGCTGCTGCACGAGATGTGCTGGAGACCAAGCAATGCCTTAGCAAGTGAGCTTCCTGTGCCTGATGTTGTCTGGCTCACATTGTCACTCAAATGTCAGCTTCAATAGATTGCATCTTGATACATGTCTTGCTTCTTGTCTATGCATGTGAAAACTACAATAGCTTGTATATGCACAGCTTGCAATAATCATGATATGCACGCTTTGGCTGCAGAGATGCAGTGACTGTCAAATATATGCTGTGGAGTGATGGGCTGCAAAATGTTGCAGGGTGTGCATGAGGTTCATGCCAATAGAGGGTGTTTGTTATGCTGGTCTGGAGGACATCTCCAAGCTAGGCAAAAAAGTCTTGGCTGAGCACTTCCCAACCGGCAAGGATGTCCCACAAACTACAGTAAGAACCGCAAGCTCAGCTGGTCACTGCAGTTTCACTGTCACTTTGAAAGGGCAATGCAGCTTCCGTGCACAAATAAAGCTTGTGTGCTTTGCAGTTTGGTGTGTTGTATGAGCACAGAGCCAGCGATCTATTGAAGCGCATGGATGTCATCAACACCATGGTCGACTGTGTTCCTCAGGTATCAGCTTTGCTCACTGAGACATCTCTTACTGCAGCACGGGATGACTTCACAAGAATGGCTGTCCTGAGTGCAATGCCTTGCACTGCAGCATCATCTGTGTTGCCTGCTAGTGATCTAAGCTGAGCTAGCATCGACCGTATGTTGCGTTTGCAGCCGCCCTACAAGGTGGAGCTGAACAACCCAAAGAAGACAATCCTGGTGGAAGTGATGAAAGCCACTGCTGCCATCAGTGTGGTTGAGGACTACAAGCTGCTAGGGAAGCTGAATCTGAGAGAGCTCAGCATGATTGGCGATGACGCTGCTGCTAATGGCAAGTCAACAGGCAGCAAGCAGCCTGACACACAGGCTTCAGTGGATGCTGCTGCGGCTACTTCAGCAGAACTTGCAAAATCAGCATCTTCTGCTCCCACTGAAGCTGCCTCGTCAGTACCTCAGAACACTAGCAAAACTGCTCCAGATGCCCAAGACACATAGCTTTGCCTTGTCATGTGATACACAAGGGTATCATGTGTAAAATGTGCAAGCAAGTCTTCAAAATGGTGCTTCAGTGCCCTCAAAGACTTCATAGCATGATGGGCTGACAAGGGGAAATGATGGGCCTTGTGCCAGCAAGCCCCTGTGTCGCCAGGAGGGCGGTCACATACTGCCCTACTAGTCAAACCACATTGTGCAGCAGCGTTTTGTCGCCCAAGCGCCATCAAACTACATTGTTTATCAGCATCATGTCGCAGCCAAATGACGGTGCTGCCCCGAGCTCGTCCAGTCCTGTTCCGTCCGCTGATCCCTCTGCGCAGGAGCCTCCTGCAACGCAACCAACAAATAAAGGCAAACCTAAAAAGGAGTATAGACAAATGCAGATGCCCACACCGGAGCAAATAGTCCAAGAAGATATGATGAACAACTGCGGCATCAGAACGGTCATGTCTGGAGTGATGGGAATGGGCTTGGGACTGGTGTTTGGTGTTGTGATGGGCAGTATGGATGCAGGAGTAAGTGTCTGCATCGCTGCCTGAGTTGCCTGGTCCAGGCAACTAATCATGGCATGCATCGATACGTTACTGCTCATCAAAATGTCGGTTTGATACAATAGGGTGCTGGAATGGATGGGAACTTAGCCCCAGGTGTTGAAGCTCAAAAGCAGACAACGCGGCAGGTCTTTCGTCAAATGCTGCTCACAGCAAGATCAAGAAGTTGGTGAGCACCTGCTTATGTGTACAGTTTCATAGGACAGCAGACTACATTGCTGTCACATACGCTGCATTGCACAATGTAGTGCTTGTCACAGCACTGCACAGGTGGTCTGTAGCTTGCCCACGCCTGAGCAAGTGTCAATCTGTGCAGGACATACGCCAAGGGGTTTGGTGCTGTGGGTGCTCTATTTGCTGGCTCAGAATGCGTCATAGAAAAAATGCGAGCAAAGCATGATATCTACAACTCCATGTATGCTGGCTGTTTTGCGGGTGGCACGCTTGCTGCAAGTGCAGGACCCAAGGCAGCCTGTGCTGGTTGTTTGACATTTGGCGCTTTCTCAGCAATCATAGACAAGTTTTTGGAGCAGCCATGAGGCAGGATGGGAGAGAGAAATGAATCTATACAGACCATCTGTTGGGTCCAATGAACCCATTGGGTACAGTAATCCCAGGTGGTAGCAAATGAATTCTGCAAACCCTGCTGCTTAGAGGCACATATTATCTCAAACGCTGCGCTTTGCTCAAGTTGAATCTACCGTCAGACATACGACTCAGTATTCTGCAGTATTGAAATATATGCAGTCCTACTAGAGACATAATCAGTGTTGCAGCTGCAACACATTCAATTATGGATCCCCTAAATGCGCTGCGCTATCCTGTTGCCATCCTCACAAACTCTTGACGTATTGACTCGACCCTTTTGCGATGTGCTGCGTGCTGTGCTTGCAGTCGCTCGATCTCTGTCAAACCTGAAGTTGATGGCTGCCGTTTGGGTGTGCTTTCCCCTGAACTGCTGCCTGTTGAAGCTGCACGCTTCATTTCTGGTCTAGGCACATTTCTGGCGAACTCCAAAGCCTTTTCACGCACAGACTTGCTCTTTGGGGTCTCGACCTTGGGCCTGGCTGTTGCTGTTGCCATCGAAGCCTACATAGTCAATACTTCAATCTTTTGACTCCAGTCTGTAAGTCCTATGCCTACTGAAAGATGACATCATGTTGCACGCAGGCAATGCATTCAGATCAAGGCAATGCTGAGCAGTTGCTTGCCTGTTCACCTGAATGGCTGCTGGAAACTTGCATGTTTTCACACAGTAAGCGACATATGCATACCTGGTCATTATATCAGCAGACCAAGCTATGTGCAAGGCAGCCACTACATGAGAAGACCATGTTCAAAGCATTGTGCGCGGACCGTACCAAGCGTGCATTCTTTTCTCGTATGCTGCGGGCAAGGTCCTTCAGCTCCTCAGCCTTCTTCCTCTTGGCCTGTGCAGCAATCAGCCTGAAAATCATCATGTACTATGCCGCTGTGTCGCACAGCAAGGCTCACACACACTGCTTCACCAGTACAACAGTGTAACGGGTTGTCATCTGCTCTCAAAGGTGCAATCGAGCGGCATAACACCCACTACAGTGGATGTTATCAGGCAGTGTGCAGGTCATTCAAGACCTCATTGTGACTAAGCTGTCCATATAGCATGTCAGACATTGTACAAGCTGGTGTTACCTGCAGATCCTCATCCTCAATCTGGGGACCTAGCGTTCCCAGCTTCCAGTACTCCTTCTGCATCTTAGCATCATAATTCCTGCTGCTGTAATCCTGCTGTGTGTACGGCTTGTACTCCACAGCTCGTGGCCTCCTATCATACTCAATGCTGGGCATGCTGCCCTCATGCTGATCTTGACCAGGTGTATATCCCCCAGGCTGATAGCCTGCTGCATACTGCACTGTATTGCCCATCATCTGCTGTGGAGCTTGCATGTGCTGCGGCATGCCTGCGCTGAACATCTGCTGGGAATACTGTGGCGCTTGCTGCATGGCCATAGGGCTAGGGTACTGCATACCAGCTGGGTACTGCTGAGGCCAGCTTTCTCCTGCTGGCTGCTGGGACACTCCACTTGGTGAGTAAGGACTACTTGGTGAGTAAGCACTTCCTGGGGAATATGAAACCCCTTGGGACTGCTGCTGGTGTGAGTATGCTGCAGAAGGACTCTCAGCATATGGTTGCTGCATGTATGGCAGGCTGCCTGGCTGCATATACCCAGGGGAGCTAGCTGACGTGAATGAAGTCTGCTGCTGCTGAAGCTGCATGGTTGGTGAACCTGAGCTGTAGCCTGGCATAGCAGTGGGGTCATAGTACTGCTGCTCCTCATGGTACTCAGGCTGCTGCTCTGACTGCGCAGCAGGATCCTCATGTACGTAATCGTATATGATCTGCAGAAGCTTGACTATGGCGCCATCTGCTGCTGCCATCACTTGATCCACATCGTCTTTGCTCACTGGTACATCATACCGCTGTATGTAGCAAAACTCAGGTTGATGTCACGGCAAGCTACACGTCTGACCAAGCCAAACCAGCCCAAGAAGTCAGTTGAGCCTGACTTGACATCTGTATACCTTGAAAAACTTCTTCAACAAATGCCAGTTGCTCTTCTTGCGCTCAATGCTGGTGACATTTTCAAACGAGTGCATCTGAACGTCATCAGGGAAGTACTTTGACAGTACCTCTGCCACCAAAAAGCCGTTGGCAAAGTCCCTGTAATCGTAAGCATCGTCTCTAGCTGCGGGATGGGCCTACGAGAGTGCATCATGTTGTAGGCTGCAAGCTTGCTGTTGGTTACCTTTTAGGATGCTTGATTGGATAGGTCAGGTCAAGGCTCAGAACCCATTTCAGCAGATGTCGAGGCAGAGCAGCGGTCGACATGCTCAAGTATTACCCGAAAGCCACTGAAACTCCTCGGTCCGTGCCGCCTAATTCACCTGCCTACCTAACATCCTACCCTCGGCATGTCTGGTATAACTTGCTGACCGCTTTAAGCACGCTGTGACACAGGCTGGCACTTGCTACTGGAAAGATGCGCGGCACAGGACCAGACTGGCGTTGAAGAGTACTATGAGTGTCCGAACACTGCCTGCTGTCGAACACCGGAGCAGACTGCGTACTTTCCGTGGCGTACTGCAGTACTGTGTAGTCAGGAACCTGGTCAACAGTCCAACTGCGAATTTGTGCACCTGTGTCCTATGACGACGTTCACGCCTCCGCTATGTCTTCCTGCCTGACATCACAACAGTACTGAAGCACATGTCGACGCTATGTCCCACACACAAGGAGCGCTGCTTGGCAAACTCCTGGCCGGCAAACTGGCAGCTTTGGGGATCACCAGGTTCACTGGAGTTGCAGTCGCATTGTCGGGTGGAGCAGACAGCCTCAGCCTTGCTCTAGCTGTGTCTGATTGGTCAAAAGCCGATGGTGTGTGCCATGTCCCTATTTTGCTGCTGTTCCATTTTCCATACATAACATGGCTTTAGCTGTGTTTCGCGCATGTGGCTGTAGTCCGGGTACCCAGGGTTGTACGAAATGCTCTAGACCAATCTGGACCTGCAAAGCAGCCAATCCCCCTAGAAAAACATCTGTCAGTGTCCCAGCACCTGCAATGCCTGCTGAATCCAGCCACAGCTCAGAAACTAAAGGTGCAGCAGACCAGGGGAACACAGCAGCCAAATGTGGCTGCTCTGTGTATAGACCATGCCTTGAGGATGGAGAGCCAGTATGAGTGCCAGCATGCAGCCAGCCAAGCTGCAGCTATGGGTCTGCAACCTGACATTATGCAAATGGAATGGCTTGAGAAACCCAGACAAGGCCGCTTAATGGAAACAGCCAGCATCAACCGCTATCTGTTGCTTCACAGAGCCTGCAAGGCCAAAAACATATCTGTGCTCCTGACTGGACATCATGCTGGTGAGGACACAGGCTGTGGTCCGGCCTGTTTTGTTGGCATGCTTTGTTATGAATCAAATCTTGGGTTTATTTCATCCCGCATGCTGGTGTTTGTGGGACTATGTCCCCATTTGCCCTTACACAAGGCTGCAAAGACATACACATGGAGAGTGTGTCTATCCAGGAGATCAAGCTGAGAACCTGATGATCAGAGCCAGCAGGGGCAGCGGCATTGCTGGCCTAGCAAGCATTTCTCAGGCATCATGGTCCTTCCTAGGTACATGTCTGTCCCAAGCTACATCACAATTGCACACCTGGCCCTTGATTTCTGATTTCACTGCACTTGCCCCTTTACTATTGCAGCAGTCTGCATCAAGAGAAGGTGCATTGCAGGAAGCACTTGGCCGTTGCATTTGCCTGCTGCTGCACCATGATAAGCCACTCTGCTGGCAGCAAACACTCATAGCTGCTCTGCACACAGCCTTTGACCGGCACTTCATTCCTGAACTGTGTACGCAGATACTGATCATCCCTTGTTACTAGTCCGGCCATTTCTGGATGTGCACAAGGGCATCCTGGAGACCGCTTGTAGAGAGCAGGGACTCACATGGGCCAATGACCCAACCAATCTTGACACAAGCTACCTTAGAAACAGGATGCGTACACTTCTCAGCCAACACCAAACCCCTGCACTGTCACATCAACCCATCAGCAACCTTACTTCAAACTCTGAATGGCTCTCAGCGACTGTGGGCTCTGCAAATTTGCTTGCACATTGTTGGCAAGCTTCATCAGAAGCAACATCAAAGGAGCGCCAAAGCAGTTCACACATCACACAAGCAGTGCAGGAATCAGCTGGGGGACTTCAGGCGGATGCCAGTCTGAGCCATTCTAAAAACAGTGCGGATATCATCCACGCAATTCTGCATGTCCAGCAACGCTGTGCTGCAGCTCATGACATAATGTCAGCTCAAGCTAAGGCTTTATTGACCGACAGCTTTCAGCTGAATGAGCGCAATGAACAAAAGCAGAGAATGACATCCATTGAGTCAGGACAGCAGTTATCAAGGCTCTGTAGCTTGGCAGTAAAGCCATTTGCTGAGGCCCCGCCTGCTGTTGCCCTTCTTGCCCTGTCAGCTGTCCTGCAGGTATGCCTCAGCACTGACTGCATGACTGTAGCAACAAGGCAGATCATAAGGTTCACAGTAGCTGTGCTAATGTAGAGCAGAAATACATCCCATTGCCTGCCGTTCTGGATGCTGAATTTTGTCTGCTGCACTTGTGTCCCTAACTAGGTATTGTATAGGAATCAGATATGTAGGTTGGCATGCAACAGCAGCGTTGCGCTATGCTTTGCTTCAACACTTTCCATGACACTGTTGCAAACTGACAGCTCAAAGAGAGCTGCAAGCATCAGTTGTAGTCTTGCTGAAAGCTGGTCTGGCTACTTGTTGTCCTCATGCAGGCGGTCTCCTTCAGGCATAAGCAGCCAGCCTTGAGCTCTGTGCAAAAGCTGCTTTTGTGGATCTCATCTGGGAAGCTGCGGCACAGGTTTGTGGACAATGACTGTATCATTAGCCCTGTTACTTTCAGTAAAGGTTGCTTTATGAAGGTGCAGCCACTGCCATATGCTCAACCAGCTACAAAATTGCCAGCTTCCAGACGCCACCAGTGACAGGCATAATCGCAGTTGTTGGTCATCAGTCGTTATTTTCTTTTTTTGGGCTCCATCCACAGCTTTGTTACTGTTGCTAGTTGTGTACATATGTGTATGATGCACTTGGGCCATGAAGTCAGCATGAATTGCCCAGCTGAGGCAAACCAGGTGGTGCACGGACTGTACATGTTGTTCTTTGTGCCTTATCAACGAATGCTACCAGATTTGTCTCGCTGTTCAAGTGTTATGTGGTCAGTTGACGGGGTGAGTTCAGTTCACTTGCAAGCACAGCAAAGGCCAGTCAACTTCAGCAGCAAAGTATTTTGCTGAAATTGTGTACGTTGACTGTAAGGTGTGTTGACTTTCCAGCATTGCCATGAACATGGACACAGCCATGCATATGCACCTTGCAAGAAGTCGAACGCGCTGCAATGCATGTACTCAATAAAGGGAATGCTGCTGCCTGTGTCGCAAAACCACGCATCTCAGTTATTAAAAGCTGACACTATTTGTGTTGCTCTGTTCACCAATGCATTCTACTAGCGACTTGAGCTTTGCAGTGAAGGGCTTCTGTATCATGAACAAATTGGCATGCCAAGATGTTCATGCATGAATGGTTTATTCGCACTGCAAACTGTTGCAGCGCTTTTGATGTGCAGCCATTAGTTGCGCGTCTGTCTGGTCCCAGAGCTGAGCCTTCCAAATGCTGAGCCGTACGTGGTGGCAGGCGGCGCCTGATTGACAGCAGTGTTCACACCAATCTTCCAGCTCGACTCCATGGATCCACCGCCGCTGTTCAATCTGGCTGGCTTGACCGGTGTGCTACCTGGTGCCAACAGCGCAGTCGGAACCTTCCTCGGCTGGCCGTTGGGAGCCAAAGTCCGGGTCACCCCCGACTTGCCCACTGCTGCGGCGGGATCAGCACCAGGGGCAAGAGCCCTGCTCATGTCTGCCATCTGTGGACTAGGAGGCTGAGAATTGGCTCTGCCCATGGCAGATCCAGACGCTTTGACCGCAGCCAGGGGATCAGGACTGCTCTGACTCAGCAAGGAAGACCGACCAAAGGACGCCCGCAATGAACTGGGGGTGGATGACAGGAAATTTGTGAGCCTGCAATCATACACTTGTTGTGGCAAATTTGCTTGAAAGCATCACAGAGGTTTTTGGCAGATTGCTTTTTGGTTATAATACAGCCAGCTTAGACATGCAGCAAACACAAACAAAGTCCATGCAGTTCGACATGCTGTGCTACAGTGACACTTTGAGGTGTAAGGTCTGCACACACAACATGGCAGGTCACATACATAGGTGTTGTGTTGCACAGACAAATAGAATGCTGACCTGCTGGTACTAGCACGCAAGCTGTTGGACCTGGTGTTGGCGCTAGGAGGGGTGTACAGACTGGGTGACACAGCTGTTGAAGTTGGGGTGCGGCTGGACAGGGAGGTAGCCCTTTGCAGGGAAGGGGGCTGGTTCCCCCCAGCAGAGGTGGGGTACATGCCGGTCCTACTGGATGCTGTCACCTCCAGCCTGGCGGTTGCCGGTCTCTCACCTGTGACATCTTGATTGTCAGTACACAGTCAAGATACAGTCTTACACCACAGACAAGCACAACACATAATGTTGTGTGTGTTTAGCACTGGCAACAAATGCTGTATGACCCTATCGTAACCAACTGACACAGAGAAATCGTGCAGCATATTGAGCTGCAGCGTCTCAAAACAACACGGCAGAGTCTGTGTCACATTCCAGATTTGCAAGTAACATGTGCAATGGTGCACTGCCCTTGAACCTGTATGCTAGTAAGCAAAGGCAGACAGTAGCAGAAGTGTTAGCAAGCAATGGAAATGACTAAAGTCATCATTTGGAAGCCACCCTTGTTCTGCATGCTGTGCACGCCTAAATGTTTTGGCAAACTCAATGCAAAACAGATAGAAATTTGAGGGAGAAGTGAGCAAGACAGGCTTACTTGGCTTGAGCAAGGCGCCTGCCATTGCAGCGGGTCTGTGGGGCCGTGCTGGGGGTGCTGAGGCAGGCTGCATGCGCTCCAAATGAGTTGCCACTTCAGGTGCACACCCCATCTGCAACCATGCCCACTGTCAGACCACCGTTGACACAGGCACTGGCATTTCTGCAAGCCTTGTCCAATCTCACTTGGAAAGGCAAGATTGCTGGAAGGATAGAGCTGCTCTATATTAGTTCTACCACACAAACTTGCACTTCTGCAGACAAAACACATGCTTGCTGTTCACATCAGCAAAGCAGCAAACGAGGCCAGCCAGTCGCTTGCTTTATGACTCTCTCTTTTGGCAGGGCACAACTTGACTTTCTACGTTCACAGTTCAAAGCCTGTGATGAGCCTGGTTGAGTGCCAAGCATCACTCCAGACAATACCAAGGGTCATGTGACCAACAAACAAACGCACTACAGGTTGTAAACATTGCTATAAGCTGCCGGGGCAAGGACTCTTGGAAGAGTAACCAGTCTTGAAGGCATGCCTGCAAAGCTGTTCTTGCATGCTAAAAAGCGTGGTTGCAGTGGCTACCTGATGCTGCTGCCTGAAGAGCTGGCCTGCTTGTTGGAGTTGAGCATACTTAGCCAGCAGATGGTTCTGCTGCAGCCCAATGACTGAACCCGGCCGGCACACTCTGATGTAACCAATGGCCTCCTCAGGAGTGAAGTCGTGGTGCTTGATGAGGTAGCTGCAGATGAGCACCCCTGTGCGCCCCAGCCCTGCCTTGCAGTGAATGGCCAGCGCCCCTGCATCATTGTCACCTTCTGCTCAGCATTGGCAAAGGTCAACTCTGTGCATAGTCTGTCTAGATGCTTATGCCAAGCTCCTGGTCGAGCAACTCCAAGGAGTGAACTTGTGCCTGACTTTGAGGTGCTTATGCCAACCCCACCCCCCAATATTCAGCAATGTATTCTTGCTGATGCTTGTGTCACCTATAGGTGCAATCCGTTATTTGTCTCTATACGCAATTGTTGTCTTTCAGATCAAGGCCCAGCAGTCTCCCAGTGTGAACTGCTGTTTGAAGCAAGTCCATTGAAAGGTGAGCTTGCCATTCCAGGTAGTATCTGGACCCCAGCAACTGGGGTGTGAGTGGAATCAGACAACTTACTCAAGCACAATGAGGCAGAACTAATGTCTGACAACAGTTTGAGAAGTTGTTCCTGCATGAGTTGGCTTGGACTGATTTTGCTTGCATGCAAAGGATGAGCCTTGGAACAACAAAGATGAGGAAGAAGTTGGTCATACAGGATACACATGGGTCAATGTATGGGATGTTGTCCCAGTGCAGCACACAACATTCTGTGGTCATCGTGAACCTTTGCAACCTGGGCCAGCCATAACAATCTACCAATGCAATTTGAAAACTGAGAGAGCAGTACCTCCTTCTCTCTCAGCAATCTCTAGGAATCTGGCAGTGATGGTGTCTGGCGGACAGCTACCATCTGGAAAGTATAGCTCATAATGTCTGAAGCCGGCATCTGTGAACCGCTTTGCATCATACATCTACATCACAGACTTCCAATGGTCAGCTCATGCTTCAGGATGTTTACTGGTGTTCCTTGTGATGCATTGCATCAAACCAAGCGCATGACACACATCACACAAGTCGCGTGCATGTGACAAAGGTGCACGTTGAAGGCAGCTCTCAAGGTTGCAGGAAAGCATGAAGAGTACTTACTGGCTTGTTGAGCCTGACAATAGCAGACACCCCCCGCTGCCTGAAGTACTCAACATAGTCATGAGGAGTGAATGACTTGAAGCCATAGTATACACGGGCAACATTGGAGGGGCCAGAGAACGCCAAAAGCTTGCCTGCATTGCACAAAGTGATGTCACTCTATGACTCTTGATCAAGATCTGGACAAGGTCATGCAACATGATTCAAGATGAAAAGTCTGCATGAATAGGTCAGCGTGTCAAGCAGCAATGGCAAAGCTCAACAGGTGCGCAACATGTCTGCTGCCAAGCACTACATTGTTAATACAAGGTCTTGATGTCCACAAGCTGTGGATCTAGATGACATGTATGCATGCTGATGTTCAGCATGGGAACAACATTCGCCAGTGCAAAGCTGTACAATAAGGTATGAAAGTCAGCATTGCTTGAGCACCTGGCAGAATCCAGTTGAGGTCCCCATTCTCCACTTGCTCATAGTGCTCGTACTCCTCAAGACTGAAAGTGGAGTTAGGCAGGTGCCAGTCAATGAACCCTGTCTGCTTTGCTTTTGCCAGCCCCTGTAGCAGCTTTGATTTGTACAGCCTGGTGTTGCAGCTCATTGCCGCAAAGCAGTCAACATATCCCAATTCTGGATAGTGCATATCATAGCATGAGCGTATTGCAGCTTTGAGGCAGCTGCAGCCAGCCTGTGCAAGTCTCACTGTAAAATGCACGTACCCTTTTGCACTGTAAAACAAGCTTTAGTGCTCTTGCATGTGACAAGCAATCACCTGAATGCAATGCAGCACAGTCAAGTTGAAGGAGGGAGGGCCACAGGAAGCATCTCTGAAGGGAGTAAAGGGCTGCAAAGACTGCACTCTCTGGAACGCTTCGTCTGCTGAGGCCCCTAGATACACCACCTGGAAGATGCCCATCTGCATATGCAACACAAGGATATCACCAGAAATCATAGCAAAATACAATGAGAAACTTCGCAGGCAAAACAACTCAAATGGCACAGGCAGAGCCATCACGCTTTGCGGCAGACAACAGGCTGGCATGCAGATCCTAAGACCAAGCTGCGTCTGTATGAAAAGAAGCAGCATTTTGTAATGCATGCAGCATTTCGATCTCTTGCATGCAGGCACAACAGGGTGACCGGGCGCACCAGAACAGCTGCGTTTGCCCTTTGGTGAGCTGTGGGTCCACAGCAGAAGTAGACAGTTTTGCGCTGCCGCTCTCCTTCCTATAGCATTTTACAGTTTTCATGTTGGCAACTGTGGACTGATGTAATCTCCAATGCGCAAAAGCCTGGCACCAGTGCTGAGTGCTTCTTGTCTGTAGCAAAACGTATACAGTTTGTTTAATGGTTTGCCATGCTTGCTATTACCTGCAGGTTGTTTTGTGTCTTCTGACCAAATCTGTATGTCAACCCAAGGTTCAGGGGACCAAAGTCTGCATAGAAAGGCTCATACACCTGAGGCATCACAAGCGGTTCAAAAACTTAAGCTGTGAAAGCATACTGTTGCCATCGCATCATAGCCATAGAAAACGCTGTAAGTATTGCAGAGCTCCTCACCAGCTCACTGTCTATGCAGTACGTTATGGAGCCCGCTGCAATAGTGGACCGGTGCAAACCATCAGTAGTTCTCAAAGCAGTCATGTACAGTCGACCTGGCATGATCTCGAGCGCCTGCACCAACCCGAGACGACTGTCAAAAGCATGCCGTCGGGATTTGTCAATCCTCGAAGGGTACAAGACGGCAATGCAATTACCTGTGACAACTGGTCCGCTTGGGTTGCATCATATCTAAGCGGACTCTGCGGATGCTGCATGGCTTCAGCAACCCCCTGCGCCGCTGGGCAGCGCCCACAATGGGGTCGCTGCTGCCCCCGATTGCCGCGTTTGCGGGTGCGTCAGCGGTCCAGTGGGAGCTTCCACACGCGTACTCAGGTATGCAATGGGCACGCAATGCTTCAATTGCACAGCCAGGGTCGACTCCCCTGACTTTGCGCTTGGAGTCGATATTGAGAGTGGGTAAACGGGGCTCACAGATCTGTGAGTAGTTCTCGAGACTAGTTACGGCGCTGGTTACGGCGCTGAAAAATGTAAAAACAGCTTGTGATTACGAATCCTCCTTCGCGCGACACTGCTGCCATTGAAGAACGGTCTCAGGTTGAGACTCTCCACAGCTTGTATTCCAACGCACAAGCATGCTCTACTATGGCGCGGCAGAATCACCCTTTGATTCCGTGATCAACTGGTCACGAGTGGAAAAGCATCAAACCATAAGAGAACTTCGGATTGAGTGATCCGACCACACTGTATCGCGATGAAGACCATGATGCCAGCAATGAAGACTCACGAACCATTGTTGCATCCTCAACGTATCACACATTTTGGCCTGGGCCCCGCTCGACGTCCGGACCGCCATCATGGCTCTCGCTCCTTACACACGTCCGAAAGTTATCAAGCTGCTCCCGACAATCTACATCGAACGTCAGATGACGCAAACTTTGCACAGCAACATGCTCATTTGGACGTCTTGGCTGCACCGGACGGCAATGTGTCGGACGAAGTTGCAACAGCATTCAGATGGCCTGGAGCGTTTGGCTCGCACGCTGTGAGCATTCTCGGTACGTAGCATAGCCGTGTTGTTTCATCTATAAGTTTGAACAGGAAGTTTGTGCCATCACCTGTGATTGCCGTGCACCAGGGTCTTTCAACAGCTGGCAGGAACCAATACCCCTCCATCAGTCTGCTGATACTGGTGACTGGTTTGTGAGCATGATGCAATCACCTGGCTTGCACCAGGTTGGCACCGCTCAACTTTGACACGTAGCGTGGACTGTGAGGCTACAGATCACTAAAATGCCATGCATGCTGCAGTACAAGTTTTTGGTCGATGATGTCTGGCAAACTTCACCTTGTGAGCCAATTGTCTCAGACAGTCAGGTGAGGCTGCTCAACAAGCTCTACAGCTTGAGCCTGTGTCAGCACCAATGACATTGCAATCATGCATGCAGGGTTCATACAACAATCAGCAGTCAGTTGCGTGCAATATCACTTTTGACTGGATTGGAGATGGCTTGGCTAGAGAGGTATTTGTGGCCGGCGACTTCACAGGATGGATGGTACGCCTTTGAAGCAGATGGCTTTCTATTTGTTGCAAATTCTGTGAACGACTGTGAGTCGCTATCTACTGATACATGCATTTCACAGGGACAGGTGAATGCAGGATCTGTTACCACTGTCAAGGGAAGCAGGCAGCAATAAGTTCAGTCTTGATTGTAGTCTGTTGGTAAGCCTCTTCTTGGGCCAAGCTGTTTGCTGTGTTCTGCATACCTTCCAGCTTTAGCTTTCCTTGGACCACTGCAGCAAACTCAAGCCTGCTTGTTTACCACTGGTGTGTGCAGCCAGGAGCATACTTCTACCAGTTTTTGGTGGACGGCCAGTGGAGTGTCTCTGGCAACAGCACTGTGGAACCTGATGAACAGGGTCATCTGTCTAACAAGGTATTCTGCCCAGACTGCTGTGGTGGTCAGCATGCCAAAAGATGCCTTGCATGTCTTCACCTCTGCAAGCTACCAGGGAATTGAATGCACTTGAAGTGCCAGGTGTGTCTGACAGCAGCATCAAACTTTATGTCAGCTGATGCATACGAGGCCACCAGTGCTTACAGCCTTGCACAGTACTTACGCGCATCTCACAAGTGCACGAGCTTCTGCACAAACGCACCCTCCGTCTGCGTACAAAAATCTGCAGCTAACAGTGCTAGCGATGCTCGTTCAGGTCATTGTCCATGCACCGCCAGCCTTCCATCTGTTCTATGGTGAGCCAGGCTGGCAGGGGGCTTCAATCCACATGCGCTTGACTTGCAAACAGCACACACAGGTCTGCACTCTGCCTCAGCAATCAACTGCGGCACACAGTAGAACTATCTACTTGCACAGCTGCTTTGCAATGCTGGACTGCTTTTCTGGACTGCTTTTCTGGTGTGCACAGTCACCTGGAGTGTGTGCGTATTATGCCATGCTTGCTTGTTGCTTAAAAGGGCCATACATGTAAGGTCTGACCTTGCCACTGCATCAGGTTGCATCAAGTAGGTCTGTGTGTCCTGCGACTGATGCCTCTAGATCTCGACAGACTGTGGTGCTGTATATGTTGGCTGCTAACCGTGTGCGCATGAGCTTGGGAAGAACAGAGCAACGCCGGGGCAATGCAGGCTGTGCTTCTCATGCAACAGTGTTCTGTTTTTAAGCCTCATCAGGGGAATCAACAGACAATGACTGAGTAAAGTTCGAACAAACCAAGTCGTTCAATGCTGTTGCAGCCACAGAAAGGTCCAATGTAGTGTGGTTGCAGCTAAGACACGTAAGATATTTTAGCAAAATATATCTAGCAAAACATGTCTAAGAAGTTGTTTGTCTTTGCCTCAAGAGATAGAGTAGTCACCCACCACTAGGCTGAAAGCATGATGGTCCTTGTTTGGAAGCAATCAAGTTCAACAAGTCCATCTTTTGTGAAGCACATGCAAATGTCAGACGCCATCCAAAGTATTCTTTTGGTCATGCTGTACCGATGTACTGTTGTGCCATGTGACAGGGGTGGCAACAAGTGGCTCTGCACAACACAGCAAGCAGATCCCAGCACTGGGGCGGAGGCCGCTGGAAGACAGCTGTCGTACCCCTCCCCAAAGGCTGTCAAAGCACTCAGATGGAGCTTGCCATCAAGAGCAACACTGACGAGGTGCATCACATGTGCAGCTGCAATCTGCTCTGTGCAAGTCATCTCCACAAACCATAGGCCAGTTGAAGTTCGCTGTCAGCAAAACCAGGTCACGCCAAGCCAGCAACCCTAACCATCATTCCAGCCTGTTGCTGACCATATGTCTGACAGATGCAATGTCTGTTGACTGTGTCTCCAGCCCCCTCATCCATACTTGACTTCTCATGAGCAGCTTGCGTGCATACTGCTTGCAGCTGTGGTGTGGGTCTGCAGGGGCAGGGGCCATCTGAAAGCAGCCACTACATGTGTCCACACCCCGGTGGGTACAAGATCCAGCATGGCCAGTTGCGCCCCTTCCCCCAGGCCACTGCTGGACCCATCATGCTGGTCAGTGCACCCCTATCACTGCCGCACCACCCTGACACACAACCCTGCTCATGTCTCTGTGCAATCTGCCAAGGGCTGGTTTGACTTTCTGCTGATGTGGACATTGTGCTGTACCTTATCCATTCAGCCCTGGGCTAGTATCTGCTGACATGACTTACACAGTCAATGTGTTTGGCGCTGGCACAACTGCAGACCCAGCTGAACGCCATCCCAAAGTACAGCGCTACTGCTTGGGCAGTGTGGTGATTGGCTTAGAGCAAACAATCAGCAACATTGTCTGTTGAATGCAGTTTGTTGCTGCATTTGGTCAGCATATAAACATTTGTGTTTAGAAGGCTGAGCGTCTGTACATGTGTTTGTGGCATGGCAGGTGAGTGATCTGGATGGCACCATGGTGGGCAATGGGCATGAGGCTGATGCAATGACTCACAACTTCAAGCAGTACTGGGAAGACAACGCTGCCCTGCGCAACAGCGTGCTGGTGTACAACACCGGCCGCTCACTGGGCCAGTTCACGTCTCTGTACCAGGAGAAAGCTGGCGCACTAGCACTGCCAAATGTTCTCATCACTGCTGTTGGGACAAAGGTACACCTCCTCTCAGCGCCCTTCTGCTCCCCTATGTACAGCTCCCTTCTATTGCCCTATGCAAAGCTCCCTTCTTTTTGCCCATTCACAGCTTGCTTCTTCCTCTGCCGGCCACTCTGTGTGCACATCAGCACCAGCGCCTGTTTTGCAAAACGCGCTTGCCTGTACATGTTTGTCATTGTTTTATATACCTCATGACGCAAGGCAAAGTGTCGTAGTGATGTAAATGCACAGTTTTGGTCACAACACAGGCCAGTTGCCATGCAGCTTCTCATGGACAGTCCAATCATGACCATTGCTCTCAGCCAAGCTGCGGCAACACTCAACCACCTGTGGTGCAACCCAAGCCTGCAGTACCGCTTCAACTGGGCTGGGAACCTTCAGCCTGGGTTGTGAAGACAGATGTAGTTTGAGGTGTCAGCTTGCTTGGTGTCATCAGTTTGTGGTGAGCGTCAGGCTGTGTTGCAGATCTTCCTGCTAGACATGGAAGGGGGCTGCAGGGAGCAGGCCTCTGGCCAAA
>JAABUK010006664.1_pt1 | contig 17108 bp, 9 predicted proteins | sample 5559141 | NCBI WGS metagenome assembly JAABUK01 (sample SAMN10711869, study PRJNA513367) | rock metagenome | isolation source: Antarctica rocks | place: Antarctica: Victoria Land, Pudding Butte nord | collected 2016-01-03
ATTGGTATCGGCGATTTGCAAAGGGGCGTCCCGGCGCCATCGTCGTTGAAGCGACGGGCATACGCGACGTTGCGAGCGGGCCGCTGCTGCGCATATCGCATGACCGTTACATTCCGGGACTGCGCCGACTCGTCGAAACCGTGCGGCGTGCGAGCGACGGGCAGACGCGGCTTTTCATTCAACTAATAGATTTTCTTGCGGTCAAGCGTCGCCCTGAAAAATCGAAATTCTTTCAACGCTTTTTCACCGTCACAAATCGACACCGCCACGCTTTGATTGAAGCAACGGGCGAAGCCGAATGGTTGGAGAAAAGTGAAACAGCGGTGCGCGATTTTCTTGCCGGTGCGCCGGATGAATTGATTGACGCGGCGCTGGATGAGCGCGAAAGGGAATCGCTGTGCTACGGTTACCGCGAGCGCATCACAGACACGCATCTCGCGCACATACGCGAATTGCCGGAAGCGTTGCCGAAGATGTTTGCCGCCGCCGCGTTGCGCGCGCGCGAAGCAGGATTCGACGGCGTCGAACTTCACTACGCGCACGCGTACACGATGGCTTCTTTTTTGAGCCGGAGAAACAATCGCACGGATGGTTATGGCGGCGGGCTGGATAATCGCGTGCGGCTGCCATTGGAAGTTTACCGCGCGGTGCGCGAGCGAGTTGGCGATGATTACGTGGTCGGCGTGCGTTTTTTAGCGGACGAAGTAATTGAAAACGGCAGCCGCATCGAAGACGCTGTTTACTTCGGCAAAGAATTCGCGCGCGCCGGTTTTGATTTTCTCTCGCTTTCCAAAGGCGGCAAGTTTGAAGATGCGAAGCAGCCAAAAATAAATCACGCCGTTTATCCTTACACGGGAAAGAGCGGCTACGAATGTATGCCGACGATTCTCTCGGACGAGCGCGGCCCGTTCGGGCGCAACGTTCCGTTAGCGGCAACGATCAAGCGCGCGGTTAATGAGGCGGGATTTCAAACGCCCGTCATTGCATCCGGCGGCATCGCAAACTTCCGGCAAGCCGAAGCTATTTTGCAGCGCGGAGAGGCGGACATCATAGCTTCCGCGCGCCAATCGCTTGCCGACCCGGATTGGTTCATGAAAATTTTGACGGGGCGCGGGCAGGAAATTCGCCGCTGCACTTTTACAAACTACTGCGAAGGCTTGGATCAATCACACAAACAAGTGACGTGCAAACTGTGGGATCGCCTGCAACTCGATGAAGCGGGCGTTGCATTGAGCGATGACAAGCGCCGTCGTCTTGTCGCGCCGGAAGATTAGCCACAGAGACACAGAAAGGGGAAAGGGTTAAAGCTAAAATCAAATCCCCTTTATATTTGTATCTTGCTCTGTGTCTCTATGGCAAGTTTTTAACTAACGCGACTCTTCGTAAGCAGCAATGAACTGTGGGTCTCTGCGTCTCAAGTTCTCATAGTTGATTTTTTTACTTCTCGTCATCAACTCGTAAGCGAACGGGAGCGGATCGAGATGGGTGTAATCTTTCGCGTTCTCGAACCACACGCGGCTTTCGTGCGCGGTCTCCTGATACGCTTCGATAACGGGCTTTCTCACTCTTTCAAATTCATGGAGCGCCGCCGTCACGTCCTGCGTTTCGTCAAAACATTTGTGCAGGGCGATGGCATCTTCGAGCGCGAGCTTTGTGCCAGAACCGATGGAAAAGTGCGCCGTGTGCAGCGCATCGCCCAAGAGCACGATGTTGCGATGGCTCCAATGTCGGTTGCGTACATTAATGAAGTTGATCCACTTCGAGTGGTTGGATAAAAGTTCGTGCCTGCCCAGATCGTCTGCGAAAACTTCGCCGAGAAAGTGGCGCGTCGCTTCATCCGATGTTTTACCAAATCCGGCGCGCGTCCATGTTTCCTTATCGCATTCGACGATGAATGTGCTCGTCGTCTTGTTGAATTTATATGAATGTGCGGCGAAGACTCCGGCAACAGTTTCGCGGAACGTGAGCGTCAATCCATGAAACAATTGTCTGGTGCCGTACCAGATATATTTGTTTTCGCCCGCGCTTAAAGAAGGTTGAAAAAACTCATTGAAGCTTTGCCGCACTGTGCTGTTGACACCGTCCGCGCCGATAATCAAATCGGCATCAGCGGAAACGTTTGCGGCGGAAGCTTCGCAACAAAAATGGAGACCGACGTCGAGATCGCGGCAACGCTCCTGCAAAATGTTTAATAACTCGATGCGCGCGATGCCGGAAAATTTGTTGCCGCGAATCGTGACGCGCTCGCCCTTATGCACCACGTCCACGTTGTCCCACGTCTCGAAGCTCTCCGTAATGCGCGCGCATGATTCCGCATCGCTGCTTTCGAGATACGAGAGAGTTTTGTCGGAAAAGACCACGCCCCAGCCGAACGTATCACCGGGCGCATTCCGCTCCATCAACACGATGTCGTGCGCCGGATTGCTTTTCTTCATCAGCAGCGCGAAATACAATCCGGCTGGCCCGCCGCCGATAATCTTAATTTTCATGCAGATTTATTGTCAGGATTGCTTTCGCTTCTCAAGCTGCGGTTTGACGGTCGTTTCATAACAATCAGGGCAAATGCTATGGCTGAACCGCGCCTCCGAATGGTCGCTGATGTAGCTTTCAACTCGTTGCCAGTAATTCTGGTCATCACGGACGCTTTTGCAGTAAGAACAAATCGGCAGAATTCCCTGAAGCTGATTCACCTGCGAGAGCGCTTCCTCAAGCTCCTGCAAGCGATTCGTCAAGGTGCTTTGCAACTCCACTACGCGCGCGCCGACACGCACGCGCGCCCGCAGTTCGGCGCGGTCAAAAGGTTTCGTCAGGTAATCGTCCGCCCCTGCGTCGAGTCCCGATACGATGTCTTCCTTGGTGCCCTTCGCCGTGAGCAGAATAATGTAAAGAGACGCGAGGCTGCCGCCCTTTTGTCGCGCTTGACGGCAGAGATCGACGCCGTCCATGCCCGGCATCATCCAATCGAGGATCGCTAAGGATGGCGCGTCCTCGCGCTGCAACGCCGTCCACGCTTCCGCGCCGTCACACGTCACGACGACTTCGTGCCCCCACTTCTGGAGCGTGACTTCGAGCACGCGGCGCGAAACCATATCATCTTCCGCAATCAAAATTCTCATTTATGACACCTTCTCGGTATGGAGTTCGAGCAACTCGCGGACGCGCGCAAACTCATCTTCCATTCGATTCAAAATAGCATCCGCTCCGTGAACGGATTCGTTTTGGATAAGCTGTTCCAACTCACTCGTGAGCGCCGCCATGCGATGCGCTCCCAGATTGCTGCTGCTTCCTTTCAGGCTGTGCGCATCTTGCCTGATCGCTTGGACATTTTCCTCGAAGACGGCTTTGCGCATGACGGCGAGCCGCGATGTCGTATCGCGCAAGAACATCTCGATCAATTCGGCGACAAGATCGGGCGAGCCGTCTGTCTGCAATTCACGGAAGCCCTCAAGCACAGCCATGTCTATCGAATCTCCAGATGATGCTGCTTTAGCGTGCCTGCTTAAAACATTCTTCGATGGCGGCGTGTCGGTCTTTATCCAACGCTGCAAAGCCTGTTGAAGTTCATCGGGTTTGACCGGCTTGCCGACGTAATCATCCATTCCGGCGGCAAGGCATTTCTCGCGGTCTCCCTGCATCGCATTCGCCGTCATCGCAATGATGATCGTGTGTTTGAATGAACCCTCGCGGCGGCGGATCGCAGCCGTCGCTTCGTAGCCATCCATTTCCGGCATCTGGCAATCCATCAGCACCACGTTGTAGGGAATGGCTGCCAGCGCTTCGAGCGCCTTTTTCCCATTAGCCACCACGTCTACGGAATAGCCGAGCTTTTCCAACTGGCGCAAAGCTACTTTCTGATTCACCGGATTGTCTTCGGCGACGAGGATGCGTTTGTGGGGTTGAACTTTCGCTTCTTTGATCGTGTGACGCGTGACGATTTTATTGAGAGCCGGTGCGGAGGATTCATCAGCGCCGCCGCCAAACATTCAAAGAGTTGCGATTGACGCACGGGCTTTGTCAGGTAGGCCGCGATGCCTGCTTCGCGCGCCGTCGTGCCGTGGCCGCGTTGCCCGAACGATGTCAAAAGCACCAGCGTGGTCGTCCTACTCTCCACGTCTTGCTTGATGGCGCGCGCCAACTCGAAGCCGTCCATGCCGGGCATCATCAAATCCAGAATCGCCAGATTGTAGGGCACACCATCACGCGCCGCGCGGCGCAGACTCTCGAGCGCCGCCGCTCCCGAATCAACCTCGTCGGCGACCATGCCCCACGAAGCGGTTTGATGCTTTAGAATTCTGCGATTAGTCGCGTTGTCGTCAACGATGAGCACGCGCGTTCCTTCGAGATGCGCTTTGTCCGGTGGCGCGTGGAGAATCGAGACGGGCTGCTTCTCAAAGCGCGCGGTGAACCAGAAGGTTGAGCCTTTGCCCTGTTCGCTTTCGATGCCGATCTCCCCATTCATCATTTCAACGAGTTGTTTCGAGATGGCGAGTCCTAATCCTGTCCCGCCGTACTTGCGGGTTGTCGAGCCGTCAGCTTGCACAAAGGCTTGAAACAAACGTCGTTGTGCTTCCTTCGAGATGCCGATGCCCGTGTCGCTGACGGCGAAGCGCGTTGTCACGTGCGAATCGGTCTCGTGCTCTTTCATCACACGCAGCACGACTTCACCTCGTTCTGTGAACTTCACGGCGTTGCCGAGCAGATTCGTCAACACCTGTCGCAAGCGTCCCGGATCGCCGCGCAAGCCTTCCGGCACATCGTCTTCGACCAAGGATGCCAGTTCGATTCCTTTGGCGTAGGCGCGTTCGGCAAGCAGTTCGACGGAGCCTTCGACGGCGTTATGCAAATCGAAGTCAAGCGTCTCGAATTGCAGCTTGCCCGCTTCGATCTTGGAGAAGTCGAGGATGTCGTTGATGACAGTCAAAAGCGAGTCGGCGCTGGTGCGAATGGTTTCGGCGTAGTCCTGTTGCTCGTCGTTCAATTCGGTATCGAGCAAGAGACCCGTCATGCCGATCACGCCGTTCATCGGAGTGCGGATTTCGTGCGACATGTTGGCGAGAAACTCCGACTTGAGGCGCACCGATTCGAGTGCCGCGTCGCGCGCTTGTTCGAGTTCCGATTCCGCGCGCTTTCGTTCTGTAATGTCGCGTATGATGCTGCTGTAAAAGTTTTCCTGTCCGATCTTCCATGCCGACAGTGAAAGCTCGATAGGGAATTCGCTGCCGTCCTTTCTCAGTCCGGTTAGCTCGACTGTGTTCCCGATCACATGTGCCTCGCCCGTTGCGACGTAGCGCGCGATCCCGGCTGTGTGCATTTCCCGATACTTTTCAGGCATCATAGTGGTTAGGGGTTGTGCCAGCGCTTTCTCTTCCGTGTAACCGAATATTTTGTACGCTCCGTTATTCCAAGAAAGGATGTTGCCCTTGCTGTCGGCGGCGATGATGGCATCATTGGCGGACTGCGCCACCGAGCGAAATCTCTCTTCGGACTGTTGCAACGCTTCTTCCGCGCGTTTGCGCTCGGTGATGTCGAGCATCGAGCCGATCATTCGCACAGGCTTGCCATGTTCATCGCGCACGACGATTCCGCGATCAATTACCGTCGCATAGGAACCGTCGGCGCGGGCATAGCGATATTCGCTTGTCCAAATCTGTTCGCCGCCGTCCAAAAACTGGTGAATGCTGTTGCCGACAGGCTCCGCGTCGTCCGGGTGAATGTTTCTTAGCCACCAGTCTAGGTCATCGCCGACTTCATCTGCCGGATAACCGAAGACGGTCTGGATGCCTTCATTCCACCAGACGGCGTTCGTCGCCAAATCCCAATCCCACAGCACGTCGTTGGTTGCGCGCGTGGCGAGTTGAAAGCGTTCTTCGCTCTCGAGCAACGCCGCTTCCGCTTGTTTGCGCTCCGTGATGTCAGCGCCGATGGCGAGATAGCCCGCGATCTTGTTTTCCGATCCGTGCAGCGCCGTGATCGAAAGCAGCACCGGAAAGCGCGTTTTGTCCTTGCGGATAATCGTCCATTCGTGCTCGAACGGAACGCACTGTTGCGTTGCGGCGATTAACGCCCTGAACTCTGTTCCCGGCTCGATAACGAGACTCTGCTCACCTCTCAACTCCTTCAGGTACGCTGCCATTTCTTCCGCATCGTGAAAAAGCGCGGGCGTTGTTTTCCCGACGACTTCCGCCGCCGTGTAGCCGGTCATTTGTTCAGCCGCGCGATTGAATGTTTTGATTGTGCCGTCAAGTCCGGTGGAGATCACCATATAACCCGCGCTGTCCAGAATAGCGCGCTGCAAAGTCGTGGTTTCACGCAGAGTCTCTTCCGCACTCTGGCGCTTTTTGAAATCTCTTTTGATAATGTAGAAGGCAACGGGCAGGAGCGCGAGAACGATGAGCGCGAGCGTTAAGAGTGTCGCCATCGTGCTGCGGGCGCTGGCCTCCGATTCCGCCTCCCTGATCTTTAATAACCCGCGTTCTTCCCCTTCCATCTCGGCGGTGATTTTGCGAATATCATCCATCACACGCCGTCCGTACCCGGTCGAGATGATTTCCTGTGCGGCCTCAAAACCGCGCTCTCGCCGCACCCTCATGGCCTGATCCAGGTATTTGAGCTTGTCGGAAGCGAGTGGTTTGAGCAACGCGATGCGGCGTTGTTGATTTGGATTGTCTGCCGTTAGCCGCTGCAAATTTTCGAGGTCAGAATCAATCTCTGAGATGGCTTTGGTGTACGGCTCTAAGAAACTCTCTTCGCCCGTCAAAATATACCCGTGCTGTCCCGTCTCGGCATCCACGGTTGCGGACTGCGCGTCGTCGAGCGCCACCAACACATCCTGTGTGTGCGACACGAGACGATAGTTTTGGATCATCCTTGTCGTATTGTGGTAAGAGACAAAACTGATCGTTACAAACACTGCCAGCACCAGCGCAAAGGCAAGTGCGATCTTTTTCTCGATGTTTATTTTCATGGATGGGTGACTTGCCTGCATACCGAAGGAAACAGCACGGAGACGCCGCCGACAGGAAGCTTCTGTACTTTGCTTCAATCGAGCAAGGTGAGGTCTCTAATGTCTTCAAGCCGGTCAAGCAGACGCCGGTTAATCATCTCAAGCTCGTGATGCGCTTTGATGGTTTCATAGTGTTCGAGCGCGCGGCTGATGGTCAGGCGTAATTCATCATTGCTCCACGGCTTTGTCACGTACTTGTAAACCTGATTGCTGTTGATCGCTTCCACCAGCGCTTCCATATCCGTGTAGCCGGTGAGAATCATGCGCACCATATGCGGCCTGACGATTGCGGTGCGCTTAAGCAGTTCGATGCCGGACATCTCCGGCATACGCTGATCCGTCATGATGAGCGCGACATCATGTTGCTGGAGCAGTTCTAAAGCGTCTGCTCCGGATTCAGCCGTGAGCACCTGATAGTCGTGGCGGAAAAGTCTTTCGAGCACGCGCAGGTTGGCCGGTTCGTCATCGACGATCATGATTTTGTAGGACATCAGTTGTCTCCTTTTCTCGTTGGGTTAAAAGCGCGATTAGATTTGTTCGGCGCGATGCTTGGCGTTGATCGGGATGGTCACGGTAAACGTTGTGCCGGAATCCCGTTGGCTATCAACTGTGATGAAACCTCCGTGACGTTCAATAATGCCGTAGGTAATGGATAAGCCAAGCCCTGTGCCGACGCCGACAGGCTTGGTGGTAAAGAACGGGTCAAAGATTTTCTTCAAATGTTCGGGCGCGATGCCGCTTCCCGTGTCGCTGATGGACACAACGGCTGTCTCATTCTCCAGCCGTGTCGTGATACATACTTTACCATTGCTGTGTATCGCCTGCGCTGCGTTGACAAGCAGATTCATCCATACCTGATTAAGCTGTCCGGCATAGCAATCCACCGGCGGCAAGTCAGCATAGTCGCGCTCCAGCATGAGACGGTCGGAACCGTAATACTGTGAAAGCAGGCGAATGGTCGATTCAATGCCCTCATGTATATCGACCTTTTTGAATTCAGCTCCGTCCAGACGCGAGAAGAGGCGTAGGTTCTGGACAATATCGCGTATGCGCTCGGCTCCGCTGTGGCAATCGGCGATGATGGATCGAATATCCTGAAGCGAGTGTTGGTAATCAATATCCTTTTTGACGGCGTCGATCTCGGCGGCGAGAGTGGGCGGCAACTGCGCATCGTCGTAGGCTTGAAGAAGGCGCTCGATTCCGGCGGTGCAGTCCTTCAGGATTTCCATATTGCTGTAGATGAATCCGGCAGGGTTATTGAGTTCGTGTGCGACGCCTGCGGCGAGCTGTCCAAGTGAAGCCATTTTCTCGCCATGCACCATCTGCCCCTGCAAGCGTTCGAGTTCGGCTTTGCGGCGCGCGAGTTCGGAGTTGTGATTTTCCAATTCCTGTTTGTAACGCCGCGCATCGCGCAAGAGCGCGCGCTTTTGCAGAGCGCGTTCGACGCTGAGTTCGAGCACGTCCATGTCGCAGGGTTTGAGCAGATAATCGAAGGCACCGAGCCGCACGGCGTCCAGCACGCGCTGCGTGCGGTCAACGCCCGAAGCCATGATGACGGCGGTATCCGGAAACTGCTCTGTAATCCGCCGCAAAAGTTCGACGCCGCTCAGTCCGGGCATTTGCACATCCGAAATGACAAGCGCAAAGGTCTCGCCCGCGAGCAGCGCCAGAGCCGTCTGCGCGTCCGCTGCCGTCACGCACGAGTAGCGTTCACCCAGACAACTGGCGAACAAATTGCGTATCGGCTCTTCATCATCGACGATGAGAATGCGCCGGTCGCTTTCATCTACGGAAGTAGGCTCGATTAAGAACACATCAGCGAATGCTTTATCTTGGGTGGTATCGGTCATAACAGAATTCATTTACAGAAGCTGAGAGCAGGAAGTCCGATAAATTAAGAGCGACATGCAATCCGTTCGCGCGCTTGAAAACAACGTGGTCAGGCGTATTCTAAAGCCGATGTCCCACGCGCGGCAGATTGCTTTTCTCTTAAAATAGTTTCAAAGGCTTCAGCAGGAACGGGCTTGCTGAACAGATAGCCCTGCACCTCGTCGCATCTGAGCAGGCGAAGTAGGTTGAACTGCTCTTCAGTCTCCACGCCTTCGGCAATGGCTTTCAAATTCAAGCTGTGCGCGAGCGTGATAATCGCCATCACAATCGCCGCATCGTTCGGGTCTGTGTTCATGTCGCGCACAAATGTTTGATCTATTTTCAAGACATCAATCGGCAAATGTTTGAGATATGAAAGCGACGAATAGCCGGAGCCAAAGTCGTCAACCGAAATTATGATGCCGAGTTTGCGCAAGCGATTGAGCGTCTCGACGGCGTGCGGGGCGTCCTGCATCATAGAGCTTTCGGTCAGCTCCAGTTCGAGGCAGTCGGGCGAGAGTCCCGTTTGCGCGAGAGTGCGCTCGATCATCTCCACCAAATCGGCTTGCCGGAACTGGCGCAGCGAAAGATTGACCGATACGCGCAAGTGTTCAAGCCCCGCGTCCTGCCATGCTTTGTTTTGCGCACAGGCCGTGTACAAGACCCATTCGCCGAGCGGCGCAATCAATCCCGTTTCTTCCGCGAGCGGAATAAACTCTACGGGCGATACCAAACCCAACTCCGTGTGTTGCCAGCGCACGAGCGCCTCCATGCCGATGATCTGCTTGCCAAGCGTCTCGATTTTCGGCTGGTAGTAAACGATAAATTCCTTTTGCTCCAGCGCCCGCCGCAAATCATGTTCCAGCCTGAGGCGCTTGAGGGCGCGCTCGTTCATATCCGCCGTGTAGAATTGATAATCGCCGCCGCCGCCCTGCCGCGTGCGAAATAGCGCGGCGCTCGAGTTCTTCAACATAGTTTGCCCGTCCTCGCCGTCCTCCGGATAAAGACTGATTCCGATGCTCGTGGTGACAAACAGTTCATGCCCGTCAATATTGATCGCGGGCTTGAGCGACTGCTGAATTCTTCCGGCAATCTTCGCGGCGTCTTCCGCACCGGTGACTTGCTTTAACAGCACGGCAAATTCTTCGCCGCCGAAATATGCCACCGTGTCGTGCTTGGAGACGCAGCCGGTCAAACGCCCTGCGACGGCTTGCAACAACTGATCGCCCAGCGCATAGCCGAGCGTCTCTGTAATCTTCTGGAAGCGGTCAAGCGACAAAAGCAGCGTCGCGACTTGCCGTCGGCTGTTGCGCGCGCCGGACAATTCGTGAGCGAGGCGATCTTTGAACAGAGTCTGATTCGGTAAGCCGGTCACAACATTGTAAAATTCCATGTGAATCGCTTTTTCCTCGGCGCGCTGCCTCTCGGAAATTTGCCGTTGCAGTTCGACGTTCGCCCGCCGGAGTTCCACCGTGCGTGCGTTAACTAATTCCTCCAGATTGTTTTCGTAAAGACGTTTCGCCGCGCGCAGCGCATGGTATTCGAGCGCGCGCCGGACAGCCACTTCGACATGAGAAACAGTGAAGGGCTTGGTAATGTAGTCGAATGCTCCGGCGCGCATCGCCGTCACCGCGCTCTCAATCTTTCCCTCGCCGCTAATCATTATCACGACTGTCTCGGGCGCGCGTTCGAGCACCTGCGGCACCATCTCTAAGCCGCTGATGCCGCCCATCATGATGTCCGTCAAGACAAGATCGAACGGCTCCGCGCCGAGCCGCTCCAGCGCTTCTTCGGCGGAGCCGACTTCCACGCAGTCGTGGTTCTCACTTAACAATGCGACTAATAATTCTCTGATCGGGCGCTCGTCGTCGGCAATCAGAATGCGTGCTCTTTTGTTGCTTGTCTCAAACATACTTTGTGCTTCCTCTATAGTTATCCCGGCGTTCGGGTCAGCCGATGAATATCGGATTTCCCGGACAAACGCAACACGGGCTAATTGATTGCCGTCTCCCATTTCAGAGCGTCCGCTTGCTCGACCACACCTTCATGTATCTTTCGCGACTCGTTGAGCACCTCACGCACTTTGCGCGCAACCGAATCGGGCGTAAACGGCTTCTCAAGAAATGCAACGCCCGCATCGAGCACGCCGTGATGAATAATCGCTTCGTCCGTGTAACCGGACACGTAAAGCACTTTCATCTCCGGTCGTAACGCGGCGGCGGATTCGCCTAACTCGCGCCCGTTCATTCCCGGCATCACCACGTCCGTCAGCATCAGGTGAATCTCTTTCTTATAACTGCGGCAAAGTTGTAACGCTTCTTCGCCGCCGCTTGTCAGCAGTACGCTGTACCCATCAGCCTCCAGCACTTCCCGCAGAAGTTCGCGCACGGCTTCTTCATCTTCGACGAGTAGAATCGTCTCCGTGCCTCGCGGAAGGGCAGCGCGCGGCTCGGCTTTTTCAATCAACTCCGCCGCTTTACGGGCGCACGGTAGGTAAATCTTGAAGGTCGTTCCGTGCCCGACTTCCGAGTAGACCCAGATGTTGCCGCCGGATTGTTTGACGATGCCGTACACGGTTGCCAGCCCGAGTCCAGTGCCTTTGCCCGCCGCTTTGGTCGTGAAAAACGGCTCGAAGATTTGCGCTCGCGTGGTGGCGTCCATCCCGCATCCTGTATCACTTATGGCGAGCATTACATATAATCCGGGTGGAACGTTCGGATGCTCCCGCGCGTAGTCATCAGACAACTCGACGTTAGCCGTCTGGATCGTCAACTTGCCGCCGCCGGGCATCGCGTCGCGGGCATTGACCGCCAAATTCATTAAGACCTGTTCGAGTTGCCCGGCGTCAGCTTCGATGCAACCCAAATGAAGATCGAGCACGGTCAGGATATTAACGTCCTCGCCGATCACGCGTTGCAGTATCTTGCCTATATTGGTGACAATGCCGTTTAAGTCGAGCACCTTCGGTTGGAGGATTTGCTTGCGACTGAAGGCGAGAAGTTGGCGCGTCAAGGCGGCGGCGCTCTCTCCTGCCTTTTTGATTTCCGTAACATTGTGATGTAAGCAATCATCCGGCGTGAGGCGGCGCAGCGTCAGATCGCTGTAGCCGTTAATCGCCGTTAATAGATTATTGAAGTCATGCGCGATGCCGCCCGCCAGACGCCCGACTGCTTCGAGCTTCTGCGACTGGCGAAGCTGTTCCTCGCTGTGGCGCAAAGCTTCTTCCGCTAACTTTTGATTGTTAATGTCGGTGTTCGTGCCGAACCACTTGACGATCTTGCCCGCCGCGTCGTATCCAGCCGTCGCGCGCCCCAAATGCCAGCGGTACTCGCCATCCACCCTCCTCAAGCGAAACTCCACTTCGTAATGTTCGCCGGTCTGAAGCGACCACGCCCAGCGTTCAGCGCATACCGTCACATCGTCCGGATGCACCGCATTCAGCCATCTTTCACCTAACCCTTGCTCCATTGTGAACCCGAAATATTCGAGCGTTCGTTCGTTGACGTAATCGAGATTGCCGTCCGGCTGCGCCGTCCAGACTTGATGCAAAATACCTTCGCCGAGAAAGCGATAACGCTGCTCGCTCTCCCGCAAAGCTTCTTCCGCACGCTTGCGCTCGGTGATGTCGCGGATGGCAGTCGTGATGTATGTTTTGCCCGCCACAACGGAAGTCGAGACTGCGCCTTCAACGCGGAGCAGCGAGCCGTCTTTCCGCTTGGCATTAAATTCATAAACGCTCGGAGGAGTTCCACCGCGCAGGCGCGCCTCGCCGTACTTCATCATGTGCTCGGCATCATCAGGCGACGCTAGCGCAGAGATGCAGACACCGACCAACTGCTCCGGCGCAGCGTATCCGAGCATCTGCGTGTAAGCGTTATTGACGTAGACTACGCATCCATTGTCCTCGACGAGGATGCCGTCGCGCGAAGCGTCAAAGATGGCGCGCAGCCAGTCTTCACTTTGCTTAAGCTTCTGTTCTACCAGTTTGCGCTCGGTGATGTCCGTGGATACTGAAAGTAATCGTTCGATTCTACCGCTCACATCGCGGATTGGAGAGACGATGACGCTCCACCACTTCGGAGTTCCCAACGCTGTCGGGCAGTATCCCTCGAAGATGCCGGTGCTGCCTGCCTTCGCTTTGGCAAGCGCGTTAAGAGCATCTTGCCGTGCCGCGCCCTCCCAGAAATCGCTCCACGATAAATTGACACAGGAACTGAAGTCGGTGATCTCCATCAACTGTTGCCCGCTCGGATTCATGTACAACAGTTTCCCTTCCAAATCTAAAACCTTGGTACAGCCCGGGTTGCCTTCTAAAATTCCTTTAGCGAAATCCTCGCTATCACGCAACGCTTTCTCAGCGCGCTGGCGTTCGGCGATCTCTTCCTTCAATAATTCGTTCGCGTTCACTAGCTCGGCGGTACGCTGTGCGACCCGTCGCTCTAATTCCTCATGCCCTAGGCGCACGGCTTCTTCCGCTTGTTTGTGCGCCGTGATGTCGCGCGTAAAGCAGCGCATGTGAACGAACTCGCCATCCTCACGCAACACGTTCGAGTTGATATGGACGTGCTTGATCGAGCCGTCTTTGCAGCGCAGGCGGGCTTCGTAGTCGCGTAGTTCTTCGTTGGCGGTCAACCGTCCGAGGATGTCGTTAATCACTTCGCGGTCAGCATGGAATTCGGTGATGTGACGCCCGATGTACTCTTCCGGCGCGTATCCGAGTAACTCCAACTCCGCGCGGTTCGCCCACAAGATCACACCGTCCGCGCCAACCCAGTGAAGCCCGATGGGCGCGTTGTCAATGAAGTCTGCCAACTTATGCTCGCGCTGGCGCAAGCGGGCGATTGCGTCATCACTCGTCCGGCGCGCCGCTCCCTTTTCGAGCGCGTTTAATAAGGCGGCGGGCAGTCGCTCTAAACTCGTCTTCGGGATGAAGTCATCCGCGCCTTCTTTCATACATTCGACGGCGATTTCTTTCGTCCATGAGCCGGTAACGAAGATGAACGGCACGCGCAGATTATGCTCCCTGAGCAGGCGCAGAGCCTCGATCCCGTTGAACTGCGGCAGCATGTAAGTTGACAGAAGTATGTCAGGCGCAAAGTTTGCGATGGCTTCGAGGAAAGCCTCCTTCGTTTCGACGCGCTTGGCAGTAAAGCAGACGCCTGCCTTGCGCAATTGTCCTTCTATCAATTCAGCGTCCGTCGTCACATCTTCAAGAATCAGAACATGAGGTCTATTATTCATTGCTTGTTCCTTAGCCCGTAGCGGCTTACTGATGCCGCGAAAACCTTGTGCTGTTGAGGCGAGCATCGAAGCGAGAGACGTTGCGCGCTTTTTCGTCCCCACACCCGGTAGTTTGATAAAGCTTTTACCGCCGGATGCGGGAACGCTTAAGTGTTGCCACGCAAATGGCTTATCCAACATCTTATTTATCGCACGCTTGGGCGGGAGGAATCTATCAGGAGAGATATGGACTATCAGGGAACTCCCTGAGATGATTTACAGGGAGTCAAGGGTGTGAGACTTGATTCGGTTTGTTAAGGAATGGCAGCGAACTTGCCGCGATTAAGTGTCTTGCAGCCAGCCCCGGCTCAAGGCGTAGCGCACGATCTCGGCACGGCTATGGAGAGCGAGTTTTTCCATGAAATTCGTTTTATGCGATTCCACCGTTTTAACGCTGATGTCGAGGCGCGCGGCGATTTCTTTGTTGATGTAGCCCTGCGCGACGAGACGCAGCACCTCTTCCTCGCGCCCGGTCAAAGCTCCGCTGCGCGCGCTCTGCTTCGTGGACTTCTGGCGAATATATTTGCTGACGACCTTATCCGCCACCGCTGGATCGAGATACGCGCCACCGGCGACGACCACGCGAATGGCTTTAATCAATTCTTCAGCGGCGGCGATTTTGAGCACATAGCCCACCGCGCCTGCCTGTAACATCTGACCGATGTAGCCCTTGTCTTCGTGTGCGGTGAGCGCCAGCACTTTGGTTTCAGGACAATCCTTCTTGAGCCGCTCGGTTGCCTTCGCGCCGTTCAGCTTGGGCATCGAGACATCCATCACGACGACATCCGGCTGAAGTTCCTTCGCCTGTTGCCATGCCATCTGGCCGTCGCCCGCTTCGCCGACAACTTCCATATCGGCTTCGGCGTTAATCAATCCCTTCAATCCGTCGCGGATGATTTGATGATCGTCAACGATGAGGATACGCAGCTTATTCGTCACCGAGTGATTGTTCCTTCGTAAGGCGTTGCCATGATGCGCACGACGAGCGTTGTGCCCGCGCCCGCAGAAGATTCGATCTCCAATGTTCCGCCCACCAATTCTATGCGCTCTCTCATGCCTGTGAGTCCGAGACGGCGCTCGGCGACGGGCGCGCCGAGCGCCGCCTCGACATTGAAACCGCGCCCGTCATCTTCCATCACGGCGAGCACGCGATTGCCGCGATATTCCATGATGAGGCTCACGCGCTTTGCCTCTGCGTGTTTGAGCACGTTGGTGAGCGCTTCCTGCACGATGCGGTAAAGCGCCGTTTCAATGTGCGGCGGAAGGCGCTGCTTGATAAATCCGTTGCTGTGAAAATCAACGGCAATCCCGTAACGCTCCGACCATTCATCCACATAGTTTGCCAGCGCCGTCTGCAATCCCAGATCGTCGAGCGACGTAGGGCGCAGTTCTAAAGCGAAGTTTCGCATCTCCTTTGAGAATTGCGCGGTCAATTCCCGCAATCGCTTAACGCCGCCGCCGTTGCTGTCGCGCGATGTGGATGGCGCGCCATCGTCGAGCGATTTGAGACCCATCATCAACGCGGCGAGATACTGTCCTGTTTGATCGTGCAACTCGCGGGCGATGCGATAGCGTTCGTCCTCCTGCGCGGTGACAAGGCGCTGAAGCAATTGCGTGCGCTCTTGTTCCGCGCGCTTGCGCTCCGTAATGTCGGCTAAGCAATTGATCGCGCCTGTCTGGTTTCCGCGCTCGTCCCTACGCGGAAGAATATTGACCATCGCCGTGCGCCGCGAGCCATCAGGCCGCTCGATCACGATCTCTTCGTTCGACACAGCCTTGCCTGTGCGCAGCACTTGCGCCATAGGGCATTCAGCTTGCGGCAGATATGCGCCGTCCAGCGTATAAATCTTGTACGAACCGCAGAAACCATCGGCGATGTCTCTGATATTCGGCGCGCGTCCCCACAATTCAACGGCGCGTTTGTTGTAGCTTTCGATGGCTCCCGACGAATCACACACATAAACGGCGATTGGCAGCACGTCTACTAACTCGCGGAACATCCGTTCGCTGGCACTGAGCGCTTCCTCCGCACGCCTGCGCTCGGCAATTTCGTCTTTGAGCAATCTGTTGGCGGTAATTAATTCGGATGTTCTTTGCTCGACACGCCTCTCCAACTCCTCACGCGCCTCCTGCAATTCCTCTTCGGCGCGCTTGCGTTCGATGCCGAGCGCGATTCCGTCCGCCACAGAAGCGAGCGCCTGAAGGCAGGTTTCCGTGAGCGGGTGGCGGGCGAATTTTGCCAGCACTCCGACCAGCCGATCCTCGACAATCAAGGGATACCCGGCGAAGGCAACCATCCCTTCGCGCCTCGCCCAATCCGTGTCGCTCACGTGCGGGTCGTTGATGACATCATTGGTCAAGTACGGCCTTCGCTCCGCAGCAATGCGCCCGACCTTGAGTTCTCCGCCGAGCGGCACGCGCGAGTGTACGCCGTCCGTATGCGTATACAACCCCGCGCTGGCGCGTAGTTCGAGCATGTTCTTCGCGCTGTTGAATGTCCAGATACGCGCGAACGCGGCATCGAGATGCAAGACCAACGCTTCGGCGCAGCGTTGTAAACTCTCATCTAGGGAATTGCCTTGAGTGAGCGCTTTGCCCACGTCGGCTCCGAGCGAGGCGAGGCGCGTTTGTTCGAGGAGCGCCGCCTCCGCGCGCCGCTGCCCGGTAATATCGCGTTGGACGGAAACGAAATGCGTTACACGACCTCGATGATCGCGGACAGGATCGATGCGCCATGAGATAAAATATTCCGTTCCATCCTTACGGTAATTGACTGCCTCGGCGAAGAACGATTGCCCCTGCGATATTTTCTCGCGCACCTTGTCCAACACCGCGCGATCCGTCTTCGCGCCTTGAAGAATGCGCGGCGTGTGTCCATTAATCTCTTCTTGCGTGTAACCCGTCATCTCGGTGAAGGCCGGGTTGACGAAAATGATTTCGGGGCCGGGCGGGTCTA
>JAABUK010006665.1_pt1 | contig 17106 bp, 21 predicted proteins | sample 5559141 | NCBI WGS metagenome assembly JAABUK01 (sample SAMN10711869, study PRJNA513367) | rock metagenome | isolation source: Antarctica rocks | place: Antarctica: Victoria Land, Pudding Butte nord | collected 2016-01-03
GCCCAATTGAGCCAATCTCCGGCCTGTCTTGGCCCCATTTCCTTCATACTTAGGCCTCATTTCAGGAGGCATTCTAGATACTTGCTAGACAGTCAATTCTATCACTTTAATTGTACTCAATTCGATTCTACACAGACGAAAAGAGCTATTTCAGCCATTTGTCTGATAGTTATGAGCCCGGTTGTCGCTAATGCGCACAATTTTACGCGCGCTAACCATACTCACACGAAAGAAGGTCACCCTTTGTCACGAAGAGTTCAAATCCGCTTGATGGTGACGATCAGCCTTAGATCTGGATGCATATTTGCAAACCTAAAAAATGATCACAGGAGATTCATGAACTCTCTATCGATAGTTCCTGGGGGGGTGTGTTAAACATAAATACGTGGTTAGTGGCCAACTGTGGCCACGGTCCTTTTGGTCTGACATATTGTCAAGCAGTGTAGATCAGTGCGCTAACCTTGTCGGGGGTTTCCACTATCTTCGCTTTCGAGTGTGACAACACAGGTGGCTGCAGCGTCGTCGTTTAGATTGAGCCCCGTGAAGTTATCATTGGCTTATCACATCCCAGCTCAAGCAACAGTGGCGATGAAAAATGGTCTTCCATTGTGCACGGGGATGGCGGAGAGCTCTTCTGGCGCACAGACCAGTTGTGATGAAGTCACCAATTGTGTTGACGTGGTTGACCCGAATTTTGTTACAAGACATTGTGAAGGTACTTGTGTTAACATGGCCATTGGAACCTGAGAAGACGCTCTTTTTGAACAGAGCATCTGGAGAGCTACTTCCTTACAGTACTTCATAAGTTGCCTCCCTGCACGTTCACATTCGTTCCAAGGCCTCTCTCCCGTTGCGATTGAACTCATTGAAGCAGCAAGCCTCGAAATTATGATGATGACCAGAACGGTCTCTCGATACTTTCCTTCTCTTGTCTTCAAGTCATCTCATCCATTGTCTCAAGTTTCAAGATCAAAACTTCTACCCTCTCATCTCTCAAATTATGGCAATCGCCCGTGCCGCACAATGGCATCCAAAGTCGATTCCGACATGATGTCGAAAATGGCAGAAAAAGAGAAGAAGATCACTGGCGAAGACAACCCTGTCAAAGGAGGTCCAACAGCTCAAGCTCAAAAGCATGCAAACCAACCGCTCAATTCAGAAGTCATCCATGATATCACCAAGGGAGAGGAGAAGATCACGGGAAACCCGAATCCTATGCAGGCGGGCCCTACCAGCACTGCCCAAAGCATTCTCACTAAGGTGTGTTCCTTCAGACGGTGCCATACCTGAAAGTTATCGCTGATAGAATGGACCAGTCTGGAAACGCGCAATCCGCGTCTGGTAGCTCCAACAGCCCGCAGGAGAATCATTCTGGCGTCCTTGACTCATCAACCCTCTCCAAGATCACGGATGCGGAGAAGAAGATTACTGGTGATGACCAACCAGCCCGTCGAGGTCCGACAGCTCGAGCTCAGCAACACACAGCGGAACCAATCACGTCAGAAGCTTTGCATGACATCACAGAGGGCGAGAAGAAGGTGACGGGTGGAGATAGAGTCAAGGGCGGACCAACCAGCACTGCACAGAGCGAGCTAGGCAAGAGCAGATCCTGATTGAAAGTGTATGCCATGGCCTCTCTCACGATACTAGCTTGGATGAGCATTCGTAGGGCTAGTTGCTCGTTCCGAGTTGTGCGATTGAGAAGATGTGGAACGACAGCATAAGAAGCCGGGATCAGTCGGGCCGAGGGCAGTTCCCTGGCCCTTCGGACTGCCAAGCCGGAACCCAAAAGCCAATTCTATTTGGAACCAACATTATTAGAACAGCTCGTCTCTACTCCTACCACGAACTTAATCTAGCATTGTAATCTATTCGCAACCCGGCTTGCTCGACGCTCCTTTCATTCCATGTACAAATCTAAGCCATCCGGGGTCTGATCACTGCGATGCCATTGCCGCGTGCCTCTCAATTCCCGCTGTCAATCACATCTTTTCGACGTCGATTGGTCTTAGCCGCCGTTGTAATAATCACCTTCATATATGTTTCTAGTCGACTTCTGAAGCTATCGACTTCTGGCGTACCTCCAACAGTCGTCCCAAAACAGGACGAGGCCCCGAATACATCGTTACCAACGACGATCTACAAACCTGGCACCCCAAAACCATCCAGCCAACCCTACACTCGCACTCTCGTAATAGCCCGTACGCTCAACGAGCCCATCTCATGGCTCACAGAAGACTATGATCTAACCCATGATCCTCACCTCACCCTCTCCATTTACACTGTGGACGACGAAAAATCCAACCCCAGTGTCCCAACTAACAAAGGCCATGAAGTAATGCCCTACCTCACCCAAATCATCACCAATTACGCCAATCTGACTGACGTAACTCTCTTCATGCACGCCCACCGCTGGACCTGGCACAACAACGACCTTCTCAATTCTGACGCGAAGCTGATGGTCCAGTCTCTCAGCTCTGAGAAAGTCGTGAGAGACGGCTACATGAATCTCAGGTGCCATCTTGACCCCGGTTGCCCCGACCATATTCATCCGAGCAGCCCTAGCGATGGTGAGTTTGATCAATTGAATCGGCCAGAAGAAGCGATAGTAGGGAGGGCGTGGTTGGAGTTGTTTCCTGAGGAGAAGGAGAAGGGACCGCCAACAGTGCTGAGTCAGCCGTGCTGTGCGCAATTTGCGTTGAGTAAGGAGAGAATACGTGCGGTACCGTTGAAGAAATATGTGTTTTTCCGGGAATGGCTGTTGAATACGACATTGGAGGATAGGTTGAGTGGGAGGGTGTGGGAGTATGTCTGGCACTATATTTTCACAGGAGTGCATGAGTTCTGTCCCGAGGAGCATGTGTGCTACTGTGATGGGTACGGACTTTGTTTTGGGGGAAAGCCAGAGTTTGAGTATTGGTTTTCAGTTAGAGAGAAGTGGAGGAAGATGTTGAGGGAACGGGATGGGTTGGCGGAAGGTGAGGCGGAGATTAGGGACAAGATCACATCTCAGATGGATGTTTTGCAAGGAGAAATGGATAGGTTGAAGGCCAGTGCTTTGGAAAGAGGTAAACGCCCGAAGAATCGAGCGACCGAGGTGGGACGGGATTGGAGAGAGGGGGATGGATTTTGAGTGACGGTGATGCATTTTTGGTGTGCTGTGCCTCAGTTGCGAAGCCCACTTGACGTGGTCTGAGCGGCTTGCCGGGATCGAGGAGAATCCCCAAGATCGCTCCCTTCGCGTAGACTACTAGCCTGCGTCGAAGACTGCCGAGCAGGCTCATGGAATCAAGCAGACACTTGTCTCGACCTCCATTCTCGAAGACGGAAACTCTGCTTCCATCTGGTGGGCCAGTTGACGGTGCCCGAGGAAGACCCGACTAGCAACGTCGGCTACTCAACACACGAATCGCTGGATTGGCTTGCTCAAATGCTGAAACCAATCGTATTTGCCTGCAGCAAGCCCGGCGTCGAAGTTGAAGTTGAAGCCGACGAGGACACTGGCTCTCGGAGAGGTAGTGATGGAGAGAGTCGAGGTAAAGGACAAAAACTTGGTCCCTGTCTTGGAGATACCCATAAGGAGGGCAATCCACTCCGATGATCCTGGCTTCTCACGGATTTTCTGCAAGTCAACACCATTGAGTGCACGTGCGACGGAAGAGCGCAGAGCTCCTCGCGCGGGCGTGCTGAAGGAGCTACGCTTGTTAGGCAATGCTACAGAGGACAGCGTACTTTGCCTTTTGCACCCCTTCTTAATGTCCTCGGCGGCGTCTTCCTAGAACCACAGCTGTTGTGACAGCTCCTCTACAGATGTCTGGAGGCCTACTTCCTGGATCCATCATCTTATGATCTTGCAACAGACTCACCGTTGTATTCCTCTAATCCCACGAGCCGGTCATTAACCCGATGGAAATGCGCCAGCTTCGACTGTGCCATAAGTTCTACATCAAGAAAAGTACTGTATCAATACAGCAGTCCTTCTAGTCAGTATTCCTTCGTATTTACACTTGGAAGGAAACGGCCGCGAAGTAGTACTCGACGTCCCGCGTAAAGATATCTCAACCCATCGTTGCTCTTCATGGCCCAAAAGTAGACATTAAAGGTACCCGAGGAGCTTTAAAACCTGTCAAGCAAATCGCTAGAACTGAGCAGAACGGCTAGAAATGCTTGTGGAATCGAATTGAATTGACAGAATCAGCTACATAGAATCTATGTAGAATTGCTCTAGAAATGGAGCTATATGTGAAGAAAATGAGGCCCAAAAAGGGGCCGGAGATTGGCTCAGAACAGGCCGATGGAGAGCCTGAGGCGCAGGCTGAGGCGTAGGCTGTTCGACAAAACCCGTCAGGCTTACTCGAATCTTCTACTGGGCAGGCGAGCCATTCGAAAAAGTCTTTGAACTGTTCAAAAAGGTGTCAAATCACCAGTAAGAAGTATGAGACCCACTCACCCTAACAAAATCACTCAAACCTTGAGTCTGTGTAACATGGAGACATGCCCTGTATGCCAAGGTAGCGCCTATAGGCTCCGCATGACCAAAGAGCAAAAAAAGAGATGCTTCCTATCGGAATCGAACCGATGCTACAGAACATTAATTACTTGATGTCAACCACACGTGATGGTGTTAAAACTTACATCTCATCATTACTAGTGATGCGCTGCCGCAGGTGTTAGTGGATTCAAACCACAGAAGGCGACAAAGTGGGCAATACCTTTACCACTAAGCCAAGGAAGCGAATATGCCTGATAATACTTAAAATCAATTATATACCTTCCTCAAATGCCGAAAATCTCGCAATCAATTTATTGAATTCATCTCAATCATTTACTTCAGTTATATACGAGGTCTCGATACTAGTTGAAAAGAAAGCCACTGTTTCAGTAGTCGCAACACGCGGCCGAATCCTGGTCAAACCCTTTCTGATACAGACCTTCGGCGCCAGAAAAGAAAGGAAAAGGGCCCAAAGTGGACTTAGAAGAGAAGGCGGGTTCAGCCTCTGATCTATTAATGTGCGCCAGCTTTCATCTGCTTCTCCATGGTCCTTCCACTCGCCAAGCTTTCAAGTTATCTTTTATCGATTTCTTTGGCAGAACCTTTTCCGCAATGTCCACTCCTTAAAAACCCGGTTCGTGGTTTCAACGAAATGAATAAGAGCCTCATTCAGCGGCGTACCGCCTTAGTCGTTTCCGAGTCGTTCAAGGATGCAAGGCAACGTTCGCATCGACAGGTCATGGCTGCCTGACACTACGAAGCAGGAGATGGACCTTCTTGATTCCTCCTTTTCAAATCCGCCGGACCAGGGCGAAGCATGCCAACGCCTGCAGAAGGTAGAGCTCTATCGCCCACAGATGCTCCGAGTGCTCAGCCACTTCCCATAAAATTCGAAGCCCTCAATCTCATTGTTAAATTTGGTCCTCTTGTTTTGGTTGCGGAAGCCCAATGTCTTTGGTTGATCCGCAAAGTGCTCCCCCATGAAATTCCCGTGCCAGAAGTCTATGGCTGGCGGGTTGATGGACGACTGATGTTCATCTATATGGAGCTCATCCGAGGACCAACATTCTTGCCTGAGCGGTGGGATTCTCTGAGTGTCTCAGACAAAAACAGCTGTCTGCGGTCATCTACGCCAGATCATAAGGTCTTTACGGCGAGTTGAGCAGGCTCCCGGAGATTCATTTATTGGTATGTCAGGGAATAGACGATCTATTATATAAATTGACTAAACTTCTCAGGATCTGTTAACCTTCAGGCATTTTCAGACTACTGTTTCGAGGGCCGACCACGGAATGAGCCCTTCACCAGCATCAAACTGTTGAAAGACTGGTTTTCTTGGTTACCTAAGAGCCGACTGCCTGCTTCGGCAACATACGATGATCCCTGTAGATCATCGCTAAGAGATACTGGGGCCATCAGACTGACACATGAGGATCTCCACCAAAGCAACATTATTATCTCTTCCACCAAGTCCGCCTCGCGTCCTCGCAGTCGTCGACTAGGGTCAGTCTAGTTAGTAACCTGACTATTAAGAATACTGCAAAGCATGTTACACATCACATCATGCTAGAGGGTAGTGTAATCAATAGATGCCCAGAGCATCTGATCTTTGCTGAATACACCATGTGGATGGGAGCTGTTTGAAACACGATGAGATCTTTCGGGACTGGTTAAGGCCTACGTTTGAACGCTATGGATACGCTCATCTTGCTTTACTTGTATCTATATCACTGTCGCTTTGACTCTCAACGTTAACTTTCTTCAAAAGTTTACTGTCAGGGGGGCGTACATTGCGACCTAAATGCCAGATCTGTTGCTGTTATTATAGGGCCTAAGAATTGACCTGATGGTAACGACGAGCTCATACGTGATCCAGCCATCTCAGGGACTGCTATAGTTACATTGCTAGGATCGACGAGTTCCGAGGCCCAGCCCGTCGAATACTTGGTGAAGTCTTAACGTTATGACATAGCTTAGTCCTTCTCAATATGTCCATTGAAGTAGTATTGTATAAACAGCTAACCGTTGGATCTAGTAGAGCAAACTTTCTATCGCCATCCCCATTCACGACAAGGCCAGTAATTGAATTAATTGGTCGAAGGAGATTAGTTGGATTGAGATGCAGCAGCAGAATGGGGTGGGGGAGGTTGAAAGTGCTTGGCATTGCATAGCTGAGGCGGTAGCACATCAGGCAGGCAGGAAAAGCCTTCTGAAAGAGAAGAAAAAGAGGCGAGAAAGAGCAGGGAATAGAGAAGAGCACGATGGAGGGGATCGAGGACCAGCGGGCTTCTTAAGCTCAGTCGGGTGGAGCTAAAATCAACCCAACTCACCTCCTTCAAACGGTCGTGATACGTAAGCAAGAGCCCATAGCCCCTCAAGTTTCCTCCGTTGATCGCACCTGTATCGTTCCCATTTCTAATCACCAAAGATTGGGCTGTTGCAGTCTCAAAAGAACATATTGCTCATGAATACAGGGAGTCCGTAATTAGCAGCGTACCAGGGGGCGTACTGGGCGGTATACCACCACAAGTAGAAGTCCCTCTTCCTCCGGAGCGACAAACTACAGCTTCCAATGCTCAGCGACGACAGATGGGTCCTATCTCTCAGCCGCAACAGCAACAGGTTTCTCCTTCCTCTCAACAACAACCCGTGGCCCCTCCTCCTCGGCAGCCACGACCAGCCCCTTCTTCCGGCCAGCAACAACGAGCCTCTCATCGTCCTCCTCGTCAACGACCAGCAGCTCCTTCTCCTCAACAGGACCAAGGCCATCGCTCCCCTCTCGTTATGTGAATGGGTGCCGCTGCCAAGATTGCTAGCCAAAACTCTACAATCCTGATAGAACCCTAAAGAGCTTAAGGCAGTGGTGTAAGGATCCATGTGTGCAGGGCTGTCGCTGCCCTCGCTGCGCCAGCAGATTGCAAGACAATGATGAGAATCCTCGTCCTCGTGGTGAAGCTTCTGGTAGTGGCGGTCAAAATCGAGGCAACAATGCCCAACCAAGCTGACAACAACAGTGACATCCGAAAGTTTGCGGAATTATCGGCATCACGGGAACGTCAGAAATTAAGCCTGAGCTACGGAATCTGGTGAACAACTAATCCGTGTTCACTGTGACTCTCTTCATGGCATATTGTGACACCTCGGGCTTCCTCACCGAATTCGCCTTAAAGGCTAAGCAATGGGACTGAATATCATTCGCTTTATGAGATGCTGATTTTCAATTTGCTCTCCCTTTGCCATGGTTTTTGTGCCTATGATCCTTGAAGATGGCGCTGTGAGACACGTTGCTGCATCAGCATGGCGTCATGAACATCTGATACTGTTACGGTTCTATATCTTCACCGGCTTCCTATTGATCAATAACGATGACTCCTTGTTCCCAACTCCCCCCCTCCCTACACTGACTTCCTTCCACGATTTGGTGAATCGCAGCCCTCTCTGTTTTCGGACTTCTTTAAGTGCTCTGAGGAGGTCAATAGAATCGAAAGAGCAAATTGAGTCCGAGGCACGATGTATTTCAAAGGAGCTCAGCCTTTAACTGCATCGATATCTAGCATTTTCCGTACATCATTGCTGTTCCATCTCGACCCGCAAAATTGGTTGCGTCTCCGTCGTGTTCCGCGTCCTCGCTCCTCCTTCTAACTGACCATCGCTTTTTCTAAGGATGCTCCTCTACCTTTGACTGACATCAAGCGAGCGATCAGAACACTTTCCCAACCTGCACCTGCTCTAATTCTGCCACGAGTTCCTCTGCAGTTGTAAACGAGCCTTCAGTCCAGCAACAATCCATATTATGACCTAACCATACGCCATCGATCGCAGGAAAACTGTCCCGCCGTGGCCATTTTCATGTTCCAATCAAGCGGCATCACGAGAGACTCGCTAAAGTCGATCATTTTGACGGAGAAGTCGTCGTCAAGCAGAATGTTATCCGGACGGATATCGCTAACGATGACACGATGGTTATGGATGTGGACGAAGGGCATGCGCCAAATCCATCAGCCAGGATGAATGGGTTCGTCGGTCTGGCCTCGTTGTAACTAGATAATGACGAAGATCCCCATCTTTCATAAGTTTCATTCGAATTGAGACATCGGGTGAATCGAGCTCGCAACACCGAGTGATTCCGGGGCACTCCCCTAGTCGGCGGTAGATAGCTTTCTCCTCCTCGATATATTTGATTTCCATCTGACGCTCATCAAAGTCTCCTGGACTCGGCGTGAGTCTCCCGATCATCCTCTCCCCATCAACCATCTGGACCTCTCGCTTCAGCTGGCGTATTCTCAAGGCAAATTGTCCGCGCTGAATGACTAAACCCATGCCACCCACTCCGATAACGCGTTCGATCGCCTCTCAGCCGGCTATATGTAGAAACGCGATGATTCTGAAACTCATGGCTAATGACTTACCTATAGGCGTGTAAATTAAGAGAGCCGATAGGTTCACGGTCAATATATACTGGTATCCTAGACAGGAGGGTTATCTGTCTTCTGATCGCGTGGCAATGTCGTTGTAGACTCGAATGTAGGATATCTCGGGTTTCTGATTGCAGGTAGGAAGCTAGGAAACAGAAGAAGCAAGGAGGAAAAGGTCCACGCCAAGACCTATTGTCAGGGACCCACATCGCAGGCTGAGTCAGCTGCCAAGATATCTACAACTTCAGATTAGCGAACTCTCTAGTGCCGCGCTACGGAACTCGGCAGTACCGGTCCTACTGACGTGGTACGTCGTAATTTTGGTGGTTTGAAACTCAATATCAATGCTACTGCCAAACTATATATTTTCTCGGAGCACGCGTAATTAATACTGATCTTCCCAGCTCGGGGCTGTCGCCTTTCACAGATTAGAGTGACCTGTACAGCCTCCAGATGCGCCAGTCGAGTCGACAACCTTTTTAAAGAGTGATTGCACCTGTTGCAGCCTTTCTTTCATCCATTCACCACCACCACCACTACTGTCATCAGCATCGTCTTCGTCGTCTTCTAATTCCAGCCTCGACGGATCTTAAAAATGCGTGTACCGTTTCCGGGGCTTTGTGAACTGTGGGAAACGCTGATTGCTCAGACCGCCCAAGGCAAGAGTGGTCTTATTCGAAGGTGGTTCAAGAGACATGCAACGGACATTCTGCGGCAAGGCCCAAGTGCTTTGGCTCTTCTGTCGTGTTTGTTTCCAGAGAAGCGCCCAGATCGGGATGTACGGATCGCGGGAAAAGAAGCTCACGAGACGCGTAATGGACGTGTGAGGAGTAGGCAGCAGCCGAGGGAGGGAGCTCCAAAGAGTCCAGATTGAAGAGCGTCTGGATTGTGCTTCGGCCGTGCGAAGGCTGGTGGAAGAGTGCGGCGAACTTCTTGAGAGGCCGGCACCTATGACTGCTGAGGCGGTTGATCAGACACTGGATCTCGTGGCATCGACCTGCGACTTCTCCTCGTCTGACATTTGAAATAGGAAGTCGAGACTCAGCTGCGGACCCGTACACAGCTCAAAGCCACCTCCAGGCAACTGCGGGCTCTGGAGGTGAAGTGGATGATTCGTCTGCTGCTCAAGGACTTGCGTCCTGCGACTTACCCCGAGACGTCGACCCTGCACTTGTTCCATGAGCCATTACCACAAGCACTCGAAATCCGTCATTCCCTGGCTCAGGCGCTAGAGCTTCTTCCTGGCATCACTTCAGAACGAAAGCCGCCGCACTGCTGGGATACGACGGAAATGCAACCTCGGCTAGGCACAATGGTTGGTCTGCCCCCCTTCGAGAAAGCTCGCGGTATGAAACGCTGCCGCCAACAGGTAGGGCCCCAGGAGATGAGTGTCGAGCGCAAATACGATGGAGAATACTGCCAGGTTCACGTTTACGTCGACCAGCTCGGTCATCACGACATCACCATGTTCTCCAAGAGTGGTCGAGTTTCAACAAAGGATCGAGAGTCACTGCACTCCACGATTGAAGCTTGCCTGCAACTAAACACGTCCGACTGCCAAGTCTGACGACATTCATCCTGGTTGGAGAAGTGTTGGTGTGGAACGACCTCCTACAGGAGATCATGCCTTTCTTCAAGATTCGTCGATACGGCACTTGCACCGGGCGCCATCTGGGCTGCGAGCAGGGCTCTCCTCCTTCCCCTGACGAGCACTTGATGATTGTGTTTCACGATTTGCTCTTGCTCGACAATGCCCGTTGCATCAACAAAGCGTATGAAGGCCGTCGTGCCGCCTGCACACACTTGTCTGTCCTATTTCAGGAAGGGCCAAAAATCGGTCAGCAGGAGAAGGTCGACTTTCGAAAGCCTCAGGCCGCAGCTAGCTTAGGTCTGCGTTTTACGAGCGCAATCTTGCAGAAGTAGGATGGCTTAGTTCTGAAAGGCGTTCGAGATCCGTACGTGTTCAAAGGTGGAGGCATTCAGCGTCATATCAGGCAGAAGAAAGATTACATTCCTGGTCTAGGAGACTCGGCCGATCTAGTGGTGGTGTGCGGTCGATGCGATCCCAACGCCGTTTATGCGCTTGGTCCGGGAACCTGGTGGTGGACGGATTCCTTCTTGGCCTGTGTGGAGAACAAAGATGCCTTCCTCACCCAGAATGCCAGACTGAGGTTTCGAATTGTGTGCGAGGTCTCGCAACCGTCGATCTCCATGGAAGACATTAGATTTCTCAATGAGTGGGGACGATTGTACCACATACCTCGGACGAATCACGAGTCGGAGATAATCGTCAATACGGACTGGGGTATTTAGTACTCTCCCACCGACATCTTCACCCAACCAATGCTGGTCGAAGTCATTGGCGCTGGATTTGACCGCCCATCAAACTCACATTATGACACCTTGCGATTCCCGCGAGTGTTGAAAGTTCACCACGCCCTCACAACTTTCGCGGAGTATCAATTGATGGCGGAGATTAGTTGAGCTTCCTGCAGACAGGAAGAGAACGCCAATTTCTGGTTGAGGAAGCTCGGGTATAGTTATCCTGCCGACGAGTTAGATGTATCAACACAGTCACAAAAACAGTCAGAGCACGCATGGCAGCGATTCAAGCTGTCTTGAAGCAAGTTCACCGTTGACTGGCCTATGCGAAGGCGCCCAGCGAAGTCTTCTCGCTAGAGGGTGAATAAGAAGGGCGCCTAACAGGTTAGAAATGGCATCCCGGCGACTGGCGATGACGAATTACTGCGGTTTGGTTATGCCCCGCCATACTTTACGACAGCGAAGTGTGATATTTTTGATAGACACGTCTTGGTGCAGAATCTTGCGATCCCAAAAGCAGCGACTTGTCGACTTCGCAAATCTCTGTGTCACAGATGAAGGCCCTACGATCTCGCGCGATCTCGCGGAATCGAATCAATATTAACAGTACAGCAAGCTTTGGGCATGGGTGAGGCTTGGGTATATGAAGTTGCGATTGAACCTGAGACCGTCGATCTGACTTCACTGCTCAACTGCGATGCGTGTCTGGCGTACCATAACTACTATCATGTCTACGAGGGTATTTCCAACATGTTCTTCGCGGAGTTGTTGAGCAACTTTTTGGAGGACGAATTTCTTTTGACCACCCACGCCACTCTGAGCCTTAGCAAAGGCAGACACTCGGGAGGACAAATTGCGAAGAGCGGAATTTTCCGCCAGAAACCTCCACCATCAACCTCATTTGTTGTGTCTTTCAACTGCTTGTCATGGATGAGCCATAGCATGTTGGCAAGGAGATGGGCGCCCACGATCCTACGCTCATAGCGGCTCAATGCAGGTCGATACCAGTGCGGCGTCGCGTCATCAGCACCGTCAAAAGCCCCAGCACTTCTCGCAAGGGCTCGAGCCCTGGCAGCAAAGCATGCCCCACTCTCTCAAAGGCTCGAGGGCCAATATGACACCCAGGCAGCAAAGAAGGCCGGGTCGCTGGCAGCTGTTGCGAGCGCATCGGGGCATTGGGAACAGCCAACAACGTAAGCGTCCCTCCCATTTCTTGCCGTTCCCATTAACAAGAGTAGTCTCTGCCCGAGCTCCGCCAATTGATCAAAGATACCTTAATAGACGCCGAGCTTCGCTCTCTCGCCGCTGAAGACCCCATCGCCAGCGAAGAAAAGCTCGCCAATCTCTCTCTCCCTGCAAACCTCGCTCGTCCCCCGCCACCCCGTCGCCGACCTCCCATACCTCGTCGAACTCCGCCCCGACATCGGCGGCGACGCAGCCGCCATTTTCGCCGGTGATCTCCTAAGAATGTACATCGCCTACTGCAAATCCCATAGCCTCCGCGCCAGCATCCTCAAACTCGACGTCGAAGCCGCCACCGCCCCCGAAGAGAAACTCCGAGAAGCCATCCTCGCACTCGACTCCACAGTCGCCTACGACCTCCTCCGCTGCGAAGCAGGCGTCTACCGCGTCCAACGCGTCCCCACCACCGAAACCAAAGGCCGTACCTCCACCAGTGCAGTCAGCGTACTCGTCCTCCCCAGCTTCCCAGACACCAGCGCCGAGGACGATAGCGAAGCTGGCTTCGACGACCCAGCTAGCTATTGCGACCCTAGGTTACTAGTCTCGATGTCGGTTAGTCACCTAAGCTGCAGGTTGGTTCTCGTGGAGAGGAGTGTCCAGGATCAATAGCAGTCTTTGATATGAGCAAGTCACAACTAGTTCTTGGTTAAGAATAACTTATTGGACACGAAGGAGCACTATCTGGCTATCTAGTGAACGTGGTTATATCGACGAAGGTGCTCGCTCTGCTCGCATGTCTCGCCGTGAGCTGCATGAGCCAGATTAGCGTAATATTTTTGCTGCAGTCTTGGCACGATCTTTTGGTGTTCTTCGTGCCAAGACCACAGCAAGAATCGAATTTTTAATGCTGTTCTTGCCAAGGCTGCAGCAACTTTATCACGCTAAATCACGGGAAGGCTACTCCAAACAAGGTAATGCTACTAAGTCAGTGACAAGGGGATAAGATACACTGAATTCAAATTAAATCGATGGATCAAATTAAATATACTTTCCGCGAGTAATTTATAGACTACAGTTATTTCATAAAGTTTGTACAGGTGTAATCACTGTACCTCTGGTGTCACTCAATTGGTTGCATTACGCTGTTGGGAATAGCCTTCCCGCGATTTAGCGTCATGACTGTGCTGCAGTCTTGGCACGAAGAACACCAAAAGATCGAGCGTAATGCAAACAATTGAGTGACACAAGGGATAATAGAAGATTGAAAACAGCGGGTGGTTACATGCATGTACAAAACTCTCCTGAATTTGCCACTCCGGACCTAACGCCTCACATTGAGTGCCCAGAGTTAAGCGGCCTGGACCAGCATAGTGTCTTGGCACAGCGTTACCTTGGTAGCATGATATTGAGTCGATCACCGACATATTCTGTACTCCAAGAGCAACCTTCCCCCAAACACCTTGAGTAACATCTCCCTGTCGAGTCCTTGCAACCTACCCCTCCTTCAGCTTCTAGTACCACGGCGGCCTTTTAACAGACGAGATTCCTCCAATAACCGTCGGAGTCAAGTTTGCAAAGATGAAGATATTTGGCGTCACTGGAGAGCCGCTGGGGACAATCGCTGTAGAAGCGGAACAGAGGCTTGAGCACGAGCCGGAATGGAAGAAAGCCTTGAATGCTAGACCGAGTGTCTCAATTCGCAAGGGCATCGCGTGGGTAAGAGCCCATTTCTGAAGGTGGTAATGCGCGTCTATCCTCTTGAGATTGTGATCTCCTTCTTGCCTGATGGTTTCGAGACACAATATGTGAGAGGTTCAGATGCCCATCTTGACATGGTCGCTTCAGGATCATTTAACGTTCCTCAATTCTTGGCTTTCGAGCTACTTTGCTGTCTTGATATTGCCCAAATGGCACTTCGGCATTACTTTCTGTCCGGTTGTCCGGTGTGTCATCTTCTAGGCATACTATCGTTTTGCTGTTCTCGACTGTCTGGCTTTTCCGCTCAAGTATTCTCTCCAAACTTCGGCGTGCACACCACCTGTCTCACACTCCGTCTCTCCTATCCAGGGCACGAGTCCACCCACCGAACCGAGCTCAACCCTCGTCCTTACCTCCCCCAAATCCTACTTCATCGACGTCCGCTTCTCTCTCATTGGCCCTAAGCCCACCAGCCCACCCCACTACTGGGCCTTTGCCGGCGTAGCCAAGTCCACCTTCCCTCCATCCGATCCCTCGTCAACCAGCACTGCAAGCAGTCTTCCTCCAGAATATCCGCATTCGATTGCCTTCCCCTGTAGCAACCACACAACATGGACCCGCTTCCTCGACTCCCGCGGCGATATCACTACCCCCGACCAAGGAACAAACTTTCTCTTGCACAACGGCGACTGCCTCGAAATCGGAGAAATGCTCAATCCCGAAACGGGGCTTCGACAGTCCTACCAAGAACTCTGGACCTCGCCTCCAGACACGGAAAACGAGGGTGACGAACGCGAATCTCCGTTCTCGAATGTCTCCAGGGCCCCAATCCACACCCAACCACCCAACGTTCCAGCGAGCCGGCCCTCGTTGGCCACTCCACGTCCACTGAAGCAGAAAGTGGTAGTTGCATTCCTCCACCGCCCACCCGCCTTCTCCGCCGAACCCAAAGGTATGATCATCCGCATCGGTGACTACTGTGAGGGCATCATCGAGATCCCTGACCACCGCACAGTGCAGTATCAGTCACGAGGCGTCCGCCCTCGAAGCCCAAACGAGGGGGTTGTGAGGGCCGAGAGGTGGATATTCAGGACGAGATACGATTTCCCTGCTGCAGGCGACTTCTTGGGGGAGGAGAGTCATCGGAAGGGTCAAGCTGAAGACCCTGCTGCCGCTGACACCACTACAGGGAGTGGCGATATTCCTGCCAAATTCTTGAGAGAGCAGGCTAAGGCTGGAGATCCTGCTGCCGGAGGTGGCCCTCCTCCTCCTCCTCCTCCTCCTCCTCCTCTCCCTCCTCTCAGCATTCCTCCTCCACCCCGAAGACCCAGACCCGAAGCCGCAGGACCCGGCGGCTGGATCCGCGACCCGCAAAGCGACTACTCCGAAAGCCAGGAGCTGGCAATCTGGATGCCCTGCCTCTGGATCTGCGAGAAGAGGAGAAGAGTCGGAGATTCCATCGAAAAGGCCGGCTTTGGCGGGAGGTGGAGAGTTGTGGAAGCGGAGGGCTGGTAGGCAATTCATACCCACCCAGTATTGGGCTCGGGCCTGGCGTCTTAACTGGTGACCGGGGGGCCACGGGGGCGAGCGGGGGCTGAAACCATCTTGTTCCACAGCGAAAGGCACCGACCAAAAGGAAAGGCCAGCCTCCGCAGGAGAGGGAGAGAGGGGGGGAGAGGGGGGGAGAGGGGGGGAGAGAGAGGGAGAGAGAGAGAGAGAGAGAGAGAGGACTTGGGGGAGAGCTGAATGTTGAGTATAATCAATAAGTGATTGGTTTTAGCGCCATAGGCGGGATGTTCAATTGATCAGGCCTGCGATGATCGGAAGTGGTGGAGATGAGTTGTGTGTAAAGCTAGCTATCCATCCCGTGATGTAGATGATCATATTCATATCGTGAATACACATGTATCTGAGCCTGAAACGACGTAGGTCCTCCCAACGATGTGGCAGTCGCACTGAATCAAAGTCGATCGTGTAGGTTTGAAGACTAGATCATCTGGTGGTGGAGATGAAGTGGTGGTATGAGACTACCCGTGACGTAGACAACCATATGGTGAATATATTGGAACAATGAAATGATCACGGCCGGAACGATGCATGTATCAGTCAAATCGATCGAAGCGAGGGAACGTTTCCTCCTCCTCCTCTTCTTCCTCTTCTTCGGAGAAGAGCTAAAGCAGGACGCCTCAGCTCAAGGGCCAGCAGTTTCTTAGACCACCCATCAAATAGCCTTGATTACCATTACGTGGTATATCCCACTCTTTCCATCTCAGCCAGATGCCTCTCTACCCTTCTGCTCCCTAACCGCCGCCCCACTGGCTCTATGCCAGACATCGCCACTCCACCGCATCATCCTCTCCACCGCTGCGGTCGGTGTGTCGATGGCAGGTCTGATATCGAGGTAGAAGACCGGTTCGCCCGTTGGCTCGGGATCACCGGAGTAGTAGTCGATTACGTAGCGGACTTGTTTTGTGTCGCCAGTTGGGGTGCGGCGGGTTATGTACCAGTCGTGGCGATCAAAGGGAGGCTCGCTGCTGATGAGAGGAGTTGGGTTAGCAAAGGTGCAAGGCCAAGGGGGGATGGGACATACCCAAATTTGGTCGGCCAAACCCATCCCAGCGCCTGCAGTATACCGGCCTTTGGCGTCATATCCTTCGGTCTGCCCTGAAATCTGACAAGTTGTGGCTGGTATGAATCCTCACCCTCGCGCACCGCCTCTCTCTGTAACCCCAACTCTTCCCTCCGTATCCTCTGTACCTCCTCCCTCAATTTCTCTATCTTCATCCCCTCCTCCCCCAACGAACATTTTCTCCACCCCTCTCTCAACCCTCCGCGAAAAATATCCTCCCATTCTACGATCTCTTCCCACGCGCCTTCATTCAAGAAATTGTGCACCGCGACCATGGATTCAACGGCATCGGTGGGAGTGTCGGTGTAGCCTTTGCGGAGCATGGCGTTGTACATTTGTTGGGGGGAGGGGTATTCCCATCTCGTGTT
>JAABUK010006666.1_pt1 | contig 17102 bp, 22 predicted proteins | sample 5559141 | NCBI WGS metagenome assembly JAABUK01 (sample SAMN10711869, study PRJNA513367) | rock metagenome | isolation source: Antarctica rocks | place: Antarctica: Victoria Land, Pudding Butte nord | collected 2016-01-03
GCCCCCGCCCCCCCCCCCCCCCCCCCCCCCCCCCCCCCCCCCCCCCCCCCCCCCCCCCCCCCCCCCCCCCCCCCCCCCCCCCCCCCCGCATACCTATTGAGTGACCAACAAAACTGAGCTTGTCCAACCGACGCTGTTTCCCATTCTCAAAGTCCTGCATCAGCAGGTGGACAAAATCGTCCTGTAAACGGCTACACTGACAAGCTTCAAGTGGAATCACAGTCAGGATGAGCAACCTGAAGAAGGCAGCCATGCTAGGTACTTTTGTGTGTTCAGAGGATAGATACTGTGCAATATTAGAAAGACACAATGCCAGGATTATTGTCTACTTCTGCATACATCTTCATCATGCACACTCTGCACGAGCCATCAGCTCAAGAAGCAGCGTATGTACTTAACAGCCGAGCTGTAGTAACAAAGGGCTGTCAACGTAGTGTGGATCTGCTGTCCCTACCTAGTTGCATTTGCTTGCAACATCACACAGCAAGTCGCCAGCTACCAACAGGACCTGCTGTGACCTCATGACAATGTCCATGAGAGTGATGCAGCCAGGGTGTCAAGTCACTTCTGCACTTTGTTGACTACATTTACACCTGTGCTTTCAAGCCAGGACATCTGATGAGTCACAACTGGCTCCACACCCCAGACTGTAAGGTATGACATGAAAATGACTAAGCAGATGACTGTGATGCTGACCTGTAGGTGTTACATGGAAATGACTAAGCAGATGACTGTGTTGCTGACCTGTAGGTATTGCACCACTTCTGCAGCTAGACGGTGTCCCATGGTCTGTAGGCCATCAGCAGTTTGGTCCTGGTTGCACTTGCTCATCAGGTAGTCTAGATCCGGCTGAGCCAGCTGCATGTGGCTCCTCACGGCCCCCAGATCCCTTGCAGACCCCTGCAGGCCCACCCCCACAAGCATGGATCAAGGCATGCATCCGGCTCAGCACTCAAAGCAGGCACAGTAGCGCTCAGAGGGATAACACAGCACAAGCAGTCTTGCGCAGCGCACACAGCGTGCGTAGCACAAGCAGTCTTGCACAGCGTGCTCAGCACGCATAGCACAAGCGGTCTTGCACAGCGCACATAGCACAAGCAGTCTTGCACAGCATGTATAGCACAAGCAGTCTTGCACAGCATGTATAGCACAAGCAGTCTTGCACAGCATGTATAGCACAAGCAGTCTTGCACAGCGTGCACAGCATGCTCAGCACAAGCAGTCTTGCCGACAGAGGCAGCATGCACAACACATATGTGATGTCACAACAGCTAAACATGGTTGAGATGGGATGTGATATGATGGCATGATGTGGTGGATGACCGATGCTGCGATGCAAATGTGGTGTAAATGGTCCCAATGAAAAGCAGCCGACCTGGCTGTGCTGTCACGCTGTTCACAGAGCTGATGTTGGCGCTCAAAGGTGCCTGCTTTGATGCATGAGTCATGACACAAGGGCGAAGCACAGCATGTAAGCATGTCCAGTGTCTTTCAGCAAAGATGCACAGTGATAACTGGATGTACATGTTGTTTGGAACACCCAAAAGCTGATAGGAAAGCTGCTTTTAGAGCACAAACTGAGGGAAATCATACCCTGAAGCCATGCACAAACACCACAACATGTGCCTCTGAGGTGCTGACAGATGCCACAAGTCTGTGCTCCTCTTTTGCTTCGTCCACGGTGCCTGGTAGCATTGCCTTGTGACTCGTTGCCCTGAGCCTCTGAGTCATGCTTTGCAAGCTGGGCAGCTTGGAAAGAACCCTTGCCACACCCTGAAGCAGCCATGGGTACTCAGCCTCAGTCATTGCCAGGTGTGGAACACAGTAATGCAGGATGTTGGATACCGTAATGTTCAAAAGCAGCAGCATACAGCTGGCTAGACTTGTGTGGTCCTTGCACATGTTCTCTTCTTTCCCAGTGGGCTGTCTGTGTTGGTCTCAGCAGGCAATGCATTATCAGTCTTTTGGAGGCTTCTGATGTTGTAAGGCATGCCACTTTTGGGTTTAGGCAGGCAGTTGGAAAGAATGGTCCAGAAACACTGTCTGCTTGATCGTTCATCATGCTCGCTGGAATCTGCCTTGATTGACAAACCAAGCATGATTCAGGTCTGATTGGAGACACATGTCAATCATCAGCATGTCTATCATCTATGCTCACTCACGGCTCAGGGCTCACTCATGGCTCAGGGCTCACTCATGGCTCAGGGCTCACTCATGGCTCAGGGCTCACTCATGGCTCATCCATGGCCTTAGAGTGTGTGCTCGCATATGTAGTGGGTAATGGCGTGCCTCAGAATGCATGCACAACAGTAGTATGTGATGACATGGCATGTCACACAGTATATGCACTCTCATGTGACAGTACCTGATGGCGCTCGCTAGTGGGTGCACCAACATTCCCATCGCTTCTCTCACATGTGCCCGCAGCAGTCCCAGCAGTGATGCTCTCTACATCGCCCAGAGGACCAGAAGCTGTCACCAAAACTCCAGGATCAGATCCATCCACTGCTCCAGCCGAGGTAGAAGTAGGGAACTCCAGCTGGTGCTGCCTGTCTTGACCAGGATCCATAGGCCAAGCATGGCCTAGTGACTGGCTTGATGACACAACTTCCAGGTGGGAAGCTTCAATGGGCAGCTGCTCGCGCAGCTGCTGATGACTTTCCTGGGCAGAGGATGAGTCACCAGCCGCTGGCTCAAGCAGCTGCTGCTGATCTTCCTGAGCCGAAGAGGAGGGTAGCTGCTGAGGCAGCTGCTGATCCTCCTGAGCAAACGGTGAGTCATCACCTGGCGCAAGCAGCTGCTGATTTGCTTGCGCTGAAGAAGAGGCATGGACTGGCTGCTCAAGCAGCTGCTGAGTGTCTTGCATGAGAGAGCACCCATCAGCAGTCTGCTGAAACACCTGCCGAGCATCCTCAGCAGAAGGTGATGTATGCATCAGTACATCATACAGCAGCTGACTGCCCTGATGTGAAGATGACATGGCAGCAGATGGACCCAATAACTGCTGATCTTCTGAGTCCTGTGCATCCAGGAAGCTCCCGGGCTCCACAAGGGAGAAGTCAAGACTGTCCTGAGACAGTGGCAGCATCAGTGCATCTGCTGCTGCATTGTGACTGATGCTGATGGCTGCACCTGCTGCTGCAGTGTGAGTGATGCCAGCAGATGCTACAGGCTTGTCAAGGCTGTGACTAGGCTCTGAGGCAGAGGTAGCTGGGTGGAACCAGTCATTCAAAACCCCAATTGGTGGGGTGGCATCCAGGAAGGACCCATTTGGGCGGGAAGGATCTTGGAGGGAAGCTGCACTAGCCAGGTTGGCGCCGCTGTTTGAATGCTCCAGCCTGATTGCTGCATCGCCTTGACTCATGCGCTCCGCCAAAGCATGGTCAGTATTACTGGCAACTGCCTGCTCTGCAGTGCTGCCGAGCTGCTGCGTACCACCCAGCAATGCAGCAGTTGGTGACTCAGCCATGGCTTCTGACAAGTGACTGCCATGTAGTGCTGCAAGATGCTGCTCTGCAACTGCCTGTGTGATGCTTGCTTCCCTGCTGGATAGCACAGGGGCACTGTGCAGATGCAGCAAGCCTGTAGCACCGGAGGCTACATGTGCATCTGTGAAGGAGCTGGCTGCAGAACCCCCTGCACTGCTTGCAGGGGACAAGTTGATCCCCAAGTCAAAGTCATAGCCAGCTGGCACCTGATCCAGGCCAGATTCCAGGCTGCGGCCGGCGGCTAGGGCTTTCCTGGGGACTAGGGTTCCACGGCGTCTGCAGGTCTCCAGCTTTGTTGGGCTGTCTAAGGAGATAGCATGCCGGGTGAGAGATTTCATGGCTGCAAAGCGGGAATCTGACCCATGGGAGGGTCCAGCTGCATGCAAGCGAGAGGAGCTGCTGTCACTGCTTCCCTGCCTGACAAACGATGAGTCAGCCGCCTCTGTCAAGGTCGCGCTGTTACCCCTTGAGTCAGCTGCCTTGGCAGCTGCTGCATGCTTGCCTGCATGACTATGACTAAAGGCTGGGCCCTTGCTATGGGACATAAGTCGCTGCATGAGGCGCAAGGGAGAGGACCTCGGCGAGCTGCTGATGCTCTCTGCTTCATCAAGGCTGACGGCTGACTTGTTCTGGGGGGTCCTGAACCCACCCCTGGGGGGAGACTCTTGCTCAGACTCCGCACCACATGGCTGGCCATGTGCTGTAGTTGCATGAGAGGCTGCGATTTGATACGTGGGAGCAATTTGGGCTTGCACTTTTGGTGGCAGCTGCAAATTCGGAGCCATGCTGTCATCCACAAAGAGGATGGGCTGGTGGTGTGGCTTGACATGCAGGCGTTCATCCAGCATGCATGGCCCTGCGCTCTCCAGCTGGCCAGCCTGCAGCGCTAGCTGCAGCCTGAAAGCCTGCAACCATCAGAAAGGGATCAGGTGGTCATTGTGTGACTGCACCAACAACCCATCTGCAAGCAGCCAATGCAACATCAGACTGCAGAAACCCACGTTCCTGGGAAGCTTGTGCGGCGGCTAGCTTGCATTGGCCACCCATGTGGAGATACAGCTGCATGTTTCATGGCATTGTTGTTCATACGTCGGCATGTCTGTAGTGGCAGTCTTGGCAACAGAAACAGGCAAAGCAAGGGGTGCGCATGATAGTACCTCCATGGCTAATTCCTCTGCCACACTGTGTCCTCTCTGCTTGGACAGCCACCCCTTCAAGAAGCTGGGTGAACTGGATTGCACAGGAGGCGTAGCAGCACCCCAAGCTCTGCTGGGGCTACTGGACTGCACCCCCCAGTTACCCCCAGGCCCTGCCCAAGTCCTGCTAGGACTGGTGGACTGTACCAGCGAATTGCCCTCAGGCCCTGCCCAATTTCTGCTAGGGCTGCTGGACTGAATCACAGGGCTGCCCATCTCTCCCGGCCAACTTCTGCTAGGGTCGCTAGATTGGACATGAGGGCTGTTGGCCTGGGAAGGGTGAGGGGACTGACCCCACCTTCCCCACCTGAGACCCCCCTTGCTTGGGGCGCTTCGCTGCACTGGGGAGATCAGCCCTGCCGCACCCCTGGTTGGGCTGGTGGGGTGCAAAGGGGGGGTTGATCCTGGCCAAAGCCTGCTAGGGCTGCTAGGCTGCACTGAGCCGGCCCCAGGGCTACCCTTGTTAGGGACAAGCCCTGGCATGTGTTGCAGACCCTTTGGCTGACCTAGTAGGGTTGGGCCATTTGGGCTGGTGATGCTGAGAGGAGAATGGCCAATTTGGAGGGTCAAATTGGCCATGGAGGGTTTGCTGCTGCTGGGGCGGCTCTGATTGGTTGTGGAAAGCTCGCGCAGCTGCTGCCGCATCAACTGTGATAGCAAAGCTCGTGTCATTGGCATGTGCTGGAAGTCACAGCAGCAAAAGGCAATGGTACATGCAGCAGCAGCCCTCTATACATGGTGGGATTCTTGCAATCAGACATGCAGCAGCCACCTGGGCAGCCCAGTATAATACTTGGCTTCTCATTAAATTGACGCCGAAAGGCATAGTCTTTTGCTTTTATTGTTCTTTTCTTTTCATGCAGCAGCCTGCAGGAGGGGCTGCAACCCTGGTGTCAGTCATAAGGTACACAAGCGCAGTGTGAGCAAGACCTGTGCAGCTCAACAGCAAGTTGACAGCCATTTCTGAGTTTGTGAGCGGTCTGCTGTTGCCTTGCACGCTTGCCAAACACTGGTCCAATCTGATGATGACAGTCTTGCTGACAGTATTGATTGCCTCAATGTTCGGCAAGCATGCAAGGCGACAGCAGACACAACAGGCTCAGCAAAAGCTATCACCCTCAGCAAAACGACTGTGAACATGTTGCACGACAGGTACAGTTTCAGGTGCACACCTTGGCTGCAGCTTTGCTTCTGACAGCATTCAGCTCTGAGGCAGGCCGCACCCATGTGGCAAATTCCTGCACCTGCCCCTTCTGCCATTCAGCCCTCAGCCCTCTGGTCACCTCCTCAGGGGCCTTTTGCAGCAGCCACAACAGGCACACCCAGTCTGCTGCAACAGCTTCTGCTGCAGCTGCTGCTGGTCTGCCCAATGACTGATCGGCTGGCTTCGATGACAAACTTGCATCTGCGCTCTTGAGGAGCTTCACTCTGAGCAGCTGCAGCTGTGGATAGCATGAACTGGTAGCAAAGGTGACAAGGAGCCTGCTGAGAGCTTCAGCTGACTGCTGTACTGTACCTGTATTGTTAGACAACTGCCATTCAGCATGATGGGCCGCAGAGCAAGGCAGAAAAGACAAGGAAAGGAAAGACTACGTCTTTTGGCGTCGATTTAATGAGAAGCCAGTTATCATACCGGGCTGCCCAGGGCAGAGCAAGACATTTATATGAAGCTGTGTTGAGTGCCAGCATTCACTGCTCAACCAACAAGACAGACGCAAGCAAGATTGAATTACTTTAACAGTCTTAACAGACCTGATCAAGACAGTCCTAGATTCAACACCTGGCACATTGCATTGTTCAACAAACAATAAGCTGGAAGTTGTGCATGGCCATGCACGTGATTGCAGTTGGCTCGTATTACAGGCAATGGCTGTACAGCATCACATAACAATAATAATAATTAAAACGTGTACTTAGCCAGCAGACATCAGGTACGTGCGACGCAAGTCAGTTCCCTCCATCAACATCTTGCCTATGAAAGCAAACACTGTGGGAAAGCGAACTGAAGGGTTCAACTGCTGCAGAACATCTTGCCTCTGAAAAACAAATAGGAAGCATACACTGAAGGATTCAACTCAAGATGGGGAGTCACCTGGGGTTTGACTATCGCCCTTGGATCCAGCATTGCCGGCCAACATAGCCCTGTGTGGAAACGCGCAACATTGTCATTAGCTGCTGGAAAGACTAGCAGCATTGACAAGCAGCCATTGACATGCAAGCATCGCCACCTCTCAGCATTGACGTGCAAGGGACAGTCAAGGGCAGCTTTGGGCTTGCATGCACAGAATTGCATCAATGTACAAAGAGCTGCAGTTTCGCTGTGAACTGCAAAAACTACAGCCTTGCGCACAGACCGAAGCATCACTGGTTGAAAAGCCGGCTTAGTAAGCCACTCACGTTTGTCTGACATCACACGGAGCCTTGCTAGACTTGGAGCAGAGCCACAAAAGCAGGCAACAGCAACAGCCGATGAAGTCTGACCAAGCTGAATGCAGTAACACATGTGTCAGGGCATATGTATATGCCTGACCTGATGCTGTTGTATTGCCCGACATCCAGGCCTTCATCTTCATGCTTTACAGGCTGACTCTCCTGCAAGCCATCAAGGCCACTAGACCAGCTCTTCACGACGGACTCCTCCTGGTCCTGATCCATATCTGCCAGAGAGTCAAACACAGAGTGTACAGCGTGAGACTGTGTAGCAGGGCCTCTCTTGGTGTTGTCTGACTGCATGCTCCCAGGTGGCGGCTGCTTCGACTGAGCCTGCACATAGTTCCATTGCCACATCAGACAGCCTGGTCTTGCATCAAGACAAAACGTCCAACTCGCTCCTTGTATCACACACTGTGTTACATCACAATTACAAAACCATTCATTATTACTAATAATACTGTTATTACTATCATTACTATTCAGCATTCAGCACTATAGCAGTCCTGCTAACCTGCTAACCCATCTGTCAGCAGCCAATTGCCAACCTGCTGACCTGTATACTTAACAGTGTTGTGTCTGTGTTGCCACTACACACCTGTCTGTCTGAACCAAACTTGGTCATCATCTCCTGATGAAACTGACTGCCATCCTGCTGATGACTGGACTGATATGCTGACTGGACTTGACCAACAACAGGCTTGGGGTTGACTGACTGGATGGGGGGGCCGCCCCAGCACTGACTCAGGGCGCTGAGCATGCAGGAATCTATCTGGCGACCCAGCTCGCCCTCGATATCATCACTGGCTCTGCACTCACAACAGTAGTGTTGAGTCATTCCACTGACCAGTGCGGATACGTTAGATATGCGCTGCCTGTTGCAACAACATGCCACCAGACTGCTCAGGCCAAAGCTGGGGTCACGGTGACACATGAAACCTGTTTTTGACCCTGGGCTTGCATCTTCCAGCCGTGACATGTACACAGCGATCTATGTGTGAGCAATCCAGCTCCTAGCAGCAGCTACATGTGCATCTCATGCTCAATCAGGGTCCACTCAATCAGGGTCAACACAGCATGCAGCATGTCAGCAAGGCAATGGACATAGCAGTTGGTCACCTGTAGGTGATCTTGCCTTCTGTTTGCTGCAGGGCAAGGGAGTGGACAGTAACATTGCAGACAGCCAAGTCGGGGGAAGCGAAGACAACTGGCTGAAAGGCATGCAAGCCTTGCTCGAGACCAGACAGATGGTACCTCTGCTCAGCCAAGCATGTTAGCTGCAACTCAGCTGGAAGCTCGGATGACCTGCAGACCAGCAGCTGTTCACGTTGTGTGTGGACCATGTCATGCATTTGGAAGCGCACAAAGGCATGAGTCCTGATGCCTTGCCAAGCAGCGCACCGATTGAGGAACAAGTGACGCTTGCATTGTGTTTGACAGGAGCAAGTGCATGAAGTATAAGAATAGGTTCATGCTATGTGGTCTTGACTTGCATGTGGTGCATGACAAAGCATGCAATCAGTGAGCTGTCAGCACTTTACCGAGCATGTACCAGAGGTTGGTACAAGAGCTCCAGCTTGAGAGTGCATTCCAAGCTTGTGGCATCCTGCATGCAACATGCTGAGTTGGTGCACACCTCCTGACTTGTGGGCTTGAACTTACAGGTCTGGATAGTGTAGGTTTAACAGAGATCAGAAATGCTGCAGGAACCTCTAAATCTGAGGAGCAGGAGAGACCATGTGCTAAGCAGATTGTTACAGCAGCATGCTGTACAGCATGATCACGTCATCATTGCAGCCGACGCAACTCAGGTTGCCACTGATGATATCACCTGATCAGCGACTTGGTGCAGCGCAAGGGATACAGTCTGGTGAAGAAGTACCTGCATTGGGCACCAGTTGTCTTTTTGGGTTTGTTCAAGGAATCAAAGCAGCTGGAGCTTGCCATGTTAGTACCTCTTGCTGAATATAGCGTACAAGAAAGACGTGGCTCCGTAAGCCGCTTTTCTCGAGTTGACGTTTCAAATGCAAGGGCGTGCTGGATAGGTTTTGTTGTGTGCCTGCAACAAAGGTCCAACTCAGCAGACAGCAATAACGGTTTGACCTGCACCTTCTCAAATAGCGACTTACCGCACTCTTGTGCAGTAATGTTCAAGCTGGTGCTCATGGCGCAGGGCTCAACGCTCACCCTGACCGCATACCACCTGTAAAATATCAGACAGGATCGCTCACAGACGTTGCACGAAAACACGAGCACATCGTCCAGAGAACGCTCCCAAGCTCACCCCTGACTGTACAAATCCAAGTTCACCATCGAATGCAGTAAAACTGCAAGCTCCACGCGAGTGTCGCAGGTTGCTCGGCATGCCTGGCTAGACATCCTGCTGTGGTCGACACGGCACACACCCTCAACTATTTTCGTGCAATGCGCATTACAATATGTCGTTCAGGCCAGGCACAGCCGTGTCCCTGGGTGGGTCAGCTGCAGTGTGGCGATGCAGAGACGGATCAGGCTTTTTGGCATCTGAATACATCAGGGGGGGGGCCTATGAGTCATCTTGGGGCACCATAGCGGCACCATAGCAGCTACACCAAAAGGACCAGAGCTTCAAACAATACTATTCCATTCAATTCAATTTTCGCATGCGTAGGCCTCATATTGTGTTTTTGAAAGCTAAGATCTCACAGGGCTGCATGCCCCATCATTTCATCCATACTCATACAAGACTGAAGCTGCATGCAGCAGGCGCAACTTTGCTCTATTGATACCAGGGGCCAGGTCAGCTGGTCAAACTTGAACGCAGTATCAATTCTCATTCATTTCAATGGCATCTGCCTCATTCATGACCTTGGTGTGTCCAGTTGTCAATTAATAACAGCCTGAAGCATCTATGTCTCAATTTTGTCCAGTTCTGCCAGCCTTTCTAGAACAACCTGCACAACGTCACACAGTGCATCAGTACAGGCAACAGCAGGGCGCGTGTACATGACAGAAGCCAGTGTACGCTGCTCATGAGCGTGCCTATAAACAAGACTTGCCTTCTTGCTTGTTTCTTGCAGCTCGCCGCCCATGATGAATTCATCCAGCAACAAGTACACCTGCAAACCGTTTACATGTTGATGTTCTGAATTGGAGAGCCTACTTTGATGTATCCACAGGCAAAAAAGAACCTAGTCTGATGTACTGCGCTGCGCAGACAACTTCTTTTGCTGTTGGGTGCTGCATGCATTGTGTTCAAGCATTTGTGGTCTCTTCCAACAGGTGTATGGATCACCTTGTGGAAGTTGAAGACCAAGTCCAGCTCACACACATTGCTGAAGTAGTGGTCAAGTATCTCCACAAACAGGTGGACACTCTCCAGGTAGGCAAGCTCATTGTCTGTGACGTCAACACACATGGAAAAGAACAGACCCGCATACCGCCGGTATATCACTTTGTTGGTCTTGAACTGCAGATAATCCCAGGCTAGTCAGTGAAACATCAGCAGCTTTGACCCAGGCTCATCTGGCCTTTAGACCATCAAGCCCCTTCTTACCTCTACAAAGTTTGTGAACTTTGGATCTCTCGTGGCTATAAGTCTATGCACCTCGTACTCAAGACTGTGCTTCTCCGAGTCATCTAACGGAATATAGTACTTGGCAAGGCGTGTCTTTCCTGCTCTGTTCTGGAGCAGTATGAACCTAATCATCGTGTGTGCTGTGTGTGTACTGTTGAAGTTCTGACGCTGCAATCACCGCTTGTATGCAGCAGCCGGGCAACCCAGTGGACCTGCAGAGCAAAGTGGCCTGAGTCAAGAACACTGTGCAGCCAAAGATTGAGAAGGGGTCATCAAGCCTCACGGTTGCCAGTTTCTTTACCTCCACAGGCAAAAAACGTCAACGCTGCTCAACTCCGACGCATCAGCAGATTGAGCAATCCTCTGCTTTGTATCAGGCACTTGGTACCGCTAGACGTTCGGCAATCGTTGTGTCGATACTTGCACTTCGCGGGGAAATTATAATTTCGTTAGACAGGCTTCCACTTCCAGCCAAATATGATTACTGTGTAACAGCCTAGTGTGATGCTATCTGCGCTTGCACGTCTCACACAGAATGTACCACCTGCTCATTGACAAAGTTTCAACGACCACGCGGGGCATCGCCAGCTTTAGCATTAAAAGTGTCAGAGTTTGTCACCCACAGCACCAAATCTTGCTACACTTGTAAGCTGTCCCATTTGTGATTGCATCAAGTAGTGTGATAAGTCTAGTCTGGGCAGATGTACAGCATAGCTTGATCTTGAAATGGCAATGATCTCATTTGTGCCTGTTGAAATGGGTTTGCAAAGCACAATTGCCCTGAGCATGAACAATGAAAGGTCTTGATGCGGCCAGTCCATGACATTGTGGGGCGCTATACCCTGACTGGCTGCCACATCAGAGTGGACACAGCAAGACTCCCCATGCAACGTTTGATACAAAGCGTAGACTTGGGCAATCAGAATGTTGATATCAGAGAAAGAGCAAAACCGCATCGGAAAGCAAGCAGAGGCATAACTTGCAACTGATGCAAGTAACATGATAGAACAGAACAGAATAGAGCACGCAGATTGCAGTACAGTCTGTGATATGCTGAGGGCAATTTTTGGGGCCAGAGTACAGTCTGAATCACATGCAAAACATAGCAATTAGCGCTATACCCTGACTGGCTGCCATGCAGCACTGAACAATGAGCGACACTCCTCATGCAGCATTTGACATGGCAAAGCAGAGTGCATGACATCAGAGAAAGAGCAAAAACGCATCTGAAAGCAAGCAGTGGCACAAAGGTAATAGTGCAACTGATGCAAGCAACAGAATGGAACAGAACAGAATGAGCAGAATGCAGTACAGTCTTTGGCATGCTGAGTGCAAATTTGGTGCTGCCACAGCAGAATCAGATTTTACTCCTAGCAGTCTGGTATGAAATGCGCACATTTAAAGCAACATGTGAATGCTGCATAAATTAAATAATCAATCAAAGACTGTTTATACACTCAATCAAAGCAGTATATTATGAAAGTGCCCAGTGATCAAGAGAAAAACAGAACAGATAGGATTGCGTTCTATTGCTAAAGGCGCCTAACAGTACTATCTCAGAGTTCCTCATGTTGCAGCTTTGAACTGAATGTTTATCGCTGAGTCTACATAGCAGTATCTCATATTTATACCTTCAATCACAAAGCAGACAGCCAACAGCAGCAAGGCTGTAAATAGCTCACTCTTGCTCAAGGGCTGAAAGGAAAAGAAAAACGTCAACATCAGTACTAAGAAATTATCTTATCCAGATAACATATTCTGTGGCAAAGATCAATGTCTCTATCTCAATCAGTAGCACCACAGGTGGATATGTACGTACGTACGCATATACACCAGGATTAGTCATGTCAAACAGAAGCATGAGAACAAGGCTTGAGCTCTAAAATGTGAGTCAACACCCTGATGCCTCAAAATTGTGCGATGAACCATTGAGCATCTCAGTATTGATTCAGTACCAGACAGACAACCCTGGCAGAAAGGCTGGGGTCACAAGCCACCCAGGGGAGGGTGGCACGGTCCCCATGAACAGCAACGTCAAACTGCATCAATATCAAAATGATGATATCACCAAAATGGAGGTCATTTTCTGCTTTAAATCCCGGGAAGTCTCCAATCTTCAACCTGGTAAAAGGCAGGCAGAGGAGGGGCAAAATAAAAATAGAATGGAGGGGCGAAATACAAATAGAATGCGCTAAAATGGCCATAAAGCTAAGCCTTGCTATAGCATATACCATCCGTATACCCTGAATCCGTAGCGTTCTGAACCAACCAGCAAGGCAGAAATGGCACCTCTTCTACACAGGTGTTTTCCTACTCCTTGCAGAAGCAGCCGTCAATGTAATCCTGAGAGCTGTCATCAACCCAAAAGGATCGATCAGCGCTCATGCGTATAGCAGTAACATCAACCATGAATATAAACGAACTTTTCATGAACAAGTGATGCTGTGGTGTTCCGTACACTAAACAAACAGTGAATACATGCGGCTTTGTTGGAGTGCATATCAAGCTGACATGTCACTGAATAAGGCATGAGCACCACAGAATGATGATTCAACATCATCAGTGGCCACAAGCTGGCATGTGAGACTATCACTGTGAAAGTTGACTCAGGCTGGTTGGAAGCTCCTGCACATAAACCTGTGCAGGAAAGCAGGCTGCCAACAAACTGACTATGTCATGTATGTCCAAGTGGACATAATGAGAAAGTAAAGGAAAGGTTACGCTTTTCAGCGATCGTAACGGGAGCCTCCTAAGGCAGCAGCCCGGAGCTCATAATGAGAAAAATATACAAATTTCAGCATCCTCACAGCCAGTATGCATGTGCATCTGAAGCACACCCTGAACAGTCCACCGACAACTCTGGCAATTTGCTGTTCCATATGCTCAGGGGTATGCACTGTTGCTCCACATTTAAATTAGAGGGCTCCTTTCCAGCTTTGAGGGGCTCTTGCAGTGGCCCTGGGGACTGCTGCCCCAGGGCTGCGACCTGCTGCTCCAGGGCCACTGTCACCATGCTGGGGGCTGTTGCAATCAGTTGAGGGGCCACTGCCTTGGGACTGAGGACAGGCACTCCAAGGCCAGGGGTGTCCGTAGAAGGGCCGTAGGCCGGGGGTTGGGGGTGCCTCAAGAGGCATGTCAAAGGTAGTCAGGAACAAGGGCTGCTGCTGGCTGCCTGAAAAGTATGAGCTCTGCAGAGGAGACCTACGGCTTGAATCCAAGCTCTTGACGCCTGCAGACAGGATTGATACTGTGTAAGGTGCTGCTGACTCAGCGACGTGGAAGCGTGCTATACTAACATGCATAAGTGATGTGTGTAATTGAAGCCATGAGCAGATCTAACCCATGGATTCAGATACCCTGAAAGCCTAAAACCATTATAAAATGCTATGCCTGGGCGCCAAAATGCAACTGTGACCTCTGCATTCAGCCTCTAAGACGTACCTGATGAGACTTCTGGATGGCAGGCGTATGGCCAAGACTGGCCTTGCACAGATGCTGGTGAGTCACCATGGCGCAATAATGCTGGTGAGTCATCATGGCGCAGTGGTGCCTGACCTGGTCCCGCAGTGCCTCTGGGAATCTTCAGCGGTCTGATGGCGAGACCATGTGCTGTACTATGCATCCTGTCAAACTTGTGAAGCTGATCAAAACAGGCCCGTGCTGCAAAGCATGACAAAGTGTCAGGCATGAGATCACAGGCTCTGCTGCAAACCTGTTGGGTGCATGAAGTTGGTTTCAACCTAGATGGGATTAGACAGGACTGTCAGATCTTGTCCAGCAGAGGGCGCTTGCATTGTGAATGCATGCTAAGGCAGCCCTGGTGATCAAGATTAGTCAGGCAACTTCAGATTGTGAGCAAGCCCACGTGAGCCCAAGCAAAGCAGATAAGTCTTCAAGGTAGTGGGCACATCCATATGTGATACAGCTCAGACACAACTGTTGCAGGTTACCGAGTTGCTCCAGGACAGCACATGTAAAGTGGGTGATAATGCCTGCCCATTTGACTGCAGGCGCATGATTGCTATATGACACATGATATGTCAATGACATGATCTGGCATATACGCAGGTTGGCAGTATCATCTGACATATATGCAGGTTTGCGCAAGCAGATCAATGCATGGACCACCTACACAACAGACATGCCATGAAATAGCACACTCGCAACTTTTGCGGTTGCATACCTGACCGCTTTGGTCTCTGTGTGAGCTCAGCTCCAAAAGCCATGTCATCCTGCCACAGTGGGACAGCATGATCTGCCACATTGCTCACCAGTTGCTCCTGTGACTGTGAATGCAAGCCCTTGCACATGTGGTCAGGCTGAGGCCGCAAACTTGATAGCTTCCTCTTCTCACCATGCCTGGGCCCTGTCATGTACCCATCTGAGTGTCTGTGCCTCTGTGACAGACTCTGCCCGGGGGGTCTAGCTGTTAGACAGCTTGATTGGAGTGAGGATGGCACTGACAACGCAGGAAGCCATGACGCTGATGGTACATGCACTGTCTGAGTGGACGTACAGTGAAGCCCTGCTGCTGGACTGCTGCTGAGTTGGTTTTCTGCCCTGGGAGCCTGCTTGATCCTGCTGAGGAGTTGGCTTGCTGTCGTGATGGGACTGGCATGCATCATCAGCTTGTGCATGTCTGAAGACTCACGTGCAGGGAGAGCGACTGTGCTCACACTCTGCAGGCTGCCGAGGTCAGCAACCGCTTGTTCCTCTATGCAGGGGACCTCGCTGTTATCAATGGCAGGACATGGCTTTTCTGCATACCCGCCGTATAACCTGAGGGGAGGATGGCAACGTGGAGGAGCAGGGCAAGCAGCTGTCAGCTTGGCTTGAGGAGTGCAAGCTGGCTTGCCAACCTTGCTGCCTTTATGCACATCATCTGAGTGGTTTTGGAACGTGTTGGATGGCAAGCAGCCATTTTTTGGTGTGCTCCAAGCATAAGTGGGCATGCTGTGGGTGCTGCGCAGTATGCTGGTCATGGTATGGTGTTGCCAGCTACTTCAGCTGTGGGACTCGTTTGAATCTGAGCTCAAGTCGAAGCAATCAACAGCTTTTCCTGGAAGCGTGACCAAACTTATTGGCTGCAGCAGAAAACAATGCCAGTTTCAGTAATGGCAACAGCTGTCACGGCAGATAAGCAAAGAGCTTTACATGTGGTAAAATGCAGTACTGCTGTTGGCAAGCAACAGTTGGGTGTACAGGAGACTCGTGTTTGCCCTGAATCTTGCAATTCTATCTAAAGATTGTGTTGCAGGCAGCTCACAACTCCGACGAACGGGCAGATAGGTCGAACTTGTATTGACCCGGAAAATGCATATCATCAAGCACTCGAACAAACGATCCACACATACCTTGCCGACGGACGCAACACACGACTACTCCATGCGGCCAAAAGCTTAAGCTGATATGTGTATCTGCATATATTATGTGTCAACTGGCAGCGGGGGCGGGAGCTTGGAGCGATTCACGCGCCGTCAGCTGATTCCAGATTCTGCGCACAGACGTTTTCAATAAGCACTAATCGTTGAAGCAGGGCATGGTCACTTGCAAAGTAAAAAGCATGCACAGCGTGGTTGATTAACCCTGTACTCGTATGTTCAGCAAGCTGCGCCATAATCATGACATGTTTTCGACATTGCAATCTGTGAGATGCAACGAAACTTCCCAAAACAGCCGTGCGGTCCTGGCATTGGTTGTGCTTGCAACTGTCAAACCTTACATGCAGATCGTGCGCCCTGGAACCTGTTGCCGTCCCGCATCACCCTGCAGGGTGGGCTCGGCCACATTCGCTCTGGGTACGTTTCCAGCCACAAATGTGCTCACACACTACCAGGGATAGACTGGACTACAGGCGCGTGGATATCCAAAGCAGTTAGGCACTCACAAATTCTGAGGGACTGAAGGGTTCAACTTTCAACTCCGTAGTACTGCAGTAGTGCATGTGGCTCACGTGCCTATCGTCATCCCCCCAATGACGTCGTCAATGCGTCAGTTTGCTCGCTTGCTGTTGGACTCGCTCGCATTGATGAGCGACAGCGACAGCGGCAGCGCAGGCAGCGTTGCTCACGCTCCTAAGGCTCGCAAGGGGCAGGATGGTCAGGTTGCGAAGCTTCGCGACCGGTTCGAGCATCCCATGTCACAGGCTTTGACAGTTGTGCCCGCTAGCGCTAGGCGCTCCGCGCGCGTGGCGTCAGCTGGCCAGCTTCACAAAACAGGCAAACGCTGCAGATCCTCTGCGCAGCCGTCAAGCGGCGAGGCACCCGCTGCCTCGTCAGCTGCAGATCCCTCGGCACAGCCCCCTGCAGGTTTACCTGCAGATCCCTCCGCAGGGCCCCCTACAGGTCTGCCTGCAGACACTCTGGCAGACCTATTGGCCAGGATTGGGACACTGGAGCAGAACCAAGCGGATTCTCAGCAGCTCAGATCTGA